>Ga0209579_10000155_pt1 | contig 103668 bp, 88 predicted proteins | sample Coa_R1_2_FD_187152 | JGI IMG/M metagenome (GOLD analysis project Ga0209579, IMG submission 187152) | Surface soil microbial communities from Centralia Pennsylvania, which are recovering from an underground coalmine fire - Coalmine... | ecosystem: Environmental > Terrestrial > Soil >... | reverse complement strand
GCCAAGTCCCAGTCAGCTGTCGAGGCGTTGGCGTCGGCCGAGTACCACCATCTCCTCGACGTCGGCGCCCGGCCGTCCCTCGCCGAGACGTCGGTCCCGCCACTTGCGGCCGTGCTCTACCTGCTCCCCGGCGCCGTCGTCATCGCCGGCGTCGCACTTTCCCCCTCGCCGGTCGCGCTTGCCAGGCGGCGCCGGCAGGCCGCCCACGCCGAAGCGCTCCGCCGTGAACGTGCCTCGAGGGGCCGAAAGGTGGTGAAGCGTCGGGGCGGATCCGTGCCCGTGGGGAGGTCGCACGCCCGACGCTGAGCGCTGCCTGAGAGGACCGGCCCGGCAGGACGGACGTGCGGCCCTGCCCGTGCGGTGACAATGATGGGGGCCGTGTCGAACGACCTCGCCAGCTACCTCGACGCCATTGACGGTCAGCTCGTCAAATACCTCGACGCCGAGCGCAACTTTTCCCCCGAGACCGTCGGGCGGCTCCACCGGTTCGCCATCGCCATGTCGGAGGGCTCGATGACGCCCGGTCTCGCTCGGGAGGACTGGGCGGACTTCTATCCGCTCGCGGCGGCGTTCGTCGTGGTGTGTGGGAGCGACGAGCTGAGCGATCTCTACGACAGGGCCACGGTGTTCAGCGTCATGGTTCGAGGCGAGGTGCCCTTCACGGACGCGGACCGCGTGTTCCTCGTGACGCTCTCCGAAGAGCTCGAGCGGTACTCGGACAGGCTGCACGCCTGAATCCATCCCCAAGGCGTCGAAGACGCTCCGGCGCCTTCGACGACGCACCCTGCCTTACCAGCGGCCCCAGTGCACGACCTCGTCGAACGGGCGCCGGTCGGGCTTCTCCAAAGGGCGGAGCGGCCGGTCGCCCGGGTGTCCCAGCGCGATGAGGTACGCGCAGAAGTAGCCGTCGGGGAAGGCGAGAACCTGTCGCGCTTGCCTTTGGTCCCTGACGGAGGCGTGGGCGGAGCCGATTCCGAGATCGGTGGCCGCGAGCATGACGTGGGCGGTCGCCTGACCGAGGTCGTACTCGAGCCAGTCACGATGCACCTCGTCTTCGGGCTCGGCGACGACGAGCGCGATCGTGGCCGCGGACGACGCAATGTGGCGCGCGCCCTGCCATACCTTTGCGAGCTCCACGAGCTGGTCACGGTCCGTCACCACCACGAAGTTCCAGGGTTGCCAGTTCCGTGAGGAGGGGGCGCGACGGCCGGCCTCGAGAATCCGTTCGAGGTCGGATCGCTCGACGGGCTGCTCGGTGTACTCGCGGACGTTCCGTCGTGCCCTGATGGCATCCCAGGTCTCCATGGCCAAGGTCTACCAGTCGGCGCAGTCGGCGCGACGGGTGCGATCAGAAGCCGGGACGCTAACTCGCCGCAGACCTGCAGCGAAATTTTGTGGAGGTAATGGGACGATGTGCGAACCCCTCCCAGGTCGCTGACCTCGGGAAATGTGGCACGCGAGCCTGAGCCGTGGCGAGCTTCGAGTTCCGAGCGGCTCGGCACGAAGCTGACTCCAGAAGGAAAGGGACTACGTTCGAACCCCCTTCCGGACCAAGGCTTCGCGGCCGGCAAGCTGGTCGAGATGAAGGGCCGTCCCCTGCGCCACAGACTCCCTTTACCGGCAGCACCAGGACTGCGCTCTATCGAATCCGCTTTTCCCGCTTGACATGTCCGCCGAGATATTTTAGCTTGATATCAAGCTACTTGGCCTCAAGAGAGTAGGCCAACGAGAAGGAGGAGGGCAAATGGCAAAGGCAACGTTGTTGGTTCGACACGAGGTCGAGGACTACGCCGCATGGCGCTCGGCATATGACAGCGTCGACGGACTTCGCAAGGAGCACGGCTGCACCGACGCCGAGGTGCTGCTTGACCCTGCTGACAAGCTGGATGTGTTCGTCGTGCACCGGTTCCCCACCTTGGAGCAGGCCCAAGCCTTCGCCGGGAGCAGCGAGCTTCGCGAGGCCATGGGGCGCGCTGGCGTCAAGGGTGCACCCCGGATCGAGATCGCGGTGGAGGCCTAACCTGAGCCCGTCTCCGGCGAGCAGCCGGGATGGCGCCCGCAAGGGCGCTGCCTCGGGCCCGTCACCCGAAGTGGCGGCCTTCGAAAAGGAGTTCCCCGGTGCATCGTGGCTGTCCGCACGGGTCATCCGGGAACTCGAAGTGGTGGGCGGACATGCTGAAGCGATGATCGCTTCGGTGGCGCGTCGTCATGGGCTCTCGCATGCTGCGCTCAACGCTCTGGCCGTCATCGAGGGCAACGGGGCGCCTATGACCGCTGGCGAGGTCGGCGGGCACATGCACATCACGAGCGGAACCATGACGAGCGTGCTCGACACCTTGGAGCGCAACGGCTATGTCGAACGTCTCCCGGATCCCGGCGACCGCCGCCGCGTTCTGGTTGAGATCACCCCTGAAGCGCAGGCAGTACTTGATCGGGTGCTCCCCGAGGTCGCCCAAACCACGACCGTTGTGCTAGCCGGACTCGGGGAAAAGGAGCTCAACGAGCTCTTGGAGACGCTGGCCCGTGTCCGCGATGCGATCGCCACTGCCCCAGACGACCTGGCACCCCCGACTCCTCGTCGCACGCCGCGCAACCTGAAACGTTCAAGAGAGGGCCACTGATGAGCACCACGTTGACGCCCGGCCGCATCATGGAGGTCGGGATGGGGTTCTTTGCCTCAAAGACCTTGCTCTCGGCCATCGAACTCGAACTCTTCACCGTGCTTGGTGAGCGTCGATGACCGCGTCGGAGGTATCCGCAAAGCTCGATCTGCACGAACGCAGCCATCTCGACTTCCTCGACGCATTGGTGTCACTCGGTTTTCTCGACCGTGACGGAAGCGGGCCTGACGCACCCTATCGCAACACCGCCGAGACGGCCAGATTCCTCGACAAGGAGAGCCCCGCCTACCTCGGCGGCATGCTCGAGATGGCCAACTCGCGGCTCTACGGCTTCTGGAACAACCTGACCGAGGGTCTGCAGACGGGACGCCCCCAGAACGAGACGAAGACCGGCGGCGATTTCTTCACATCCCTCTATCACGACGAGGTCCGCCTCGCGGAGTTCCTCCGTGCCATGCAAGGCTTGCAAACCGGCAACCATCACGCACTGCTCGAGAAGGTCGACATGTCGCAGGTCAGGACCTTCTGTGACGTGGGCGGGGCAAATGGTGCCCTCAGTGTGCTCGTCGCGCAGCGATACCCCAACGTCTCGGCTACCACCTTCGACCTGCCCCCGGTGGCCCCGTTCGCGACGAAGCACGCAGAGGACGCAGGAGTGGCCAACCGTGTGCGTGTGGTCAGCGGCGACTTCTTCACCGACGAGTGGCCGAAGGCAGACGTCATCGTCCTCGGCAATGTGCTCCACGACTGGGACGAAGCACACAAACTTGCGCTGATTGCCTCTGCTCATGCCGCACTCAACGACGGGAGGCAGTTCATCGCGATCGAGAACATCATCGATAACGACCGTAGGCAGAACACCTTCGGGCTGTTGATGTCACTCAACATTTTGATCGAGTTGGAGGGTGGCTTCGACTACACCGGGGCCCAGTTCGACGGTTGGTGCGCAACGGTGGGCTTCGCGCGCACGGAAGTTGTGTCGTTGGCGGGGCCGGGGAGCGCCGCCATTGCATACAAGTAGGTGCTTTGAGGTGCCGCCGTGCCGGCCAGAGTGGCCCACGACCGGCAAGGTTGGCGCCACGGCCCGCCGAATCCCCCGAGCTGGCCGTCTGTTCATCCCGTATCACTCAAGCCCGGGGTGAAGTGCAAGAGGTCTACCAACACGCGATTCCCGTTGAGGATCAGTCGGCGGCGCAGATCGTCGGGGACGTCTACCGGGCCAGCGACAAGTAGTGCATCTCTTGTGACCAGACTGTGACCGCTGGTCCTGTCCGGCGTCCGGCTACTCGGGCAAATAACCCCTTCACCTGGACTTCCAGAGTGGAGGTGATGGGACTATGTTCGAACCCCTCCTGGCCCGTTGACCTGGGTGCTTCTGCCGCGAACGGCTGAAATCGACTCCAAAATCCACCGCTTGCGCCGCCATCGCCCATGCCAGAGGAAGTGATGAGACTACGTTCGAACCCCTTGTTTGCGGGCAGTCCGACGTCCGAGATTGCGTGGTCCATTTCTCGATATCTACAAGGTGCGTTGGCTCCATCCCGGCAGAGAACCTCTCCGAGCTCGACCACTCGGGGATCATGCCTCAGGGGTGGTTGAGAGCGCCGGCAGCAGGTCTTGATCAAGCCCAGGTGACCGACCGCAGTCATCGCGCATATCCTCAGCGGTCGTGATTAGTGCGGAGCTGCCGGGCGACAGCGAGACGAAGTGGTCCGAACGGGAGCTGACGAGTCGCCTGCGGGACTACGAGAAGGAGTTGCGCGCCGCTGGGTTGAGCGACAATACCGTGACCACTTACGTTGGCCGAGCAGAAACCTTCGTCAGGTGGTTGACGGGTCGGTATTCGCCTGTGGGTCCAAACGCGGGCTCGGCCGCTCTCGGTGCGCCGAAGCATGTCTCCGTTGGTCAGGGTCTACTGGATGAACTTGCCCACACTCTCGACGTCGACGAGATTTCTCGGTATCTGGCTGGCTACGCCGCCGTCACTGGCTACGACTCGTCTCTCAATCGCCTTCATGGGGCGATCAGTGGAGAAGTACCTGACCTTGACGTCACAGCGGATCGGGTCGCCGTGATCGAGTGGCTAAGAGGGTGGGGGTGCCGACACCTTCGGAAGACGGACACGACCAGAACCTCAGATGTCCTCGGCTGCTGGTGGCAGAAGTGGAACACGGCTTTGCCTGCACCATCCGTGCTGATTACTGATCTGTCCGAGACGGATCTCACAACGAGTGCGAGAGCATATGAGAGCCTTCGGTCTGCACCCGCGGCTGGGCGCTCACTCGGGAGCGGCGAGGTGGACGTGCTCTTCGGCGATACGGCCGCCGCCAAGACGATGTTCGTCGTGAAGCCCCAGGCATTCCTTCCGTGGGACGAACCCATACGAGTCGCCTTTGGGTGGACTGGAGGCGGTGCTGCGTACGCTGACTACCTTCGGCGATCCTCCCACACGCTCGTCAGCCTTGGATCACGGCTTAATGTTCCGGTCGCACAACTCCCCACCCTGTTCAGCCGACCGGCATCCACCCCCGCCAAGATCATCGACGAGTACCTCTGGGTGAAGGCGACGCGCGGTCTGTAGTCCCGAGGACGCATCAAGTTGCGTCATGGCACACCCACCGGTGAGCACATTTTACATGCTCTAGTTCCGTTTTCCAAAGGATAGAGCCGAAGTTTGCCAGGCCGCATCCGTCTTGGCATTGGAAGACCCAAAGGCAACCAGCGAGCCGCAAGTGTAACCTTCGCCTCTGTGCCAGCAATTGGGCTCAACGCGATGAACCTGGGACGCCACCCCTGAGCGTCCCGGTGTAGATCCACCAACAGAGGCAGGGGCCTCGCCATCCTCGTGGCTGTTCGACGGCTACGAGAGGGAGGCCCCTGCAGTGGATGAACGTACTTCGGTCGCAGTGTTCGGGTTGCCGGGGTTCCGGCTGCTCGAGGTGGTGACGGTCGACACAGAGCTCGAGTACGTGATCGAGACGACGGCGAGCGTGGCGGGTTGTGCGACGTGCGGGACTCTCGCCAGGGCCAAGGACCGCCGCGACGTGGTGCTTCGAGATCTGCCCCATGGCGAGTGGCCGGTTCGACTGCGATGGCGAAAGCGCGTGTGGAGCTGCCCCGAGCCCGACTGTCCGGTCAAGACCTGGACCGAGGCGTCGTGGCTGGCCGCACCCCGCCGACACCTGACGAACCGTGCTCGAAGCGAGATCTGTCGTCGGGTCGGCGAAGAGAACACGTCGGTGGCCCGCTGCGCGCGGACCTTCGGCGTTGGCTGGCACGCCGCGTGGGCTGCCGTGGTCGACGTCGGGACGCCGCTCGTCGACGACCCTCGGCGCAGCGAGGGCGTGCGGGCCGTGGGGCTCGACGAGACGATGTACCTGCACGCCCGCAGAGGTCGGCGCCGGGTGCTCGTGACCGGGGTGGTCGACGTCGACACCGGACGGCTCCTCGACGTGTGCTGGGGACGAGAAGCCAAGGATCTGCGCCGCTGGATGGCCGGGATCGATCCCGCGTGGCTCTCGCAGGTAGAGGTCGTCTCGGTCGACCCCCACGAGGGCTACCGTTCGGCGGTCGTCGGACCAGACCCCGTGACTGCCGAGCCGTCGCCATGGGCACACGCCACCATCGTCGTCGACCCCTTCCATGTCGTGCGCCTGGCCAACCAAGCCGTCACCAAGTGCCGCCAGCGGGTGCAACAAGACGTCTTCGGTCACCGAGGCTGGCAGGGCGATCCCCTCTACGGCATCCGCCGGCTCCTTCTCGTGGGCCACGAGCGGCTCACCGAGCCCGGATGGGAGCGGCTGCGCAACGGTCTTGATCGCGGGGACCGGACCGACCAGGTCCTCGACTGCTGGTTGGCCAAAGAGAAGGTCCGCGACGTCTATCTGACCGACGACGCAGAGCTCGCCGCCACCCGTCTCGACGACGCCATCGCATTCACCGCCAGTTCGACCGTGCCCGAGGTGAAGACCCTCGGCAAGTCCCTCAAGCGCTGGCGAACAGCCATCCTCGCTCACCACACGACCGGAGCGTCCAACGGCCCCACCGAGGCGGTCAACCTCACCATCAAGTCGGTGAAGCGCTGCGGCCGCGGGTTCCGCAGCTTCGCCAACTACCGGCTACGACTCCTCCTCGTCGCCGGTGTCGAGTGGCAGACTCAACCGGTCACGAGGTTGCGATCCCGTCCCAGGTTGATCGCGTAGGGCCAGCAATTGACTTCGGCCTAGACGGAATCGGCCACCAGCTAGCTGATCGACTCCTGGCAGTGCCCGAATACCAACGCTCCTACTCATGGGGTGATGTCCAGATCGACGACTTCTGCCTCGACCTCGCTGCCGCGTACAAAGCGACCCCACGCGAGTACTTTCTCGGGACGATCGTGCTCTCCAAGGAAGGGGGCAGTGGCCGCGTCACCGTCATCGACGGCCAACAGCGTCTCGCTACCACCACGCTCCTTCTGGCTGCGATCCGCGACTACTTCGCAGACAACGGCCAGGGCACCCGCGGTGACAACGTCCACAAGAAGTACATAGGCTCCTACGACGACTTGACTGACAGCTATGAACCGCGTCTTTCCCTGAATGTCGATGACGACGCATTCTTCCGAGATCGAATTGTCAACCGCGGCACGGTTGCACCAAGCCGCGATAGCCACGACCTCATCCTTCGCGCCTACGACAAGGTCAAGGCGTTCGTTGCCAGACTTGCAGCCGATGCTGGTACCAGCTGGGAACTAACCCTGGTTGAATGGCGAAAGTTCATCGAAGAAAAGCTTCGCGTTATTCACGTCACCGTGCCGACGGAGTCGGACGCCTACTTGATCTTCGAGACGCTCAACGACCGGGGTCTTGACCTCACGTTGGCCGACTTACTGCAGAATTATCTATTTGGTAAGGCTGGCGCTGCGCGTCTTGCAGCTGTGCGATCGAGTTGGACGAACGCAAAAGCGAACCTCGACAATGATGCTTCGTTGTTTATCACGTTCCTCCGGCATCACTGGTCCTCAGTCCATGGTGCGACCCGCGAGCGCGATTTGTACAAGGCGATCAAGGGGGTCGTGATGACGTCGCAGACGGCGGCGACGTTCGCGAAAGATGTGGAGAAATCGTCCAGGACCTACGCTGCGCTTCTCGATCCGTCGGACGCCTTCTGGAATGTGTGGGGAACGACTACCAAGGAATCGCTTGCGGGCCTTGGGAAGCTCGGACTCGAACAGAACCGGCCACTTCTGTTAGCGGCAGTGAACCACTTGCCCCGCGCCCACGCCAAGCGAGTCTTGAAAGCGAGCGTAAGCTGGGCTGTGCGCGGCCTGATTGTCGGTGGTATTGGCGGCGGTGGTGCTGAACGTGCCTACTGCGAAGGCGCGGTGAATATCAGCAACGGGAGTGTGACTACGGCACCGCAGGTGCTTGCCGCAATTGCCGCAGTCGTGCCGATGGACGCGGTTTTCAAAGACGCGTTCAAGATCGCTCGTGTCTCGAAACACGTTCTGTCTCGTTACTACCTAAATGCTCTCGAACGAGGCAAGTCAGGCGATCCCGAACCCGAGTTGGTTCCGAACGCCAACGAAGACGAGGTCACTCTTGAACACGTCCTGCCCAAGAACGCAGTTGCGGCCCAGTGGCCCACGTTCAATGCAGAAGATCGCCGAAACTATGTCAACCGCTTGGGAAATCACGCCCTACTCAAGCGTTCTCACAACAACGGGATCGGAAACGAACCATTCTCTGTGAAGAAGCCGGTCCTCTACTCCTCGTCTCTCCCGCTCACCAAGGAGATTGGCTCGCAGGCTGATTGGACTCCGGCCGAGATCGAAGCGAGACAGGACCGTCTTGCGAAAATCGCCGTCAGTGTTTGGAAGCGGAATCCGTAGAGCAACGTGCAGGAGGGGGACTGCCGAGACTTGGTTGTCAGTGCTTGCGGCACGTCGGGTTCTCCAGAGGCGTGCGGCAGGAGTCCGGTCACTCCAAGTGGAGAGCTCGCCGATCCCCCCTCTCGGGGTTCGAACAGCGTCTCCGGGTCACGAGGGCCAGGTGTAAGCACGACTGGAGGCGTTGGCGCCGTGCCGGGATGCTCGACAAGACTGAGCGTCGGGACTGTCGGAGGTGCAAGAGGATCCAGACCCGGCAACCGAAACTTGAGCTCGGGGGCTAGTTGGGACCTCTAAAAGCTTCGGCGAAGAATCCCTCGATGCGGTCAAGGATTCCGTTCGACTCCCACGCACTTACTTCGTCGCGAGGGACAAGCAATTTCCATTCGACGTGCTCCAAAGCCTCACGGTATCGGCACCTAATTACTCATCATCATATAGAAGTGCATCACACCTGGTCCATTGTCCCTCCCAATCAATGCTTTTGGACACTTGAACCAGAATGACATTGGCATCAAACTTGGAGGCTACTTTGGTGACGAGGTCGAACATCAATTGATCCTTCGCTGAGACCACGATCGTCTTGGACATAGTTGACAGTATTTCACGGTGAACCGTGAGCATGCCGGTGAGCCCGGACGACGGAGCAAATCTTGTCCGATGCCGTACCCGGATCCTCGTGCTCCCAGATCCTGATCGACGTCCATCCAGCAGCAGTCAGCACGCCATCTATCTCGGCGTCCCGCTGTCTGGTTCGCTGCAGCTTCAAGAGCCAGTAGTCAGCGTGTGCCCGAGGAGCGACCGAGTGCTCGGGACACCCGTGCCAGAAGCAGCCGTCGATGAAAACGGCGACGCGGACACGGCGGAATACGAGATCAGCCGTTCGGCGCAAGGCCGGGATCGGACGCTCGCAAACCCGGTAACGGAGTCCCCTCGCGTGCACGTCGCGACGAACTGCGAGCTCCGGACTGGTGTCCCGACTGCGATTGGCCAACATGGTGGCCCTGGCAGTCTTCGATGAGGCCCAGGATGTTCCGGTGGCACCCAAGCTCAGATTCTCTCCTCGGTAAGGGGACCAGCGGCTCGCCAGAAAGTGGTCTTCACTCGGTCCCCGTTTACAACAAGTGGTCCGTTGGGCTCCCCAGCCTCCTCGGTGGAGTTCGCCTCGTTTTCGGGTAACGGAGCCCTTCGGCCATCGAGTACCCGCACCATGTCTCCTTCGTGTGGAATCCCGTCACCGTCAGCGGAGAACCATGCGGATGGCACCTGGGGGATGATTACCTCCCGACCCGGTGGGACCGTCCCGCGCGATGACCGCAATCGCAGGGACAGCACCTCGACGCCCTGTACATCGCCAGTCATCGGGCTCCCTGTGACCACTCCTTCGACGTGAGACCCGCACGTCTCACTCCAGTCTGGACCAGCGCTCTCCCAGAATGCCTCGCAGAACGGCTTACACTCGCAAAACTGGCAAGCGGTCGTCGACGGACTCGCAAGTTCTTTGAATTCTGAGATTCCTGCGGCGATGTTGTACTCATCTAGGATTCGGCGAGCCTCCACCGCCTCAGCCTGAGCAGCCTCAACGGTGATTACGTTCTCGGCCTGATCGCCGTTGGCGCGGACGATTCGTCCCTTCTCGATCTCGATGCCCGCCTCCCCTGCAAGGAAGGCGTAAAGTGCGAGCTGCCTCCTTTCCCTTTCCGAGAGATCGCCTCCTCTATCGCCGACGTGGCCGGCCTTGTAGTCGACGACCTCGCGTTTCGCGATGTCAACGAAGTCGGGTCTTCCGAAAATGAGCTCGTCCTTGGACGCGTACCAACGCTCGGCACCCCCGGTAGCCCCTTTCTCGTGACCTGCCGCAGCACGACCCTCCGGGCGCTCATCGAATTCGATCGCCAACATGGCGGCAAGCTCCCGCTGTTGGTTGTAATAGGGGAGCCGTACAGGCGATCGAAACTTGATCCTCACGAGCGGGTGGGTACTCTCATACAGCTCCGCTACACGGTCATCGAAGATACGTCGTGCAGCCTCACGCCGTTCATCGTCGGACTCTCCGCTGATATCGCCTCGATGAGCGGCTTCGAGGACGCTGTGGAAGGCGACACCGAGGAGTTGCTCTGGCTGAGGGGGGATGGCGTTCCGATCGCCCCCGATGTGCCATGCAGCCTTCGCTTGACACGTGAGGAGATCTTCGTACAGCGAGGGGGAGATCCTGTCCACGGCCTTCGGCTCCGGCGTCGAAGGGATCAGCACGTCAGTTTCCTCTCGACCGAGGGTACTCGTAAGGGGCACGAACCGCCTGGAAGATCGAGTGGGGGATCACGAATTGGCCAAGCCGCTCGCCCCTGGCGACGGCAGCGGCGACGTCAGACCGCCAGTTCTCGGGGTAGCGGTCCCAGAGCGGGTGGGTCAGAAGAAGGCAGACCTCCACTCCAGAGACCGTCTTGTGCCCGGCTGGCAGACCGTCCAGGTCATCACGCACGAAACCCAGGCCTGCTAGATAGCGGCTGACGAACGAGTGCTGGCCCACCACCATCGAGGTCCAGTGCTCTTGATGGAAGTCAATCGGAGCGTCGGGGTCGAGGGCGAGACGCACCATGTCAAGCCCGGTGCGCCAATCAAGGAGGGGATGGAAGACCATGTTTCCGTAGCCCCGCATGCATCGATGGCAGGACGCCTCACAGTCCTTGCGGTGACGTTCCGCCACGATTTTGGCGAGGAAGTTGCCCTCGGGGTCGCTGGTGAACTTAAGCAGGTCCTCAAGGTGCTCCGGCTCTCCGAGATGCGAACAGTACCCAGCGCCGTTGTCCAGGTCGTCGGACATGAACAGGCGGGCCGACGGCGGGGCGAAGGGGACGAAGAAATCGTGGATCGTCTCGATCCCGAGGTTCAGCTCGTCCTCGCTCACGTCCAGCCACGACGCAGCGGCTCGCCTGAGCAGGAAGCCGAAGGAGTACCACGCGGCTCGCGCCTCGACCACAACCGGATTGAGGCAGATGCCGACTTGAGTTTCCCGGATCTCCAGCGACAGCACGTCCGTCACAGAGATGGAGCTGAGTGAGCTTGTCCGGGGGTCGGCGCCGGCGTCATACCGGACGGTGATCCCGCGTTGGTCGGCCCGAGAGAGGTCTCTCTTGGCCTGCTCGACGGCTTCTTCGACCACCCAGACGTCGGCCCTCTCGACCTTTCTGAAACTGAAGTCGCCGCCATTGTTGTCGTTGATGAGGCGGACCTCTTCCAGACCCGACGCTACGGCGAAATTGCGGCGGTCGCGGTAGCGCCGTGGCCTGTTCGCGATCCTGGCACGCATTGCCCGCGGCGTGAACTCGAAGGCTCCGGTGAACTCCGCCCTCTCGCTGATCGCATGCCAGGTCGTGTAGCCGGGGGGCTCGCACACGTCGACGATGCGGAACTTCCCCCCAGCCAGGGGCGTGGTGCAAAACGGACAGCAACCGTTTGCACGAGCCCGGTCCAGATCCGCGCCCTCGACGAGAGCCTGGCATGACCTGCAGACGCCGACCTGAACACGTCCGCTGTCCAAAGGGTGCGGTTCGGTGACGATCCTGCGTCTCCCATCGACCACTCCCGGCCGGTATTCGACGACGCCGACGGAGGTATGAAGATGATCGTCCTTGACGGTCTGTGCGCCAGGGGCGAACTGGCTGATCGCGACGGCGTCGTCTCGGTCGATCACGTTGTGCGTCGGCGGCCAGTCGTTCGCACGCGGCCACGCGGTGAAGAGCCTTGACACGTTCGTGGGGAAGCCAAACATCGGAAGGAGACCCTTTCCGGCGAGCACCTCGCCGACGGGCACATGGCCAGCCGCACCCGCCAGGATGGCGTTAGCCTCGCCGAGCAGCGAGGCTCGAATCCATCCCACCATGGCGTCCAACTCGATTTCAGTGGTCTGGAGCACCACCTCGCAGATTCGCAAAATCGCCTCGTCGTTGTCGACGATCCACGAATGCACAGCCTCCTGATTCTCTCTCCAGTCCTCAACCGTGCCGAATTCGCCGTGGGGACTGTCGCCGGAGCCGTCTGAGGCGATCCCCTCGAAGGCGCGCCGCAGCACCTCCTTCACCGCCACCCGCCGCGCGATCTCCATCCGACTCACGTCCACGTATGGAGCCGGGGGCGGCTCGGCCGTGATCAGCTCCGGTCGGTCGAAGTAGTAGTCGTCATGGCTTCGGCCTCGGCAAAGCGTAAGAGCGATTGACATGCCGTGCCCCCGCCTCCCGGCGCGGCCCACCCGTTGCTGGTAATTGAAGCGGATCGGGGGCATGTTGGCGAGGGCGATCGCCTGGAGCGAGCCGATGTCAACGCCAGCCTCCATCGTCGTCGTGACGCTGAGCAGGTCGACCCCGTCAGCGTCGGGGATCTCACCGGGGAGGAATGCATTCTGGAAGCGTCTCTGCCTCGTGATTCGATCGTCAGAGTCGGTCTGCCCGGTCACCTCCTCACAGCGCAGGCGAAAAGGCGGCTGATCGGTCTTGGCGAGGTACTCGTAGTAGTCCGTCGGTTCACCGGTGACATTCGCCTGCGTGGCGGCGGGCAGCCGGTCGCGGCACGCGATGCAGGTGCCCGCTGACGCGTGGAGATGCACCCGCCCGCACCGATCGCATTTATGAATGCCGATGTCACCAGCCGCATTCGCCCTCGGCGTGAGCACGATGAGGTCCCTCGTGTTCACGATCCAATCACCGTCGACGGTGCCCTCGAGCCGACCCAGGACGTCTTCCTGAAGCTGCGTCGGGTCCATTCCGTTGTGGTCTGCGACGCTCGCCAGGTAACGACGCACAGCCTCCGGCGCCGCCATTCTGCCCTCGGTCTCGTCAGGATCCCAGTGGAATCTCGTGGCAATCCGCAGCACCGACGCCGCAGCCTGGTCAACCAGGCTCGTCAAACCCGACTCGTCGATCCATAGGAAGCCCAAACGGAGGGCCTCGAAGTCCCGGTTGCCCTCTGCGAACAGCACGTAGTCGATCACCGAGCCGAGCAGAGATGCCTCGATGTCCCTCATGAGTTGCTCGTCCTCCCCACCAATGGGATGCACGTAACCGCGGGGGTTGACGTCCCACTCGACGATCCGCTCCCAGAGGTGCTCACCCCTCCCGGCCACGGACGGGAGCGGACCGCCGGGGTTCATTCCGATCCGGAGAAGGCCCTCGCGCACGCTATGAATCAGGTCACGAAGCGGAGTCGTGATGAGGCCCGCCGGGGGCTGTGGTGGGTTGAGCACGTCTGGGCTTTCGGCTCCGAAGTCGACGTGGGCCGTGATCGCGCCGACGACTTCCCTGGGGAGGCCCCGACCCAACTCCCCCAGACGCTCATTCTCCTCAGGGGTGACCGAGCCCTCTCGTCGCTTGTTCACCAAATCGCGGAACTCCGTGGCGAAGTGAAACTGTTCAAGCGCTTCTGAGTAGCCGGTCTCCTGCGTCTCCTTCGCTTGCTGCAGTCGCGAATAGGCGAGCTGGCGCAGCACGTCCCGGTAGTGATCAAGCTTGACTCCCGTCGAGAGCTTGGCTGCGTCGGCCCTGCTGTCCGAAAACAGGACCAACTTCCTACGCTCAGGGTCGTCCATCTCGCGCATCAGCGAGTCACAGAGGAGTTGGGCGACCCGCTGAAAGCCAGAGCCGAGATCCCTGATCGGCGACGACACACGCCGCCAGACCCAGTTGGCCCCGCAGTGCGGGCACCGTGAGGCGAAAGCGTTGGCGCTTTCGATCGGAGAGTGGAACAGATAGCCACCGAGATCACCGGCGCCGCGGGTGGGAGGTCCGAGCCGCACGAGTCCGTGAGTCGGATGGAGCGCAGCTCTCTTCCACTGCCAGCCAGTCGAGCCGGCCTCCTGCCACGGATTAGTCGAGAGATTCACTCTCTGCCCGCGGCTCGGCCAGAACACGAGGTACTCCTCGTGCGTCCGTCTGAGCGACGCCGGGCGGTCGGGAAGCCGCTCGAGATTCGGGTAATCGGGCGTGAGGAACCACGCTCCATCCTGGCTGTGGTCAGGCGTCTGGTAACCCCCCAGGAACACCTCCCCGCACGGTTCGCAGTAGAGAAGCTCCAGCACTGCCGATCCGCAGGTGTCGCATCTCGGCTTAGGGTCGGTGAAGAGCCTCCCTACTGGAGGCGTCTCCGAAGACCCCCAGGAAGCTCGTCCCGGAACTGGGCAGTCTGGGTTGACGCACGCCCATAGGCGGCCCGCATTGTGGAAGAAGTAGTGGGCTCGGATGGGAAGGGGGGCGTCCCCGCCCGCGCCGGACGCGACCAGTGCTCGCAGCAGGCCCTTCGCTGCTTCCTCAGAGCAGTCAAAGAGTTTTGATGCAATATCAGCGACAGTGAGAGGCATTACTGCTTCGCTGTCATCAGTCGCAGCGCGGCGGAGAGCGTCGAGAAGGCCGGCGTCCTCCAGCGCTGCTCCGAGAGACAGTGGCTTGTGATCCGGCACGAGTGCCGCACGAAGCACTGTCCAATCCTCGAAGTCGGGATCAGCCGTCATGACGAGGAGCGGGGCCGTCTGCGCGACCGCCGCCGCGGACGCACTTTGGTAGGCGCGGCGTTTCCCGTTCACGAAGCGGAATGACTCGGGCCGGCGGCCAAAGAACTGGGAGAGGTACTGACGGCACTCAGCGTTGTCCTCGATGGATGCGCTCGTCGCGATGATCCGCAGTTGGGGGTGGTCGGGATCGAGCTCGATGCGGTCAAGGAGGACTCGTAGAAGGTAGCCGACCTCCGTTCCGGGAGTGCCGCGATAGGTATGCAGCTCGTCGACGACGAGATGGAAGGTGTTGCGCTTGTCCGTCTTCAGCCACTGGCGGGTTTTCTCGAAGATGGGTGCCTCAACCCGGCGCATGAGCATGATGTTGAGCATGCTGTAGTTCGTGATGAGTATGTCCGGCGGAGCCTCCTGCATGTCCCACCTCGACCACATCTCGGAACCATATGGGTTCTGGAAGTAGTAGAGGACATCCTCTTTGCAATCGCCTCGGCGAAAGCTGTCCAGGAGATCCACCCAGCGCTGTCGTACGTCGCCGAGATCCTTCTTGAGCTGCCTCTGGCGATTGCCGTTATCGGGCCTCCCTGAGACCGAGGTAGAGCCGTTGTAACGCCCGAACCAGAAGTGGTGACCCGGACGTTCAGCGGAGAACCACTGCTGGGCCGGTGCAGTGTCGCAGGCCTTGCGGATGCGAACCAGCTGGTCCTCGACGAGGGCATTGAGCGGGAAGAGGAACAACCCTCGCACAGCGGCGGGACGTCCAGGCCCTTCGTGGGAGCGCTGAGCCTCACTCGGCGTCCACTCCCTGACGACGCCTCGCCTTCGATGGCCCTCGCGCCGCCACCAGGGCCGGTCCGGTGCCGCCCCTTCAGGCGGGGACCAGCGCGCCGACTCCTCGACGAGGGAGTCGAACACCGGAACGAGGTAGCACTCGGTCTTCCCTGATCCGGTCCCGGTGGTGACGATCACAGCCTCCCCGTCGCGCGAGAGAGCCCACGATTCGAGCTGGTGATCGTAGAGTTGGAGCTCTGGGTCGAAGAGTCCTCGTCCGATGAAGTCGGCCACCTCGACAGGCGCGCCGAGTTCGTTGGCCGCCTGCACGACTCCCCTCCCTGAAGGTTGGTAGGGCACGACGGGCTCGAACATCGGCAATCGGTAGAGCTCTCCATCGGTGTCAAGAAGCTCGCGGCGCTCAGCCATCAGGGTGTCGTACCGAAGTCGGAAGGGGCTGTCCAGGTAGCGGAGATACGCCAGCCTCGCCGCCTCAAACGGCCTTAGCGGGTCGTTCATTGTCTTACTCCCTGTGGCCGATATGGGATCACAGGCAATGGACAACCGGTGAGGGCAAGCAGCACAGAACCCACGGACCAACGGACACCTGCGAACACCGAGCGGCCATTCTCCCTCGACGGGAGATCTCCCGTGCACAACGCGACCGCGCGCTCCATGTCAGCAGGCAGAGGTGCCGACGAGGGAACAGAGACGATCGAGCTGTCGGGGTCGTATGCGAGCAGGGCGATGGACTGGCTGAAGGCGGCCGCATAGACGGATTCGCGGCGCTCCATCTGGACCAAGGAGCCGTCTGCCTTCTCGAAGGTGTAACGGGGCACTCCCCTGGACGGAGTGAACGCCTTCGCCGAATGCGCTATGTCCCTACCAACCCAGTTGAACGTCGAAAAGTCGTACGACTCGACGCACCAGTTGCGAGGTGCCTGGACGCGTTGGCCTTGCGCCACGCGATCCTCCAAGGTCGGAGCCTGCCGAATCATCCGGTCCGCCGCCTGAGGGACGAACGGGATTCCGGTGCGCTCGGCGACCCGCTGCAAGTCACCGTCCGTCAGGGCGTAGAGCCGAATGCGCGTCACGTTCCACCGAAGGGGCTCCTCGAACAGGTCGATCCCCTCTGCAGTCGCCGCTGCGCGGAGTTGCTCCTTGAGGGTTGCGGTGCGGCCTCCCACGACCACGGCTTGCCCGAGCGAGATCCCAGCGATCAACGGAGCGAACACTCGCCAGCGATTGGACCCACTCACAAAGAACTCGCCCACTCCCGTCATCGACAGCGTGTTCGCCACCCACCTCGGCTTGGGGGGCTGCTCCTCGTGGGCATAGATGTCGCCGACCAAGTCCTTGAACGATTCCCATCGGCCCTGTCCGCGGTGGGTCATCCACTGGATCAATCCGTCGACACCGTTCATCGCATTCTTCCGCAATGTCGACGCAGCCTCTTCGACAGGGCGACGTATCGACCCCATGCCGGTTGGGGATCCCGAACCGGGGCTCGCGCATCCCCCAGACGCACGAATCCGGCCCTGTGCTGCTGCGCCCTTCGGATGGCGTCGCACCACGCTCTGCACTCTGGCGCTGGCGAAGCGTCGAGGGGAGGTGGAGGGTCATAGACAAGGCACATGATCGGCCTCTTTCCGCCGCCGTTGCGCGCGTCGACAGCCCAGACAGCGTTGAAGCCAGTGGCGAAGATCCCCGAATTGCGCGTGCATTCGACCCGGAGGAGTTCCGTGGGGTGGGCCCCAAGCAGCGTCCACTCCCCGCGCGGAACGACTGCCATTACGTGCTCCTCTCCCAGATCGGCGATGAGCGGCGTGCAGCCCTCGCTGATTGCGGCCTCCCTCACATTCATCCGTCGGGTCAGCCTGCCGACCGTGATTAGATGGCTGCCCACCGCCATCATTGATTCGCTCAAGACTTCGCCGTCGATCACCGGGCTCAGGGCACCACCATCGACCTTCACTGCGGCATCGCTTGGCGTGACGTAGATCTTGGGGATTGAGCCCGCAAGCCAGGTTCTGCCTCTTTCGAGCCTTATGCCGCCGACGAAGTCGATCGACACGGTCTCGCTCACCGCAAGGGCTTCGAGGCCGACTGGCGGATCGACCATCGTCTTGGGCGTCACGTTTCTGAACAGGCTCCATCCATCAGGTAGCTCTCCACCTGAGGTCGGCTGGTTCTGGCGCCCCGTGATGGCGTCGAGATGGGCGGTTACGCCGGCCAACATCTCCCCGACGCATAGGACCGCTGACGTACGCTCACGGTGAAGTCCTGGCTCGGACAGAAAGCCGGACGGATCGCTCGACTGAGACAGGGCGACGACGCGGCACGGGGGTCGCCGAAGCGTGAATCCTCGCGTTTTCCACTCGAAGCCATCAACAAGGGCATTCCCGTCCGAAGCCGTGATCAGGATCGAGCTGTAGTAGGGACCGTCTTCCCCTTCAAGGGCGATCCCGTTGCTGGTCTCGAATGAGTCCGGGAAGCCAGCAGGTCGGGATGGAAGATATGAGAGAACCGGAACGTCGCCTCGCTGGAACCATAGGTGGAGCCGAATCGCCGCCTTTCGGATCCCAACACCAGTGTCCACCGAGCCGTCCCACTCGTTTAGGACATCCAGTGCCTGCTCGATCACAGCCTGGCGGCGCTTATCACCCAGCGCCGTCCGGGCATTGCCGGTCAGGCTGGAGTAGCGGTCGAGAGCTCCGCCCATTCTGTTAGGGGAGACTGAGCGGCTCCACGGCTCGAAACCTTCGCGTTCGAACATCACTGGGAGCTTGTCGATGTCGACTTGTCGCAGCAGCACGTGGCGATGCGGGTAGGCGACGTGTCCGCGGTCTGAACGCGGCAAGTCTAAAACTGCCTGCAATTTGTCGAGGACCCAGTACGCGAGATCATTCCACAGTTGGTCGAATTCGTCGGGATCAAATCCTTCTGGAAGGTTGTTGCTCATCAGCCGGCATCCCAGCGCATCACTGAGCGGCCGGTAATAACGAAGCTTCCCGAACTGCTCGTCTCGCTCGGGGTCGCGCTCCTGGTCGTACGCCGCGAGCACCGAGACTCCGAGAAACGCGACGGACTGGGGTATTCCGTCCTCGTCCTCCGACGACAGAGCACCGATCCCGTGACCCTGGCTAACGACATACTGCGAGTACATCGTCGCGACCGCTCTTTTGAAGTCCCTCTGGGAATCGTCCGGCGAGAGTGGCTCGCCTTCCACCTCGTCCAGTGCTCTCGACAGGCTGCTAGGGGTCACGCTCAAAAAGACGTCCTGGTTAGGCTCTGCTTGAAGCAGGAAGAAGTCGGCGAGGACGCGATTCCAGCGCCGGTACTCAAGCGGTAGACCCCGTTGCGCCGTGCCCTCCTTCGTCGCTTCAGCCCTCGGCCCCACCCGCCTGTCCTGCATGTCACATCCTCAAGAGGAACTCGGCTATAGCGAGCGCCACGAGGGGACTGACGGCATTTGCGAGTTGCTGCTGCTTATGTACCAATCCACCACCACCGCCGTTCGCGCTGCCAGCAAAGCGGAACCAGTCGGGGAAGGACTGGAGGCGTGCCGCCTCCCGGAGGGAGAGTCCCCGATGCTGGTCGGGATGCACGAGCATCGACTTGCGGTAGTGCCCGATGGTGACGGCGGGCTCGTTCCAAGTGAGGCGGCGGTAGATGTTGCTGTGGGTCCGCTCGACGTCCGAGTAGTTCGTGAGGAGGTCTCGGATACTCTCCCAGTTACCGCCCTCGGGAATTCGACGGTAACGGTCAATCACGTAGTCGGCATGCCTCGACGTGATGTGGTCAGTTAGTGCCCCTGGGCTGACCCCTCCCCGCAGGCGGCTCAGGAACTCGTTGGATGCGAGTGCGTCTTCGTCAGGCTCGTAGTAGGGGCCGGCGAAGCTTTCGCCGTTTCCCAGTGCCGGCAAATCGCCAATGGCGTCCCGCACGGTCACATGCTCAGCTCTCGTCCCGGGCCCGTGCGACGGTCGTGGGAACGGACCCCAGGTGCTGAAGTCATCATGCCCATAGCCGAGATCCCGGTGCAGGCCGACCACAAAGAACCGGCTCCGGTATTGGGGCACCCCGTACCAGACGCTGTCGAGCAAGCGCACGAATACCTGGTAACCGGCGGCTGCCGTCTGCTCTCGAACATGTTCGAGGACGCTAGATGAGGGCTGTGACAGCTCTCCCTCTTTGTCAGTCCAGAAAATGCCCTGGACGTTCTCCATCACGAACACCCTGGGCAGGAGGGCCTTCACGTAGTCCAGGTAAACGTCGACCAATCGATTGTTGGGGTTGGCGGCGTGCCAGGAGTTGCGGTTCGAGTTGGAGAAGCCCTGGCACGGGGGTCCTCCGATGAGGATGCCGACGCCGCCGGCGTCCTCAGCCGCCGCCCCGACAGTCCTTAGCGACTGGGGATCGCGGAGGTCGACGGGCTCGATCTTCTCCTCGGCGAGGCGGTTGCCAAACCCTAGGAGCCTCGCCGCATCGTGATTCTGGTTGAGGGTGTTCACGTAGATCGGATCTACCTCGCCGGAAAAGATGATGCGGCAGTGTGAACGCCCGGTCTCAGCGAGGAGGAACCCAAGGCCCATCCCCCCGGCACCGGCGAACAGCTCCACCACGTTGACGGCTCCGCCTCCGGGCGCCAGAGCACCCCGCAGATCGGGTTCGCTCTCGACGTGGTCCTCGCGCTCTTGATCATGGCGCTTCGAGAGCTTTATGTTCGCCCGGAAGCGCACCAGGGCCTCCTCGGGCACATGGCCGTTGAGGACTATCCCCTGGGCCCGCCCGTTCCCGTTCGTGTGGGAAGCGGAGCTCGCCAATGCCTCGATTGCCTGTCGCTCCAACTTTCGAACCAGCGGGCGGATCCATCGAGTCCACCCCATTGCGCCGACGAGGGCACGCGAGCTAGGCCGGGTTTGGGCTCGGACCAGTCCGAACAGCGTGCCAGGGTGCACACCGTTGATACCTCCAGTCTCAATCGCGCAGAGCGTCCCGCTCTGTTCGCACCCGAGACTCACCCGCCCCAGACGGGCCACTGAGTAAGACACGCACAAGTCCTCCGAGCCCGCGACTGGGACGACGCTCCGCTCCCACTTGGCGCCTTCGAGGAGATCCCGTACGGCTCTGTGTGAGGCGAGGTCGCACCTTCGACCGCGGGTGACCTCCGTGCTCGGGCGAACTTCAACGATCGCATCCAATCCCCTCTCGCCGAGCCCGGTCAAGAAGGACCCATTCGTGCCGTAGGTCGTCCCGGCTACCACGACGGCACCCTTGGGGCTCCGATCGTCGATCATCGCGAGGGCGAGTTCCGCCCGCTCGTTTAGCGCACCGACGCCGACGCGCAGCACGCGCTCGTCGACGACGTACAGGCCGGTCTTACCGATGCGATGCAGGCGCACGATGACCTCGTCGGAGCGGAGCTCGACGCCGGGCTTCCCCCTTCTTGCCGAACGTGCGGTGTCGTCCTCCACGAGGAGGATGTGATCCCAGTGGTCGAGCGCCGTCGCGGCGACCCGCTGCACGTGGGTGCCGCCGACGAGCCCAACGGAACTGTCGGCCGCTGCCTTGATGCGCGCATCCGTAAGCACCTCGATTTGCGCGACTTCCACGAGTTGCTGGAGGGTCATACACCCGATCGTGCTGCGAGCCTGCAAGATCACCGGCGTCCCCGACCGCTATTGAGACCCGTCGGCTTGGAGTAACCGCGCCGGGGGTGGCTCTCGAACCACTTCATGGCCGCGTCCCGCTTCCAGAGGCGGACGCCCCGGTTCCCCCCGACGACGACATCCGGCTCGGGGAAGTCCGCGGCCCGGCGGATGATGGTGTCGACGCGTTGACGGCTGTAGCCAAGCGCCAGGGCGATGTCCGTCGTCGTCACGAATTCGGGGGCCACGGTCGGTATCCTGCCAAACACGTAGATCCGGAGCAACGATTGTGGGTGAATATTGCGCTAGAGCAACGATATCGGTCAAGACAACCCACAGGTGCGCTCGGCGGACTATGGCCACACACCCCAGAGGTGCTGACCTGGCGAGCGATCGATCGAGTGCGTGGTTGTGGGGGTGGAAGCCGGAGAACAGCGTGGGCAGAAAGTGGTCTCGACAGGCCGTCTGGCCAGGGAGATGACGGGTAGTGCCTTGGCCCCTACTGGGCGGTTCGTATGCGTCCGAGATGGAGGCGAGTCTCCTGAATGAGCGCGCGGAAGGTGAGCGACCATCGGTCTGACTTCACCGACTGGCTTGGTATTTCGTGCTGCCAATACCAGCGCTCGCGGCCTCGCAACACGTAGAGGGAACGTGGGAGCAACTGGCGCCTCGCCGACGGCGAGCTGGTGGGGATTCGGCGGGACCTCTGCGGGTCAGTACGCACGATTGAGCTTTCCCCGGTCTGGCGGACACCGATCCTGAGGCGGCGAGAGTCGTCCCTTGGAAGGATGTCCACATGCCTAGAGCTCATCCACCCGAGTTCCGCAGTCGCGCCGTCGAGTTGGCGCGCGAGCGGACTAAGCCCTTGGCCGAGATCGCCCACGACCTCGGTCCTGTTTGCGCAACTGGGTGAAGCAGGCCGACGTCGACGCCGGCCGCAGAGACGGCCTGACGACCGACGAGCGGGCCGAGCTCGTGCGGCTCCGGCGAGAGTTGCGCACCGCCAAGATGGAGGTTGAGATCCTGCGTCGGGCGGCTGCGTACTTCGCCAAGGAGACGCTGCCGGGCCTAAAATGACCTACACCTTCATCGCCCGGGCCTGCACGGACCTGCCCGTCGCAGCCTGCTGTCGGGTCATGAGGGTGTCGACCTCGGGCTTCTATTCCTGGCAGGCCAAGCCTCTCAGTGACCGTGACGTCGACGACGCCTACCTGACCAACACGATCGTCGACATCCATCACATGAGCCGTCGCTCCTATGGGTCTCCGCGTGTGCATGCGGAGCTGCACCTGGGCGAGGGGATCCACTACTCGAAAAAGCGCGTCGAGCGGCTCATGCGCCAGGCCAAGGTGCAGGGCATCCATCGGCGTCGGCGCCGGAGATGCACGAGAAGGGACCTCGCTGCCGTGCCCTCCTGCGACCTGGTGAACCGTCGGTTCGACCCGGCCGGTCCCGACCAGCTCTGGGTGATGGACGTGACCGAGCACCGGAGCGCTGACGGAAAGGTGTACCTGGCGGTCGTCCTCGATGCGTTCACCCGCTGCGTAGTCGGCTGGTCGATCGCGGATCACATGCGCGCAGAGCTTGTGGTCGACGCGCTCCAGATGGCCGTCTGGAGGCGACGTCCGCCCGCCGACCAGACGATCGCCCATTCCGACCACGGGTCGAACTACACGTCGTGGGCCTTCGGCCGGCGTCTACGCGGTGCGGGCCTCCTGGGGTCAATGGGTACTGTCGGCGACTGCTTTGACAACAGCGTGGCCGAGAGCTTCTTCGGCACGCGCCGGCTCGAGCTTCTCGACGAGCGACACTGGGAGACCCGCAAGCAGCTTGCCCTCGCCGTCTTCGAATGGACCGAGGCCTGGTACACCCAAAGCGCCGCCACAGCTACTGCAACATGCTCAGTCCCGTCGACTACGAGACCGCGCACGCGGCATGATCAGCAACTAACCAACCCTGTCCGCCAGACCGGGGGAAGCTCAGAAACGCTCGTGCGGGGAGCTGTGGGTGCTGGCGGCGTGAGCAACTGGGCCAGTCCGGCTAGCACTGCCCGGTCGGCTACCTGGAGCACTGGTCGGTTGACTTGGCAGCGGAGCGACATGTCAGGTCCCAGGACAAGCCACGTGGATCGACCATCGCGGCGCTCGCCTCACCTTGCTGGTGACCGCGGTGCTGTCGGAGTACGTAGGGTCCATTCCTCTCTGACGTTGCTCGGTTCCTGGCGGGCAGAAGCAGATACGGCCTCGGTACCCTAGACCCGCTATGGATTCATCCTTCTAAGGACCTGCCACTGCAGTCCGATTATCCGCCCGGCGCCAATGTCTGAGAATCTAATCGGCCGTATGTCGCTTGTTGCGTTTAGTAGGAATGTCGGCTCTAACCCGACATCCGCGATCACGCTCAAAACGCTCTCTCCACTTCTTGGCCCCACACTCTCCTGCTGGTATCCGAACGGCTGATTGGTTGCGTATACATTGATGGACGCGTCGATCTCGAATGCGCTGGGCCACAGGATGTGGAACTCAGCGGTCCTGATGCGCTGCCCGACATCCGGAACGATCAGAACCCTATCGATCATTGGCGACGGTCGCGCAGCGAGCTGTGCAGATCCTTCTTGGTCTCGCGTTGCTATCGGAGGATCAAGCACAATTGCGCATCGAACGCGATTGGCAGGCTGCACCTCATCGATTTGGCATGGAGACGATGACGGCTGTAGTCGCTCGACCAAACGGCGATCGGCAGCAAAACAGAGGAACGAGGCATTGCGGGGTCTGGGTGACTCGAAATGCATCTTCCATTGGGCGGTCCATTGTTGGCAGTGACCTTGCGGGGAGATTGACACCTCAACCTGCAGATCCATCGTCTCGACGCCGAGTGCATGAAGTTGTCTCAGGTCTCGCGCCGATCGCAGCCATTGTTGGATGTCGGGATTCAGCGCATCGCGAGCTGCTGCCGGCGTGACATCTCGATCGAGTATTCGAGCGAACGCACCTTCGGCCGGCTCGGTGCCGGTCATCTCCTTGAATGCGACGAGACATCCGGGTTGTAGCCCAAATCGATGTTCATAGAGCGCCAGCGTGTCGGCGGAAGCGCCGTTGTGCCCCTTTTCAAGTCGTGAGATGAAGCCAGCGCTCAGGTGTAGCTCCCCTCCGAACTGTCGAAGGGACAGTCCAGTAAGACTTCGCAGCTCAGCGAGAAGCGCACCGACCCGGGCTCGGTGTGACCTTCCCGTGTAGCCCTCTCTCTTGCCCGTGGAGTTTGGCAAGTTCACTGTTCCATTATCGACGACCTGCCATGGGTCGCAACGTCTTGCCAACACCACCGAGTGATTGTGGGCTCGGTGCTCGAGGTGTTGCGTATGTGACCGGATGGCCAACACACTGACCGCCCGAGTGAGATGCAGGCCTGCACATCGCGGGACTCTTCCCTCGGCAATCCCAGCTTCACACTGCACGCGCTGCAGGTGAAGGAGGGGGAGGTCCGTCCTTGGATCGAATCCCGAGGAGTGCATCGAAGCAGATGTTGGTGCCCCTCGGGCACCGGAAAGGAACACATCCATGGCTTGCCATTGCCGAAACTCGGATGATAGCTCCCCCTTGGCACCCGGAGAAGATGGCTGCGTCGTCAGCCCCCAAGCGACTCGCAGGGAGTTGGCCAGAGAAGCCGAAACCCTTCGGCACCTGCTGACCGCTCCAGCCGTCCTGTCGACGCAGGCGTTGCTGCTGCTGATGCCCTCGTCGAGTGAGCGCCTGCTCATGAGCCTCGCACCGGGGGGCGACCACGCCGCCTTGGTGCCGGCGGAGGCCAAACAGCCCGAGGGCTACGTCACCCCACACACAAACGAGAAGGAGAACCTCAATGGATACCTCTAGTCGTGACCTCGTCGCATCCGACGTGGCGAGCATCTTCACCTCGAGGGATGTGAAGGCCCTCGTGCGGGCGCGGTCCAAGCGAGAGCTGCAGCTCGCCGAGCGGGCATCGCGTCTGGATGCCGACGCGCGCTGGCACCGTCACAAGGTGGAGACCGTCCTCTACGTGACCGAAGAGGACGTTATCTCCGTGGCCAGGTTCGCCAACACCGTGCGGGAGACCGTCGACGGCGACCCGTTGGTGGCGAACCTCGTGTCCCCCATGCTGCAGGACGCCGTCGCCATGGTGCGCGCTGATCTGCGCCAGACGTTCCAGAGCTAACCGTCGGAGGCGTCCGGGGCGCGAGCTTCGGCTCGGCCCCCGGACGCCTCCCGGAAGGAGAAGTGATGTCAACTAGAAAGACCCGACCCAGGAGTTCGACCGGCGCCGCCTCGCCACGCGGGCCGCTTCGCAAGCGCCTGTCCGCCGCGATCCAGGTGCTCGTGCACGGAGAGCGTCCGCTCCAGGGTCCCCTGCCGCCGCTCGACCCCCGCATCGTCGCAGGCATCAACCACTATGCCGACGTAATCGCCGACGCTTACGGCGACCCGCTCGCCGGCTCGTTCGCCCGCGACATCCTCACCGATTCGGCGTACGTGATCGTGGACTCGCTCGGCGATTCCGTCATGGATGAGTCGATGCGCGAGGCCGCCGAGACCGACGCTACGGCGGACCTGCTGGTCCGAGGGAGGAGGGGGCCGACGTGATCGCCCTCATCGTCACCGTGTCGATCCTGGGCTGCGTCGGTGCCCTCTACCTCGTGGTGAGAAGCGGTCGCTGGAGTCCTGGGACCCGGATCCCACCGCGCCACCTGCCGACTGAGCTCCAGCGTCAGGAGCTCGACCGTCTGGCCTTCCAGCACCGGATAAGGACCCGCGCCGTCCTCGACTCGGCCCTCCGTGACATCAAGAAGGTCGCCGGTGAGCACCGCAGCGGTCGGTGACCGACAACGTCTCCGGCATGGCGATCGCAATGCCCGACAGGGCTGCCGCCGGTGCCGTGAACACCAGTGAGCGGCTGGCAACGTGAGCTGGACCGACAACCTCTACAAGGTGCTGTTCCTCCTCCTCGTGATCGCCGTCGTCGCCCGGCTGATCGCAGATGTGCTGGGGCCGGTGCTGCCGTCGCTCCTGATGGTGGCCGTGCTCGTGGTGGTCGTGGTGAGGATCGTCCGAGGGCCGCGCGCCAAGAGGTAGCAGGGAGGCGTTGCGCATTCCACAACGGACTTGTGCTTGACAGAACCCGCACTCAGTGCGATATCGGGGCCATAGCCCCTGTCGGTGCTGAGTCCTCGCCCGACGGAGAGGTCGCATTCATCACGGAGGACAGACCACACGAAGGAGGTGAACCCAGTGAGCCCATCGCGCCCGCGCATCAATCCACGCCACCGCGTCGTCGACGTCGAGCGGCTCGCTGCGGCGATCCTCGATCTAGCCGCCGTTGTCGAGTGTGACGACGACGAGGTCGCTCTCGGCGCACAGATCCACGACCGGCTGGCGATTCCGAAGGAGAAGTCGGCATGACCGGCATCGTCGCCTTCGGACTCGTCCTCGCCGTGCTGTTCGGCACTGCCGCCACGGCGAAGGAGCTGGCGCAGGGGTCGCTGCGCCTGTCGCTCGTCGCATATCGGCTCGGCTTTCCTCGTGAGCTCGACGCCGAGGACGTGGCCAACGCCCTCGCAGGGCTGTCCGGCCTTCTTGAGCCCGTCTGGAAGCGCTGGCTCGCAACCCCCTACGTGATCTTGGAGACCCACGCCACGAAGTCCGGCATCGAGCATTTCGTCCTCGTGCCCGAGCGCGTCGCCGCGGTCATAGAGAACGTGCTCCAGTCGTCCCTGCCCTCGGTGCGCTACGAGCGGGTCGACGTGCCCGACGTGGACGTCAACCGAGGAGTGGAGCACCTGTTGACGTCGGGCAACCGGCCCCTCAGCGTCGACCCGAAGGCGGTGTCCGTGAGCCTGCTCGCCACCCTGGCACCGTTTGGCGAGGGCGAGAAGGTGGTGGTCCAGTGGGTCGTCGCACCCCATCCGCCGGTCGGCACGATCAAGGCGCAGCTGAGTCGCACGAACCTTCTGACCGGGAGCCAGGAGCCCATCGACGGGGACGAGGTCAGTGCGCTCAAGGCCAAGGAGGCGAGCCCGCTGCTGCTCGCCGCCGGTCGCATCGGCGCGCGTGGTCCGACTGCCACTAGCGAGATCGCACGGATTCGCCGGACCGAAGCCGCCTGGCACGTCGCCCGTGCGCCGGGCGTCCACCTCCGTCGACGCTGGATGCCCAAGACCTGGACGGCCAAGGCCATGGCAGCCCGCCGCTCCCCAGTGTCGGTCTGGCCAGGTCGGCTGAATGTCGCCGAGCTGGCCGGCTTCTCGGGCTGGCCAATCGGCATCGTCGGCCTGCCCGGGCTCCGGCTCGGCGGGTGCCGGAAGATCCCGGCGTCACCGGCCATCTCCGAGCGCGGCACGGTGATCTGTGACAGCACGTTTCCCGGCGACGAGCGCCCGCTCGCCCTCGACCTCGCCGCTCGCCTTCGCCACGTCCACGTCCTCGGCCCCACCGGGGTGGGCAAGTCGAATCTCTTGGCGTCGATGGTGATCGACGACATGGAGGCCGGGCGCGGCGTCGTCCTCTTGGACCCCAAAGGCGACCTCGTGACGACGATCCTGGAGCGAGTCCCCGAGCATCGCAGGGACGACGTCATCGTGCTCGACCCCGCGGACGCCGCACCTGTCGGTCTCAACCCGCTCCGCAGCGCCCACGGGGTGAGTGGCGAGGTGGTGGTCGAGAACCTCGTCGGGATGTTCAAGAACCTCTACTCCTACTCCTGGGGACCCCGCTTAGACGATGTGCTCCGCGCGGCACTGCTCACGCTCGCCGGGGTGGAGGGGGCGACCCTGTGCGAGGTCCCGCTCCTCCTCACCAACCCGTCGTATCGGCGAAAGATCGTCGGCAAGCTCGACGACCCGGTGGGTCTGGAGAGCTTCTGGGGTTGGTACGAGGGGCTCTCGGACGCCCAACGCCAGGAGGCGATCGGCCCAGTGCTCAACAAAATTCGTGCCTTCACGGGGAGGCCCACCATGCGGGCGATCATCGGTCAGTCAGCGCCGACCATGCAGATGCGCGACGTGCTGGCCGAGGGCAAGATCCTGCTCTGCTCCCTCGCCTCGGGCATCCTGGGCGAGGAGGCCGCCGCCCTGTTCGGCGCGCTCATCGTGGCCGAGCTGTGGCACGCCACGACGGCCCGCTCGGGCATGGAGGAAGCCCGCCGGAGGCCGGTCATGGCGTACCTCGACGAGTGGGCGCAGTTCATGCACCTGCCGACGCCGATGGCCTCGGTGCTCGCTGAGGCGCGGGGGCTCGGGCTCGGCCTGACGCTGGCCCACCAGCACATGGACCAGCTGACTCCCGAGGCCCGGCACGCCGTGCTCGCCAACGCCCGCTCTCGGGTCGTCTTCCAGCTGTCCTCGGGCGATGCCCGCCTGATGGCCAAGGAACTCGGGACGCTCCTGTCGCCCGACGACCTTCAGGGCCTCGGAGCGTACGAGGTCGTGGCCCAACTCTTCGCCGAGGGGACCACCCAGGCGCCGGCCACCGGCCGCACCCGGGCGCTCGAACCGCCGACAAACGACGCTCGGGCCATCCGGGCCGAGTCCCGCACTCGCTATGGCGTGCCCCGTGGCGACGTCGAGCGGGCCATCCGGGACCGCCAGAGCGCACCGACTGCCGGTCCCATCGGCCGGCGATCTCGCCAAGGAGGTGCGCCATGACGGTGCAGCGCCCAGCCTCCGGTCGGATCGAGTCCGATGCTGCATTGTCCCCGCTCCGGATGCCCAAAGAGGGGAGAACTGCCAACGACTCTCATGGAAGAAGATCCCGAGAAGAGGGGCGTCGCCGCATCACGAAGGCGGATGCCGCAGCCGTCGGGGAGCGCCTCTCGGCCAGGGAGCGGGCCTGCCTCGACGACGTCGCCCGGCTCGGCACCGCCACTGGTCGCCAGCTCGAGCGACTCCACTACGAGCAGACCGAGACGGGTCGCCGCACCGCTCGGATCGAGCTGCGCCGGCTCACCGACCTCGGCGTGCTCCAGCGCCTCACCCGTCGCATCGGAGGGGTGCGTGGGGGCTCACGTGGCTTCATCTACGCCGTGGGGGTGATCGGCCAGCGGATCCTCTACCCAGACCGCATCCGCTACCGGGAGCCCTGGACGCCGAGGCCCAGCTATCTGCGCCACGCCCTGAACGTGAGCGACCTCTACGTTCGCCTGCGGGAGGCCGAGCGCATCGCCGACCTCCAGCTCGTCGCCTACGACGCCGAGCCCCGCTGCTGGCGATCGTTCTTCGGCCCAGGCGGCGCCGTGGTGACGCTCAAGCCCGACGCCTACGTCGTCGTCTACCAGGGCCAGTTCGAGGACCGCCTCTTCATCGAGGTGGACCTCGCCACGGAGGACGGTCCACGCATCCTCGCCAAGGCCCGCATGTTCGTCAACTACTGGCGCTCGGGCAAGGAGCAGGGGGCCTCGGGCGTCTTTCCGCTCGTGTGCTGGGTGACCGAGACCGGCGAGCGCCGTGCCTTTATCGACCACATCCTGGACCGCATCGGGGAGAGCGAGCGAGCACTGTTCACCGTCACTACCCGAGAGGACTTCATCAACCACATCGTTGCCGGAGGCCCATCGGTTCCCCACGAGCAGACAGAACCGCCAAGAGAGGTGAGCCGATGATCTCTATCGACCACCGTGACATCGGTGCCTGGAGGCGCCTCGTCTCGTGCGGCTACCAGCGCACGCTGCCCGCCGTCGGCATCGGCGAGCCTGTCGTCCCGGTCGAGATCCCTCGCAACAAGATCCTCGTCGGCGATGCCGCCGAGAAGCTCAAGACCCTCCCGACGGCCTCGGTGGACTGCGTCATCACATCCCCGCCGTACTGGAACCTCCGCGACTACCACGCCGACGGCCAGATCGGTCTCGAAACGACGGTCGAGGCCTGGGTCGCCTCGCTGCAGACGGTGTTCGCCGAGGTTGCACGGGTGCTCAAACCCGGGGGGGCGCTGTGGCTCAATATCGGCGACACCTACAGCCAGAGCACGAAGAGCGGCGTAGCACCCAAGAGCATGGTCTGCGCACCAGAACGGTTGATTCTCACCCTTGCCGAGGACGGCTGGATCGTCCGCAGCAAAGTGATCTGGTCCAAGACCAACACGATGCCTAACGGCGTGGCCGACCGCCTCAACGTCACCTACGAGCCGATCTACTTCCTGGTCCGCTCACCGCGCTACTACTTCGACCTGACCGAGCTGCGAAAGCCGAGGGAGGTGACGCCGCAGCTGCTGGCAAGGGCCCTTCCGGCCGACGACGGCACCATGCTGACGGACGCCGTCGGTGACCCGGCGCACCCGATCTTGGGGACGAACCCCGGCGACGTGTGGCGCATCCCGACCAAGGGATTCGACGGACCCCACTTCGCCACGTTCCCGCCCGAGATCGTCCGTCGCCCGCTTCTCGCCACCTGCCCCGAGGCCATCTGCACCTCCTGCGGACTTCCCTGGAGACGCACGGTCCGCACCTGGCGGGTGCCGCTGGATGACGGCCCCTCCCGCCAGCGAGACGATCAGGGCTACGTCATGCGATTCGAGCGGGCCTGGAACACCCTCCGCCAGAGGGGCGACCTCGTCCCCTGTGGCTGCGAGGCACCGACCGTCCGAGGCGTCGTTCTCGATCCGTTCTTCGGGGCCGGCACCGTCGGCACCGTGGCCGAGGAGCATGGTCGGGACTGGATCGGCATCGAGATCAACCCCGAATATGCAGCTCTGGCCCGACAGCGCATCACAGCAGCACGAGGTGGACCGTGACCGCCTTTGCCTCGTCTGTGGCATGCGACTCAAAGAGGAGATCTCAACCGGAGATCGCCGGTCGCACCACACAGAGGAGGTCATGTTCATGGAACATGCCATCCGCACCGCCGCCAGCGTGGGGAACGTCACATGAGGACGCTCGCCATCAAGCTGGAGGAGGAACTGCACGCCCAGCTCGGCATGATTGCCAAGCTCGAAGGACTGACGCTGACCGACGCGTTGCGTCAGGCCATCGATCAGTGGATCGACGAGCGCCGCAACAACCCCGAGCTGCAGGCCCGTGCCGCTGCGACCCTCGCAGACATCGACCGCGAGGCGGCCACCCGCAGGGGTGCCATCGAAGCCCTCCTGGGCAAGGAAGGCGCCACCGGGCAGGCCCCGTCACCGACCCGTCGGGGTCGTGGAGCTGCCAAGGGCGACGACACGTCGAGCGAGAGCTAGGCGCAGCAACACAACGGCAGGGGGGGTCCTGGGTCCATTTCGCACCACGCGAAAATCCCAGGACACCCCTCTGCCTCACCCCTCCATGGACATGCACAAGGTCACATTGCACAGAATGCGGACTTGACAATTCCAACCCTTTTTACTATAATATGAGAGCTAAATAGGAATCACGACATGAATAAAGAGACGCTACTTTTGCCCGAACGCCCGGAGATCGATCCGGCGCTCCGTTCGCAGTGGCCTGGTCACGTGCGGATTCGCACCGACTCAGGCCGGCTCCAACTCTACCGGCAACTCGGCCATCGGGCCCTCGACGCCACCATTGCACGAAATAGCAACGGTCCTGAGTTCCGTCCATATCTGCGCAGTAACGACCGGCTGGATGCAGACGATATCCGTGACTTGGAGAGCTACTTCGAGTTCCTCCGCCACCAGTACGGGATCCCCGAGGGCGGCACGGTCTTTCCGAAGCGGGACACGGTGCGCTCCAGCCCGGCCGAAGAGGAGGGCGACGGTGCAGCCTGACGTGGTGGGCAGGCTCCGAGCCGTCATGCCCCATCGACCGCTCGGCTTCCACGAGGCCCTCCGGCTCGCCGAAGAGCAGGCCTGGCTCCTCTTGGAGTTGACCGAGACGACACACCCCGCCGTCCCCGAACGGGTCATCTCGGCGCTGCCTCGGATCGAGGTCCGCCGTCTGGCTCCGTTCCCCACCTCGGGCGCATCCCACTGGTCGAGGGGCAAGTGGCGGGTGGCCATCAATGCGACCGAGCCCACCACCCGCCAGCGCTTCAGCCTGGCTCACGAGTTCAAGCACATCGTGGACCACCGGGACCTCGACACGCTCTACGCCGCCTTCCCGCCCCGAGAACGCGAGCAGATGATCGAGCGGGTGTGCGACTACTTCGCCGGCTGCCTCCTCATGCCCCGTGCCTGGGTCATGGCCGCCCATGCCGGTGGCACCCGACATCCGATGGACCTCGCACAGGTCTTCGGAGTGAGCCCGTCGGCCATGGGCGTGCGGCTCAACCAGATCGGGCTCTCGCGCCCGGCCCCTCGGTGCGGGTCGTCCCGTCATGGGGCCGTGTCCGCCCCGACGAGGTGCCGGCCGCGTGCTCGACCGCGGGAGACGGTCGGAGCGTGGTGACCCGAATCAACACGTAACAAGGAGGGAACGATGGGGAAGCAAACACCAAAGAACAAAGACGAGGAGGTGACGGAGCACATAGAGCGGGCGACCGCGGTAGTCTACCTGCGAGTTTCCTCGATCGGTCAGGTCAACACCGACCGTGACGGCGAAGGGTTCTCGATCGCCGCGCAGAAGGACGCCTGCATCACGAAGGCCGAACACCTCGGTGCCGATGTGCTCGACGTCTACGTCGATGCCGGCGAGTCCGCCCGGAAGGCCGATCGGCCCAAGCTGCAAGAGATGCTGCAGCGCCTTCGTGAGCGCCGAGACGTGGACTACGTGATCGTCCACAAGGTCGACCGCCTGGCCCGAAACCGGGGCGACGATGTCGAGATCACCCTGGCGATCCGCCAGGCAGGAGCCCAGCTCGTCTCGGTGACCGAGAACATCGACGAGACCCCGAGCGGGATGCTCCTGCACGGGATCATGTCCTCGATCGCCGAGTTCTACAGCCAGAACCTGTCGACCGAGATCATCAAGGGCACGTCCAAGAAGGTCCAGCGAGGGGGCTACCCCGGCCTCGCCCCCCTCGGCTACAAGAACATGCAGGATTTCTCTGGCGGCAACGAGCTGCGCTGGATCGAAGTCGATGCTGAACGTGCTCCCCACATCACGTGGGCGTTCGAGGCGTACGCCACGGGCGACTACTCGCTGCGCCAGCTGGCCGAGGCGCTCGATGAGCGGGGGCTCCGATCCAAGGGGACTCCGAAGCGTCCCTCCCGTGCCCTGGGCGTGAATCATGTCCAGCGGCTGCTACGAAAGCCCTTCTATATCGGACGCTTCACCTGGGGTGGCGTCGAGTACCAAGGGACCCACGAGCCCCTCACGACGATCGAGACCTTCGCAGCCGTCCAGGCCCAACTCTCTGCCAAGTGCCTGGCCGGCGAGCGGACGCAGCATCACGAGCACTACCTGAAGGGCACGCTCGCCTGCGGGCGCTGCGGGTCGAGGATGATCTTCAGCCGCAACACGGGTCGACACGGGGGCGTCTACGACTACTTCGTCTGCATCGGACGCCACGGAAAGCTCGTCCCCTGCGACCTTCCCTACGTGCCGGTCGCCGACGTCGAGGACCAGATCGAGCGCTACTACCAAACAGTGAAGCTGGACGAGGCGACTGCCGACACCCTGTACGGCCACATCGTCAAGGCGGCGAAGAAGCGGAGCGCCAAGGCTCTCAAGCTGGCGCAGCAACAGCGCAAGCGCATCGAGATCCTGGAGAGCGAACGCCGATCGCTGCTCAAGGCACACCTGGCCGGAGCGGTGCCGCTAGAACTGTTGGCCGAGGAGCAGAACCGCATCACCGACGAGCTGGCCCAGGCCGGAGTCCTGATGGCGAACTCCGAGGTGCACTGGGAGGAGCTTGAGCGAAATCTCCACCGCGCGCTGGCCCTGGCAGGCAACCTTGGTCCCGCCTACTCGAGGGCCAGCGAGAGAGTCCGCAGACAGATGAACCAGGCGATCTTCGAAGAGATCCTCATCGAGGTCGACGGGAAGGTGATCTACGCACGGATGGCCCAGCCCTTCGCGGCCTTCCACGACGAGGAGTTCCGCCGGTGGCTGGCGGAGAGCGCGACGAACCCCGGACCTCAAGTGGACCGGGGTTCGAACATTGCCACTTTGGTGGAGGCGATGGGACTCGAACCCACGAACCTCTTGACTGCCAGTCAAGCGCTCTACCAACTGAGCTACGCCCCCGGTGCGGACATCCACGTTACCAGCCGCTGCCGGCGCGGCCTCCCCCGAACCTGGCGCGCCGCCGACGCTCCGTGGGTGCTGCACGTGCCACCGCGAACGTCTGATCCGGGCACGTCGACCACAGGAACCGGGGTAGACCGGCGGTAGCATCCCACGCCGTGAATCCCACGGACTCCGACGTCGCACGCTCCGCGCTGAATCGTCCGCGCCCGCGGCCGTACGACGTGCAGGCGGTCGAGGAGAAGTGGCAGGCACGCTGGCTCGACGAAGGCACCTACGAGATCGACAACGACGATCCGCGGCCTCCCTTCTACGCACTCTGCATGTACCCGTACCCGTCAGGGCCCGCCCACCAGGGCCACGTCCGCAACTACACGTTCGGCGACCTCGTCGTCCGGTACCAGACCATGCGTGGAAAGGGCGTCCTCTCCCCGCTGGGCTTCGACTCTTTCGGGCTACCGGCCGAGAACGCGGCGATCCGCACGGGCACGCACCCGCGCGTCTTCACGGACGCCCGCATCGCCGAGCTGAAGGAGTCGCTCGAGCGTCTCGGCGCGGCGTACGACTGGCGCCGCGAGATCCGCAGCCACGACCCGAGCTACATCCGCTGGAACCAGGTGATCTTCCTCCGGCTCCTCCGCGCGGGTCTCGCCTACCGGGCGAACGCTCCGGTCAATTGGTGCCCCGGGTGCCAGACGGTGCTCGCCAACGAGCAGGTGCTCCCCGACGGGACGTGCGAACGTTCGGGTGACGTCGTCGAGACGCGATCGCTCGAGCAGTGGTTCTTCCGCATCACCTCCTACGCCGACGAGCTCCTCGACGCGCTCGACGAGCTCGACTGGCCCGAGCGCGTGAAGGTGATGCAGCGGAACTGGATCGGTCGCTCCGAGGGCGCCGAGATGGACTTGGAGGTCGCGGGACATCGCGGGGTCGCGCTGAAGGTCTTCACGACCCGGCCCGATACCACCTTCGGGATGACGTACGCGGTGATGGCGCCCGAGCACCCGCTCGTCGACGTCGTCACGTCCGACGAACACCGGCAGGTCGTCGACGAGCTCCGGGCCCGGGCCTCGGGCGAGTCCGAGATCGAACGCATGGCGACGGGGGACGCCGGTCCCGGCCTCGAAAAGCGGGGTGCCTTCACGGGCAGCTACGTCGTGAATCCCTTCAACGAGGAGCAGGTTCCGCTCTACGTCGCCGATTACGTCCTCATGGGGTACGGCACGGGGGCGATCATGGCGGTGCCCGCCGAGGACCAGCGCGACTGGGTCTTCGCGAAGCTCCACGGCCTGCCCATCGTGCGCACCGTCGAGCCGCCACCAGGCTGGGACGATCAGGGCGGCGAGGCCTACAGCGGCGACGGGGTGAAGATCAACAGCGGCTTTCTCGACGGTCTCGGCGTCGTCGAGGCGAAGGAGCGCGCGATCGCCTTCCTCGAAGAGCGCGGGATCGGAAGGCGCACGGTCAACTACCGGCTCCGCGACTGGCTCGTCTCACGACAGCGCTTCTGGGGCTGCCCGATCCCCGTCGTCTACTGCCCGGACGACGGGGCGGTCCCGGTCCCCGAAGACGAGCTCCCGGTGCTCGCACCCGACGACGTCGAGTTCCTGCCGACGGGGCAGTCACCGCTTGCGCTCCACGACGGTTTCTTGAACACGCGGTGTCCCACGTGCGGTGGGCCGGCGCAGCGCGAAACCGACACCATGGACACGTTCGTCGACTCGAGCTGGTACTTCCTCCGCTTCTGCGATCCGTTCTCCGACGACCTGCCGTTCGGCGAGCGTGCCGCGCTGCACTGGATGCCCGTCGACCAGTACATCGGCGGAATCGAGCACGCCATCTTGCACCTCATGTATGCACGCTTTTACACCCGCGCGCTCATCGACGTCGGGCTCGCACCTCCCGAGCTTCCTCGTGAACCGTTCCACAGATTGTTCACGCAAGGGATGATCCGCATGGAGGGCTCGAAGATGTCCAAGTCCAAGGGCAACCTCATTGCGCCCGCGCGCTACTACGAGACGGTCGGTGCGGATGCTCTCCGACTCTTCCATCTCTTCGTCGGACCACCGACCGACGACTTCGACTGGACGGACCAGACCGACGAGGTGATCGAGGGGTGCGCGCGCTTCTGCGACCGGCTCTGGCGTCTCGTCGACAGCTCCGGATCCGCGGCGCGCCGGGGCGACTTCGGACCACAAGACCTGGCCGCACGGCGCGCCACCCACCGGACGATCGAACAGGTGACGCGCGACATCGAGCGCTGGTCGTACAACACGGCGGTCGCGCACTGCATGGAGCACGTCAACCTCCTCCAGCGTTACTCGAGGGAAGACCCGCACGCCGACGTGCTCGCGGAGGGTTGCGACGCGCTTATGCACCTCCTCGCCCCCATGACGCCGCACGTGACCGCCGAGCTCTGGGAGCGCCACCGCGACGGCAGGCTCCATGCGCGCCCGTGGCCGGCCTATGACCCCGAGCTCGCGGCGGAGGAGACGGTCACGATGGTCGTCCAGGTGAACGGCAAGGTGCGCGACCGCATCGAGGTCCCTGCGAGCATCGCCGACGAGGACGCCCGGACGAGAGCGCTCGCCTCCGATCGGGTCCGTGAGGCGCTCGGCGGCAAGGATCCTGCACGCGTCGTCGCACGCCCGCCCCGGATCGTGAACGTCGTCACCGGCTGAGGCCGCCGTCGCGACGCCGGTCGCGACGACGAGGACTTCCGAGGGAACCGGTCAGACGGCGGCGGCCTGCAGGCGGGCGAGCACCTCGGGAACGACGGCACCGGGGAGCGAGCCGTAGAAGCTGAAGCGGTCGACCAAGCCGCCCCAACGCTCGAGGACCGCTGTCGCGACGGACTCGGGCGGCGCGAGGACGGCGAAGGCGGCGAGGACGCGGTCGTCGATCATCTCGCCCATCTGTTGCCACTCTCCGCGTTTCGACTTGGCGTGGAGGTCGGTCTGGAGGTCGCCCCAGCCGTGCAGCTCGAGGACCGGCCGGTACGCCGGGGTCGACCCGTAGAAGGCGATCTGCTGTTTCGCCGCGACGGCGCTCGCCGCCATTTCCGCCTCGTCGGAGCCGGTCACGACGAACCCGGGCAGCGCCACGGTGAGCTCGGCCCGGGACTTGCCGGCCTTGGCCGCCCCTCGCTCGAGGGCGGGAAGGCTGATCTCGGAGAGGTAGCGCGAGGTGGTGAAGGGGTGCACGAGGAGGCCGTCGCCGACTTCCCCCGCCACCTCTGCCATGTGCTCTCCGACCGCGGCGAGCACGATGGGCGGGTTCCCGAACGGGTTCGGGCCCGGGTCGAAGAATGGCGTCATGAGCGTGTGCGTGTAGAACTCCCCGCGGAAGTCGAGCTTCTCCCCGTTCTGCCATGCCGCCCAGATCGCGCGGATGGCCAGGATCAGCTCGCGCATGCGCGGCGCGGGGTGCGACCAGGGCATCGAGAAGCGCTTCGTGATGTGAGCCCTGATCTGAGAGCCGAGGCCGAGGATGAACCGGCCCCTCGAGAGCTGGTGGACGTCGTTGGCGAGCATCGCGAGCGTCATCGGGTTCCGAGCGAAGGCGACGGCGATGCCCGTCGCGAGCTCGAGCCGCTCCGTCGCGCCCGCGGCGACCGCCAGGGCGATGAAGGGGTCGCGGCCGGTCTCGGCCGCCCACCCGCCGTCGTAGCCTGCCTCCTCGAGCCGCTTCGCGGCCGCGGGGATCCCGACCGGGTCGAACCCGATCGCGCCGTCGACCTTCACGGATGTTCGCCGCGCAGGAACCGTTCGAGCTCTGCGGCCAGCTCCTCCGCAGAGGGGACGGCGTCGAGTCCCAGTGCGTTGCCCTCCGAGGAGTCGATCGCCTCCTCGAGCTTCCGGACCATCGAGACGTGCTCGGGGTTGTCCGCGACGAGGTCGTCCACCTGCCCGCGTGCCCGGTCGCCGGCTGCCCGAAGCCTGGTGGAATCGAGCATGAGGCCCGAGATCGCGGCGAGGCCGTCGACGAGCGCGGCGCTCGCCAGCGGGAAGGGCATGGCCGAGACGTAATGGGGGACGCGGGCCCACAGGCTGACCGTCGGGACCGACGCGTCGCCGAGGGCGAGCTCGAGCGCCGAGAGCACGCCGGCCGGGACCTCGAGCTCACCCTGGACGACCCCGACGCGTCCGACGAGCTCGGCCGAATCCTGGGGTGCCGTCGCGGCGAGCCGCACGGGCCTCGTGTGGGGCGCCGGAGCAGGGAACGCTCCGAGCCCGACGACCATGCGCACGTCGTAACGGAGCGCCAGCTCGACCACCGCGTCGACGAACTCGTGCCAGTGGTAGTCCGGCTCCGGACCGACGAGGAAGACGACGTCGGACCCCGCCTGGTCATGGCCGTGACGGATCTGCGTCTTCGGCCATTGCATGTCGCTCGTGACCCCATCGACGATATGGACGACCGGCCGGCGCGCGCGCATGTCGAGGAAGTGGTCGCCGTCGAAGGTCACGAGGTCCGAGGCAGGAGGATGCTCGGTGAGCGCAGCGACGGCTGCGGCCGCGCCGAGCCCGGCGTCGACCCATCCCTCCATGGCCACGACCATGACCGGCGCGTCCAGAACCGGTTGGGTGTGGACCTCGTAGAGATCGCTCACAGCGTTCCGAGGGTAGTGGCCGCGAGGTCCGCGAGCCGGACGACCGTCGCGGGCAGATCGTCCACGCTCTCAGGATCGCCGGCCGCGGCACCGCCTGCGTAGCGGCTGTACACCCCCTGGAGGATGCAGGCGAGACGCCAGTACCCGAAGGCCATGAAGTAGTTCGCGGTCGAGACATCGCGGCCCGACGCGGTGGCGTAGCGCGTGAGGACGTCCTGGCGGCTCGGAAAGCCCTCGAGCGCGCTGGCGGGAACCTTGCCGAGGATGGGCCCACCGTCCTCCGGGAGCCCCCAGTAGTCGAGAAAGGTCCCCACGTCGGCCATGGGGTCGCCCAGCGTCGAGAGCTCCCAGTCGAGCACCGCGGCGACCGTGCCGTCGGGACGCACGACGGTGTTGTCGAGCCGGAAATCGCCGTGCACCAGCGTCACCTCACGACTCGTCGGCAAGCGCGCTGCGAGCGCCCTCGAGACGGCCGCGACCTTCCGTGCAACCGGGGTGCCCGACTCGCAGGACTGGCCGAACTGAGCGCTCCACCGGCGGATCTGGCGTTCGACGTAGCCCTCGCGGCGAGCGAGGGTGCCGAGGCCTACGACGTCGACGTCGACTGCGTGAAGGGCGGCGAGGGTGTCGGCCAGCGCCATGCCGACGTGGTGGCGCGCGGTGCGCTCGGAGAAGTCCTGCTCCGCGCCCGCCGCGTCGCGGAGAACCAGCCCGTCGACGAACGACATGACGTAGAACGCCGAGCCCGTGACTGCGGCGTCCTCGCACAACCCGAGCGGCTGAGGCACCGGGACCGGCGACGGCCAGAGCGCTCGCAGGATCCTGTACTCGCGTGCCATGTCGTGTGCCGTCGGCAGCACGTGGCTGAGGGGTGGGCGCCGGAGCGCGACCGTCCGGCCGTCGGAGTCCTCGACTCGGAAGGTGAGGTTCGACCTGCCGCCCGCCACGAGTTGAAAACGCAGCGGCGGGACGAGGGTTCGGACGTGTCGACCCAACCATTCGGTCACCGCCCGGCTGTCGATCCCGGCCGGCGCGTGCGGGTCGGTCACCGCAGCCATACGACGGCGACGCTATCCCTGGCTTGGCGCACGGGCGCCGAGGGAGCTGTCGTCTACGCACGAACCCTGGGCCAGCGCACCCGGGCCGCGGCCGCCGGCCGCGGACGAGGTCGCCCGCCCGCGAGCGACCGGTAGGGTCCACCCCGATGGCAGACGTCACCGACGCCACGTTTCAGACCCAGGTGTTCGACCGGTCCAAGGAGGTCCCGGTCGTGGTGGACCTGTGGGCGCCGTGGTGCGGACCGTGCCGGACGCTCGGTCCGATGCTGGAGCAGGCGGTTGCGTCGACGGGCGGCGCCGTGGAGCTCGCCAAGGTGAACGTCGACGAGAACCCGCAGATCGCGGCGACCTTCCGGGTCCAGTCGATCCCCGCCGTGTTCGCCGTTCGCGACGGACAGGTGGTCGACGGGTTTGTCGGCGCGGTGCCGCAGGCCCAGGTCGAAGAGTTCGTCGGGCGGCTCGCGCCGCCGCCGAGCGAGGCCGACGTGCTCGTCGCAGCTGGAGACGAGGCGTCGCTGCGGCGGGCCCTCGAGATCGAGCGCGACCACCCGGGTGCGGTGACCGGCCTCGCCCGCATCCTCGTCGCCCGAGGAGACCTCGATGGGGCCCTGGAGCTCCTTTCCCGCGTACCGGAGACCCCCGAGGTCCGGCTGCTCTCCGCCGAGGCACGCCTCGCCGGGAGGGGCGTCGACCTGAGTGACGACGTCGGTTCGAGGCTCGACGCGTTGCTCGAGCGTGTCCGCGACGACGACGCCGCGCGCCAGGAGTTCGTCGACCTGCTCGAAGCGCTCGGCTCCGAGGACCCCCGTACGGGCGCCTACCGGCGGGCCCTGGCGAGCCGCCTGTTCTGACGGTCCAGACCTCGCCGGTCCCCGTGCTGCGGGGCTCGGGTTGGTCGGGGGAGCGTGACGCTAGGACCGCGTGCGGTTCCCGTTCGACATCTGCGGCTGGCGCAGCTCGTCGAGGTCGATCCCACCCTTCGCGATGATCGGCTCGAACTGTTCGGGCGGCATGGGCCTCGCCAGGAGGTAACCCTGTGCCCGCCGGCAGCCGAGGCGCACAAGGGTCTCGAGGTCGGCCATCGTCTCGACGCCCTCGCCCACGACCTGCAGGCCGAAGGCCTGCGCCAGACGCACGATCGCCTCGACGATCGCCTGGTCGGTCGGGTCGGTCGAGATCCCGTCGACAAAGACGCGGTCGATCTTGAGGACGTCGACGGGCAGATTCTTGAGCTGGCTCATCGAGCTCTGGCCGGTGCCGAAGTCGTCGATCGCGAGCTGTACGCCCATCGAGCGGATGTCGCGCAGCAACCGGACCGCCTGCTCCACGTCCGCGATCACCGCCTCCTCGGTGATCTCGAGGCAGAGCTGGCGCGCGGGCAGTCCCGACCGACGCAGGCAGTCGGCGACGTTTCGGACGACCCCTGCGACGGACAGCTGCGCCGCCGACATGTTCACCCGAACGACGAAGTCGGACCCCGGGAACGTTCGACGCCAGGTCGCCATCTGGCTCGACGCCTCCTCGAGCACCCAGCGGTCGATGTCGGTGATGAGGTGGGTCTCCTCGGCGATGGGCACGAACTGCGCGGCCTGCACCAAGCCCTTCCCGGGCCGTTGCCATCTGACCAGCGCCTCGACGCCGACGAGCCGGCCGGTCTCGAGGTCGAACTCAGGCTGGTAGTGCAGGCGCAGCGCGTTCTCCGACAAGGCCTGGCGGAGCAGCAGCTCGATACTGGCGCGTTGGGCCACCCGCTTCTCGAGATCCTGGTCGAAGACGACGACGCGGCTGCGGCCCTGCGACTTTGCTTCGTACAGCGCCATGTCGGCCCGTCCGAGAAGGTCCTCGCCGCTCGTTGTCGAGCCGTCGCTGACGGCGACCCCGACGCTCCCGGTGTGCGCGACGCGCTGGCCCCGCACGTCGATCGGGAGGGAGATGAGGTCGAGCAACCGCGTGGCAGCCGAGATCGCGGCGAGCCCGCCGTCCGCCTCCTCGATGAGGACGACGAATTCGTCCCCGCCGAGCCTCGCGGCGAAGTCCGTGGGCCGCAAGGACGTGCGGATCCGATCGGCGATGACCTGGAGCACCGTGTCGCCCGCTCCGTGCCCCAGTTGGTCGTTCATCACCTTGAACCGGTCGAGGTCGATGAAGAGGAGGGCGAGGGGCCCCGCGTCTGCGGTCTGGCGCTTGGCCACCTCCTCGAGGAGCGCCCGGCGGTTCGGCAGCCCCGTGAGGTCGTCCGTGAGCGCGTTGTGGCGGAGCCGTTCTTCGGCGTCGATCCGGTGCATGAGCTGCACGAGAAGGGCCGCCACCGCTCGCAGGGCGTTCACCTCCTGCTCCGACCAGATGAATGTGGAGAGGTAGACGAAGGCGAGGATTCCCTCAGTCGTGTCGCCGTGGACGAGCGGCACGCCTGCGCCGGTGTACTCCTCCGTCCCCGTCGCGTCCTTCACGCGCTGTCGGTACCGGTCGTCGGTCTCGGCGGCGTCGCGCACGATGAGCGGAACCTTGAGGTCCTTCGTCGCAGCGAAGATGGGGTCCGCGTCGAAGGGCACGATGCCGAGCGGGTCCTCTTCGAGCGGGATACCACGAGCGGGGTAGAACGCCATCAAGACGCTCATACCGTGGACGTGGTCGTTGCGGCGGAGGAACGCGACGTCTGCGCCGAGGAACCGGCACAGCCGTTCGACCGCCCAGTCGAGCGCGGACTGGAGCGTCGGCCCTGTCGTCGACATCAGCCGTTCGCTGATGGTCGACACGAGGTCGTCGAGCCTGCGCTGCTGCGCGATCTCACTTGTCGGGTCCCGTGGGCGGGTGACCGAGCCGCACAGACGGGCGAACATCCTGACCGTGCGGATCTCGTCGTCGTCGAGAGGACCCCGGTTGCGGAACGCCACCGCGAGCACGCCTGACGAGCTGTCGTTGTCCGCGTCGCCGTCACCGTGGGCGGCCGGCTCGATCCAAGCCGACCACGTGTCGCCCGACGCCTCGCCCCATGGCCCACCCTCTGCGAAGCGCTGGACCGTGGCCTGGTGGAGCGCCGAGGCGACCCCGGCGTGGTTCAGATCCGCCCATACGACGGGGTTATGGGCCGGCGACCGGGGGATGTACGCGGCCGCAACCGCCCCCTTGAGCAATCGGATCGATCCGGCCAGAAGCTCGCCGAGGTTGTCATCCCCGACGCGGCCCTGACCGGCAAGCAGGTCAATGCTCATCGTCCCATCCCCCCGAACTCCCCATCCGGCGCCGACAGTGCGTCAACGATACCTCAAGAACGGGGGTCGCAGGGCCGCGATCCTGGACATTCGCCGGTTCCGGGGGATCGGGTCCGGCCGCCGGCGGGTACTACCCGGCGACCGGGTAACCCCTCCGGCGCACCAGGGCCGAAAGCGGCAGCCGGACGCTCCGGACGCTCGGCGGTGGCGCGTGGCTCAGGCGAAGCACGAGCACGATCGCTGTCTCCCTGCCGAGCCCGAGCAGCTCTCGGAACCGTGTGGAGAGCTCCCGGAGGCTCGGGGACCATCGTGAGCCCCCGAGCGCGTCGAAGTCGGCCTGCTGGACGGCGTACATGAATGCCGGGCCGATCGCTTGCACGGCCAGGCCGGCGCGCTGGGCCTCGATCCACACGCGCTCGAGGGCCATCCCCCCGCTGATGTACGACGACGGGCTGCTCTGGCCCACCGTCACGACCGCGATGGCGGAGCTCGAACGCAGCGCCGCCTTCAGGTAGTCGCCCAAGGCGCCGCCGGCGTCCCAGCGCTCGAGGAGCTCCATCACGTCGTCCCGCCGCATGAGGTCAAGGGCCGCCGAGTCCGATCCCGAGAGCTCGAGGGTGTCGAGGTCGATGCCGGTTCGGACGTCGTCTCCGGGCCAGCGGAGCTCGCGCACCGTCTCTTCTCGGAGCTGGGGAGTAAGGAAGCGGACCCGCTCGGTCTCCCTCAGGATCTCGGCGCACTCGCCCAGGCGCTCGCGGTCGGTCACGAGGTGGAGTGTCGCCCCTTCGATCGCAGCTGCTCTCGTCAGGGCGGCCACCTGGGCGACGTCGAGTGGCCCGGGGGTGCCGTGCCGGCGGTTCGAGCACCTCGCCAACAGCGGACCATAGAGCCCGGCGAGCTCGGTTTCAGAACCGACGCCGAACTCGAGGGACGCGACGACGTCCGAGCTCGGGCCGTCGGGGAACAACGCAACGGGGCCGAGCCGGGCAGCGGCGGCGGCCGCGACCCGCGCATTGAATACGGCGGCGCCGATGCCGACGAAGCTCGCCCGCCAGCGCACGTCCATCGCCCCGCAGCCTCTCGAGCGGTCCAGCTCGAACGCGAGCTCGCGATGGCTCAGCTCGAATGCCCACGGCTGCCCGTTGCCGCACGACGGCGCCATCGCCGCCGCGTGAACGACCCGCAGCAGGGGGTCCGACGGGACCGCGTCGGCAGTCGTCGCGCCGTGTGTCCCACCCGGCGGAGCGAGAGTCGGGACCGGCCCCGTCGCCGCGGTCGACCCTGCGCCGTTCGTGAGGGGACGGGCCGACGAGACCAACTCGTCGAGGTCGACACGGACCCTGCCTGACGGCATCGGCTGACCGAGGCCCAGGCGACGGACCGCCGCCGCGAGCGTTGCTCCACCGAGGGTCACCTCGGAGCCCAGCTGTGGCCAGGTCGAGAGCGTCCGCCCGATCTCGGCGAGCGACGCGGCGCCGCGCGCCGACGCGTGGCGCGGGTCGACGATGGCGAGGACGTGAGGCACCTTCTCCGCGAACGACAGGGATCTGAGTGCGTCGGCATTCGTGTCGCCGAGGAGGCCGTGGAAGGGCGGCCGGTCTGTCTCGAGGTCGAAGCGCTCGACGTCGAGCATCCCGCGGTCGCTCGTCTCCATCACCACGGTCACCCGCTGGCGGCCGGCGACTTCGCGGATGCGCAGCTTCATCGCGATGTCGTCGCACTCCTCGACGAGGACGTCGAGCCCAGCTACGAACGCGTCCAGGTTGTCGTCGGTGATGCCCTCCGGGAGGACCTCCACTGTCAGGTACGGATCGATCTCTGCGACTCGTCGGGCCGCGACGACCGCCTTGTTCAGGCCGACGTCAAGGACAGAGGCGGGCAGGCGGTTCAGGTTCGTGAGCTCGACGTCGTCGAAGTCAGCAAGCCTCAGCTGGCCACAGAGCCCTTCGAGGGCGATGGCCGCTGCTGCGGCGTGGCCGGCGCTCAGGCCGACGACCCCGACGCGCTGCAGCCGAAGCCGTGCCTGCTCGGCTTGAGTGATGCGGTTCCGGTTGCGGTCGAGTCGCACGGCGGAAAAGCCGCGGGGTCCGAGCATGCTGACCACCGCGCTGCGCCACGGGTAGTACACGTACCGGATCGGTTCGTCGAAGAGCTGCGGTTCGGGCATCGGCAACAATCGTTCGAGCTCGCCCAGCTGACGCTCGGCCAGTTCGATCACCTCGATGCCCGAATCCGAGCGCAGGTTCGCCAGGATCTGGCGGTCCGCGCGGTGCCGGACATCGAGGACGACCGGTTGCCAGCCCGTTGTCGCCGGGCGCGCAGGAGGGCGACGCAGTTGCTCTGCGTCCTGGCGCAACAGTTTCGCCTGTGTGGCGTCGATGAGACCGTGGTACTGGGTCCGGCGCATGCCCGTGAGAATCGTCCGGTAGCGCTCAGTTGGGTACGGCGACGCCTCGCGGCCGATCATCACGCTCCCGACGCTTGCGAGCGTCGACTCCATCCGGTCCGCCACCGCCGCGAGCAGCACCTCTGCCCCGAGCCACTCGATCGCATGGGCACAGCAGCGGACCATCGGACCGGCGACGGCGTGGTTCCCCCCGCCGCTCATCTCGCGCCACGCGCCCTTCATCTCGACGACGCCGTACGGCGCGACCGTCTGCACCATGGCGCGGTGGTCCTCCCACTCGGGGGACGCCGCCATCTCGGCGAGGGCGTGCGCAGCGGCGACGTCGTCGAGCGGGCCGTGGCACCTCAGCCCTGCGACGACACGCTCGTCCTGGTCGACGCCGACGAAGAAGAGCGAGACGCCGTCGCCGCGCTCGAGGGTCCGGCGGTCCACGATCTCCCCGATCCCGTGACGCGCGTACTCGCGGACCAGTCCGTTGATGTAGGCGCGCCAGCGGTCGGGACGACTGGACGGATGGTGCCCCTCGAACCGTAGGCCCGTGGCCCGGTCGATGAAGGATGCGCCGTATCGGAACGGGCTCATGAGCCGACGACCCGCCGGCGACGGACTCGACGGACCTGCCCGGTCGCAAGGGACCGCGTCCTGGGCGTTCGGCACTCGAGGGGTGCGCTCACGTCGAAGGGATTCGCTGCGCGAGGTGCCGGTTCAACGCGCCCAGCGTCGCGCGGCTCGCTGCCTCGACGTCGTCGTCGCCGGCGGCGACACCCATGCGCTCGTCCGCCCCCAGCACTGCAGAGGACGCGGAGCGGCGCGGTGCCAACACGACGACGACGGGCTCGCCGGGGACGCCGCGGGCGCGTTCGGCCGAGACGAGGTAGAAGGGCACCTCGATGCCGATGGCGGCGATCGCCGTGAGCGTCGCCTGTGCGCCGCCCGCAAGGGGGCCGGCCGGGGCGCGACCCGTGCCGCGAGCCGCCCCGAGGCTGACGGAGACTTCGCTCATCCCACGTCCGGGGTCGAACGTCGCGCGGAGAAGGGACACCCGATCCGCTTCGCCCGGTCCGTCGGGCCGGCCGGCCCCGGGAGCCGTGGCGGACAACAGCGGGGTCGTAGCTGGTTGGGAACGTGGGCCGGTGGCCGGACGCGCCGCGTCTCGGGCCGGTGCGCCGTTCTCGGTCCCGTCCCGGGCGGGGGCTGCCGACGGGGTGACGGTTGCCTTCCCAAACACCGACGCGTGTGTCGAGGGAGCGGGACGAGGGACCGACGAGCCGTCGGCCCCCCCGCCGTTGTGATCTGCGGCGGCCATCGGTCGGCGTCCGCCCTGGCCTGCGGGGGCGCCGTACCCAGCGGCCCGCAAGGAGACCACGTCGACCGACGCTGCGGGAAGGTTCGTCTCGACGACCTCGCCGATCGCCCGGTGCAGCGGCTCGGTGACCTCATCGACCACGACGGAGAGCGCGATGCCCGTGGCCTGTTCGGGTTGGGGGCCGACACCCACGCACCGCACGCCCGGGATCATGCGCAGGTCGACTTCGAGCGCCCACATGGCGGCGGGATCGGCGCCTGGACGCGGAGCTGGTGGCGCCACCTTCGTCTCGCCCGACGGCTCCCCGGACGCCGGCCCCGATTCGAGGGGCGCAGCCTCGAGGAGCGCGCTGAGGCGGTCACGGGCGAGCCGCCGAAGCTCGAGCGGGTCGACCGTCTCCTCGGGGGTCGACGCGGTCGCCGCGAGCAGGTCGACGCCCTCCCCGCCCGCAGCGCTCAACGCGGCCCGGACACGCGCGACGAACGGCCGCACGGCGTCGCGCCCGGCGTTCGGCAGGATGGCGAGGGCGGTTCCGACACCTGCGACACCCGCTTCGTCGCCCGCACGCAACGCCACGCGCAATGCGCCCACGAGCGCTTCCCACCGGTGGGCGTCCGGAGCGTCCCCCACGGTCGTGAGCAGCACTGCGGTCGCAGACCAGTCGTATCGCGCGGCGCGGGCGGTGGTACGCGCCAAGGCGGCTGAGAGGGCGTGTGGAGTCTCGAGCCCCGAGGCGGGATCCTCGGACGCTTGCGCGCCCGCACAGGCCGCGCGGAACTCAGCGTCGCACAGCGCGGCGATTCCTCTGCTCGTGGCGTGATCGACCGGCGGATCGGCGTACAACCCCGCGGGCCGGCCCGCGAGCGCTGCGACGGCCTCGACGGGGGCGACCCAGCGCGCGCGGCGGAACACTTGCAGTCCGGACACCGGTGCGCGCAACACGAGCCAGACGTCGCTGAGTGCGCGCCCCACCGCGAACTGTTCGAGCAGTCCGTAGATGGGCGCGGCAACGCTCCGCTCGAGAAGCACCTCGGCGGCGGCTGCGATCTCCTCGTTCGCCGTCGACGGCGTGTCGATCACGTCTCCCCTCCGGGCGCCGGGCACGTGGGACACCGCCACACCCCGGGTCCGCGGTGGCTCGATGTTTCAGTTCGAATGATGGGCGGGCTGCCCGATCGATCCTAGGACAGCGACTTCCAAAGGACGCGGACCCGACGACGGTTGCGCGCCGGGATCGCTCGTCCTTCCCGATCCGAACCACTGTCTCAACGGGCGATCACCTTGCGCCGACATGGCAGCCAATAGATGGTCAAATGTCGTGATCGTTCGGGCGCCGTCGCGCAGCGAGCGTCTACGGTTGCGACATGTTCGAGGTGAAGGAACGCCAGTCGATCGACGACGCTCTTCGCCTTGCGACGGACCTCTGCCTCGCGCTCGGGGCGTTCGCCGTGGGTCTGACAGGGATCGTGCACGTCTACGTCTCCGAAGCGGTGCCGCCCGACGACGTTCCGCGGAGGATGGAGCGCCTGGCGCGAAGCTGCCTCGTCCACCCCGCCGCCCACGGCAGGGAGCTCTTCTGGAACGCCGAGGTGTCGACAGACAGCGGGTTCGCGGACCGCTCACTCGCGTGCGCGGTCTTGCCGGTGTGGACCGGCAACACGCAGGTTGGGTTGCTCGGGATCGTCGACACGTGGCTGCCCGAGCCCGACGACGATCAGCGCGCCGGCCTGGTGGCACTCGCCGCCGACCTCGGACGCGTGATGCCGCTCGTCGCGGGTGACGAGACGGTCGCAGCGGAGCCGCAGCCGGCGACCGCCCCTCCCGGGGGGGAACCGTCGGTCACGGAAGCACCCCGGCCTTGGACGCCCGAGATGGTGTCGCCCGGTCCAGGGCCGGTCGCCACCGAACCGCCTGTCAGGGCGGTCGCCACCGAAGCGCAGGGGGCGGAGGAGCCGGCCGTGAGCGCTCCGACGCAGCCGGCAGCCGAGGCGTCCGATGCCGAGCGCGAAGCTGGACTCGGCTCGCTCCCAAAGATCGAGTGGACGGCTCCCTCGCCCGGCTCCACTGCAGCGCCGGACGCTGGGTTGGCACCGCCGGACGGGTTCGCACCGCCCACCGATCTCCCATTCCGAACCGATGTCCCGCAGCCCGGAGTCGGCACGACCGCGTGGTCGACACCGGGCACCGGGGCTGGACAGAGCTCGGCAGTCGGACTCGGCTACCCCCTCGGCTCGGAGGACGTCGCCGCTCACGGAGGCACATCAGCCCCTCCAGCGGAATCCGTGTTCGCCGGGGCGCCCCGACCGGGCATGCCAGGCGTCGTGCGTGCGAGCTCGGCGTTGATCGAGGCCGCCGACCTCGTGGCGTCACTCGACGATGCGGTCGTCTGCCTCGACGGCTCTGGGATCGTGGCGCTGGCGAACCGGGCGGCCGACGTCCTGTTCGGGCTCGGGCCCGGGCGCTCGCTCGTGGGGTCCCCGCTGCCCGAGCCGCCGACCTTCCGGACCGAGGACGGCCAGGTCATGTCCCGTGAGCTTCAGCCGGCCCTGTTGGTGCTCCGCGACGGCGTCGCTCGCACGGCACAGATGCTCGTCGGCGAGAAGGAGGCCCAGCGCCGATTCGCCGTCTCCGCCAGGGTTTTCACAGTGGGTGGCGGTGGTGGCGCACTGCTCGTCATGCACGACACGACCGCCGAGTGGATGGAGCAACAGCGCCTCTCCCGCTACGCGATGTACGACCCGTTGACGGGACTGGCCAACCGGTACCTGCTGTTGGAGGAGCTCCGCAGGATGCTGCAGGGGCTCGGTCGGCGCGGGGGATCGGTGGCGCTGGTCTATCTCGACTTGGACAAGTTCAAGCTCATCAACGACGAGCATGGCCACGACATGGGAGACGAGGTCCTCGGGGCCGTCGCCCGCAGGCTGCGCGGGGCGGTCCGTGGCGACGACGTCGTCGCCCGGCTCGGTGGGGACGAGTTCGTCATCGCCCACGCGAGCGCCGAGAGCCGGCCCGACGGCGACCTCGTCGTCTCGAGGTTGCGAAAGGTGCTGTCGGCACCCTTCCGGGTCCGAGGGAGCGCGTTCGACGTGGGGGCGTCGATCGGCTGGGTGAGCACGGACCGCGCCGACGTCGGCCCTGATGCCCTTCTCGCGCGCGCAGACCGAGCGATGTACCAGAGCAAACGTGATCGGGCCGCCAGGCGTCCGCCGACGTGAGCGTCCCCGCCGAGCCCATCACGCTTCCCGCCGGGTCGGCGGCGGTGACGAACCTGCTCCGGCTGGTGCGCAGCGAGGCTGACGTCCAGGTCGCCTTCGCCGCCGTTCCGGTCGGAGCGGGGCGGGTGCAGATCTTCGCGGTCCCCCCACCAGGGACGTCCGGCGCGCTGGACGAGGGCGTGCTCGAGGAGCTGGCGCGTCAGGTGTCGGCCGACCCGGAGCTGCCGTACGCGCGGGTGCTCGTCCGCTCGGTGCACCTAGAGGAGCCGCTCACCGTCGCCGCTGCTCCGATCCCCGGTCTTGCGGGACTCGTGGGAGGCGTCGCCCCGGCGGGCCGCAGTTTCGAGGACCGCCAGGCCGACGCGCTCCACCGCGTGGCGGTCCGGCTTTCCAGGCACTTCCAGGCCTTGAGGGAGCTCGGCTCCCCGAACGCCCCGCCCGTCAACCTGGTCGCGCACCAGTCACCGTCCGCCGCGGCGGCGTCGGGCCTCGATGACCGTCACGGCGAGGGTCTCGGCGACGCGGGAAGGGGGGCGTGGCCGGCCCCGGGTGGACCGCCCCCGTCCGGGGAGGCTGGGGCGGCCTCGGGACCGCAGGAAACGAAGATCGCCGGGTCTCCGGGCGAGGGTGGCCCGGCGGCAGGTGAGTCCGGGACTCCGGCCGCGCCCGAGAGCGAACCCCACGCAACGGGGGCAACTTCGCTGTGGTGGGCGGCTCCCGATCACCTGACCGGGCTCCCGAGCCTTGCCCGGTTCTTCAGTCGGGTCGGGAGGCTGCTCGGCAGCGAGGATCGCGACGCTGGGGCCTTCGCGCTGGTGCTGATCGAGATCCCGACCGAGGAAACAGCCCCGGCCGCCGCACGGGCGCTCACCAGCCAGCTGCGCTACTCGGACCCCGTCGCCCGGATCGACCGCGACCTTTTCGTGGCGGCCGTGCTCATCGTCCCCGGGAGCGCACGCGGCGATTCGGTCGAAGAACGGCTCGGAAGTGCGGTCAGGGGTGCGCTCGAGTGGCTGTCCCCGGTTCGGACCACCCACGTCCTCGCCGAGGCCGGCGACCGCCGTGACGTGGACGATCTGCTGCGCCAAGCTCTTGCGGCGCTGCCCGGTCGAATGACCGGCGGCGGCGGAGCCCCCTGGCGGGGGGCGGGGGGCTCCGCCGCTCGGCTCCCCTTCCCCTAAGGCGACCTCGTGAGGGTGCTCCTGCTGAAGCAGGCGCCCAGCGTCACGCAAAGGAAGGCATCAGAGACCCCGAGCGGCGAGCGCCGTGTGGTCGCTTCCGGCTTGCCCTTTCCCATTGCGATTGCGTCCCCTCCGTTGGGGGATCGCGGAACCACCGGGAGTTCGCCGGAAAGGCGGCGTGTGTACCGCAGCCGATTCGGCGGTCCGGCTAGCTCTGCGAGCCCCGTGACTTTGCGTCCCCTCCTCGCGGAGGGTTTGCCCTTTCGTCAGCGCCTGTACAAGCACACCGAGTGGCCGAAACTCTACACCCGGATTCGGTCCCATGCAAGGGGAATTTCTCGAACTTCCCTGGGCACCCCCGGGGCCACACGACACCTTCCTCTGCAGGATGACAGGACCGGTGCGGGATGGTGCGGTGCCACGGTCCTGCCAGGCTCCGCCCCGACCAGCGCGTTGGTAGCGTCCGCCGAAATGACTGCCCATGGCCGGCGCGCCGCCGCCGGCGCGCCGCCGATCGACGCCGCGGAGGCGAGGGACGGGCGCGCAACCGTTGTCGACCGCCCGACGGTGCCCTCAACCCCAGCTCGCGTGCTCCTCCTCGGCGATCGCCGGTATGACATCACCAGCCGCGCGCTCGTCATGGGCATCCTGAACCGCACTCCAGACTCCTTCTACGACCACGGCGAGACGTTCTCGCTCGACGCGCTCGTCGCGCGTGCCGACCGTTTGGTCGTCGAGGGCGCGGACATCCTCGACGTCGGGGGCGTGAAGGCGGGCCCCGGCCCCGAGGTCGGCGAGGCGGAGGAGCTCGAGCGGGTGGTCCCGGCGGTGACCGCTCTCGTGGCCCGCTTCGATGTCCCGGTCTCGGTCGACACGTGGCGCGCCACCGTCGCGCGCCGCGCCTTCGCCGCGGGCGCGGTGCTCGGCAACGACATCAGCGGCTTTTCGGATCCCGGCTACCTGACCGAATCGGCGCACGCCCGTGCCTCGGTCGTGGCGACGCACATCCGGCTCGCCCCTCGCGTTCCGGACCCCGAGCCGGTTTACGACGATCTCCTCGCGACAGTCCGCGCGTTCCTCTCCGATCGTGCGCGCTTGGCCGTCGCGGCCGGCATCGCACCCGAGCGCGTCATCCTCGACGCCGGCCTCGATCTCGGCAAGACGCCGGACCAGTCCCTTTCCCTTCTCCGCGCGTCGGAGTCACTTGCGGCCCTCGGTCATCCGCTGCTGCTTTCGGCGTCGAACAAGAGGTTCCTCGGGTCGCTGCTCGAGCTGGGGATCGACGCACGCCGGGACGCGTCGCTTGCGGCCGCCGCGCTCGGCATCACGCTGGGCTGCCGGGTCCTGCGCGTGCACGACGTCGCCGGCACCTGTCGTGTCCGCGACTCGCTGGAGGCCGTCCTCTCGTCGCGCCCGCCGACGGCACGCGGATGAGCGAACGTCTCCGCCACGACAGCGCCGTCGCTCCGAGCGCGCATCTCGTGCGCGGCGACGATCCGTCGCTCGTTGCCCAGGCGGCGAGGTCGCTGATCGCCCGACTCGTGGGTGACCTCGACGCGGCCCTCGTCGTCGAGGAGCACGGCGGAGCCGACGTCATCGACGTCGGCCCGGTGATCGACGCGTGCACGACCCCGCCGTTCCTCGCCGACCTCCGCGTCGTGGTCGTGCGGGAAGCCGGCAGGCTCGGGGCGGGCGACGCCGCCCGAATCGCAGAAGCCATCCCGAACCTCCTGCCGAGCGTCCACCTCGTGCTTGTGGCCGGGGGCGGGACGCTCCAGTCGTCCCTCACGAAGGCGGTCGGGGGAGCGGGACAGGTGCTCGATGCCGCCGCCGGGCGTGGACGCGACCGGGGGCGGTGGTTCGCGGACCGGCTGGCCGCGGCGTCCGTGCGATTGGACCCGGGCGCCACGCGATTGCTCGAAAACCATCTCGGCGAAGACCTCGGACGCCTCCAGGGGATCTTGGACTCGTTGGCCGCCGGGTACGGGCCCGGTGCGGCGGTGCGCGCCGACGACATCGCCCCGTTCCTCGGCGAGGCAGGTTCCGTCCCTCCCTGGGAGCTCACCGACGCCCTCGACACCGGAGACGTCGCCGGCTCGTTGCGCGCGCTGCACCGGCTGCTCTCCGCCGGCGGGCGTTCGCCGCTTGCGGTGCTCGGTGTGCTCCACGGTCACTTCTCGAACATGCTTCGCCTGGACGGCGCTGAGGTGGTCTCGGCGGAGGACGCCGCCGCGGTCATCGGTGCGCGGAGCGCCTTTGTCGCGAAGAAGGCCCTCGAGCGTGCCAGCCGCCTGGGGAGCGAGCGCATCGGGCGGGCCGTGATCCTGCTTGCGGACGCGGATCTGGATCTGAAGGGCCTGACCGCGCTGCCGGCCGAGGTCGTCCTCGAGATCCTGGTCGCGCGCCTGGCGCGCCTGAGCCGGAGCAGCCCGCCGTCGCGGCCGTCCCAACGGTCGAGGGGGAGACCCTCGGGCGCGCAGCGGAACCGTTAGGGCCGCGTCAGGCTGACCGCGCCTCGCCCTGGGCTGAGCTCGCAGGGCGAGTTGGGCGCCCGCCGTTCAGTGACGGTGCCTCAGGAGGAGAGCTTCGCGATACGCCGCATGAGGCGCGACTTGCGGTTGGCCGCCTGGTTCTTGTGGATGATCCCCTTCGCGGCGGCCGTGTCGATCCGCTTCACCGCGGCGCGCAACGCGTCGAGAGCCCCGTCGGCACCGGCCTCGGCCTCCGCGAGCGCCGTCTTGCTCCTGGTGCGCAACTCGGAGCGAACCGACTTGTTGCGCAGCCGGCGCCGTTCGTTCTGGCGGTTCCTTTTGATCTGGCTCTTGATGTTCGCCACGGTGCAGGTCCTCGGGGTCGTCTCGAGTCGGTCCTCGGAAGTCTCGAGTCGCGGGCCCCTCGGACAGGGTCTCGGGGCGTCTCGAGCGGCACGAGAGCCTAGCAGCAGCGGCCCGAGCCCCCGTCCGCGGACCCGTCGCCGGGATCCGGACGCCCCGCAAGTACGATCGGTCGCACCGTGTCACCCCCTGAAGCACCGCCCGTGCCGCCCGGACCTCCGGCACGAGCCGGGTCGGGTGCCCCCCGGCTCGTGCCTGGGCAGGTGCCCGCGGAGCGGATCCGGAACTTTTCGATCATCAGCCACGTCGACCACGGCAAGTCGACGCTCTCGGACCGGATCCTCGAGCTCACCGGCGCGGTCGACCCGCGGCTCATGCGTGAGCAGTACCTCGACTCGATGGACATCGAGCGGGAGCGGGGGATCACCATCAAGGCCCAGAACGTCCGCGTCACCTACAAGGACCACGTGCTCCACCTGATCGACACGCCCGGCCACGTCGACTTCGGCTACGAGGTGAGCCGCTCCCTCGCCGCATGCGAGGGCGCCGTGCTGCTCGTCGACGCGTCACAGGGCATCCAGGCACAGACCCTCGCCAACGTCTACCAGGCCATGGAGCACGATCTCGAGGTCGTGGCGGTCCTGAACAAGATCGACCTCCCGGCCGCCGACCCCGACCGATGCGCGAAGGAGATCGAACAGGTCCTCGGCCTCGACGCAGCCGAGATCCTGCGCATCTCCGCGAAGACCGGTGAGGGGGTTCCGGCGCTCCTCGACGCCGTCGTCGAGCGCGTCCCGCCGCCCCGCGGTGAGCGTGCCGCGACGTTGCGCGCGCTCATCTTCGACTCGGCCTACGACCAGTACCGCGGCGTCGTCTCATCGGTGCGGGTCGTGGACGGCGTGCTCTCTGGGGGGAGCCGACTCCGTTTCATGCAGGCGGGCGCGGTCCACGACGTCGAGGAGATCGGCGTCCGCACCCCCGAGCCGCTCAAAGTGGAGGAGCTCGGTCCAGGTGAGGTGGGGTACCTCATCGCGGGGATCAAGGAGGTGCGCGCGGCGCGCTCGGGTGAGACCGTCACGGACGCGGCGGCGCCCGCGTCGAAGCCGCTCGCCGGCTACCAGGACCCCAAGCCCATGGTCTTCTGCGGGCTCTACCCGATCGACGGCGACGAGCTGCCCGAGCTGCGTGACGCGCTCGACAAGCTGAAGCTGAACGACGCGAGCTTCACGTACGAGCCCGAGTCCTCGCATGCGTTGGGTTTCGGCTTCCGGTGCGGCTTCCTCGGGCTCCTGCACATGGAGATCGTGCGCGAGCGACTGGAGCGCGAGTTCGGGCTCTCCCTCATCGCGACCGCGCCCTCGGTCGAATACCGGGCGTACCTCACCGATGGCGAGGTCGTGGTCGTCGACAACCCGACGGACCTTCCCGACGCGAGCCGCATCGAGCACGTCGAGGAGCCGATGCTCACCGCCACGATCCTCACGCCCTCTGAGTACACGGGCGCGGTCATGGACCTGTGCCAGAGCCGCCGGGGCCTGCTCCAGCGGATGGACTACCTCTCGCCCGAGCGTGTCGAGCTCGTGTACGGGATTCCGCTCGCCGAGGTGGTCGTCGACTTCTTCGACCAGCTGAAGAGCCGGACGAAGGGGTACGCCAGCCTCGACTACGAGCCAGCCGGTTATTCGGCGGCGAACCTCGCGCGCGTCGACGTGCTCATCAACCACGTCCCGGTCGACGCGTTCTCGACCATCGTCCACCGTGCGGAGGCCGACGCCTACGGCAGGCGGATGACCGAGAAGCTGCGCGAGCTCATCCCGCGACAGCTCTTCGACGTGCCGATCCAGGCGGCCATCGGCGGCCGGGTGGTCGCCCGGGAGACCGTCAAGGCGCGTCGCAAGGACGTCCTCGCCAAGTGCTACGGCGGCGACATCACCCGCAAGCGCAAGCTGCTCGAGCGCCAGCGCGAAGGCAAGAAGCGGATGAAGAACATCGGACGGGTCGAGGTGCCACAGGAGGCCTTCATCTCCGCGCTGAGACTCGAGGACTGATGGGCGCCGCCGCTCGCCTGGTGGGCCGTCCGGCGGGTCCGGCGACACCTCGCTGGCACTCGGTAGAATCGAGTGCCAGGACCCGGGACGCGACCGGAGAAGAGCCATGCCCGACAACGCCGTAACAAGCGGCCTCGACGCCCGCAAGGCCTCCATCCTCGAGGCCGTCGTCGCCGAGTACATCTCGAGTGCCCAGCCCGTCGGGTCGCACCACGTCGCGGAGGCGGCCGGCCTGAACGTGTCGTCGGCCACCATCCGCTCCGAGATGGTCGCCCTCGAGCGGGAGGGGTACCTGGTCCAGCCCCACACGAGCGCCGGGCGCGTCCCGACCGACAAGGGCTACCGCTTCTTCGTCGACCAGCTGACCGAGCCCGGCGTGCTCGGACCGTCCCAGCGCCACAAGGTCTCGCGGTTCTTCGAGCAGGTCCACGGCGAGATGGAGGAGATGCTCGAGCGGACCTCCGGCCTCCTGAGCGAGCTGACCTCCTACGCATCGGTCGTCCTCTCACCGGGCCATGAGTCCGCCGTCGTCCGGTCGGTCCAGCTGGTGGGGCTCGGCCCGCGACTGGCGCTCGTCGTCGTCGTGCTTGCCGACGGCGCGGTGGAGAAGCGCTCGATCGACCTCCCGAGCGACGCGCCGGAAGAAGTGCTGGCCTTGGCCGCCTCCCGCCTCCAGGCGGCGTCGCACGGGCGGCCGCTCTCTGCCCTCGGCGTGCCCGAGCCGAGCGGTGACGCGGCGGTCGACCGGGTCGCGAGGCTCGCGGGGGCGGCGATGAAGGACCTCGGCGCTGAGGAGCACGACCGCGTCTTTGTCGGCGGACCCTCGAAGCTCGCCGCGGCTTTCGACGCCGTCGACACGGTGCGCTCGGTGCTGTCCATCCTGGAGCAGCAACTCGTCGTCGTCTCCCTGCTGCACGACGTGCTCGAGCGCGGCCTCTCCGTGGCGATCGGCGCGGAGCACGGGTACGAACCGCTCGCGTCGTGCGCGGTGGTGGTCGCCCCGGTATGGGTCGACGGGCACGATGCCGGGGCCGTCGGGCTGCTCGGTCCGACGCGGATGAACTATCCGCACGCGCTGGCTGCGGCCCGGGCGGTCGGCGAGCGGCTCGGGCAGCGCCTGGGTGGGACGATGGAGACCGGCACGCGCCCGGCCGCCGGGTCGGGACGGGGGCGCCGGACCAGTCGAGGGAAAGGACGCGATCGTGGCCGGGGCTGAGACCATGGGCGACCTCTACGAGCTCTTGGGCGTGCGTGCCGACGCATCCGACGACGAGATCAAGCGCGCGTACCGCCGGCGTGCACGCGAGCTCCATCCCGACGCGAACGGGGGCGACCCGAGCGCCGAAGCCAAGTTCAAGGAGGTCTCGTTCGCCTACGAGGTGCTGCGCGACCCGGACCGGCGTGCCCGCTACGACCGCTTCGGTCCTGCGAGCTTCGGCGGGGGGGGTGCCGGCGCGGGCGGCATGGGGTTCGGGTTCGACGGCGGCCTGGCCGACCTCTTCGAGGCGTTCTTCGGCTCGATGGCGGGCGGCCCGGCGCGCCCGCGCCGCCGCGGGCCGCAGCCGGGTGCCGACGCGGAGGTGTCCCTCGAGCTCACCTTCGAAGAAGCGTGCTTCGGCGCGCACAAGTCGCTGTCGGTCCGCCTCCCCGTCACGTGCCCCGAGTGTGCGGGGTCGGGAGCGCGGCCGGGGACCGCCCCGGTCACCTGTCCCGACTGTCAGGGGACCGGGGAGATCCGCCGGGTGCGCCAATCGCTCCTCGGCCAGGTCGTGACGGCGGCCGCCTGCCCGCGGTGCCAGGGGACGGGACAGGTGGTCCCCGAGCCCTGCCCGTACTGCCAGGGCGAGGGACGCCGGATCGAGGATCGCGAGTTCACGGTGGAGGTCCCAGCGGGCGTCGACGACGGGTCGACGCTGCGGCTCGCCGAGCGCGGGCCGGCAGGGCCGCGCGGCGGTGCCAACGGCTCGTTATTCGTCCACCTCGCCGTCGAGGCCGATGAGCGGTTCGAACGCGTCGGCGACGACCTGCACACCGCCATGCACGTCGGGATGGCGCAGGCGGCGCTCGGAGCGGCCGTCGAGGTCGGCACGCTCGACGAGCCCCGGGAGCTTCAGGTCCCCGCCGGGACCCAATCCGGCTACGTGGTCCGGCTGCGCGGCCTCGGCGTGCCACACCTGCGCGGTCGCGGGCGGGGCGACCTGTACGTGCACGTCGCCGTCGACACGCCGACCGACCTCTCGGCGCGCCAGCGCGAGCTGCTCGCCGAGCTCGCCGCCGAACGCGGGGAGGAGGTCCAGGGGCACGAAGGCGTCCTCTCCCGGATCCGCTCCGCGCTCGGCTGACGCCGCCGGGCCGACCGACGCGGCACGCCGGCGCCGACGCGCCGGCGCCCAGGTCCTCGTCGACGACCCGGAACACCCCGAGATCTCCGCGACGCAACGCCACCATCTCGAACGGGTCCTGCGCCTTCGCCCCGGCGAGACGGTCGTCGCGACGGACGGCCGGGGGCGCTGGGCTCCGTTCCGCTACGCGGGGGGCCCGGCACTCGAGTCCTGCGGTCCCCTCGAGACGGAGCGGCCGCCATCACCCCCGCTCACGGTGGCCTTCGCCCCGGCCAAGGGGGACCGTGCCGAGTGGGTCGTCCAGAAGTTGACCGAGATCGGCGTCGACGACATCGTCGTCGTCCGTGCGGCGCGTTCCGTGGTCCGATGGGAGGGCGGGCGCGAGGGGGCGGCACTCGGGAGGCTCCGGCGCGTGGCGGCGGAGGCGATGAACCAGTCCCGCCGCGTGTGGCTCCCCGACGTCCGCGGCCCCGTCGCACTCCACGCGCTCGCGTCTGACGCGGCCGCGTCCATCACGCGTGCCCCCGGCGCGATGGCGCTGGCCGAGCCCGGCGGGGCTCCGTTCGGCGCCTCGACGACCGGGATCGCGGTCGGCCCCGAAGGCGGCTGGAGCGAGGAGGAGCTCGCCCTCGGGTGGCCGACGGTGTCCCTCGGCGACGGTGTGCTGCGCTCGGAGACGGCAGCCGTCGTTGCGGCAGTGCTCCTTTCAGCGCAGCGCGCCGGTACCGTGGGGCGCGAGGAGAGGCCTCGGTGACGCAGTGGGCGGTGGGAGAATCGCAGTGATGGCGGAGCGGGTGCGGTGGCTGAGCACCAAGGACGCGTCGGCGCGCCTGGGCGTCACCCTGCGGAGCCTCTACCGTTTCATCGACGACGGCGAGCTTGCGGCATATAAGTTCGGCCGGGTGATCAGGCTGAAGGAAGAGGACGTCGAACGGTTCATCGAGTCCTGCCGGATCGAGCCCGGCCAGCTCGAGCATCTCGTCCCGCCCCGGCGCTCGGTGGACGGACGGCAGTCCTGACCGATCCCGAGTGCCTGTTCTGCCGGATCGTCGCCGGCGAGGTGCCTGCCGACGTCGTGCACTCGACCGAGCGCACCGTCGCGTTCCGTGACATCTCGCCCCAGGCGCCGGTCCACGTGCTCGTCGTGCCCCGCGTCCACATCGAGCACGCCGGAATGCTGCAAGAGGAGCACGCGGCCGACCTCCTCGCGATGTTCGCAGCCGCGCGCTCCGTCGCCGACGCCGAGGGCATCTCCGGTCCCGAACGCGGGTACCGGCTCGTGTTGAACGTCGGCAGCGACGCGCTGAACTCGGTTCCCCATCTTCATCTCCATGTCGTCGGCGGCCGCGCGATGACCTGGCCGCCCGGGTGAGCGCCGCCGACGGGGGAGCTGCCCTCCGCGCCGACGCGGAGCGGCGGGGTTCCGAGGAGGGGCGGGCGCCTCGGCGCGAGACCATGGTGCCCAACACGCACCTCATGGCGAGCCTGCTCGGGCCGCACGACGAGCTCCTGCGTCTGGTCGAGCGCGCCTTTCCCGAGGACACGATCGCCGTGCAGGGCAACCGCATCGCCGTCGAAGGCCCCGAAGCCGAGCAGCTGACGCGGCTCTTCGAAGAACTCGTCCTCGTTCTCGAGTCCGGGCAGGGCCTCGACGCAGGGAAGGTCCGCCGCACGATCGACATGGTCCTCGAGGACGTGCGTCCGTCAGAGGTGCTCAACTCCGAGGTCGTGCGCGCCGCCCGCGGGCGCTCGGTCCGGCCCTACACCGCAGGTCAGAAGCGCTACACCGACGCCATCGGCGCGAACACCGTGACGTTCGCCATCGGCCCGGCGGGGACCGGCAAGTCGTATCTCGCCGTCGCGCTGGCGGTGCAGGCCCTCCAGACGCGAGCGGTCAACCGCATCATCCTCACCCGCCCCGCCGTCGAAGCCGGGGAGCGGCTGGGCTTCCTGCCCGGGGACCTCATGGCCAAGGTGGACCCCTACCTTCGGCCGCTCTACGACGCGCTGTACGACCTCCTCGAGCCTGAGGGTGCGCAGCGGCTGTTGGACCGGGGCACCATCGAGGTCGCGCCGCTCGCGTTCATGCGCGGGCGGACGCTCAACAACTCGTTCATCATCCTCGACGAGGCACAGAACACGACCCCCGAGCAGATGAAGATGTTCCTCACGAGGATCGGGTTCGGGTCCAAGTGCGTCGTGACGGGCGACATCACGCAGATCGACGTGGCCGGTGGTCGCTCCGGCCTGGTCGGACTGGACAACGTGCTCGGCACCGTTCCCGGGCTCGCCTTCGTGCACCTCACCCGCCGCGACGTCGTTCGCCACCAGATCGTCGCCGACATCATCCGCGCCTACGAGGAGGCCGAGCGCGCCGACGATGGCGGTTGACGTCTACGCGGCCAGCGAGCAGACCGACCGGGACGTCGACCTCGGACGGTGGGCGGCGCTGGCCCGGGCGGTGCTCGAGGACCGGCGCGTCCGCGGTGAGGTCGAGGTGTCGGTCCTCTTCGTCGACGAGGCGACCATCGCCGCGCTGAACGAGCGGTTCCTCGGCCGTCGTGGGCCGACGGACGTCCTGGCCTTCCCAATCGAGGACGAGCCGCTGCCCGGCGGCCGGTCTCCGGACTCGGGCGGGAGCGGTCCGGGCGTCGAACCCGAGGAGGAACCGGTCCTCTTGCTCGGCGACGTCGTCATCTGCCCGACGGTCGCCGAGCGCAACGCCGGCGAGCACGGCGTCGGGGTGGACGACGAGCTCGCGCTCCTCGTCGTGCACGGCCTGCTCCATCTGCTCGGGATGGACCACGAGACAGAGCGCGAGGCCGACGCGATGGAGCGACTGGAGCGGGACCTGCTCGCGCGCCATCACCGTCCCGGCGAGCCGCGGTGACCCGCACGGCGCCGATGCTCGCCACCGCAGGGTTCCGCAGCGCGGACTGGGTGCTGATCGCCGTGATCGTCGTCCTCCTCGTCGCCTCCGGCTTCTTTGCGTTGGCCGAGACGAGCCTCGTGCGCACGAGCAGGGTGAAGGCGAAGGCGCTGCTCGACGAGCACCGCCGCGGAGCCCGTCCTCTCGTTCGCCTGGTCGAGCACCCGGAACGGTTCTTGAACCCGGTGCTCCTGCTCGTCCTCGTCTGCCAGTTGGTCTCCGCCACCCTCGTGGGCGTCCTGGCGTCCGCATGGCTCGGTGGCTGGGGCGTCGCGGTCGGCACGGTGTTCGAGGTGGTCGTGATCTTCGTGCTCTTCGAAGCCGTCCCGAAGAACTGGGCCGTCCATAATCCCGAGCGCGCCGCGCTCTTCGCCGCCCCGATCGTCGCCGCCATCGTGCGCTTCCCCCCGCTCCGGGGGATCTCGTCCGTGCTCATCGGCTTCGCCGACCTCCTCATGGGACGGCACGGCGGCGCGGACCTGCCCCCCTCCCGGGTGACCGAGGCCGAGCTCCTCGCGATGGCCGACGTGGCCCAGGCCGAGGACGTGATCGAGCTCCACGAACGGACGTTCATCCACTCGATCATCGACTTCGGAGACGCCGTTGTGCGCGAGGTGATGGTGCCGCGCCTCGACATGTTCACGCTCGACGCCGGCCTGGCCGTGAGCGACGCCCTCGAGCGCGTCCTCACAGCCGGCCGCAGCCGCATCCCGGTGCACCAGGGCGACGTCGACGACGTCGTCGGCATCGCGTACGCCAAGGATCTGATGCGCGCCGAGCACGACGGGAGGGGCGCCACACCGCTCCGGGACCACCTCCGTCCCGCGCACTTCGTCCCCGAGACCAAGCGGCTCACGGCGTTGCTGCGCGAGATGCAGGACGCGAAGTTCCACATGTCGATCGTCGTCGACGAGTACGGGAGCACCGTCGGTCTGGTCACCCTCGAGGACCTGATCGAAGAACTGGTGGGTGAGATCGTCGACGAGTACGACGTCGAGGAGCCGGTGGTCGAGACGCTCGCCGACGGCAGTGTGGTGGTGACCGGACGGATGGCGATCGACGACGTCGACGACCTGCTCGGCACCGAGCTGCCTCAGGAGGGATGGGACACGGTCGGGGGTCTGATGCTCGGCATGAGCGGCCACGTCCCCAACGAGGGGGAGTCCGTCGACGTCGACGGCGTGCGCCTGGTCGCCGAGCGCGTCCAGGGCCGCCGGATCAGCCGGGTTCGCATCGAGCGCACGGCGCCCGTGGGCGCGCCCGAAGACGGAGAGGAGGAGCGGTGAAGTCCGGCTTCGCCGCCGTGGTCGGGCGTCCGAACGTCGGGAAGTCGACGCTCGTGAACCGTCTCGTCGGGACGAAGGTCTCCATCGTCTCGGCGAGGCCGAACACGACCCGCCACCGGGTGCGTGGGATCGTGCACCGGCCGGACGCGCAGGTCGTCGTGGTCGACACGCCAGGGTTCCACCGTCCGCGGACCGCGCTGGGCGAACGTCTCGTCGAGGCGGCGGGGGCCTCTCTCGACGACGTCGACGTGGTCGTCGTGGTCGTGGACGCCACGGCCGCGGTCGGGCCGGGCGATCGCAACGTGTTGTCGCGGGTGCTCTCCGAAGGATCGAACCAGCGCCGACAGGGCCCCGGCGTAGCGGGCCTGCTCGTCGCGGTGAACAAGGTCGACCGCGCCGGACGTCGCCAGGTTCTCGAACGCCTGACCGAAGTGTCGGCGACGGTCGACGAGCTCGGCGGTGGCGCCGGGGTCGAGTACTTCCCGGTGTCGGCGAGGACGGGAGAGGGTGTCGATGTCCTGCTCGACGCCGTCGTCGCGTCGCTCCCGGAAGGGCCCGCGTACTATCCGGCGGGCACGATCACCGATACGCCCGAGTCGCTCCGGGTGGCCGAGCTCGTGCGCGAGCAGCTCCTCCGTCACGCCCGCGAGGAGCTCCCCCACTCGATTGCCTGCCGGGTGACCGACTGGGAGTGGCCGGTCATCCGCTGCGAGATCCTCGTCGAGCGCGACTCCCAGAAGGGCATCGTCATCGGCAAAGGTGGGGAGGTGCTGAAGGCCGTCGGCTCCGCCGTTCGAAGGGAGCTGCCGCCCGGTGCCTACCTCGAGCTACGGGTGCGGGTCGAGAAGCGCTGGCAGCAGCGTCCCGAGGTACTCGACCGGCTGGGCTATTGATCGACGGCCCGGCGGTTTCGCCGGCCGACTCCCTGACGTGGCCCGGTCGTAGGCCTGCCCGGGTGTCGGCGACGTCTGCGGTCAGCCGTCGTGGGCGGCGAGCGTCTTGTGGCGTCCGAGCACGTGGGCGAGGTCCTCGAGAAGCTGGTCGGCCGCGTCGGGTTCGAGGACGAGGTCGCGCTTGGAACCCTTGCGCACGTCGGTGACGAGGCCGCTCTCCCGGAGCAGCTTCACGTGGTTGCTCACCGTCGGCTGTGCGACCCCGAACAACGTCGAGAGCTCGGTCACGCCTTTCGGGCCGACCCGGACGCTGTCGACGATGGCCAGACGGGTGGGGTCCGAGATCGCACGCAGCTGGCGGGCGAGCCGCTCGTTCCGTGCCCGTGCCTCGGCGCCGGTGCTCTCGGCCCGGATCCCGACGAGGACCACGCCGGGGAGGTCGTAGAGCAGGCTGCAGTGTGCGAAGTAGCCCGGGATCACGACGATTTCGCCGTCTGCGCCGAGATTGGCCACGACCTTCTCCGCGACATCCCCGAACCCGCACGCTCCTTTGGTCGCGTCGCGCCATCCGGCCCCCTTGGCCAAGGTGGCGCGCAGGGTCCCCGCCGCCTGGTCGACCGCGTCCCTCCCGAAGCGCTCCCAGCTCGGACGCGCAGCTCCCCAGACCCGTCGAAGTAGATCCGCATAACGCTGCCGCACCTGCGCCGACCGGCGCAGCCGCGCGAGCCGCTGCAGGATGAGGCGGCGGTCCCCCTCCTTTTCAGCTTCCATCGCGTACTCTCGCCCGGCCGCCGGCAGGGACGTGCAGAGCTCGTCGAGCCGGTCGATCACCTCCATCGGGTCGTCCGCGAAGAGCAGTCCGCCGTGATGGGCGAGGACGACAAGCTCGGAGTAGGCGGCGCTGGCTCCGTCGGCCCCCCAGAAGTCACAGACCGCTTCGCGCAGCTCCGGCTCCGCGCCATAGAGAGCTCCGAGGGCCGGGTGGTCGTCGAGGAAGTCCTGCCGGAGGGCGGAGTGCAGCACCCACTCGAGCTCGATGGGGCCCGAGCGGCGGACAGAGACGACTGGGCCCGATGGTTCGGTTACGTCCGGGAAGACTGGCATAGTGACTTGACTATATCAGATTATTGTTGACTTCGTCAACACCAAGGGATAGAATGCCTGCATGACGATGCAGCCGTGGACGGCCAGGGCGCTCGTGGCCCAGCGGGCGGCCGAACTCGAGGACGAGGCGGCGCCGAGGTCGCGCGCGACGAGCCACCGCGCCGCCGGCACGACCGGACGGCTTGCTCTCCGGACGGGCCGCGTCCTCGTCGCCCTCGGCTGGCGCCTCGGTGGCAACGCCGCGCTTCCCCCGGCCGTCCGTCGCCGTCTCGCCTGAGGCCGCCCGGACTTCGGACAGGACCCTGGCGCTTCAGCCTGGGACGCCGCTCGGCTCCGGACCTGCACCCGTCGCTGAACCACCGGAACCGGGTTCAGCGCGGAGCTCCCGGAGCGCATCGGCCGCCGACGCACGTCCCTTCGTGGTGAGCGCGACCACGATGCCGAGTGCGAACCACGCGAGGGCGATCTCGGGGGCGAGGATGGTCGGTGTCGCCACCTTGTAGAACGATCCCCAGATCGCGCCCCCCGTGATCACGATGCCGACGATCGCCCCGATCGCCAGGCGAACCGGTCCGGGATCGAAGCGAAGCGACCGCAGCGCGCCGACCGACATGAGCAAATAGACCACGACCAGTGCGAAGCCGCCGAAGGTCGAGTTCCACGAGAAGATCGCGAAGTAGTGCGGCGTCTTCGGAAGGGCGAAGAGCCCTGTCCAGAACTGATTGAACACGACGAAGAGAAGGCAGACCCCGATGACGACGGCGATGGCCGCCACCGGAGTGCGGTGGCGCTTCGAGACGGTTGCGAGCGCGGACGGGATCCTCCGGTCCCGAGCCATGGCGAAGATGCCGCGCGACGACGACACGGTGCAGCCGAGCGCGACCGCGAGCATGTCGAAGAGGACCACGAGCTCGAGGAGCCGGTCGATCCAGGTCCCGCCGTACCCTCCCGCCGACTTTGGCGCGCCAAGCGCGAACAACGGTGCTGTCACCGCGGCGCTCAGGGTCTTCAGACTGAAGTGGAAGCCGGCGATCTCGGTGTAGGCCGCCAGCACGTAGAAGATGCTCGCGAAGCCGACCGTGAACATGACGGCGATCGGGATGTGGCGTTTCGGTCTCGGGGTCTCCTCGGCGAGGTTCGCCGACGTCTCGAAACCGACGAAGAGGAGCACCCCGTAGAGGACGCCGAAGAAGATCCCGGACCACCCGTCGGCCGCGGCGGACGGCTCGAACGGCCGGCCGCTGTTCGCGCCGCCGAGGTCGACGATCACGTAGATGAAGAAGGCCAGGAGCACGCACAGGGACACGAGCGCCAGGGTCAGCTGGAAGCGGGTCGAGATCCGCACGCCGAAATAGGCGACGCCGAACAAGAACGCGATGACGAGCAGGCTCCACGCCCAATTCGGCAGTGGTGTCACCTTGAAGTCTGTGGCGATCGTGCTCTGGAGATAGCCGCCGATCAAGAGGACCAGTCCGCTCACGAGGGCGAGGATCCCGCCGTAGTAGAGCCATCCCGCGGCGACGCCCGCACGCCTCCCGAGACCTTCGGCGACGTAGTCGTAGAGCGACCCCGCCGCATGGATGCGTCGTGCGTATCGGGAGACCACCCATCCGAGCGCGAACACCCCGACGGCCGCGATGATCACCGAGATCGGCGACGCGACCCCGCCGCCCTTGCCGGTGGCACTGATGATCCCGGCGACGAGCGGGATCAGGAACGCGGCGGAGAAGACCGGGCCGAGGAAGCCGACGGACTGCGCGACGACGTCGGGCAGGGAGAGACGCCGTTCGCCGAGCTGTTCGTACGTGTCGGCTGTCGCCCGTCGGGTTGGTTCTTCGGCCTGGGTCATCGGCTCCCCCCGTCCTTCGGTCGGCTCAGCCCTCCAGCGAGAAGAGCCGTCGTGCGTTGCCCTCGAAGATCTTGTCCAGCTCGTCGCGTTCGAGGCCCGTCGCCTCGACGTCCGCCATCGTGTCTCCGATCACCTTCGGGCAACCGAGGGGCATGTCCGTGCCGAAGAGGACGTGCTCGGCGCCGAAAAACTCGACGGCGCACCGGACCGCGTGCGGCGCCCCGAACATCGCCGTGTCGGTATGGAACCGTCGGAAGAGAGCGATCGGGGAGTCCGTCAGGCGCGACGTGATCTCGTCGCGCGCCGGGTCTTCGATCGGAGACTCGAGCCGTCCGGAAAAATGCGGCACCATCGCACCCGCGTGGTGGGCGACGAAGTGGACGTTCGGGTGACGGCCGAGCACGCCGCTGTAGACGAGGCGGGCCATGCACACCGAGGTCTCGTAGGGCCAGCCGAGCGACCACCAGATGCCGTACTTCGAGCGGTCCTCGACGGGGTAGTCCGGCCAAACGGGACTGCGCGTGGGATGGATCCACAGCGTCGCACCGAGCTCGTCCGCCGCCGCGAAGAGCCCGTCGAACGCGGGGTCGTCCAGCGGTCGGCCAGCGACGTTCGTATGCACCTGCGCGCCGAACGCCCCGAGCTGCACGACACCGCGGCGGAGCTCGGTTGCCGCGGCATCGGGATCGCCCATCGGGAGCGCCGCGGCGAATCCGAAGAAGCGGTCCGGATGCGCGTCGACGAGCCCGGCCATCTCGTCGTTGACCGATGCGGCGAGCGTTGCTGCCGTGCGGGCGTCGCCCACCTCTTCGACCGGCGGCACGGCGAGGGTCAGGACCTGTCGGTATTCGGGGAACGGCTCCATGGCGCGCCACCGCACGTCGAGGTCGGTCAGCGCCGCGTCCTCGTGGATCCATGGGGCGTACCCCTCGACCCGCGCGGAGAGCGCCCCCGAGGCGACGACCCGCTCGAGGTGCTCGAGATAGCGCTGCGGGAGGATGTGCGAGAAGACGTCGATCTGCACGGAGCCCCAGTCCTCCCAACCTTCCGGCAAGCCGGACTGTCCGACGCCGGCGCGCCCATTCGTTCGGTACCCAAATGTAGGCACGCCTTCCGGTGTGAACAACTCCAGGGCGTCGGGGGATCTACCGATCCGTTCCGAACACCCCGTCGAAGAAGGCGATCACCTCGTCGCGCTGCACGGTCCGACGCATGGGCGGCAGGGCGTCGAGGAGAACCCGGCGGTAGCCGGCCGTCGCGAGTCTCGGGTCCAGCACCGCGACGACCCCCCGGTCGGCGGAGGTCCTGATGAGGCGGCCGACGCCCTGCGCGAGCAGGGTGGCGGCCCTCGGCAGGTCGACCAGCTCGAAGGCCTCGCTTCCGGCGCGCTCCCGACGGGCCTCGAGCAATGGGTCGTCGGGACGGCCGAACGGGAGGCGGTCCACCGTCACGAGGCTGAGCGAACGCCCGGGGATGTCGACTCCCTGCCAGAACCCGAGCGTCGCGAAGAGGCACGACGTCTCGTCCTTTGAGAAGAGCTCGAGGAGCCGGCGCTTGGGGAGCTCGCCTTGGACGAGCAGGCGGTGGGGGATCCGGGTGGCGATCGCACGCGCGGCGCTCTCGGTCGCCCGGCGGCTGGTGAACAAGGCGAGGGTACGGCCACCGGCTGCCCGGATCAGTGCGACGAGCTCCTCCAGGAGCGCCGGCTCCGAGTCGGGGCGGCGACGGTCTGGAAGGTGTCGCGCGACATAGAGCAGGGAGTGGCTCCGGAAGTCGAAGGGACTGCCGACGTCGAGATGGTCGACGCCGGCCTCCGCGGTCGTCAGGCCGAGTCGATCTTCGACCCGCGGTGGGATCGTGGCGCTCGTCAGGATGGCCGTCGCCTCACCCCACAACGACGCCGAGAGCAGCGGGCCGACGTCGACCGGCGACAAGGTGAGCACGGGGGCGTCCGGGGTGCCGTCGACCCAGACGACGTCGTCCTCTCCGCGATCGGCGAACCGGGCGAGGTCGACGGCGAGGCTCCCCGCGGCGGCGAGCGCTCGCGCACGCCGAGAGTCGGATCCGTCGCTTTCAGTCGGCCCTCCCGCCCCAAGCACGCGCGCGCGGAGCTCCTCGAGGCGAGCCGCCGCGAGTTCGAGCAGATCGGCAAGCTCGTCGTCCGAGGATTGTGACGTGACGGGCGTCCCGTCCCGAAATGGGCCGGGAGGAAGACCGAAGAACGAGCGCTCGCGTCCGGGTGGGCGCTCCGGGGGTTCGACCGACAGGCGTTCGGCCGACAGGCGTTCGACCGACACCCGCCGGCCAATCCGATCCGCGAGCAGGAGGCGAAGTCGCTCGGCCACCCCGGTGAGGTCCGCAGACCGAACATCTTCACCTTCCACCAGCGGCCGGCTCATGGCGTCGAGGGCCCGCAACCGCCCGGGAGAGACGTCGACCCCGAGGCTGTCGGTCATCACCTCCTCGAGTTCGTGCGCCTCGTCGAAGACGACCACCTCGTGGGGTGGAAGGACGACCCCCCCGCTGGCCAGGTGTGCGCCGTAGAGGTGGGCGTTCACGACCACGACGTCGGCCCGTGCGGCTCGGGACCGCGCGCGCTCTGCGAAACATCGGCTTCCCTCTGGACAGCGCGACGCTCCTGGGCACTCCCGGGGGCCGACGCTGAGCATCGACCACGCCCGATGGCTCGGCTCGAAGGGGAGCTCAGCCCGGTCACCGGTGTCGGTGCGGTGGACCCATTCGAGCAATGCCCGGACCTGCTCCACGAGTCCGAGCGCTGCAGAATTCTGCGCGTCGTCGGACCCGGGCAGCGCGCCCGCGCCGCCCTCGACGTCCGGGACAACGGTGGCGTCGGGGCGTGTCGGATCTGCAGGCGGCGCGGCGCCGAGCTCCTGCTGGACGCCGCCGCCAGCCGCCTCGGCGGCGCGTTGCAGACAGAGGTAATTGCTCCGACCCTTCAAGACCGCGAAGGAGACCGGCCGGTCGAGCGCACGTGCGAGCGCGGGAAGGTCCTTCTGCGCGAGTTGGTCCTGCAGCGCCTTGGTCGCGGTCGCCACGACGACACGTCGTCCTGAGAGGACCGCCGGCACCAGATACGCCAACGACTTTCCCGTGCCCGTGCCGGCCTGCACCACGAGGTGGCGGGCCTTCTCGATCGCACGATCGACGGCTTCGGCCATGCGGAGCTGTCCCGGCCGGTCCTCGCCGCCCTCCGGCAGGGTCGCGGTGACCTTGGCGAACGCCTCGCGCATCGGGTCCCCGGCCACCATGACGACGGTACAGGAAGCGGGGACCCGCCCTGCGGGGCAGGCTGTCAGCATGTACGTCGCCGCGCTGCGCATCGGCATCCACATCCCGGTCAGCACGTCACTCAAGGCCAAGCGGTCAGTCGTGCGGCATCTCGTGGAGACGTCGAGACAACGGTTCGGCGTCTCGGCGTGCGAAGTGGAGGGTCACGACCGCTGGCAGCTTGCCGTGCTCGGTTTCGCCGTGGTCGCGCCCAGCGCGAGTCACGCGACGGACTTGCTTGATCGCGCGGAGCGCTATATCTGGTCACACCCCGACGTCGACGTCGTCGAATCGAGCCGGCACTGGCTGGACGTGGAGTCGGATCGCTGACGATCGCCACGAACGTTGGCGGTGCCACACGGTCTGAGCGTTCCCGGCGATCCTCCACTCGCTGCCCTCCGGCCGTAACCTCCCCAGCGTGGAGCCGCCCGCGGAAGTCGCCGAGTACGACCCGGAATGGCCGGCGGCCTTCGCACTCATCCGCGCCGCTCTCGGGCCCGCGCTCCCACGGTCGGCGCGCATCGAGCACGTGGGCAGCACGTCGGTGCCCGGGTTGGCATCGAAGCCGATCATCGACGTGGACGTCGTGGTCCCGGACGCCTCCGCCGTCCCGGACATCGTCGCCCGGCTCGGGCGCCTCGGCTACCAGCACGTCGGTGACCTCGGGATCGATGGGCGCGAGGCCTTCGCGATGCCTGAGCCGTCGATCGGGAGAGATCCCCTGCCCTACCACCACCTCTACTGTGTGACGCGGGGATCACCGGCCCACCGGACCACGTGGATCTTCGCGACCACCTGAAGTCCGATCCCGAAGCGCTGCGACGCTACGCAGCGGAGAAACGCAAGCTCGCGTCCCTCTTGCCGGTCGACCGCGACGCGTACGTGTCCGGGAAGGCGCCGCTCGTCGAGGAGCTGCTCGCGGCGGCGAGGGCGCGGACGACCGTTCCGCCTGACCCGACCGAGCCACGGGCTTCCGGCAATCGTCAGTCCCCGAGCTCCCGACGGCGTCGCTCGACGTAGGCCTCGAGTTCGGCACGCACGGCCTCGTCGAGCGCGGGTGGCTCGTAGTCCTCGAGCACCTTCTCGTAGATCGAACGGGCACGGGCGGCGGCGTCCCGTCCTCCCTCGCGCATCCAGCGCTCGTAGTTCTGCGACGAGGAAAGAAGGGGTCGGTAGAAACAGGTCCGGAAGCGCTCCATCGTGTGCGCAGCTCCGAGGAAGTGGCCGCCATGGCCGACTTCCTCGTGGGCGCCGAACGCGAGCGCATCCTCATCGATCTCGAGGGGGGTGAACTCGTGCTTGAGCATCCGGAGCAACTCGACGTCGATGATGAACTTCTCGTAGCTCGAGACGAGGCCACCTTCGAGCCAACCCGCCGCGTGCATGACGAAGTTCGTCCCGGTGAGGAACGTGGGAAGCAGGGTCATCAACGCCTCGTAACCCGCTTGCGCGTCGGGGGACTGGCTCGACGTGAGACAGCCGCCCGTCCGGAAGGGCAGGCCGTAGTGGCGTGCGAGCTGACCGGTGCACAAGAGCCCGATCGCAGACTCAGGAGTGCCGAAGCACGGCGAGCCCGATTGCATGTCGATGTTCGACAGGAAGGAACCGAACACGACGGGTGATCCGGGACGGATCAGCTGCGACAGCGAGATCCCGGCGAGCGCCTCGGCGAGCTGCTGCGCCAAGGTGGCCGGGACGGAAACCGGCGACATTGCGCCCATGAGCAGGAACGGAGTGAGGACGACGGCTTGGTTGGCGGCGCTGTACTCGAACTGCGCGTCGAGCATCCGGTCGTCCCAGCGGAGAGGCGAGTTGCAGTTGATGAGCGAGATCGTGACGGGCGCCGACTCGATCGCGTCCCGGCCCCCGAAGAGGATCTCCGACATCGCGATGGTGTCCTTTGCATTCGGGCCCGAGACGACGTTCCCCATGTAGATCTTGTCGGTGAGCGTCTGGAGGGCGAGCACCATGTCGAGGTGGCGTGAGTCGAGGGGGGCGTCGTTCGGCTCGCAGATGACACCGCCGGCCGAGTCGAGGTCCGGGAAGTGCTGTGCCAGCATGCAGAACCGTCGGTAGTCCGCCATCGTGGCGTCCCGGCGCTTCCCGTCCTCGAGCACGAAGGGCGGACCGTACACGCCGGAGAAGACCATCTGGTCGCCCCCGATATGGACCGTGTGCTCCGGGTTGCGGGCACGGATGTCGAACTCTCTCGGAGCGTGCGAGACCTGCTCGAGGACGAAGGACGGGTCGAGGAACACGACGTCGTCTTCGACCTTCTGGCCGGCCTTGCGGAAGAGGTCGACCGCCTCCGGCTTGGCGAACTGGACCCCGATCTCCGTCACGATCCGTCTCCACCCCCGATCGAGGACGCCGATCGCGTCCTGCGAGAGGATCTCGTAACGCGGCATCCGGTTCTCGAACACGCGGGCCTCCAGCGTCCGGTGGGACTGTGACTCGCATCGTAGAACATGGGTTCCATAAAATGGAACCCATGCCGGCTCCCACCGGAACCCAGGCCGTCGGCCGGGCCGCCCGCCTCCTCACCGAGATCGTCGACGCCGGAGCGGCAGTCACCTTCTCGGAGCTCTCGCGCCGGACGGGATTGGCCAAGAGCACCACGTCCCGCCTGCTCGTGGCACTCGAGCGTGCGGGGCTCGTCCGACGGGAGCACGGGGCGTTCGTGGCCGGTGATCTCTTCGACCGGCACGCGTGGAGCTCCGGGGGCGACACGGGTCTTGCCCGCCTCGCCCAGCCGTTCCTCGACCGGTTGGGCGCCGCGACCGGCGAGACGGTGAACCTCGGGGTGGCGCGTGGCGGCGCGGTCGAACAGATCGCACAGGTGGACAGCGCGTACCTTCTCGCGACGACGAACTGGGTGGGCCGGCGGGTTCCGCTCCACGCCAGCGCCCTCGGCAAGGTCCTCCTCGCGTACGGTGCCACCGAGCTTCCGCCGGGCCGGCTCGAACGGTGCACGGCGCGCACGGTCACGAACCGCGCGGCGTTGGGCGCGGAGCTCGGCGAGGTCCGCCGGCGAGGTTTCGCCGTCACCGACGAGGAGCTCGAGACGGGCTTGATCGCGGTCGCCACTCCGGTCCTCGGCCACGGGAGCGTTCCGGTCGCGGCGCTGTCGGTGTCGGCGCCGGCGACGCGGCTCGCCGCGGACGCGCTGAGCGACGCGGTTCGGGCCTGCGTCCACGAATCGACCGCACTCTCTCAACTCCTGGCACACCGACCGCACACGGAAGGGGCAGCATGAACCGAGACGAGCTCTTGAAGGAGCTTTACGACGAGACGCTGGTCGGCAACGGACCGCGTGTCCTCGAACTGACCCGGCACGGCCTCGATGTGGGCCTCGCGCCCGAGGAGCTCCTCTTCGAGGCGCTCATCCCGTCGCTCGAGGAGGTCGGCGCGCGGTTCGAGCGCGGCGACTTCTTCGTGCCGGAGATGCTCATCGCGGGCAAGGCGATGGCAGGGGCCCTCGAGATCCTTCGCCCACTGCTGGCCGAAACGGGGGTCGAGTCGGTCGGCACGTTCGTCATGGGCACCGTCAAAGGCGACGTGCACGACATCGGGAAGAATCTCGTCAACATCATGCTGGAAGGTGCAGGCTTCCATGTCATCGACCTCGGGGTGCAGGTCGCTCCCGAGAAGTTCGTGTCGGCCATCGAGGAGCATCGGCCCGACATCGTCGGGTTCTCTGCGTTTCTCACCACGACGATGCCGATGTTCAAGGCGAACATCAACGCGCTCGAGAAGGCGGGGCTGCGCGATCAGGTGATCGTCATGGTCGGTGGCGCGCCGGTCACCCAGGAGTACGCCGACGCGGTGGGCGCCGACGGATACGCCGCGGACGCCTCGGCCGCAGTCGCTCGCGCGAAGGACTTGCTCCAACGCCGCAGGGCTGGCGTGCTCGCCTAGGCAGCGTCGCGTCGGGGAGCCGGGGCAGGAGGACACGAAGAGAAGTCTCGAACGAGAAGTAGCGGAAACGATCGCAGGAAACAGCAGCGAGGCGAGTGAGGAGGGCTTCGTGGAGACCGTGCTTCGATCAGCGTCGAAGGAGGTCGTGATCGGCGGCGGCCGGCCGTTCTGCGTCATCGGTGAGCGGATCAACCCGACCGGGCGCAAGACGTTCCAAGAGCAGCTCCGTCACGGGGATCTCTCGAGCGTCGAGGCCGACGTCGCTCGGCAGGTCGCCGGGGGAGCGATGGTGCTCGACGTGAACATGGGTGCTCCGCTCGCCGACGAGGTGGAGCTCATGAAACGCGCCGTGCGTCTGATCCAGAGCCTCACCGACCTTCCGCTGTGCATCGACTCGTCGGTGATCGAGGCGCTGGAAGCCGGCCTGGAGAACTACGACGGCAAGGCGCTCGTGAACTCCGTCACCGCTGAGGACGACCGACTCGCCGCGATCCTCCCTCTCGTGAAGCGCCACCGCGCAGCGGTGATCGTGCTTCCCAACGACGAGACGGAGATCCCCGAGGAGCCGCGCCGCCGTCTCGAGCTCGTCGGTCGCCTCGTCGACGTGGCGACGGGGCGGTTCGGGATCCCGGTGGAGGACATCGTGGTCGACCCGCTCGCGATGCCGATCGGTGCGGACACGACGCTCGTCAATCGCACCCTCGAGACGATCCAGCTCGTGCACGAGCAATTCGGCCTGAACATGACCCTCGGTGCGTCGAACGTGTCGTTCGGGATGCCGGACCGTGCGGCGATCGGTGCCGCGTTCCTTCCGATGGCCATGACCCTCGGTCTCACGAGCGCGATCATGGACGCCCGCTCGCCCGAGCTCGTGCGTGCAGTGAGAGCGGCAGACCTCCTGCTCGACCACGATCCCTGGGGCGCGACCTGGATCGCCGCCCATCGCGCGAAGGCGAACGCGGAGGGTCCGTGACCGTGAGCGTGCGCGCACCCACACCGAGTCCAGGCCCCGACGCCGACCACGGGGTGCCCGCGCACGGCCGCGTCGACCTGCGCTTCGAGCCGGCCGGTCGCCAGGTGCGGGTGCCATCGAGAGTAACGGTCTTCGACGCCGCGAGTTGGAACGGGATCGCGATCGACTCGACGTGCGGCGGCCACGGCACGTGCAAGAAGTGCAAGGTCCGCGTCACGGCGGGCGCGGCTCCTGTGACCGCGCTGGACACGCGGGCGTTCGGGGCGGGCGAGTTGCGCGACGGCTGGCGCCTCGCCTGCCGGCTCGAGGCCGAGGGGGACCTCCGAATCGAGGTCCCGCCGCTCGAGACCCGTCCGAAGGCGGCGACGGTCGGGGTGGGACGCAAGGTGATCCTCCGACCGGCTGTCCAGAAGCGCTACGTCGAACTGGCCGAGCCGACGCTGCAGGACCAGGTGTCGGATCTCGAACGGCTGGTCTCGAGCCTCGACGACCTCGAGCTCCGCGTGGACCTCCACGCGATCCGGTCGATCGGACCGGCGCTTCGCCGAGGGGACTATCGGGTCACCGCCGTGGTCGTCGACGACGCGCTCGTCGACGTGGAGCCGGGTGACACGACTGCGCGCCTCTTCGGCATCGCGTTCGACCTCGGCACCACGACCGTGGTCGCCACGCTCCTCGACCTCTCGACGGGGACCCCGGTCGCGGTCCGGTCGATGCTGAACGAGCAGCAACCGTTCGGCGCGGACGTGATCACCCGGATCAGCACGGTCATGATGGAAGAGAAGGCGCTCGAACGGCTGTCGGCGTTGGCGCAGCACACTCTTTCCGAGCTCACCCAAGCCGTCTGCGCGGAGGCCGAGGTCACACCGACTGATGTCTACGAGGTCGCGCTCGCCGGCAATGCGACGATGACGCACATCGTGCTCGGCATCGATCCCGAACCGCTCGGGATGGCGCCGTTCATCCTTGCGAGCCGCACGTTCCCGGAGCTGCTGGCCGCCGATGTGGGCGTCGCCGTCCACCCTCGGGCGAGGGCCGTGGTCTTCCCGGCCATCGGGGCCTATGTCGGAGGCGACATCACGGCGGGGCTCCTGGCCTCGGGCATGGACCGCGACCGCCGCACCCGTCTCTTCATCGACGTGGGTACGAACTGCGAGATCGTGCTCAGTTCCGACGACGGACTTCTCGCCACGGCGGCGCCGGCCGGCCCGGCCTTCGAGGGCGCATCGATCCGCTGCGGGATGCGGGCCTCGGACGGCGCGATCGAAGCGGTCAAGATCGTCGGCGACCAGCTGACGCTCCGGGTGATCGGCGACGTGGACCCCCTCGGCCTGTGCGGATCGGGGTTGGTTGACGCCGTGGCCGAGCTCGTAGGCGTCGGCCTGATCGACCAGAGCGGCCGGTTCGTCGACGACGCCCGGGCCGGGACGACGGCACCGGGCCTCGCGCCCCGGCTTCGGACCGTCGCGGGCGAACGCGTCTTCGTGCTGCACTGGAGCGGCGAGTCGGGCGACGTCGAGCACGCGATCTTCCTCACGCAGCGCGACGTGCGTGAGCTCCAGTTCGCCAAGGCAGCGATCGCGACCGGATGGTCGCTCCTGCTCGAAGACGCGGGCGTCTCACCGGAGGAGGTGCAACAGGTGCTCCTGGCCGGGTCGTTCGGAAGCTACCTCTCACCCGTGAGTGCCGTGAGGATCGGTCTCGTGCCCTCGATGCCGGTGATGCGCATTGTCAGCGCCGGAAATGTTGCAGGTGAAGGGGCGAAGATGGCGCTTCTCTCCGTGAGGGAGCGGGCCGGCGCGATGGCGCTCTTGGAGGAGGTGACCTATGTCGAGCTTTCCGACCGCGGCGACTTCAACGACCGCTTCGTCGAGCGCCTGGGCTTCCCCTCCTGAGGCTGCAGTGGCAAGGGGGACCATACGGAGCGACCCTTCCGGAGAGCGCTCAGCGACACGCCCCGGAGTCCGGCTCGCGGTCATCGCGTGCGGGGCGATCGCCTCACAGGTGAGGGGGGCCGCACGCCGGCAACCGGGGGGCGTGGAGGTGCACGTGCTGCCTGCCTCCTTGCACAACCACCCGGCTGAGATCCCGGGTGCCGTCGAGATCTTGTGCGCGTCGTTGCGTCGGGAAGGAAAGGAGGTCGTGCTCGCCTACGCCGACTGCGGAACCTACGGCGCGCTCGACGAGCTCTGTCGGCGCCTGCGCGTGGAGCGGTTGGCGGGGTTGCACTGTTACGACCTGCTTGCGGGCGACGCCGAGGTCGCCGCGCTGCTCGAGGACGAGCCGGGCACGTACCTGCTCACCGACTTCTTGGTGCGGAGCTTCGACCGGCTCGTCGCCAGACCGCTCGGGATCGACCGCGATCCTGACCTGGTGGAGGACTATTTCACCCACTACCGAAGGATCGTCTGGCTGACCGAACGCCCCGACCCTTCGCTCGAGCACCGTGCGCGCGAGATCGCGGCGGTGCTTCGCCTCGACCTCGAGATCCGCGTCGTCGGGCCGCGTCGGATCGCCAAGGCTCTGACCGAACTCTTCAGAAGAGGGGTCGCGTGATCCGGCGACTGGCCGCCGCGCGTCCCGAGAGCCGGCGCCGGCTCGCGGCGCTCGTCGAGCATCCGCGCTACGAAGTCTTCCCCACTCCCGCGGTGGCGGAGACGGTGATCCGTCACGTCCCGAAGGAGGTGACGGTGACGGTGACGGCCTCGCCGAAGCGGGGTCTCGAGGCGACCCTCCTCACCGCGGAGCAACTCTCGAAGGAGGGTTACGCGGTCGTGCCGCATCTCTCCGCGCGGCTCGTGCGGGACGCCGTGCACCTTCGCGAGATCGCGGGCCGCCTGCAGGCCTCCGGGATCGAGGACGTCTTCGTTCCAGCGGGGGACGCGGCGACGCCGTCGGGCGTCTACGACGCGGCCTTACCCGTCCTGCTCGAGCTGGCGGCGCTCGAGCATCGGTTCGCACGTGTGGGCATCACCGGTTACCCCGAGAGTCATCCGCAGATCTCCGACGACGTGACCATCCAGTCGATGTGGGACAAGCGCACGTACGCCGACTACATCGTGTCGAACCTGTGCCTGGATCCGGCAACCCTTCGGGACTGGATCCGCCGCGTACGCGCGCGAGGCGTGGACCTGCCCCTGTTCGTCGGGGTCGCCGGCCCGGCGGACCCAGCGAAGCTCCTCGACATGGCGCGGCGGATCGGGATCTCGGAGTCGGCACGCTTCGCGGGGAGACACCTCCGTTGGCTGGCGCGAATGTCAACCAGGCCCGGCGGCTACCAACCCGACCGGTTCGTCGAGCGGCTCGCGTCCGCGGTCACGGACCCGTCGCTCCGGGTCGCAGGGTTGCACGTCTTCACCTTCAACCAGGTCTCCGAGACGGAGGCCTGGCGACGGTCGGTCATCGACGCGGCCGACTAGAACTCAGGGGTTCGACCGGCGTTCGCGCAACGCCTGGGCGAGGGCCGGGAGGATCGTCTGTGCGTCCCCGATGACGGCGTAGTCGGCCCGCGCCATGATCGGCGCGTCGGGATCGGTGTTGATCGCGATCATGTTCGTCGCCCCTTGGCAGCCCGCGAGGTGTTGGATCGCCCCCGAGATTCCGCACGCAAGGTAGAGGGTCGGCGTGACCTTCGTGCCCGTCTGACCGACCTGCTCCCGGTGGGGGCGCCATCCGGCGCTGGTGACCGCCCGGGAGACGCCGACCGCGCCGCCCAGGAGACCGGCGAGCTCTTCGAGGACCGCGAAACCCTCGGCACTCCCGATGCCTCTCCCGCCGCTCACCACGACCTTCGCGCTGGCAAGGGAGACCCCGCCCTGCTGGGCTCGGGTCTCGACCGCGTGGACGAGGAGCTCCTCTTCCCCGAGTGTCGGCGAGATCGGTGCGACGGAGATGCGCCCGGGATCCGGACACGCGGCCGCGGCGACCGCGTCGGGTGCGACGCTGAACAGGGCCCCAGGAGCGCGGAGGCGTGCGTCCTCGAGCAGGCTCCCGCCCCAGCGGTGGCGGACGACGCCGAAGCCGTCCCCGTCGTCCAGGCGCCGCAGGTCGACGCAGTTCGCCACGAATTCCAGCCCCGTCCTCGCCCCGAGATGAGCGAGCACCTCGTTGCCGTGGTCGGTCGCAGCTGCGACGACGAGTGCCCGGTCGCCGTCACCGGTCGCTTCCGAGAGTTCCTCGAGGGCGCGCGCAAGCGCAAGGGGAGCGAAGCCCGTCACGTCCGCGACCGCCAGGTACCGCGCCTCGGCGACACCGAACGCGGCGAGCTGCTCGGCGGCCCGAGTCCCCGGCTCCTTGGCGAGCAGCGCCCGGAGAGACACGTCCGGAGCGAGTCGGCGGGCGAAGGTGACGGCGCGCAGGGAGGCGTCGGCGATTTCGTCGCCGTCGAGCTCGACGAAGCACAGCGGAGAGGTCGTGGCCCCCATCTCGCTCACGAGATGACCCCCAGTTCGGCGAGGAGCGCGACCAGCGAGGGGACGGCTTCGACCCCGTGACCGAGGACGTCGGCGGACTTGCGTTCGACGCGGGGGACCCGCAGCCGTTCCATCTCGAGCGGCTCGGGCTCGTATTCGGGGCTGGCGGTCGTCACCTCGGCCTTCTTCGCGCGCATGCGCCCGGGGAGCGAGGGATAGCGGGGGAGGTTGATGCCCTCCTTCACGGTCACGACCGCCGGCAGCGGGAGCACGAACAGCTCTTCGGTCCCTCCGTACTCCCGTCGTGCTTCGAGCGACCCGCCCGAGACGTCCAGCCGCTTGATGGCGGTCGCGACCGGCCGTCCCAGCGCGTGCGCCAGCCGGACGCCGACCTGGTAGTCACCGGTATCGGCGGCCTCGTTCCCGCAGAGGATGAGGTCGAAGGGCTGGGCCCGCCCGGACTCCAAGGCACGGACGGAGCGGACGAGCGCCCCCGCGGTGCCGATCGGACCGAAGTCGTCCCGGTCCGTCTCGAGGAGGTGCGCGGCGTGCGCGCCGACGCTGATGGCGGCCCGGAGTTGCTCGGCCGCTTCTGGCGGACCGAGGGTGGAGACGGTGACGGTGCCGCCGAGCGTCTCGGTGATCCGGACGGCCTCTTCGACCGCGCACTCTTCGTGAGGGCTCACGGTGAAGCCGAGCATCGTGGTGTCCACCCGGCGCTGGTCGTCGGTGAGAACGATCCTGCCGCCGACCGCCGGCACCCGCTTGACGTAGACGAGGATGTCCACGGCCGCGGCTCAGGCCCGCACGCGCTCGTTGGAGGGATCGAAGAGAGGCCGGGACCCGGCCACCGCCACGCTCGCGGGCAGTCGCTCGCCCATGTACTCGACGACGAATGTCGCTCCTTCGACCGCGAGCTCGGTCGGGAGGTACGCGAGGAGGAGGTGACGCCCGACGGATGGCCCTGAGCCGGCGCTCGTCACGTACGACGGGCGACCACGCTCGTCCACGATGCGCTCGCCGCTCGTGGTGAGGACCGGCTCTCCACCAAGCGGATAGCGCAACCGCCCGTCGCTTCCCCGGTGGTCGTCGACGACGAGCGTGCAGAGCGTCGCCACCGGGGCGCGCTCTCGCTGGCCGAGGTACGCCTCCTTGCCGACGAAGTCCTGCGCCTTGACCGAAGGGCGGGTCATCCCCGCCTCCACGAGGTCGTAGTCGGCGGTGAGCTCGTTGCCGTAGGCGCGGTAGCCCTTCTCGAGCCGGCCGGTCGTCCCGTAGACGCCGATACCGACCGGAACGAGGCCGTGCGGCCGTCCCGCGTCGAGGAGCAGCCGCCAGAGCCGCGCACCCTGCTCCATCGGGACGTAGAGCTCCCACCCGAGCTCGCCCACGTAGGAGATCCGCGACGCCAAGACGGCGACGCCGTCGACCTCGACGCGCCGGCAGGTGGCGAAGGGAAACCCGCCGTGCGACACGTCGTCGTCGGTCACCGAGGAGAGCACGTCCCGCGCGCGCGGGCCCCACAGGCCGACCGTGCTCCACGACGACGTCAGGTCGAAGAGCTCGACCGAACCGTCCGACGGGAGGTGGTCGGTGATCCACTTCTTGTCGGCCATCCCCGTCGCGCCGCCGGTCACCACGCGGAAGTGCTCGGGACCGAGCCGCATGACGGTGAGGTCTGCCTTGAAGCCGCCACGCGGGTCCAGGAACGAGGTGTAGACAACACGGCCGACCGGCACGTCCATCTGGGCCACCGCGACGCGCTGGACCGCGGCGAGCGCTCCGGGCCCCACGATGTCGAGCTCGACGAAGGCGGTGAGGTCGACCAGGCCGCACGTCTCGCGCATCGCGAGATGCTCGGCGTTGACGACGGGCGACCACCACCGTGACTCCCACTCGGCTTCGCGTGGCATGACCGCGTCTCCGTAGCGTTCGAGAAGGCCGTCGTTGCTCTCGTACCAGTGAGGTCGCTCCCAGCCGGCGGTCTGGAAGAACACTGCGCCCAGCGCGGCCTCCTCGTGGTACATGGGCGGAAGCCGCACCTGCCGCTCGTCGTTCCACTGCTCGGCAGGATGGACGATGCCGTACATTTTGTTGAAGCCCTCGGCGGCCCGCGCCTCGACGTGCCGTCGCGTGCGCTGGAAGTCGTAGAACCGCGCGATGTCGGCCTCGGCGATGTCGATGTCCGAGACGCCTGCGGTCATGAGCTCCGCGACCGCACGGCCGATTCCGGGTCCCTCCTTGATCCAGCTCGCCGCGACCGACCAGAGGCCGCCCACCTCCGGAGTCTCGCCGAGCACCGGGTGGCCGTCGGGAGTCATGGAAATGAGGCCGTTGATCGCGTACCGGATGCCGACGTGTTCGTCGCCGAGGAGGTCCGGCATGAGCTCGAGCGCCTGCTCGAGCTGCGGGTCGAAGTCGTCCTGGGTGAAAGGCATCTCGGTCGGGGAGAGCGCGGCCTCCTCGTTCGACGGGATGGTGTCGGGCCGGACGACGATCGTCCTGTGCGCGTAGGACCCGACCTCGAGGTCCCCGCCGTGCTGGCGCTCGTACATGTTGGTGTCGACGTCGCGGACGATCGGGTAGGAGATCTCGCCCGGTGCCTCGGCGAACAGCGGGACCGGACCGACAGAGATCATCTGATGGACGACGGGCGTGAGTGGGATGGACGCTCCCGCCATCCGAGCGATCCTCGGGCTCCACACCCCGCAACAGACGGCGACGGTGTCCGTCTCGAAGTCCCCTGCGGTGGTCCGCACCGAGCGAACCCGGTGCGTCGCCGGGTCGACGTCGACACCGACGACCTCGGTGTTCGCTCTCACCTGCAAACCGCCGAGCTCCAGCGCGCGCTCGCGCATGATCGTCCCGGCGCGCAGCGAGTCGACCACGCCCACCTCGGGGAAATAGATCGCCCCGAGGATCACCGACGGCTCGAGGTAGGGGACGAGTTTCTGGGCCCCTTCTGGCGACATCAACTCGTAGGCGATTCCCCACGCGGTGGCCGCGGCTGCGCGGCGCCGGAACTCCTCCATCCTGGCGGCGGTCCTCGCGACCTCGAAGCCCCCAGACTCGGTGAACACGCCCATTTCCTTGTACTGCGCAGTCGAGTCCGCCGTGAGCTCCATCATCATCTTCGAGTACTCGACGCCGTAGATGAAGTTCGACGCGTGGCCGGTCGAGCCGCCGGGATTCGGCATCGGACCCTTGTCCACGAGGACGACGTCGCGCCACCCCAATCTCGTGAGGTGGTACGCGAGGCTGTTGCCGACGATGCCGGCCCCGACGATGACGGCTCCTGCGCGCTCGAGATCACTCATCGGGAGGTGGCCCTGTCCGTTCCGCGGAATGCTGCACTGACATGCTCTGGACCGCGCGCCACGCGACCGCCGGGAGCCGGACAGGTCCTGCTCGACGGCGTCGCGCCCGCGCGACGAGGTGTCGGCTCGCTATTCGACCGGGATCTCCTTGTTGACCAGGGACAGGTCGATGCCCTGCCGTTTTCGGATCATCCGGGCGGCGATGTAGACGACGATCGCGAGCGCGTACATGATCCCCATGAAGATGAGCGAGTCCTTGTTGTTCACGCCGTACGCGCTGTTCGAGAGCCACTCGACGAGGTTGTAGATGATCAGCCCCATCGTGACGAGGCCGCACAACGGCACGACCGGGATGCCGAGCACCTTGAACCGGCTGGCCGGGGAGGCGGCCCAGAGCTCGGGCTTGCGCCACGGGAGGATGACCGCCGCGAACGCCGTGATGAGGTACGTCACGGCGATGACCAGGGTGGCGTCGAGCGTGTAGGTCCCGAACTTCCCCCAGTACGCGTAGAGCGCCGAGAGGCCGACGGCGGGGAGCAGCATGAGCACGAGCGACGCCATGGGGACCTTGCGCTTCTCGGAGACCGTCGCCGCCGCGTCCGGAAGCACCCGGTCGAACGCGGCCGCGAAGATCACCCGCGTCGAGGAGAGGAAGAGGGTGCCGACCCAGCCGATGAACCACAAGCCCATGACGAGGATGAGCGCGACCTGGAAGGCCTGATTGTGGACGAGCCACCCCGCGAGCATCGCCGGGTAGGGGAAGATGTGGAAGACACCCGTAAATGTGTGGCCTGCCCACGCCGCGTTGACGTTGTTGTAGAAGTTCCAGCCGAACGTCTTTGCCACCACGAGGAGGAAGATCACCGACAGGGCCACGGTGACCCAGAGGCCGGTGAACATGCCGGTGAACACCCGCTTGAAGTCACTCGCCCCGCGGATCTCGCCGTAGAGCGTCGATCCCCAGTTGGGCCACAGCAGGTAGAACATCATCATCGGCACGAGGAGCATGCTCGGGCCGAGCGGGGAGAACCCGAACGTGAACGTGCCACCCCCTGTCTTGATCGCCGTGTGGTAGGCGTTCCTGACCCCGAACAGCGACTTGCCGTAGTGGTTCACCGAGCTCACGAAGCTCCCGTGACTCGAGACGAGCAGGATGATCACCATGACGGCGAAGCCGAGGAGGCCGCCGGCGAAACACCACTTCTGCACCCTCGCGTAGCCGGCCATGCCGATCGATACGAGGAGTCCAGCCAAGGCGATCGTGATCAGGCAGACCACGAAGATCCCGTTGTGGCTGGCGAACCACGCGGCGGCGCCCTGGTGGCCGAGGTCGGCGGCAACCGGTTGGAACAGCTCCTCGGAGAGAATGGCACCGTAGATGGGCGCCCACAGCCAGAGGATGAACCACCATCCGGTCGCCGACATCACGAAGCCGATGGGACCGCCCAGGATCCGGGTCTGCCAGACGTAGTCGCCCCCCGCACGAGGGATCGTGACGATGAGGCCCGCGTAGGTGACGACCAAGAACGACACCCACACGCCGGAGATCAGGATCGAGGTGATCAGCTGGCCCCTCGGGATGAAGGAGTTGTACGCGAACTCGACGATCCCGAGGGTGATGATGTTCGTCGAGAGCGCCGCGTAGACGACGGCGTCACGCACCGACCATCCCCTGACCAGACCGGTCGCCTTGCGCAGGAACAAGGTCGGTGCCTCGGCACCGGCACTGGTGGCGCCGACCCCGGTTACCTCATCGATGGTGGACATGTCCCCCCTCCGTTACCTTTCCGTCATTTCCCTTTTGGATACGTATTCGCATGCTGTGCGGTCCGGCGTTTCGCGACCCGCACGCCCGCTAGCCGTTCACGAGGATGTACCGGGCCACCTTTCCTTTCTTTGCGTCGAGATCGAGCACGGCGCCCTGGAGCACGCCGTCGCCGTAGACGCTGCCGGGATTGATCGCGAGCGTCCGCCCCAACTTCTTCACCCCGCGGCTCTCGTGGATGTGCCCGTGGACCGACAGCATCGGCTGGTGCGAGACGATGGCGTCCCGCACGGCGACGGATCCCACGGGCTTCATGACGGCGCCCCCGTGCATCGGTCTCATGTTCTCGTCGAGGGCCGGGGCCTCGTCGAGTCCGGTCCCGTAGGGCGGGGCATGGAAGTTGAAGATCGCTCGGCCCATGTCGGGAACCTGCCCGACGACCTCTTCGATCCGTCGTGCGAGGTCCTCTTCGGGGGCTTCGCGGAAGGTGTCCCACGGCGTGGGATTGGTGAAGCCCATGGACGCCAGCCAGAAGCCGCCGAGGTCGAGGACCTTCGCTTCGGCGAAAGTGACGCAGGGAGACGCTTCGACGACGCCATCGATCTCGAACGTGTCGTCGTTGCCGCCGTTCACGATGCAGGGGATCTCTCCACCCTTGAGCTTCGAATCGGCCATGTCGAGCCACCGGTCGAGCGTCGAGACCATCTCCTTCGTGAACCGCCGGTCGATCGACCCGTCCTCCTCCTTCAGCTCGGCGAGCTCGTCGGGGTCGATGCGGGTGGGGTAGTAGCCACGGTTCCGGATCTGGCGCTCGATGTCCTCGAGCGCTTCGAGGGACTCGAGCTGATGGGTCTGCCCGGAGATGGTCACCTCCCAGTAGGCGCCGTGGTTGACGACTGGGACCATCACCTTTCCGGTGACGTCTCCCCCGAGGATCACGAGATCGGCCTTGTAGAACTCGGCTGAGTTCAAGAACTTGCGCCAACACACCTCTGAGCCGTGGATGTCGGTTGCGAAGAAGACCTTCACCGCGGCCACCGCCTGCCCGGCCGAGGCGCCATCGGGTTTGCACGAGCCCTGCGGTCCATCATGGCCGGCACCGCGCCTCCTCCCCGCGCTCGGCCCCGCCGCGGGCCAATCGACGCGTCGCGAAGTCTATCCCCCGCACGGCGCTCGGGCCTCGGACAACTCACGAGGCGGAACCCCGATGCGGCGGCGAAGGGCGCGTCAATGTGCGACCTCTTCGGGCAGCTCGTACCACCGCACCTTCTCCCCGACCTTGGCGCGCACCTTCCACTGGAGCGATTTCGGGGCCGTGTCGGCGAGCTCGGCCAGTCGTCGTGCATTGGCGAGGCCGTCGATGTGCGGTTCCTCAGGGACGTAGTCGTCCCGAGTCCCGGCGAGCGCGGGCAGCTTGGCGAGATTGCCGGTGACCGTACGCCACCAGCCCCAGTCTGAACCGAGGACCTTTTCGAAGCGCGTCCGGTCGATCCCGATCGAGGCGTCCGCAGGATCCGAAGGTGACGTGATCCACCCCCCTGGGGGCTCCTCCCCGGTCACCGGGAACCTCGCGAGGAGATGGAAGATGTCGCGCGCGTCCTTCGGATTGAGCTCGATGATCTGAAGCTTGGACAGGAGGAGGTCGACGACATCGAGCGTCAGAGGCAGGGCGTCGAACCTCGGTCGGAAGTCGATCGTGTGGCACATCGTGAGCCGGTCGACCATCACGTCGATCGCCCGACCCGACGGCGCGGTGAAGTACATCTGCCGGTCGCCGTTCAGACTGTTGAAGCGTTTGTCGGGTTCGCACCCGGCCGACTCGAGATAGGCCATGACGTCCTTGCGGCCCTTCGACAGACAGGCGAAATCGATGTCCTGGTCGCGGCGCAGCCTTGGCGGGTAGTCGCGGCAGAGGACCCGTACGGCCAAGCCGCCGAGCAGGCGAAGGCCGACACCCTCCCGGAAGGCGCCCTCCACGAGCGAGTACGCCTCGACGAGCGGATCGTGGGCGGTTCCGACGAGCGCGGGGTCCGCCGCGAGCCCGACGCCCACGTGAGCAGCGGCGGGGTCCGTGGCGCCTGGTTCTGCGCCTGCGTCTGCAACGTCTTCCATGTCGCCCCCCGGCGCGGGTTCCCCCGTCGGGTCAGGCGGCGGGGGTCCCGCCGCGTCGCCTCACGGTACCAATCCTCAGCCAGTCGGTCCCCGACGCGCCGACAGCCCTCGGGGAGCAGGGATCACCACCGTCTTCGGTTCGCTGAAGGTTTCGATGACGTGCCGTCCTCCCACGCGTCCCCGCCCGCTCACGCTGCCGGCTCTTCCTCCGAAGGGCAGATGGGACTCCCAGAGATTGGTCGAGGCGTTCACGTTCACCCATCCTGCACGAACGGCCTCGGCGAAGGCGAGCCCGCGCTCGAGATCCTCGGTGAAGATCGCCGCCGTCAGACCGAACGGCGAGGCGTTGGTGAGGTCGAGCGCGTCCTCCGCGGAGTCGACCGCGACGACGGGGATGACCGGCCCGAAGGTCTCTTCGCTGGCGATCAGCATGTCGGGCGTCACACCGTCGACGACCGTCGCCTCTGCGTAGAGCACGGTCGGAAACCCCGCTGCGCGGCTCCCACCGCACAACACCCGCGCGCCGCGGCTCACGGCGTCCGAGACGTGCCGGTCGAACTTGGCTGCCGTCGGTTCGTTGTTGAGGGGTCCCATGGTCGTCGCTTCGTCGAATGGATCGCCGAGCAGCACCTCGGAGCGGGTGAGCTCGACCACCCGCTCGACGAACGCGTCGAGGGCGGGCCTCTCGACGAGGAACCGCTCTCCGGCCGTGCAGGACTGCCCGGCGCACAGGTAGGCCGCCTCCAACGAGGCTCTTGCGGCGAGCTCGAGATCGGCGTCTGCGAGGACCACCATCGGACCGTTTCCTCCGAGCTCGAGGATCTGCGTCTTGCCCGCGGCCCGCTTCGCGACCGCCCTTCCCGTCGCGACCGAACCGATGAACCCGACCCCGGACACGAGAGGATGCCCGACCACCGCGTCGCCCACGATCGGGCCGGGGCCCGGTACGACGTTGAAGACCCCCGGTGGAACCCCGCAAGCTGCGATGACTTCGGCGAGCCGCATGGAGCAGGCGCTCGTCGTCGGGGCGGGCACCCAGACGACCGTGTTGCCTGCGGCGATGGCGGGAGCGAAGAGCTCGGCTCCCATCGTGTACGGCCAGTTCCAGGGGCTCACCACGCCCACGACACCGAGCGGGACGCGGCGGACGAGGACCCGGCGCGCCGCGGAGACCGAACCGGGAACCGAGCCCTCGATCCTCGTCGCGTCGGCGGCGGCCATGGAGAAGTACTCGGCCAGCTCGTCCACTTCGTCGTACGCCTCGGCCTGCAGCGGCTTTCCCTGGTCGTTGGTGAGCTCGGTCGCAAGATCGTCTCGGTGTCCGCGGATGGCACCGGCGATCTCGTCGAGCAGCGCCGAGCGCTCTGCGCCCGGCGTAGAGGCCCACCCGGGGGCCGCGTCGGACGCCGCGCGGACCGCGGCGTCCGCGAGCCCGGCGTCGCCTTCGACGACCGTCGCGAAGGTCTTCCCGGTCGAGGGGCTGACGGCCGGGAACGTCGTCCCGGTGGTAAGCCACTTCCCCGCGACGAGTGCGCGCCTCGCGCGCCCGGCGCCAGCGGCATCAGACACCGGACGCCAGCTTTCCGAGGCGGTGAAGCTCGTCGGCGCCGAGCCGGATCGCCGGGCCGGAGACGGACAGCGCCGCGACGCAATTCCCGTCGGGGTCGAACAGCGGGGCCGCAACCGCCGCGAGACCTTCTTCGAGCTCGCTCTCTGCGGTTGCGTAGCCACGGGCGCGGACCTCGACGAGCTCGCTCTCGAGCCGTCGGCGACTCGTGATGGTGCGAGGGGTGAAGCGCTCGAGCACGGCGTCGCGGGGGAGTGGCAGCGCGCCGTAGGCGAGAAGGACCTTGCCGTTCGCCGCCGCGTGCGGAGCCGTTCTGCGACCGCTCCAACCGCCCGACGACGACAGGATGAAGGTGCTCGGGATCTCCTCGACGTTGAGCACCACGTCGCCGTCGGCTACAGCCAGGTTGACCGTCTCTCCGCAGAGTCGTGACAGCCGCTCCATCGCCGGACGGGCGCTCGTTGCGAGGTCGAAGCTCGAGATCGCGACCGCGCCGAGCCGGAGGACTTCGGTACCGAGGCGGTACCTCTCTGCATGACGGCGAAGGAACCCGGCTCGCTCGAGCGCGGCAGCCAGCCGGGACACGGTCGACTTGTGAAGCCCGAGCGACCGCGACAGCTCACCCACCCCGAGCTCGACACGCACGTCGTCGAAGGCCGAAAGGACCGCGAGCGCCCGCTCCACCGACTGGTGCTGCGTCGCCGCAGGCCCGACGGTGCGCATGCCCCGTCCACCCGATTCCCCTCCCCGAGCAGGAGGAGGGCGCCGCTGAGCGGGTTCGCGTCCTGCGGCCTCCGTCGTGGGCGCCCAAGGCGACGTCGCCCTAGGCACCGGGGAGCGCCCCTTCGCCGGGTTCGTCGTCGCTGCCGGCCGCGACGAGGCCCGCTGCCCCTCGCGCTTCGGCCGACCGCGCACTGCGCCGTGTGCCACCGACCTGAGAGGTGGGGCGCGCGCCGGGGAGGTCCCGGCGGAAGAACGCCACGGGCTCCGGCGCGAGCGGCGTGTTGCCGAGGATCATGTCCGCGGATTTCTCAGCGGTCATCATCACGGGCGCATAGATGTTGCCGTTCGTCACGTACGGCATCACCGACGCGTCCACGACCCGCAGGCCCTTCAGGCCGTGGACGAGCATCGACCGAGGATCGACGACGGCGTCCCCGCCGGTTCCCATCTTCGCGGTGCACGACGGGTGCAGCGCGGTCTCGCCGTCGCGCGCGACCCAGGCGAGGATCTCTTCGTCGGTGTCGACAGCAGGACCCGGCGAGAGCTCGCCGCCGTTGAACGCGCCCATGGCCGGCTGGTTGAGAATCCGACGGCCGAGACGGACCGCCTCGACCCACTCGCGGCGGTCCTGCTCGGTCGAGAGGTAATTGAACGTCAGCGCCGGGTGCTCGGTCGGATCCGTCGAGCGGATTCTCACCGAGCCGCGAGCGTCGGAGTACATGGGCCCGATGTGGATCTGGTAGCCGTGACCACCTGCGGGGGCGGACCCGTCGTAACGGACGGCGATGGGGAGGAAGTGGAACATGAGGTTCGGGTACACGACGTCGTCGTTGCTCCGAGCGAAGCCGCCGCCTTCGAAGTGGTTCGTCGCGCCTGGACCCGAGCGGAAGAGCAACCACTCGAGCGCGACGAAAGGCCGGTGGCTCCACTTGAGCGCGGGTGCGACCGATACCGGCTTCGTGCACGCGTACTGGATGTAGACCTCCAAGTGGTCCTGGAGGTTCTCCCCGACCCCTGGGAGGTCGGCGACCGGCGTGACGCCGACACGCTCGAGGTCCGATGCGTTCCCGACCCCCGAAAGCTGGAGGAGCTGGGGCGTGTTGATGGCGCCGCCGCACAAGATGACCTCTCCCGCACGCGCAACGTGGGTTCGTCCTTTCGTCCGGTACTCCACGCCGACGGCGCGGTCACCTTCGAAGAGAACCCTCGTGACGAACGCGCGGGTCCTCACGTCGAGGTTGGGCCGACCCATCGCCGGATGGAGGTATGCGCGCGCCGCGCTCAACCGGCGCCCGCGGTGGACGTTTCGGTCGAACGGCGCGAAGCCCTCCTGGCGGTAGCCGTTGACGTCGTCGGTGAGGTCCAGCCCGGCCTGCTGGACGGCCTCGAAGAAGGCGGTGAACAACGGGTTCGTCGCCGGTCCGCGCTCGAGCACGAGCGGGCCGGTCGTGCCTCGGAACTCGTCGCCGCCCGCCAGGCAGTTCTCCATCTTCTTGAAGTAGGGCAGACAGTGGGCGTAGTCCCAGTCCTCCATCCCCTCGTCGGCTGCCCAGCGCTCGTAGTCGAGCGGGTTGCCGCGCTGGAAGATCATTCCGTTGATGGAGCTCGATCCACCGAGGACCTTGCCGCGGGCGTGGTAGATCCGCCGGCCCCCCATGTACGGCTCCGGCTCCGACTCGTACTTCCAGTCGTAGAAGCGGCTGCCGATCGGGAAGGTGAGTGCCGCCGGCATGTGAATGAACATGTCGAAGCGGTAGTCCGACCGTCCCGCCTCGAGCACGAGGACACGGGTCGCGCGGTCGGCGCTCAGTCGATTCGCGAGACAACATCCAGCCGACCCGCCCCCCACGATCACGACGTCGTATACCACCGTTGCACATACTGCGACTCCGATGCGTACAATGCAACACATTCCGACCGCTCTCGACATCTCCAGGGCCGCGAAGCTCGTCCCGATCGCCGACGTCGCAGCCGAGATGGGACTCGGGCCGCACCTGCTCGAGCCCTACGGGGAGCACGTGGCAAAAGTCCGGCTCGAGGCGATCGACGAGCTCGCCGAGTGGCCGACGGCCAAGTACGTGGTCGTGACCGCCGTCACCCCCACGCCACTCGGCGAGGGGAAGACCACCACCACGATCGGGCTCGGCCAAGGGATGGCGAGGATCGGCAAGCGGGCGACCGTTGCCATCCGGCAGGGCTCGATGGGGCCAACCTTTGGCATCAAGGGTGGCGCAGCCGGAGGCGGCTACAGCCAGGCGGCGCCCTTCGAGCTCCTGAATCTGCACCTCACGGGGGACATGCACGCCGTGACCGCGGCGCACAACATGCTGTCGGCGATCCTCGACAACCAGATCTACCAGGGCAATGCGCTCGGCCTCGACCCCGCGAAGATCACGTGGCGACGGGTGCTCGACGTGAACGACCGTGCGCTGCGGAACGTCGTCGTCGGCCTCGGCGGGGCGGAGGACGGCGTCGTCCGTCAGACCGGGTTCGACATCACGGCGGCCTCAGAAGTGATGGCGATCCTTGCCTTGTCGACCTCGCTCCGCGACCTTCGGGAACGGCTCGGCCGGGTCGTCGTCGGCTACACCCGTTCGGGTGACCCCGTCACGGCCGAGGAGCTCCGGGGAGCGGGGGCGATGGCCGTGATCCTGCGTGACGCGCTGAAGCCCAACCTGGTCCAGACCCTCGAGCACACGCCGGTCCTCGTCCACACCGGGCCGTTCGGCAACATCGCCCATGGGAACTCCTCCATCGTCGCGGACCTGATCGGCATCCACGCGGGCGACGTCCTCGTGACGGAGGCGGGCTTCGGGGCTGACATGGGCGCCGAGCGCTTCTTCAACATCAAGTGCCGCGCATCGGGCCTCGTGCCGGACGCCGCGGTCGTCGTGACCACGGTGCGGGCGCTCAAGGCCCACTCGGGGAAATACCGGGTGGTGGCGGGGCGGCCGCTCCCTCCCGCGTTCCTGGAGGAGAACCCCGACGACGTGCTGGCCGGTGGTGCCAATCTCGTGAAGCAGGTCGAGAACGTCCGGCTGCACGGAGTGACGCCCGTCGTCGCGATCAACGGGTTCCCCGAGGACCACGCCTCCGAGCACGCCGCGATCGCCGAGCTCGCTTCGTCGATCGGCGTCCGGGCGGTGGTCTCCACCCCGTTCGCCGACGGCGGAAGGGGCGCCGCGGAGCTCGCGGAGGCGGTGATCGACGCTGCCGACGAGAAGAGCACGTTCAGGTTCCTCTATCCCGACGATGCCAGTCTTCGGGAGAAGATCGAGACCGTGGCGGGCAAGGTGTACGGCGCCGAGGGCGTGGACTACTCGCCCGCCGCCGCAAGGGATCTCGACACCTATGAGCGCAACGGCTTCGGGCGCCTTCCGGTTTGCATCGCAAAGACGCACCTGTCCATCTCTTCGGATCCATCCCTGAAGGGGGCGCCGACCGGGTGGCGCCTCCCGGTGCGTGAAGCGCGCGCGTCGGTGGGCGCCGGCTTCGTGTACCCGATCTGCGGGGACATGCGGACGATGCCGGGGCTGGGTTCGGACCCCGCGGCGTTCCACATCGACATCGACGAGCACGGCGAAATCGTCGGCCTCGCCTGATCCGGCTCTGGCGGGACAGCGGCCGTGGTGACGGGGCGCGAGGTACCGCTCGAAGCATGGCTCGCCGCCCTCGCGGCCCGTACGCCCACCCCGAGCGGTGGTGCGGCGGCTGCCGTGTCGCTCGCGTCCGCGGCGGCGCTGGCCTCGATGGTCGCGCGGTTCTCGGAGGAGTCCATTCCTGACGCCGAGGAGCTTGCCGCTGTGGCGGATTCGTGCCGGGGTGAAGCGCTCGAGCTCGCCGCCGCCGACCAGGCGGCGGTCGAAGCGCTCTACGGCAGGAAAGCCGAGCGGACCCGGGGGGCGCCGGGCCGGAACGAAGGCCCGGAGGCGGACGACGACCCCACCGTCGACGCGCCGGACCCCCGGCAGGCCGCGGCCGAGGTCCCGCTCCGTATGGTGATCCTCGCCGCGAGCCTTCGCCCGTTGCTCGCTCGGCTGGAATCCCTGGGCAATCCGCGCCTCGCCGGCGACGTCGGGGTTGCCGTCGAGCTCGCGGCTTCGGGGTCTGCGGCAGCGGCCCGTCTCGTGAGGATCGACGCCCGATCCTTGGCACCGGAGGACCGCGCTTCGGTGCTCGAGCGGCTCGCCGAAGCCGAGGGACGGGTGGCCTCCTCGGGGTGACGGTCGGTCCTGGGTCCGGGGCCAGGCAGCGCCGGCGGGACGGTTCCCCCTGAGCGATCAGCCCGGAAACCCGGCGACGGTCAGCGAACTCCCGCGTTCGTCCGGACCCACCCGGCGAGCTCCCCGATGGCGACGACTTCATGTGTCCCTGTCGGCGCGTTTCGACGTCGGACCTCGGCGCCTCCCGCCGCGATCGATCGCTTCGAGACGGTGACCCTGGCTGGGCACCCGATGAGGTCGGCGTCGGCGAACTGGACGCCGGCGCGTTCCTCGCGGTCGTCGAGCAGCGTGTCGATGGCGGCCGTCTCGAGCTCCTCGACGACGGCGCTCGCCGCCTCCAACCCCTCGTCCCCCAGCGCGCAAACGTGGACACTGAACGGCGCGATCGCAGGGGGCCACACGAGCCCTCGCTCGTCGTGGTGCTCTTCGGCGACACACGCCATCAGACGTCCGACGCCGATCCCGTACGAGCCCATCACAATCGGCCGTTCGGTTCCGTCCTCTGCGAGGTAATTCGCGCCGATCGCCGCGAAACGCGTCCCGAGCTTGAAGATGTTGCCCACCTCGACCGCCCGCTCGGTCCGCAGTACCGACCCGCACACGACGCAGGGTTGTCCCGCATCGACCGCCACGAGATCGACGACCGAGTCCGGCTCGATGTCGCGACCGATGTTGACGTTGCGGAGGTGGAACCCTTCCTCGTTGGCCCCGGCCACCAGGTTCGGTGAGCGAGCAACCAACTGGTCGACGACCACCGTCACGTTCCCGCCTTTCAAGCCGACAGGGGACCCGTATCCGGGCACGGCGCCGATTCCGCTCACCTCTTCGGGGGTCATCGGTCGCAACTCGGCCGCCCCGACCGCCTTGGCGAGCTTGGTCTCGTTCAGCTGCGTGTCGCCGCGGACGACGGCGATCACGAAGCGACCGTCGGACGTCACCATGAAGAGGGACTTCGCCGTCCGCGCCGGGGGGACTCCGAGCTGTCGTGCGAGATCCTCGATCGTCGGAGCCTCAGGCGTTGCGATGCGTTCGACCACGCCCTCCTTCTCCGGCTCCGCTTCGGTCAGTCCGGCGGTTGCGACCTGCCGGTTCTGCGCGTAGCCGCACTGGTCGCACAAGACGACCGTGTCCTCGCCGATCGGGCTGAGATACATGAACTCGGTCGCCTCCGATCCGCCCATCATCCCGACGTCCGCCGCGACGGCGATCACGGGGAGGCCGGAGCGTCGGAAGATTTCGACGTAGGCGTCGTGGATACGGTCGTACTGCACGTCCAAACCTGCGTCGTCACGATCGAGGGTGTAGGCGTCCTTCATCGTGAACTCTCGGACTCGCAACATCCCGGCCCGCGGGCGCGGGTCGTCACGGAACTTGACCTGGATCTGGTACACGAGCTTCGGGAGCTGCCGCCAAGACTGGATCTCGCTCGCCGCGAGGGAGGCCACAACCTCTTCGTGCGTCGGAGCGAGGACGTGTGGGCGCTCTCGGCGGTCGACGAAGCGGACCAACTCGGGGCCCCACGAGTCGTAGCGGCCGCTTCGGCGCCAGAGCTCCGCCGGGTGCACGACGGGCATCTGCAATTCGACCCCACCGGCGGCGTCCATCTCCTCCCGAAGCACGCGCTCGATGTGTTGCATCACGCGCAGACCGAGCGGCAGGTAGGAGAAGATCCCTTGCCCAAGCTGGCGAACGAAGGCCCCGCGCAGGAGATAGCGGTATCCCTGCGTCTCAGCGCCTGCCGGTGCCTCGCGCAGGGTGGCGCCGAGGAGTTGGGTCATCCGCACGGTCCGCATCCGCCAAGGGTAGCGACGTCCGCTCGTCGGATCGCCACATGACCGGCGCGTAGGGTGGTGACGTGAGAGGCGTGCTGCTCGCGGGAGGAACGGGGTCTCGGCTCTACCCGCTCACCCGGATCACGAACAAGCACCTGTTGCCGATCTACGACCGACCGATGGTGCAATGGTCGATCGAGGCGCTGGTGAAGGCTGGAGTGACCGAGCTCATGCTCGTGACCGGTGGGACCCACGCAGGCGAGTTCCTGCGGTTGCTCGGCAATGGCCACGAGTTCGGGATCGACCTCCTGAGCTACGGGTACCAGGAGCGGCCAGGAGGAATTGCCGAAGCGCTCGGCCTGGCGGAACGGTTCGCGGGAACAGAGCCCGTGATCGTGATGCTCGCCGACAACGTGGTCGAGCGGTCGATCCGGCCGATGGTCGACGCGTTCTGCGCGGATCCGACGGGAGCGAGGATCCTTCTCACGCGCGTCGAGGAACCGGCACACCTCCGCCACCTCGGGGTCCCGGAGATCGACGAGACCGGGCGCGTCGTGCGGATCGTCGAGAAGCCGGACGACCCGCCGTCGAGCTACGGCGTCACCGGAATCTACTGCTACGACGCGGGCGTCTTCGAAGTGATCAAGCGCCTCGAGCCGTCTGGGCGCGGAGAGCTCGAAATCACCGATGTGAACAACCACTACGTGTCCGAGTGCACGATGCGTTACGACGTGCTCGAGGGATTCTGGGGCGACGCCGGGGAGTCGATCGACGCGTACTACGCCGTCAACGACTTCGTCCGCACCTACGGTGCGAACAAAGCCTGATCAAGCCGGACGGCACCGACAAGGCGTGAGTCGCGAGGGCCGGTCACCGGCTAGGGCCTGAACACCGCCTCGTCGTCGAGCCGGCAGACCCGGCGCACCGAGGCCGCGACGCCCGGTCCGTCGAGGCCCAGTCCGGCGAGGATGTCGTCGGGTCGGTCCTGGGGGAGATAAGCGCTCGGGATCCCGAGTGAGACGAACCGCGGCGCCGGGCGGTCGAGGGCCTCCGCTCGTCGGACGATCTCGTCAGACAGGTAGGTCCCGGCTCCGCCCGTGCGCAGCCCGTCTTCGGCGGTGACCACAAGCTGGTGGCGAAGCGCGTCGTCCAGCATGACCTCGTCGGCCGGCCGAACCACGCGCACGTCCCACACGGTGGCCTCCACGCCTGCGGAGGCGAGCTCGGCAGCAGCGACTTCGCAGGCAGCGACGAGCTTGCCGACGCCGAGCAGGCACACGCTCCCGTCGCCCTGCAGGAGCAGCCGAGCATCCATCCCTCGTCCTGCCGGCGCGTGACGGGCGGGGGTGCTCGGGAAGCGAATGGACGAAGGTCCCGGCAGCTCGAGCGCGGTGGTGAGCATCGCCTCGACGTCCTCTGCCGAGGAAGGGGCGAAGACGGTCATCCCGGGGACCGCCAGCGTCAGGACGAGGTCGAAGATCCCGTGGTGGCTCGGCCCGTTGTCCCCGGTAATGCCGGACCGGTCGAGCGCGAACACCACCGGAAGGTTGTGGAGGCCGACGTCGAGGTTCATCTGGTCGAAGGCGCGCGAGAGGAACGTCGAATACACGGCGACGACCGGCCGGAGCCCGCCCATGGCCATCCCGGCCGCAGACGTCACCTCATGCTGCTCGGCGATCCCGACGTCGAAGAAGCGGTCGGGGAAACGCTGCTGGAACGCGAGGAGACCGGTCGGCCCGGGCATGGCCGCGGTCAGCGCGACGACCTCCGGGCGCTGCTCCGCGAGGCGGATCAGCGCCCGGCTGAAGGCGTCGGTGTAGGTGGTTGCGGGCGTGGCCGGCCGCTCGTCCCCGGGGCCGCAGAGGTCGCCGTCTTCGGGAGCACCCTCCGGCGGAGTCCCCGCCCTTCGCTGTGCGCGTGCGGAGGTGGCAGGCTCCACCGAGGTGGCCGCCGGGTGCGTCGCACGCGCCGGGACAGTGGCGATCGAGGACGAGGCTGCACGGGCCGTCGCCTTCACATCGTGCAGACACTGGACCTCGTCCTCCTCGGCGGGCGCGTAACCCCTTCCCTTCTGGGTCAACACGTGCACGACGATGGGCCCGTCCCATCCCGTGGCGTGCAGCAGGGCCTGTTCCATCTGGGCGACGTCGTGGCCGTCGATCGGTCCCGCGTATCGGACGCCGAGGGCTTCGAAGAAGACGTGCGGTGCGACGACCTCCCGCAGGGCGCTCGTGAGTCCGTGGACCCCGGAGTACGCGATGTCCCCGAAGCCCGGGATGTCCTTGAGGAGGCTGCGGAGACGCTCGCGCGTCTGGACGTAGGTGGGGTTGAGCCGGAGCGTCGCGACGCTTCGCGACAGGAGGGAGACGGTCGGGGCGTAGGAGCGGCCGTTGTCGTTCAGGACGACGAGCACCCTGCGTCCCGAATGACCCAGGTTGTTCAGCGCCTCGTACGCCATGCCGCCGGTGAGCGCCCCGTCCCCGACGATCGCCACGACCCGGCGGTCGCCGCCCGATCCGGAGAGCTGACCCTCGAGCGCCCATGCGGTCGCGAGCCCGTGCGCGTAGGAGAGAACGGTCGACGCATGGCTGTTCTCGATCCAGTCGTGGTCGGATTCCGCGCGGTTCGGGTATCCGGAGAGGCCACCCTTCTGCCTGAGCTGGCGGAACCCGTAACGGCGGCCCGTCACGAGCTTGTGGATGTACGCCTGGTGCCCCGTGTCCCACAGCACGGCGTCCCGGGGAGAATCGAACACCCGGTGCAATGCGAGGGTCAGCTCGACGACGCCGAGATTCGACCCGAGATGCCCACCGGTCGTCGTCACCGACTCGACGATGAACGCGCGGATCTCACTGGCGAGCGAGGCCAGCTCTTCATAGTTGAGGGATCGGAGGTCTGCGGGGGTCTCGATGCGGGGGAGGATGGTCATGAAGTCATGAAGAACAGGTCGTCACGGGATCCGTCGGTCGAGATGGTCGAGAGGGTTCGTCTTCCGCGAAGCGCATGGGTCGTGTGCTGCGTTGTCCCGGGCCGGCCCCGAGTGTGCCGCCGACCCGTGGCGGCCACGCTACCCGTTTCGATACCCAGACTCGGTGCAGCTGCGACCGCCGCACTCATTCTTGGGGACCCCGTGTCGGGCGAGAAGGTACCCGATGAAGCCGCGCGAGGGGCTGAAAGAGCCCGAACGGACGCTTGATCCGGAAGTGGCGGGTGTTTGACGCCCTGAGCGGCGACTCGCCCCTGTGAGGAACGCCGCCCGGTCGACCACGACCCGCCGGAAGCGTCCCGCCCCACGGGCCCAGCGCGTTCGCCGTCGTCGCGTCCGACCGAGACCGTGACGACGCACCGACGCGCCTCCACCTTCTCGGGCGGCCCTTGCGCAACGACCCAGGCACCGACGCACCGGGATCAGATGGTCGAACTGGCGCGCGAAGCGACGGTGGTCCTGCCCGCCGGCAGACGGCCGGCGAAGGCGCGGAACCCCGCTTCTTCACCGAGGGCGACGGGGCGCTGGGTCCCGAGGACAGGCAGGCCGGAATCGACGAGATCCTCGGCGGCGTCGTCCTCGGTGACGTCGAGCGGCACCGATGCCCCCGCGCCCGAGAGGTCCGCGACGGGGTCCGTAGCAAGCTCACCGTGAGACGTCGCTTGCGTCGGCGACGTTTACGATACCGCCGTGGCTGCCAGCACCTCCGGTGCGCGAGACGACGCTCCGCTCATCGAGACCGACGTGTTGGAGCGAGTGCTCGGCGCCGCGCTGGCGCGTGGCGGAGAGATGGCGGAGGTCTTTGCCGAAGACCGCCGCACCTCGTCCGCGTCGCTCGACGACCGTCGCGTGGAAGAGCTTTCCTCGGGGCGCCAGCGCGGTGCGGGGATCCGGGTGGTCGCTGGCGACACGACCGGCTTCGCGCACACCGCCGACCTCTCCGAATCGGGTCTGCTGGTCGCCGTCGAGGCTGCCTCCGCCGTCGCTCGGGAAGGGCGAACGGCTTCGCGGCGGGTCGCCGTCGGGTCATCGACACGGGACGCCTGGCGCCGGATGGTGACGTCCGGTTCGGTTCCGAAGGCCGCGAAGCTCGAGCTCCTCGCACGGGCGGACGATGCCGCACGCTCGTCCGGGGCCGCGATCGCGCAGGTTCAGGTTCGCTACACCGACGCCAGGCGCTCGGTTCTCGTCGCGAGCACCGAAGGCGTTCTCGCAGGCGACGAGCAGGCGCGGACTCGGCTCGACGTCACGTGCGTGGCGCGGGGTGACACCGGGATGCAGACCGGCCACGAAAGTGTGGCCCGAACCCTCGGGTTCGAATTGTTCGACCTCGTCGACGTCGAGTCCGTCGCACAGAGCGCTGCGCGCCGCGCCCTCGTGAAGCTCTCGGCCAGACCTGCTCCCTCGGGGGAGATGCCGGTCGTGTTGGCGGGCGGAAGTGGCGGAATCCTCTTCCACGAAGCGTGCGGGCACGGGCTCGAGGCCGACCACATCGTGAAGGAGGCGTCGGTCTACACCGGTCGGCTCGGCGAGCAGGTCGCGAGCCCACTCGTCACGCTGATCGACGACGGGACGATTAGCGGCGAGTGGGGGAACTTCGGCATCGACGACGAGGGCCGGCCCGCCGCGCGCAACGTTCTCATCGATCACGGAGTGCTCACCGCGTACATGTGGGACTGGTTGCGGGGGCGGCGGCGCGGGCGCCCTTCGTCGGGGAACGGCCGGCGTCAGAGCTACATGCACCTGCCGATGGTCAGGATGACCAATACGTTTCTTCTTCCGGGGTCCGAGGACGCTGAAGAGATCGTCGCCCAGACTCCGCGCGGCGTGTATGTGGCCAAGCTCGGGGGAGGCCAGGTCAACACCGCGTCGGGCGACTTCGTCTTCGGGATGACCGAGGCGTACCTGATCGAAGAGGGACGGGTGACCGAGCCCGTCCGCGATGCGAATCTGGTCGGGAACGGCCCCCAGGTGCTGCGGCGCATCGACGCCGTCGCCGGCGACTTCTCCATCACGCCCGGCACCTGCGGGAAGGACGGTCAGAGCGTGCCGGTGGGATGCGGACAGCCCACGCTGCGGATCGCCGGCGTCACGGTCGGCGGCACCGCTGCATGAGCGAACTTCTCGACGCTGCCGTCGCCATCGTCGAGCGCGCCGCCGCCGGCGAGCAGATGGAGGTCTTCATCTCGCGGAGCCACGGCACCGAAATCCGCGCGTACGAGGGTGCTGTCGAGCAGCTTCGTTCGGCGAGCTCGGCCGGTGTCGGAATCCGCATCGTGCTCAGCGCGAGGCCTACTCGCGAACAGCTGGCGGACGACGCCACTCGCCTTGACGACGCTCCAGAGCGTGTGCGTGAGGGAACCGTCGAGGACGAGCGCCCTGAGGGCGCCGTCCGCGTGGGGTTCGCCTGGGCCGGGTCGCTCGAGTCCTCGGTGGTCGACGACGTTCTGCGGGAGGCGCGCGACAACGCCCTGTACGCCACGCCGGATCCTTACAGCGGACTCGCCATTCCCGACGGGGTCGCTGCGGTGGAGCTCGACCTCTTCCGAGAGAGCACCACGACGACGCCCACCGTGCGCAAATTGCAGATGGCGCTCGAGCTCGAGGGGCTCGTCCGCCACGCCGACGCGCGCGTTCGACAGGTGCGACACGCGGACTACGGCGACTCGAGCGTCGAGGTGGCCATCGCGTCGACGACGGGTGTGCGCGCGGCAAGCAGGCGGACCTCGGCCCATGTCTCGGTGAGCGCGATCGCCGGCGACGGTGACGAGTCGCGCACCGCGACCGGGATCAGCGTCGGCCGATCTCCCGGGGACCTGGACCCGGGACACGCAGGCGCCGAGGCAGTCGCGCGGGCTGTCCGACTCCTCGGCGCGGAGAGAGCCCGCTCAGGCCGGCGCCCCGTCGTGTTCGACCCGCGCGTGGCGTCGACGATCCTCGGGGTCCTTGCGTCCGCCTTGTCCGGCGAGGCTGTCGGGAAGGGCCGTTCCATATTCTCCGGTCGGCTCGGCGAGCAGGTCGGTGCCGTCGAGTTGACGCTTGTCGACGACCCGACCGACGCCCGCGCGTTCCGGGCTGCCATCCACGACGCGGAAGGGTTGGCATGCCGGCGCAACGTTCTTGTCGAGGCTGGCATCCTGCGGGGCTTCCTTCACGACACGGTGTCCGCCCGTCGCGCCGGGACCCGATCGACCGCCTCGGCGGTCCGCAACGGGTTCGCGGGGACGCCTCGTCCCGGGGGACGGGCCGTTGCGCTCGTCCCGGGAAGGCTCGACCAGCCGTCCATCCTCCGCGAGGTCGGTGAAGGCCTCTACGTCCAGTCGGTCACCGGGGTTCACTCAGGCGTGAACCCAGTGAGCGGCGACTTCTCCGTCGGTGCCGACGGCCTGGTGATCCGGACAGGCGAGCTCGCGGAGCCGGTGTGTGAAGTGACCGTCGCGTCGACGCTGCAGAGGATTCTTCGTTCCCTCCTCTACGTCGGCTCGGACGTCGAGTGGCTGCCGGGAGTCTCTGCTGGCCAGACGCTCGCGGTCGCCGATATGCAGGTGAGCGGGTCCTGACGTCCGAGCCCGAAGGCGGCGGAGCCCGGCGACGACGCCGGATCCCTGGCGTCCGCCCTAAGCCGATGCCGCCGTCTTCGGAGCGTCGCCCTTCTTGGTCTCCCTCGACGTGGACTTGGACGACGGGTCGGACCCGGCCGAGGGGGACGACCCGGAGCCACCACCCGATGCTCCGGACGCCTCCTTCGAGGCCTCCTTCTTTTCCGGATCCTTCTTGTCCTTGTCCTTCTTCTCGGTGTCCTTCCCGCGACCGCCGTTTGAGGCCGCCCGGCTGTCGGTTCGGTAGAAGCCGCTGCCCTTGAGCACGATGCCGATGGCGCCGAAGACCTTGCGCAGCGGGCCACCGCAGTTCGGGCACGTGGCGAGTGGCTCGTCGCTGAACGACTGCGACACCTCGAGATGGTGTCCGCAGCTGCGGCAGGCGTACTCGTAGGTCGGCATCGACGTCTCCTCGCGTCACCGGTCGTCCGGGGCACCCCGGTACCGGCCTTGGCACTCTCGATCCTCGAGTGCCAATCCTAGCGCAGTGGGTGCGACGTACCGTCGATCCGGGCGGAAAGTCCGTCACACCACGGTGAGAAGGGTCCCGGGCCGCCCTAGACTTCCACCCGTGTCCGAACGCAGCTTGACCCACCTGGACCCCCTCGGCGGGGCGCGCATGGTCGACGTCAGCCCTCGAGAGCCGACGCACCGGCGGGCGCTCGCAAGGTGCCGGGTGTCGATGCTGCCCGAGACGACCACGAAGGTGGCGAACAACGCCATCACGAAGGGCGACGTCCTCGCCGCCGCTCGCATCGCCGGGATTCAGGCGGCCAAGCGAACCGCGGACCTGATCCCCATGTGCCACCCCGTGTTGGTTGGCACCGTGTCGGTCAATTTCTCGATCGGTGACGACCATGTCGAAGTCGAGGCGGAGGTCGAGGCGATCGACCGCACCGGGGTGGAGATGGAGGCGCTCACCGCCTGTGCCGTCGCCGGCCTGACGGTCTACGACATGTGCAAGTCGTTCGACCGCTCGATGACCATCTCCGACGTCGCACTGTGGGAGAAAGCGGGTGGCCGCTCGGGTCCGTGGCGGCGCGTCGCCGCTGACTCGCATTCGCGCTGAGACTGCCTCGCGGGCCTCGCCCTTTGGCGGCAGCCCCTACCTCGGGCTGCCGGATGCGCGCACAGCCGGGGAGGCACGAGCTCAGGTGGCCGATGGTGCGCGGGGTCAAGCCCCCGGACCGCGCCCGTTCCTCGCGAGGAGGTAGCAGCGCCGGCTCGGGTACTCGCCCGACGGCCACGGTTTTCGAACCGTCGTCGCCATCACTTCGAACCCGGCAAGTTCGAGGTCGCCCGTCACGACAGCTGGGTCCAGAAAATGGACGTCGACGTCGACCTTGTGGCCGAACCACTCGCTGAGGTGGTTCGTGCCCCCCATGGGGAAGTCGGGGCTGTCGGTGTGGAAGGTCACGAGTGCCCACCCGCCCGCACGAACGACGCGGGAAAGCTCGGTCATGGCGAGCCTCCTCCCCGCAGCGCTCAAATGGATGATCGAGTACGCAGCGGCTGCTCCGGCCCAGGCGGCGTCGGTGATCGGCAGAGCGAGCATCGAACCGGCGACGTAGGGGCCCGCCGGGTCGTGCAGACGGGCCGTCCGCACCATCGCCGTCGAAAGGTCGAGCCCGACGACCGCGGCGCCGGCGTCGCGCAAGAAGCGGGCGACGTGTCCCGGGCCGCAGCCGACATCGCCGACCGTTCCTGACCCGCAGAGCTCGACGAAGAGCCTCAGCAGCGACCGGTCGACGGGCTTGTGCTCGAGCTCACTGCCGATAGCCGCGTCGTACTCGGGCGCGATCGAATCGTAGACGGCCCCTACGTGTGCCTCTTCGTCAACGGGTGTCCGCGCCGCGCCGGCTGGCTCGTCGGACTCCGGGACCCTGCTCAGTGCCGGCGCCGCCCCGCCCTGGCGAAGAAGTCCGGCGTGATCGGCGGAGGGTTCTCTCCGTTGTCGGACCGTTCGAAGTGACGGTGCGCCTCTTCGGCGTCTGCCCGAGGAGCACCGTTCACCGCGTAGTCCGCGGAGGTGGATTCACCGGCTGCGGCGAATCCCGGAGGCGGCGGGGGGACGGCATACCCGACTGTCGCCGTCGGCTCACCGGCTGCGGCGAATCCCGGAGGCGGCGGGGGGACGGCGTACCCGACTGTCGCCGTCGGCTCACCGGCTGCGGCGAATCCCGGAGGCGGCGGGGGGACGGCGTACCCGGCTGTCGCCGTCGGCTCACCGGCTGCGGCGAATCCCG
>Ga0209579_10000153_pt1:0-100000 | contig 106638 bp, 92 predicted proteins | sample Coa_R1_2_FD_187152 | JGI IMG/M metagenome (GOLD analysis project Ga0209579, IMG submission 187152) | Surface soil microbial communities from Centralia Pennsylvania, which are recovering from an underground coalmine fire - Coalmine... | ecosystem: Environmental > Terrestrial > Soil >... | reverse complement strand
AACGAGTCTTCTTCAGCGATGAACTCGACCGTGCCGGCGCCGACATAGCCGACCGCGCGCGCCGCGGCGACCGCCGCCTCGCCGATGATTGCGCGGCGCCCGCGGTCGAGCCCCGGCGCCGGGGCCTCCTCGACGACCTTCTGGTGGCGGCGCTGGATCGAGCAGTCGCGCTCGAAGAGGTGCACGAGATTGCCGTGGGCGTCGCCGAACACCTGGACTTCGATATGGCGCGGCCGCTCGAGGTAGCGCTCGACCAGCACCCGATCGTCGCCGAAGGCGCCCTTCGCCTCGCGCTTGGCGCCGTCGAGAGCGCGGGCGAATTCGGCCGGCCCGGCGACGACCCGCATGCCGCGCCCGCCGCCGCCGGCCGAAGCCTTGATGATGACCGGGAAGCCGATGGTTTCCGCCTCGGCGAGGAGCCGGGCCTCGCCCTGTTCGGCGCCGTGGTAGCCCGGCACGACCGAGACGCCGTGCGCCGCCATCAGCGCCTTCGCCGCCGATTTCGAGCCCATCGCCCGGATCGCGGCGGGCGGCGGCCCGATGAAGACGAGGCCGGCGGCGGCGCAAGCCTCGGCGAACTCGGCATTTTCCGAGAGAAAGCCATAGCCCGGATGCACCGCCTCGGCGCCGCTGTCCCGCGCCGCCGCGACGATGCGCGCGCTGTCGAGATAAGACTGGCGCGGCGCCGGCGGCCCGATCAGCCGCGCTTCGTCCGCCATCTCAACGTGGAGGGAATGGGCATCGGCCTCGGAATAGACCGCGACCGTGGCGATCCCCATCCGCCGCGCAGTGCGAGTGACGCGACAGGCGATCTCGCCGCGATTGGCGATCAGGATCTTCGAGAACACGGTTCGAGCCCGAAACGGCGCGCAGCGCCAATAGATGACCAATGAGACAGTGAGGCAGTGAGGATGCGAGCGCACGGCATCTCACTGCCTCACTGTCTCATTGGTCAATTCTTTCGCGGCTGCGCCGCGTCGCCGATCGCGGGTCATTGCGAACTACATCCGGAAGACGCCGAAGCGGGTACCGTCGCGCCACGGGGCGATCGGGGCGTTGAGCGCGGCGGAGATCGACAAGCCCAGCACGAGGCGGGTTTCGGCCGGGTCGATGATGCCGTCGTCCCACAGCCGCGCGCTGGCGTAATAGGGGTGCCCCTGGGTTTCGTATTGGGCGCGGATCGGCGCCTTGAAGGCGGCCTCCTCGTCGGCGCCCCACGCCTCTCCGCGCCCCTCCATGCCGTCGCGCCGTACCGTCGCCAGCACCGAAGCCGCCTGCTCGCCGCCCATCACGGAAATCCGCGCGTTCGGCCACATCCACAAAAAGCGCGGAGAATAGGCCCGGCCGCACATGCCGTAATTGCCGGCGCCAAAGCTGCCGCCGATGATCACGGTGAATTTCGGCACGTTCGCGGTGGCGACCGCGGTCACCATCTTGGCGCCGTCCTTGGCGATGCCGGCGTTCTCATACTTACGGCCGACCATGAAGCCGGTGATGTTCTGCAGGAATACGAGCGGGATGCCGCGCTGCGCGCACAGTTCGATGAAATGCGCCGCCTTCAGCGCGCTCTCGGAAAAGAGGATGCCGTTATTGGCGAGGATGCCGACCGGGTAGCCCCAGATCCGCGCGAAGCCGCACACCAGGGTCGCGCCGTAGAGCTGCTTGAATTCGTCGAGTTCGCTGCCGTCGACGATGCGGGCGATGATCTCGCGCACCTCGTAGGGCCGGCGCACGTCCGTCGGGATGACGCCGTAAATCTCCTCTTGCGGGTAATTCGGCTCCTCGGGTGTCGCTACCGCAAGCGGTACCTGCTTCGTCCAGTTGAGATTTGCCACGATGCGGCGGGCGATGCCGAGAGCGTGGCGGTCGTCGAGCGCCATATGGTCGGTCACCCCGGAGATCCGGCTGTGCACCTCGGCGCCGCCGAGGTCCTCGGCGCTGACCACTTCGCCGGTCGCCGCCTTCACCAAGGGCGGGCCGCCGAGAAAGATCGTGCCCTCGCCCTTGACGATGATGCTTTCGTCGGACATCGCCGGGACATAGGCGCCGCCGGCGGTGCACGAGCCCATCACGATCGCGATCTGCGGTACGCCCAGGGCCGAGAGGTTGGCCTGGTTGTAGAAGATGCGGCCGAAATGGTCGCGGTCGGGAAATACTTCGTCCTGCGCCGGCAGAAAGGCGCCGCCCGAATCGACCAAATAGAGACAGGGCAGCCGGTTGTCGCGCGCGATTTCCTGGGCGCGCAGGTGTTTCTTGACGGTCATCGGAAAATAGGTGCCGCCCTTGACCGTCGCGTCGTTGGCGACGACGACGCATTCGCGCCCCGAAATGCGGCCGATGCCGGTGACGATGCCGGCCGCCGGCACCGCACCGTCGTACATGCCCCAGGCGGCAAAGGCCGACAATTCGAGGAACGGCGAGCCGGGGTCGAGCAGCAGCCGGATGCGCTCGCGCGCCAACAGCTTGCCGCGCCCTTGATGGCGCTGGCGTGAAGCCGCGTCGCCGCCCAGCGCGATCGCGGCGCTTTGGTCGCGCAGATCGTTGACGAGCGCACGCATCGCCGCGTCGTTGGCGCGGAAGCTGTCGGAGCGCCGGTCGAGCGCGGTCGGCAGAACGGGCATGCGCCGGCACCTTATCGACTGCGTCCGGCGGGGCAAGGGGCAAGCGCCGCGCAACGCTGACGCGAAGCGGAACCGCGCTTTGTCCGGCGGCGTTGAGAGGATTGGGTGGCGCCTCGCCGCCCTACAGCGGGAACAGCGACGATGAAACTGGCTCTCTTCGCAACTGCGGCGCTGCTCACCGCCGCCGCAATGGCTGCGCCGGCCAGCGCCGCGACGATCAAGCCCGGACGCTGGCAATTCACCACCCAGTTGCAGGCGCCGGCCGCCTCCGCCCCTGGCACGCCAACCGCTCCATCTGGGGGCGCGCCAAGTCCGGGCGCGATGCCGCCGCAGGCGGGCGGCGCCGAAGCCACCTATACCAGCTGCATCGCTTCCGATAAGGCGGTGCCGGTCGAGTTCGGCGCGCAATGCAAGCTCGAAAAATCGGCGCGCCACGGCGAGCGCCTGACCTGGTCGATGCTGTGCACCAACAGCCAGGCCAAGGTGCGCTCCGACGGCGTCGCGCAGTATCACGGCGAGACGATGGAGGGCACGCTGACCAGCCACCTGCCCGGCGCCGGCGGCGCGGTGACCGACATGACGCAACGCATCACCGGCCGCTATCTCGGGGCCTGCCTGCAGCCGGCCGACATGCCGATGACGCCGTCGCACCCGACCGCGCCGCCGCGCGAAACAGCGCAGCGCGGCGGGCCGGAATCGCCCGGGAAAGCGGCGCTTCCGGTGAAGGCTGCCGCCACGGCTGATGATCGAGCCACCGCCGCCGCGCGGCCGGAGGATGCCCCAGCGACCCGGCGCTACGCCCACCGCGGGCATTATCGTCATCACGCGCACTACGCTCGCTGGTATGCGCAATCATACGGATATTCCGGCGGCTATTCCGGCTTCGGACCGGCGCCCTATTCGAACAGCGGCGACTGAGCCGGGGTACTGAGGCCAATTTTCCGGCGCGCGAAAACGGCCCGGCGGGGAGCGCCGGGCCGCTGTTCGCTGTGCTGTTTGTCGGCGGCAGCCGTTAGTCGGAGCTGCACACCTTGACGGTCTTCATCGCCGTCTCGGCCTGGGTCTGGGTCGCGTAGCCGTCGTCGCCGACGATCGTCACCTCGCGCGACACCGGCTTCTGGCTGACGATGTGGCAGCTCTTGGTGCCGCTGTCCTGCACGATGTAGTACGAGGTCTGCGCCGCGGCCGGCAGAACGAAACCGGCAACGAGCGCTCCGGCCAGTGCAAGTCTGTGGATCATCTCTACTCTCCTGACAGTATAGTCCGGGTGAAAACAGCCCGCTTCATTGGCTGGTTCCATCGCAGACGCTTGACCGCAGCGGCGCCGGCCTGCGCAAATGCCGCCATGACCCAATTGCCCTCGCTCGCCGAGCTCGACGACGCCCAAGTGCTGGTGCACAGCCTTATGGCGCCGACCCCGCAATATTGCTGGCCGCTGCTGTCGCGCCGGGTCGGCGCCGAGCTCTGGGTCAAGCACGAGAACCACACCCCGATCGGCGCCTTCAAGCTGCGCGGCGGGCTCGTCTATCTCGACCGGCTGCGGCGCCGCGAGCCCACGATCGCCGGGGTTATCAGCGCGACCACCGGCAATCACGGCCAGAGCATCGCCTATGCCGCGACCCGCCTCGGCCTCGCCGCGACGATCGTGGTGCCGCACGGCAACAGCCCGGAAAAAAACCGCGCGATGGCGGCGTTCGGCGCGAGGCTCGTCGAACACGGCCACGATTTCCAGGCGGCCTACGACTATGCGACCCAAACGGCGGCCAGCGACAATCTGCATCTCGTGCGCTCCTACGATCCGCTGCTGGTGCGCGGCGTGGCGAGCTACGGGCTGGAGCTCTTTCGCGCGGTGCCCGAGCTCGACGTGGTTTACGTGCCGGTCGGGCTCGGCAGCGGGATTTGCGGGGTCATCGCGGCGCGCGAGGCGCTCGGCCTCACAGCCGAGATCGTCGGCGTCGTCGCCGAGAACGCGCCGGCCTACGCGCTCTCCTTCGCCGCCGGCGCGCCGGTCAACACCAACAGCGCCGACACCTTCGCCGGCGGGCTCGCGGTGCGGGTGCCCGACCCCGCCGCGCTCGACATCATCCGCCGCCACGCGGCGCGCATCCTCACCGTCTCGGAAGCCGAGATGCGGCGCGCGATGCGCCTCCTCTTCAGCGCCACGCACAACCTCGCCGAGGGCGCCGGCGCCGCGGCCTTCGCGGCTGCGTTACAGGAGCGCGACCGGCTCGCCGGCAAGCGGGCGGCGGTCATTCTGTCGGGCGGCAACATCGACCGTGCCCTCTTCGCGCAAATCCTCGCCGACCCCGACGGCGACGGCGACGAATAGGCGCCAAACGCCAAGTCCGGGCCTGGGGGTCAAGAGCTTTTGCCGATTGCTATGAAATTCGCTGTCCCTCATCTCCTCGGCGCAAACGCACTTACAACTTATAGTGGTCTATGCGAAAACTGCGTTTGCTGCTCCTGCAGCAGATTAACAGCCAGCGTTCGCGCAGTGGTTGTATGATCTCGTACCGGACATTACCCCGTTCCCTGTCGTCATGCCCGCGCAAGCGGGCATCCAGGGCGGCACGCGTTATGCCGGCCGCTCCTGGACCCCCGCTTGCGCGGGGGTGACGCCCAGGGTGATGAATGGCGAGAGTGACGAATGACGGAACGGCCTCAGCTGTTTGCGCCGAACCATCTTGTAGCAGGCCAATGTGGCGAGCGTATGTTCATGTTATGTACAGGCTATGCGCTCTCGGCGAAGATTTCGCGGCCGATCAGCATGCGGCGGATTTCCGAGGTGCCGGCGCCGATCTCGTAGAGCTTGGCGTCGCGCAACAGGCGCCCGGTGGGGTAATCGTTGATGTAGCCGTTGCCGCCCAGGATCTGCACCGCGTCCAATGCCATGCGGGTGGCGGCTTCGGCGGCGTAGAGGATCGCGCCGGCGGCGTCCTTCCGGGTCGTCTCGCCGCGATCGCAGGCCCGCGCGACGGCATAGACGTAGGCCCGGCAGGCGCTGAAGCTGGTATACATGTCGGCGATCTTGCCCTGGATCAGCTGGAATTCGCCGATCGCCTGGCCGAACTGTTTGCGGTCGTGGATGTAGGGGATGACCGCGTCGAGGCAGGCCTGCATGATGCCGATCGGCCCGGCCGCCAGTACCGCGCGCTCGTAATCGAGGCCGCTCATCAGGACGCGCACGCCCTCGCCCTCCTGGCCGAGCAGGTTTTCCGCCGGCACTTCGCAATCCTCGAGCACCAGTTCCGAGGTCGGGCTGCCGCGCATGCCCAATTTGTCGAGCTTCTGCGCCGGGCGAAACCCGGGGAAACCCTTCTCGATCAGGAAGGCGGTGATGCCGCGCGCGCCCGCCTCGGGCCGGGTCTTGGCGTAGACCACCAGGGTGTCGGCGACATGCCCGTTGGTGATCCACAGTTTGGTGCCGTTGAGGATGTAGTGGTCGCCCTTCTTGTCGGCGCGCAGCCGCATCGCGACGACATCGGAGCCGGCGCCCGGCTCGCTCATCGCCAGGGCGCCGACATGCGCGCCAGAGATCAAATCCGGCAGGTATTTCCGCTTTTGCGCCTCATTGGCGTTGCGGCGGATCTGGTTGACGCAGAGGTTGGAATGCGCGCCGTAGCTGAGTCCGACCGAGGCCGACGCGCGGCTGACTTCCTCCATCGCGACGCAATGCGCCAGATAGCCCATGCCGGCGCCGCCATATTCCTCCTCGACCGTGATGCCGTGCAGCCCGAGCGCCCCCATCTGCGGCCATAGCTCTCCGGGGAAGCGGTCCTCCTTGTCGATCGCGGCGGCAATCGGCGCGATTTTCTCTTCGGCGAAATCGCGCACGCTGTTCCGCAGCATGTCGATCTCCGGGCCGAGATCGTGGTCGAGCATCAGGAGCCGGGTGTTTTGCATCACCCGCTAACCCGTCATGGCCGGGCTTGTCCCGGCCATCCACGTTTTTAGTCGTGACGCCGGCTCAAAGGGCGTGGATGGCCGGGACAAGCCCGGCCATGACGACGAGGGGCATCCGAGACGCTGGCGCATCAGGCATGGTGCGGTCGAGAAGACTCGAACTTCCACGGAGTTTCCCCCACAGCGACCTCAACGCTGCGCGTCTACCAGTTCCGCCACGACCGCATGTCGGCATGCCCGCCCGAAGTGGGGCGCGTCCTTAGCAAAGAGAGGCTACCATAGCAAGCGCGACGGACCCAGAGAGATGGAGCCGGAGATAGGTATGGCGGCGGGCCGGGTCGAGTGGCGGGTAAGCGACGCGCCGGTGCCCTACGAGGAAGCGGTCGCCGCGATGGAGGCGCGCGCCGCTGCGATCCGCGACGGCGCCGCGGCGCAGCTCGTATGGCTCCTCGAACACCGGCCGCTCTATACCGCCGGCACCAGCGCCCAGCCCGCCGATCTGCTCGATCCCGGGGGGCTCCCGGTCTACAGGAGCGGCCGCGGCGGGCAATACACCTATCACGGGCCGGGCCAGCGCATCGCCTATGTGCTGCTCGATCTGGATCAGTGGGGACGCGACGTGCGCTGCCATGTGTGGCGGATCGAGGAATGGATGATCCGGGTGCTGGCGGAATTCGGCGTCAGGGGTGAGCGGCGCGCCGGGCGGGTCGGCGTGTGGGTGGCGCGGCCGGATCGCGGCGACGACAAGATCGCGGCGATCGGGGTCCGGGTGCGGCGCTGGGTGACCTACCACGGGGTCGCGCTCAACGTCTCCCCCGACCTCGCGCCTTACCGCGGCATCGTGCCGTGCGGCATCGCGCCCGAAGCGAGCGGGCACGGCGTCACCTCGCTGGCCCGCCTCGGCGTCGATGTCGCGATGGCCGAGGTCGACGCCGCGCTCCGTGCGCATTTCGAGCGGGTGTTCGGCGAAGTGGCAGGGAGTTGCGGCGCCTGATCGGGCGAGAACCCCGCCGCCGGACGGCGGGGCTCTCGCGGGCTGCTATCGGTGGTGGAACAGCCCGAAGACGATCCGCGGCACGATGTGCCGCTCGAAAGCCGCGCCATGGCGGCCATGGTGTTCGCGCCATTCGTGCTGCTGCCAGGCCTCGTGATACCCCCGCTCGCCGCCCCACCAGGCGGCCTGCGCCTGGGCCGGGAGGGCCGCCGTGGCGGCGGTGGCGACCAGGCCGATGGTGGCCAGAACGAGTGCAATTCGGCGCATCTTGGTTCTCCTTGTGCTGACGCTCGCTGGCGTCACATAATGATACGGGTCCGTTGCGTTTTATATCCCCGGCCGGGAAAACTTTTTTGCGCGGGGGGCGGGCGGCGCTCGCGGTTTGCAGGACGCGCGCATCTGGCCCATATCAGCGCTCGACATGCAGACGCTGTTCGAACCCCAGGCGCCGCGGCCGCTGGCCGACCGGCTGCGCCCCAAAAGCCTCGCCGAGATCGTCGGGCAGGACCATCTGCTCGGGGGCGACGGGCCGATCGGGCGCATGGTGGCGGGCCGGCATCTGGCCTCGATGATCCTGTGGGGGCCGCCCGGCGTCGGCAAGACGACGATCGCCCGGCTCCTAGCGGAGGGTACCGACCTCGCGTTCGAGCCGTTGTCGGCGGTCTTTTCCGGGGTCGCCGATCTGCGCCGCGTCTTCGAGGCGGCGAAAAAACGCCGCGAGATGGGGCACGGCACGCTGCTCTTCGTCGACGAGATCCACCGCTTCAACCGCGCCCAGCAGGATGCGTTTTTGCCCTATGTCGAGGACGGCACGGTGATCCTGGTCGGTGCGACGACCGAGAACCCTTCCTTCGAATTGATCGGGGCGCTGTTGTCGCGCGCCCAGGTGTTCGTGCTGCGCCGGCTCGACGACGCGGCGCTCGAAACCCTCCTCGCCCGCGCCGAAGCCCATCTCGGCCGCGCCCTGCCGCTGAGCGAGGATGGCCGCGCCGCGTTGCGCGCGATGGCCGACGGCGACGGCCGCTTCCTCCTCAACCTCGTCGAGGAGATCGAGCTTCTGCCGAGCCAGCCGCTGCTCGGCGCGTCGCAGTTGGCCGAACTGGTGCAGCGCCGCGCGCCGCTCTACGACAAGGGCCAGGAAGGCCACTACAATTTGATCAGCGCGCTGCACAAATCCCTGCGCGGCTCGGACACCGACGCGGCGCTCTATTGGCTGGCGCGCATGCTGGCGGGCGGCGAGGACCCGATCTACATCCTGCGCCGGCTGACCCGCGCCGCCTCCGAGGATATCGGCCTCGCGGACCCGCAGGCCCTGGTGCAGGCCCTGGCCGCATGGGACACTTACGACCGGCTCGGCTCGCCCGAGGGCGAACTGGCGGTGGCGCAGCTGGTGATCTATCTCGCCACCGCGCCCAAATCCAACGCCGCCTATGTCGCGTTCGGCGAAGCGCGGCGGATGGCCGGCGAGACCGGCTCCCTGATGCCGCCCCAGCACATCTTGAACGCGCCGACCCGCCTGATGCGCGACATCGGCTACGGCAAGGGCTACGTCTACGACCACGCGACCGAGGAAGGCTTTTCCGGGCAAAACTATTTCCCCGACGGCGTCGCGCGACGCGAATTCTACCGTCCCGGCGAGCGCGGCTTCGAGCGCGAAGTCAAAAAGCGCCTCGAATACTGGGACAGGCTGCGCCAGCGCGCGGCGGCGCAGGAACAATGACGTGGCGACGCGCTTTTGTGCGTGCTTCGAGATGCGCTCTGCGAGCGCTCCTCAGCATGACGGATATTCGTGATGACCGCACAGAACCCTCGTCATCCTGAGGAGGCGCGGAGCGCCGTCTCGAAGGACGCGGGACCGCGGCTCGGTGGAACGGTCACGGCGCTCGCCACCGTTACGGTGCGGCCGGAGGACGGGGCGGGGCGGCTCGACCGCTGGTTCCGCCGGCATTACCCGCAGCTCAACCACGGGCGGCTCGAAAAGCTGCTGCGCACCGGGCAGGTCCGGGTCGACGGCAAGCGCGCCCGCGCCGGCGACGCGGTGGCGCCCGGCCAGGAAATTCGGGTGCCGCCGCTGGCGGAGCCGTCATCGCCGCGGCCGCGGCAAATATCGCCGCAGGACGAGGGGCTGCTGCGCGGGCTGGTGCTTTACCGCGACGCCTCGGCGATCGTCATCAACAAGCCGATGGGGCTCGCGGTCCAGGGCGGCAGCAAGACCGGGCGGCATGTCGATGGCCTCCTCGACACGCTGCGCTTCGACTTGGACGAGCGGCCGCGCCTGGTGCACCGGCTCGACAAGGATACTTCGGGCGTCCTCCTGATCGCGCGCACCGCGGCGGCGGCTGCCTTCTTCACCCGCGCCTTTCGCGACAAGACGACGCGCAAGATCTATTGGGCGGCGGTGGTCGGGGTGCCGCGCCTGGCACAGGGCCGCATCGACCTGGCGCTCGCCAAAGGCGGCGGCCCGGGGCGCGAGCGCGTCGAGATCGACGACGAGGACGGCAAGAGCGCGGTCACCTATTACCGGGTGATCGACCGCACCGGCGACCGCGCGAGCTGGCTCGCGCTCTTGCCGGTGACCGGCCGCACCCACCAGCTGCGGGCCCATTGCGAGGCGCTCGGCACGCCGATATTGGGCGACGGCAAATACCGCGGCGCCGCTCATTCGGCCAACCAGCTGGAAGATCTCGTCGCGGCCAAGGGGCTGCACCTGCACGCGCGCAGCCTGGCGATCCCGAACCCGCAGGGCGGCCTGCTGCGGGTCACCGCGCCCCTCCCGCCGCATATGCGCGAGACCTGGGCGCTGCTCGGCTTCGCCGGCGACGCGGGCGACCCGTTCGCCGAACTGGAAGCGCCGCGATGAAGCGCGTCTATAAACAGGTCGAAGCGCGTCCGGTCGAGGGCGGCTGGGGCGTCGCGCTCGACGGCCGGGCGATGCGCACCCCCGGCCGCAACCAGCTGATTGTGCCGGGGGGGCCGCTCGCCACGGCGATCGCCGCCGAGTGGGACGCGCAACGGGAAGAAATCCGCCCGGCGACGATGCCGCTGACCCGCCTCGCCGCGACCGCGATCGACCGCACCGCGCCGCAGCGCCAGCGCGTCGTGGCGGAAACCGCCGGCTACGCCGCGACCGACCTCGTGTGCTACCGCGCCGAGCGGCCGCCGGCGCTGGTCGCGCGGCAGGCGGCGGAATGGCAGCCGCTCGTCGACTGGGCGGCGGCGCGCTACGACGCGGCGCTGGCGGTGACGAGCGGCATCCTGCCGACGCCGCAATCGCCGGCGGCGCTGCGCGCCTTTGCCGCCGCGGTCGCGGCGCACGACGATTTCCGCCTGACCGCGCTGCATCTCCTCACCGCGTGCTGCGGCTCGCTGGTGATCGCGCTGGCGGTGACGGAAGCGCGGCTCGACGCGGCGGCGGCCTTCGCCCTCTCGCAGCTCGACGAAAGCTTCCAGATCGAAGCCTGGGGCGAAGATTCCGAAGCCGCCGCCCGCCGCCACGCGCTCGCCGCCGACATCGAAGCGGCGGCCCGCTTCATCGAGTTGCTTGCCCAGAAAGCATGATTCGATGGATCGAAACCTGTCCCCGTCACCCCCGCACAAGCGGGGGTCCAGAGCAAGCGACGGTCGGTTGCCCCTGGATTCCCGCGTGCGCGGGAATGACGATTCGATCTAGCCAGGTAAAGAGGGCCGCATTCCCGGCGCACGCCGGGACCCACTTATCCGCGCCCGAACTGGTTGAAAAATGGGTCCCGGCTTGCGCCGGGTATGCGGAGAGGGGGATCGATACGGAGCGGGGGCGGGCGGGTCAGGCCTTGGCGGTTTCGGCGCGGTATTCCTTGAAGACGCGCGAGGCGACCAGCATCGATTCGCGGATGATCGGCACGCCGATATAGCCCGACAAATGCAGCAGCACCTCGGTCAATTCGTCCTCGCTCCAGCCCTGGCGCAGCGCAAAGCGCAAATGCAGCGCGAGTTCCGGCTCGCGCCCCATGCAGGTGTCGGAGACGACGCAGATGAGCGCGCGCGTTTTGTCGTCGAGGCCGGGGCGCGTCCACAGCGCGCCGAACACGGTCTCGGTCGCGACGTCGATGAATTTCTGCATGATCGGATCGCTGTAGATCCCCTTCGCGGCGGCCTCGACCGCCGCGTCGCCCATCAGCTGCCGCCGCTTCGCCGCGCCGCGCTTGTATAGTTCGCTCTCAGCCATCGCATCCTCGCTGGGTGAATTCCGCCGGCGCCATCTTGCCCGCCGCCGCTGGCCTTGTCGCCTCTTTGGTGCTATCCCGCGCGATGCACGAAATCCTGAAGAAACTCGACGAAAAGCGCGCCGCCGCACACGCCGGCGGCGGGGCGCGGCGCGTCGCGGCGCAGCACGAAAAGGGCAAGCTGACCGCGCGCGAGCGGCTCGACATTCTGCTCGACCCCGGTTCCTTCGAGGAATGGGACATGTTCGTCGAGCACCGCAGCGCGGATTTCGGCATGGCCGAGCAAAAGGTGCCGGGCGACGGCGTCGTCACCGGCTATGGCGAGATCAACGGCCGCCTGGTTTTCGTGTTCAGCCAGGATTTCACGGTGTTTGGCGGCTCATTGTCGGAGGCGCACGCCGAGAAGATCTGCAAGATCATGGACCAGGCCTTGAACGTCGGCGCGCCGGTGATCGGGCTCAACGATAGCGGCGGCGCGCGTATCCAGGAGGGCGTCGCCTCACTCGCGGGCTATGCCGACGTCTTTCAGCGCAATGTGATGGCCTCGGGCGTCATCCCGCAAATCTCGCTGATCATGGGCCCCTGCGCCGGCGGCGCGGTCTATTCGCCGGCGATGACCGACTTCATCTTCATGGTGAAGGACAGCTCGTACATGTTTGTGACCGGCCCCGAAGTCGTCAGAACGGTGACGCACGAGAGCGTGACGCAGGAGGATCTGGGCGGCGCGATCACCCACACGACGCGCTCCGGGGTCGCCGACCTCGCGTTCGAGAACGATGTCGAGGCGCTCCTCGAACTGCGCCGCTTTGTCGATTTCCTGCCCGGCTCCAACCGCGCGCCGCCGCCGGCGCGGGAGGCTAGCGACCGGCGCGAGCGCGAGGAACCCTCGCTCGACAGCCTGGTCCCGGCCAACCCCAACAAGCCCTACGACATGCGCGAACTGATCGAGAAAATCGTCGACGACGGCGATTTCTTCGAACTGCAGCCCGCTTACGCGGCCAACATCCTCGTCGGCTTCGCGCGGATGGAGGGCGCGACGATCGGCATCGTCGCCAACCAGCCGATGGTCCTGGCCGGCTGCCTCGACATCGACAGCGCGCGCAAGGCGGCGCGCTTTGTGCGGTTCTGCGACTGCTTCAACGTGCCGATCGTGACCTTTGTCGACGTGCCGGGGTTTCTGCCGGGCACCGCGCAGGAATTCGGCGCGATCATCAAGCATGGCGCGAAACTCCTCTTCGCGTTCGCCGAGGCGACCGTGCCGAAGGTCACGCTGATCACGCGAAAAGCCTATGGCGGCGCCTACGACGTCATGAGTTCCAAGCACTTGCGGGGCGATGTTAATTTCGCCTGGCCGTCGGCCGAGATCGCGGTGATGGGGCCGAAGGGGGCGGTCGAGATCATCTTCCGTGCCGATTTGGGCGACGCCGCGGCGATCGAGGCGCGCGCCCAGGAATACCGCGAAAAATTCGCCAACCCGTTTGTCGCCGCCAGCCGCGGCTTTATCGACGACGTGATCCAGCCGGCGCAAACCCGCCCGCGCCTCTGCCGCGCGCTCGCCATGCTGCGCGGCAAGCAACTCGCGAACCCATGGAAAAAACACGACAACATCCCGCTGTGACGCTCGGTGAACCGCAGCATCGCAGGCGTCAACGGCTCAAGGGCCTTGCTCAACCGCCTTTGCACCGACCGATGATCGGCAACAACAAAGCCGTCATGGCCGGGCGTGTCCCGGCCATCCACGACCTACATCAGTTGGTCGTAAAGGTCATCCCATGCCGGGTTAGTTGCCAAAATGAGCCGCACCTTCCAGGTTCGCGACCAGTGCTTCATGTTGTGCTCTCGCTGGATCGCGGTCTGGATGTCCGCATGGCGCTCGGCATAGACCAGCCGCTTCAGCCCGTATCGTTTGGTGAAACCGGGCACGACGCCCTCCCGGTGCTCCCAAACGCGTTTCGACAAATTGCTCGTGACGCCGGTGTAAAGGATGCCGTTAGGCCGATTGGTGACGATATAGACCCATGCTTCGCCCATTCGGGGATGGTGTGGCATTGCCGAGCCAGCGGCAACGCCTTCGTGGATGGCCGGGACAAGCCCGGCCATGACGTACCCACATAATGTTCAAGAAGATACTGATCGCCAATCGCGGCGAGATCGCCTGCCGGGTGATGCGCACGGCGCGGCGGATGGGGGTCGCGACGGTGGCGGTTTATTCGGAGGCCGATGCGGAAGCGCTGCATGTCCGCCTGGCCGACGAGGCGGTGGCGATCGGGCCGCCGCCGGCGGCCGACAGCTACCTGCGGATCGACAGGATCGTCGAGGCCTGCCGCCGGACCGGCGCGCAGGCGGTGCATCCCGGCTACGGCTTTCTGTCGGAGCGCGCCGCCTTCGCCGAGGCGCTGGCCGAGGCGGGCATCGTCTTCATCGGCCCCGGCGCCGAGGCTATCGCCGCGATGGGCGACAAGATCCAATCGAAGCGCCTGGCGCACGAGGCCGGCGTCGCCACGGTGCCGGGCCATCTCGACATCATCCCCGATGCCGAGATCGCGGCGCGCATCGCCGAGGGCATCGGCTATCCGGTGATGATCAAGGCCTCGGCCGGCGGCGGCGGCAAGGGCATGCGCATCGCCCGCGACGCCGGCGAATTGCGCGACGGCTTCGCCAGCGCCCAGCACGAAGCCAAGGCGAGCTTTGGCGACGACCGGGTCTTTCTCGAGAAATACATCGAGGAGCCGCGCCACATCGAGATCCAGGTGCTGGGCGACGCCTTCGGCAACATCGTGCATCTGGGCGAGCGCGAATGCTCGATCCAGCGGCGCCACCAGAAGGTCATCGAGGAGGCGCCGAGCCCGTTCGTCGACGCCGCGATGCGCGCCGCGATGGGGGCGCAGGCGGTGGCCTTGGCGCGCGCGGTCGGCTACCGCTCGGCCGGGACGGTCGAGTTCATCGTCGATCGCAACAAAGGGTTCTATTTCCTTGAAATGAATACCAGGCTCCAGGTCGAGCACCCGGTGACCGAGCTGGTGACCGGCCTCGATCTGGTTGAACTGATGATCCGCATCGCGGCCGGCGAAAAGCTGCCGTTCGGCCAAGAGGAGGTGCGGCAGCACGGCTGGGCGATCGAGGCGCGGGTCTACGCCGAGGACCCGCTGCGCAACTTCCTGCCGTCGATCGGCCGGCTGGTGCGCTACCGCCCGCCGGCGAACCCGGACGAGGGCGACGGCATCAGGATCGACAGCGGCGTCGCCGAGGGCGACGAGATCACGCTTTATTACGACCCGATGATCGCCAAGCTGATCGCGCACGGCGACGACCGGGCGGCCGCGACCCGGCGGCTGCGCGACGCGCTCGACGCCTTCGCGATCGAGGGCGTGCGCCACAACATCGCGTTTCTCGCGGCGATCCTTGGCAGCGAGCGCTTTGCCGCCGGCCGGCTGTCAACCGATTTCATCGCCGAGACTTTTCCCGCCGGCTTCGCGCCGCCGCCGGTGGAATTAAGCGGGCCGGAGGCCGCCGACCGGGTCATCCTGATCGCCGCCGCGCTCGCCGAAACCCGCCTGCACGAAGCCGAGATCGCGCCCGCCCCAGGCTGCCACGCGCCACCCTCGCGCCTTCTCGCCGTGCTGCTCGACGGCCGGCCCTGCCGGGTGTCGGTTGCTCCCGAGGGCGGCGCCTACGTCATCGAGAGCGGCGGCGAGAGCTCGCTTGTCGCGACCGACTGGCGCCCCGGCGAACCGGTGATGCGGCTGCGGGTCGAGGAGCAGAGCCTCAGCGTCCAGGTCGAGCGGCTGCGCGCGCGCGCCTTCCGGCTGGTGCATCGCGGCGTCGTGCGGCGTGCCCAGGTGCTGCCGCCGCGCGCCGCCGAACTGCTGGCGATGATGCCTGCGAAAGTGCCGGCCGATACCTCGCGCCTGGTGCTGTCGCCGATGCCGGGCCTCTTGACCCAGGTGGTGGTCAGTGAAGGCCAGGAGGTCAAGGCCGGCGAGCCGCTCGTCGTCGTCGAGGCGATGAAGATGGAGAACGTGCTGCGCGCCGGCCGCGACGGCCGCGTCGCGAAGCTCCGCGCCAAGCCCGGCGACAGCCTCGCGGTCGACCAAATCATCCTCGAACTGGAGTGAGCCGGGTGGGGTGCGCGCTGCTGCGCATCAGGGGCCAGGTGCAGGGCGTCGGCTACCGCGCCTGGGCGATCGCCTGCGCCCGCCGGCTGGGCTTGCGCGGCTGGGTGCGCAATCGCGCCGACGGCAGCGTCGAGGCGCTGGTGATTGGCGAGGAGGACGCGGTCGCGGCGATGATCGAGGCGTGCCGCGACGGGCCCTTCGCGGCGCGCGTCGGCGAGGTCGCGGTCAGCGAGGCGGCCGACGACGGCAGCGCCGGCTTCACCTCGCGCGCAACCGCTTAGCAGGCCGTCAGCACACCTTGGTTTAGCCCGCTGGCGGCCGGCTTGACGGGCGCGGCGCGGATGTGCCATGCGGACCCGCGCCGCGCCATTGCGGTGCCGGGCAATCTAAACGGGCAGGGTGGAAATGCGGACAGGACGCAATTGGCTGGCGGGTGCGGCGGCGATGGCGATCGGCGCCATCGCGCTGGCGGCGGCGGCGCGGGCCGAGCCGCTGACGATACGGGTCGGCTGGGTCGTCACCCCGGGCCATTTGGCGCCGCTGATCGAGGAACTCGGCAAGCGCGAGCCGGGCGTTTTCAAGCACCTCGGCAAGAGCTACGTCATGCAGGCGGTGCATTTCCAGGGCACCACCCCGGAAATCCAGGCGCAGGCGATCAACGACCTCGAAGTCGCCTCCTTTTCGCCCGCCGCGGTCGCGCTGGCGATCACCAACGCCCATCTCGACGAGCGGATCGTCGCCGATGTCGTCTCCGACGGGGTGCCCGGCCATTTCAGCGAGAATTTCGTCGTGCTGGCGGACGGCCCGATCAAGAAGATCGAGGACGTCAAGGGCAAGCGGATCGCCACCAACACGATCGGCTCGGCGAGCGACGAGGCGATGCGCACGATGTTCCGCAAGCACGGCCTCAAGGACAGCGACTTCACCACGGTGGAAGCGAGTTTCGGCAACATGCCGGCGATGCTGGAGGGCGGCAAGGTCGACATGATCGGGGTGCTGCCGCAATTCGCCCAGGGGATTATCGGCAACCCCAAGTACAAGGTGCTGTTTCAGGCGAAGGATGCGGTCGGCCCGACCCAGGCGGTGATCTGGGCGATGCGCGCCGATTTCATCGCGGCCCACAGGGCGGCCCTGGTCGATTTTTTCGAGGACCACATTCGCGCCCGGCGCTGGTTCTTCGACCCGAAAAACCGCGACGAGGCGATCGCCATCACCTCCGACGTGACCAAGCTGCCGAAAGAGAAGCTGGCGTTCGCCTTCACCAAGGATGATTTCTACCGCTCGCCCGACGCGCTGCCCGACCTCGTGTCGATGCAGAAGGAAGTCGACGATTCGGTAAAGCTCGGGGTGCTGCCAAAGCCGGTGCAGTTCAGCCCGAAATACGTCGACCTGTCGCTGGTCGAAGAGGCCAAGAAGCGCATCGACGGCCAATGAGCGAGGCCAGCGCACTCGCCGCGACGCCGGGCGTGGCAATGGGGGCGGCCCCCGGGGCGGCGACCGGGGCGCCGCATATTTTCGTCGACCGGGTGAGCCACGTCTACCGGCCGGCGCGCGGCCGCCCGGTATTGGCGCTCGACAACGTGTCGCTGGCGGTCGGCGACCGCGAGTTTGTCGCGCTGTTGGGACCGAGCGGCTGCGGCAAGAGCACTCTGCTTTATCTGCTCGGCGGCTTCCTCCCGGTCGAACAGGGCGCGATCTTGGTCGAGGACCGGCCGATCGCCGGACCCGGCCCCGACCGCGGCATCGTGTTCCAGCATTTCGCGCTTTTTCCGTGGAAGACGGTGGCGCAAAACGTGCTCTACGGCCTCGAAAAGCAGGGCCTGCCGCGCGCCGAGCGCACCCGCCGCGCGCAGGAGTTCATCGAGCTCGTTGGCCTCGCCGGGTTCGAGGACAGCTACCCATCGCAGCTCTCGGGCGGCATGAAGCAGCGCGCCGCGATCGCCCGCACGCTGGCGATCGACCCGCGCATCCTCCTGATGGACGAGCCGTTCGGCGCGCTCGACGCGCAGACCCGCAGCCTGATGCAGGCCGAGCTCCTGCGCATCTGGCAGCGCTCGCGCAAGACCGTGATCTTCGTCACCCACGACGTGCAGGAGGCGGTGTTTCTCGCCGAGCGGGTGGCGGTCATGTCGGCCCGCCCCGGCCGCATCAAGGAGATCGTCGAGAGCCCGCTCGACAAGGAAGACCCGGGGTTGATGCGCTCGCCGCGCTTTGTCGAGATCGTCGACCACGTATGGAACCTGGTGCGCGGCGAGGCGATCCTTGCCCAGCGCGGCGGCGAGGGTTAAGGGTGGCGCGATGGCAGTCGATCAAACCCAGCTGACGATCGGGCGCGCCACGCGGCGCGCCGGTCGCGGCGCCTTTGGTCTGGGACCTGGCGGCCGGCTGCGCGACGCGGTTGCAACCTCGCGCCTGGTCGCGGGCCTCTGGCGCTACACGCCGATCCTGCTCTTGGCGCTTGCCTGGGAGGCGGCGACCCGCGGCGGCTTGTTGTCGCCCCTGGTGATGCCGGCGCTCGACCAGGTGCTGCGCGCCTGGTGGAGCCTCCTGGTCGGCGGCGATCTGTGGAGCAACGGCGTCGTCTCGCTGGCGCGCGCCGCCGCCGGGCTCGGCCTCGCGATCGTCTGCGGCACCGCCCTCGGCGTCTTGATGGCGTGGTATAAGCCCATTCGCACCTTGTTCAACCCGCTGGTGCAGGCGATCTATCCGATGCCGAAATCGGCGCTGATCCCGGTCGTCGTGCTGTGGCTCGGCTTTGGCAGCGCGTCGAAGATCCTGCTCATTTTCATCGGCTGCATGCTGCCGGTGACGCTGTCAGCCTTCAACGGCGCGCGCGGCGCCGAGCAGGTGCTGATCTGGTCGGCGCGCAGCCTGGGGGCGAGCCGCGGCCGCACCCTGGTCGAAATCGTGCTGCCGAGCGCGCTGCCGGAAATCCTCGCCGGCATCCGCACCGCGCTCGCCTTCGCGTTCGTGCTCCTGGTCGCGACCGAATTGATCGCGGCGCGCCAGGGCCTCGGCTACATGATCGGCTGGCTCGGCGACGGCGGCGTCTACGATGCGATGTTCGCGGTGGTGCTGACCGTGTCGCTGCTCGGCTTCGCCGCCGACCGCGGCTATCTCATGCTGATGAAGCGGGTCTTGCGATGGCGCGAGTAGAGGACGCCGCCCGCCCGCCGCTCGGCCCGCTCGCCCCGTCCGGCTGGCGCGCCGACGAGGCGATCATCGCGGCGCTCGGCGCGGCCGGCCGCTTTCTGCGCGCCGGCGGCACCCTCATTGCGCTGCTGGTCGCCTGGGAAATTGTCGCGCGCAGCGGCGTCGTCAGCGCCTTCCTGCTGCCCCCGCTGTCGGTAGTGCTCGAGCGGATCTGGCAGGACGCGCTCTCCGGCGACCTCGTCACCAACCTCGGGCAGACCCTCTACCGCACCCTGGTCGGTTTCGCGATCGCCGGCGCGGCCGGCATCGTGCTCGGCATCCTGATCGCCCGCAATCGCGCGGCGCGGTGGTTTTTCGACCCGATCATCTCGGTCGCCTTCCCGATGCCGAAGATCGCCTTCCTGCCGGTCTTCATGCTGTGGTTCGGGCTCTACGACTTCTCCAAGATCACGATGGTGGTGTTCAACGCGATCTTCCCGGTGGTGATCGCGACGATCGTCAGCACCCAGGGGGTCGAGAAGGAGCTTCTGTGGTCGGCCCGCAGCCTCGGCGCCAGCCAGCGCCAATTGCTGTGGGAAATCGTGCTGCCGGCGGCCCTGCCGCAAATCCTGACCGGGCTGCAGGTGGCGCTGCCGGTCGCGATGATCGTCACGATCGTGACCGAAGTCTTGATGGGCGGCCCCGGCATCGGCGGCGCGATGATCGCCGCCTCGCGTTTCGCCGACTCGCCGGGCGTCTTCGCCGGCATTGTCGAGATCGGGGTCGCCGGGCTGTGCGTCGTCAAGGGCATGGCGGTGGCGCGCCGTTACCTGCTGCTGTGGCACCAGGAAACCCTGGAACCGACCACCGTGTGAGGCGCGGCCCGCGGCCGCCCGCAAGATTTTTTCCGGCCCCATGGGAACGCTCCTCGCCAGCGGGCGTTTTGCCGTCGCCGCGCGGCGCAATATCAGAGCCAACGTGTCTGTGAGCGGGCATCACCAGTCGCGAAGAAGAACCTGGCGGGGAAGCTATCGTGGCGCAATCAACTGATCGGATTCGTCTTCACCCTCGATTGCCGAGAGGTTCTTGCGCTTGCAAAGAAAAGCTGCTGTGGTTTTCCTCCGTCTGCGCGACTTGGCGAAGCGGCGGCGACGCTCGCCCAAGGTACGGGTCCGTTATGTATCTGCGTTTATCTGGTTAACCTGCGGCAACATTAACCTTTGTCTGAGCCTTGAGGGAGCGAAGTATGGAGCCCACGGCTGACGGCATGGTTGAAGTCATATCCCCCGAGGTGCAGCCCGACGCCGCGGTGGTCGATGTGGCGATCAGCTCGCTCGGCTCCAACGGCCACGATGTCGCCGCCTTCGACGACGAGAGCTTCGATTTGCACCGCATGCTGCAAGCCTTGCAGGCGGTGCGGGTCGGCGATTTCTCGGTGCGGCTGCCGGGCGACAGCACCGGGCTCGCCGGCAAGATCGCCGATACCTTCAACGAGATCGTCGCCGCCAACGAGCGCATGGCGCAGCAGCTGGAGCATGTCGGCCAGCGCGTCGGGCGCGAGGGCAAGACGCGCCAGCGCGTCAAGTTCGCGCTGTCGAGCGGCGCCTGGGGCGACATGGAAAGCTCGGTCAATACGCTGATCGACGATCTGTTGTGGCCGACGACGGCGGTGACCCAGGCGATCACCGCGGTGGCGCGCGGCGACCTCCTACAGACCGTGCGGCTCGACGCCGACGGCAGGCCCCTGCAGGGCGAGTTCCTCCGCCTCGCGACGATCGTCAACACGATGATCGAGCAGCTTTCGGTCTTCACCTCCGAAGTGACGCGCGTCGCCCGCGAAGTCGGCACCGACGGCAAGCTCGGCGGGCAGGCGCAGGTGCGCGAGGTGACGGGCGTGTGGCGCGAGCTGACCGAGAGCGTCAACTCGATGGCCTCCAACCTGACCGCGCAGGTCCGCAACATCGCCGAGGTCACGATCGCGGTCGCCAACGGCGACTTGTCGAAAAAGATCACGGTCGACGTGCGCGGCGAGATACTGCAGCTGAAGGAAGCCATCAACACGATGGTCGACCAGCTGCGCTCGTTTGCATCCGAGGTGACGCGCGTCGCGCGCGAAGTCGGCACCGAGGGCAAATTGGGCGGCCAGGCGATCGTGCCCGGCGTCGCCGGCACCTGGAAGGATCTGACCGACTCGGTCAACGCGATGTGCGGCAATTTGACCGCGCAGGTGCGCAATATCGCGCAGGTGACGACGGCGGTGGCGCGCGGCGACCTGTCGCGCAAGATCACGGTCGACGTGTCGGGCGAGATTCTGGAGCTGAAGGACACCATCAACACGATGGTCGATCAGCTCAACGCGTTTGCTTCGGAAGTGACGCGCGTCGCGCGCGAGGTTGGCACCGAGGGACGGCTCGGCGGCCAGGCCCAGGTGCCGGGCGTCGCCGGCACCTGGAAGGATTTGACCGACAACGTCAATTCGATGGCCTCCAACCTGACCGCGCAGGTCCGCAACATCGCCGAGGTCGCGACCGCAATCGCCGGCGGTGATCTGTCGAAGAAGATCACGGTCAATGTGTCGGGCGAGATCTTGCAGCTGAAAGAGACCGTCAACACGATGGTCGACCAGCTCAACGCATTTGCCGGCGAGGTGACGCGCGTCGCGCGCGAGGTCGGCACCGAGGGCAAATTGGGCGGCCAGGCCAACGTGCTCGGCGTTGCCGGCACCTGGAAGGATTTGACCGAGAGCGTCAACTCGATGGCCTCCAACCTGACCGGGCAGGTGCGCAATATCGCCGAGGTGACGACCGCAGTGGCGCGCGGCGACCTGTCGCGCAAGATCACCGTCAACGTGTCGGGTGAAATCCTCGAATTGAAGAACACGATCAACGTCATGGTGGACCAGCTCAACGCCTTCGCCGGCGAGGTGACGCGCGTCGCGCGCGAAGTCGGCACCGAAGGCAAACTGGGCGGCCAGGCGCAGGTGCCCGGGGTCGGCGGCACCTGGAAGGATTTGACCGACAACGTCAACTTCATGGCCTCCAACCTGACGGGGCAGGTGCGCAACATCACCGAGGTGGCGACCGCAATCGCCAATGGCGACTTGTCGAAGAAGATCACGGTCGACGTGCGCGGCGAGATCCTGCTGTTGAAGGAAACGCTCAACACGATGGTCGACCAGCTGCGCTCGTTTGCCGCCGAGGTGACGCGCGTCGCGCGCGAGGTCGGCACCGAGGGGCGGCTGGGCGGCCAGGCGGTGGTGTCGGACGTCGCCGGCACTTGGAAGGATTTGACCGACAGCGTCAACTCGATGGCCGGCAATCTGACCGCGCAGGTGCGCAACATCGCCGAGGTGACGACCGCGGTGGCGCGCGGCGACCTGTCGCGCAAGATCACCGTCGACGTGAAGGGCGAGATCCTTGAACTGAAAAACACCATCAACACGATGGTCGATCAGCTCAACGCGTTCGCTTCGGAGGTGACGCGGGTCGCGCGCGAAGTCGGCACCGAGGGCAAATTGGGCGGCCAGGCGCAGGTCTCGGGCGTCGCCGGCACCTGGAAGGATTTGACCGACACCGTCAACGTCATGGCCGCCAACCTGACCGAGCAAGTGCGCGGCATCGTCAAGGTGGTGACTGCGGTCGCCAATGGCGACCTGAAGCAGAATTTGACGGTGAAATCGATGGGCGAGGTCGCCGCGCTGGCGGAGACCATCAACTACATGACCAATACGCTCGCCACCTTCGCCGACCAGGTGACGACGGTGGCGCGCGAGGTCGGCGTCGAGGGCCGCCTCGGCGGCCAGGCCAACGTGCCGGGCGCGGCCGGCACCTGGAAGGATTTGACCGGCAACGTCAACCTGTTGGCGGCCAATCTGACGACCCAGGTGCGCGCCATCGCCGAGGTCGCGACGGCGGTGACGAAGGGCGATTTGACCCGCTCCATCCAGGTCGACGCGCGCGGCGAAGTCGCCGAGCTCAAGGACAACATCAACACGATGATCGGCAATCTGCGCCTCACCACCGAGCAGAACACCGAACAGGACTGGCTGAAGACCAACCTCGCGCGCTTCACCAACATGCTGCAGGGCCAGCGCGACCTCGCGACGGTCGGCCGCATGCTCTTGTCCGAGCTGGCGCCGCTGGTCAACGCGCAGAACGGCGTCATCTACCTCGTCGAAACCGACACCAGCCTGCGCCAGCTGTCGGCCTACGCCGACAGCGAGACCGGCGGCCATCCCGAGCGGCTGCGGCCCGGCCAGGGGCTGGTTGGGCAGTGCGCCAGCGATGCGCGCCGCATGCTGATCACCCAGATCATCGACGACGTCGTGCCGATTACTTCCGGCCTCTTCCAGGCGCAGCCGAACAATTTGATCGTGCTGCCGGTGCTGTTCGAGGGCCAGGTGAAGGCGGTGATCGAGCTGGCCTCGCTCGGCAGCTTCACCGATTTGCAGATTTCGTTTTTGGAGCAGCTGACCGCCTCGATCGGCATCGTGCTGAACAGCATCGAAGCGACGATGCAGACCGAGGGCCTCTTGACGCAGTCGCAGCAGCTCGCCGCCGAACTGCAGGCGCAACAGCGCGAGTTGCAGCAGACCAACGAGCAATTGGAGCAGAAGGCGCAGCAGCTCGCCGAACGCAATGTCGAAGTCGAAGCCAAGAACCAGGAGATCGAGCAGGCGCGGCGCGCGGTCGAGGAGAAGGCGGCCGAACTGGCGCTGACCTCGAAATACAAATCCGAGTTCCTCGCCAACATGTCGCACGAGTTGCGCACGCCGCTCAACAGCATCCTCATTCTCGGGCAGCAGCTGGGCGACAACCCGGACCGCAACCTGACGCCGCGGCAGGTCGAGTTCGCCCGCACGATCCACAGCGCCGGCACCGACCTCCTCAACCTGATCAGCGACATCCTGGACTTGTCGAAGATCGAGTCGGGGACGGTCAGCGTCGACGTCGAGGACATCTTCTTCGAGAACCTCGTCGACATGGTGGCGCGGCCGTTCCGCCACGAGGCGGAAAACCGCCGGCTCGGCTTCGATGTGCAGGTCGACGCGCGGCTCGAGCGCAGCATCACCACCGATTCGAAGCGGCTGCAGCAGGTCTTGAAAAACCTGCTGTCGAACGCCTTCAAGTTCACCGATCAGGGCGGCGTCAAGCTCAGCATCTATCAAACCAGCACAGGCTGGAGCAACGAGCACCCGGTGCTCAACGCCGCGCCGGCGGTCGTCGCCTTCGAGGTGTCGGACACCGGCATCGGCATCCCGCCGGAAAAGCAGCGGATCATCTTCGAAGCCTTCCAGCAGGCCGACGCCAGCACCAACCGCCGGTACGGCGGCACCGGCCTCGGCCTGGCGATCAGCCGCGAGCTGGCGAACCTGCTGGGCGGCGAAATCCAGCTGCGCAGCACCCCCGGGCTCGGCAGCACCTTCACGCTCTATCTGCCGCTGCGCTTCGAGGGCCCGGCCGCGATCGTGCGTCCGACGCTGGCGCTCGCCGAAGCGGGCGAGGCGGTCGCCAGCCTGCCGGCGCGGCTCACCGAACCGGTGGAGCCGGTGCCCGACGATCGCCATGCGATCGAGCCCGGCGACGCGGTGCTGCTGATCGTCGAGGACGATCCGCATTACGCGCGCATCATCGCCGATCTGGCGCACGACCAGGGACTGAAGGTGCTGGTCGCGATGCGCGGCGCCGACGCGCTGGCGCTGGCCCGCGAATATCGCCCGACCGCGGTGTCGCTCGACGTCTTCCTGCCCGACATGCTGGGCTGGACCGTGCTGAGCCAGCTGAAGCAGCACCCGGCGACCCGCCACATCCCGGTGCAGGTCGTCACCCTCGACGAAGACCGCCAGCATGGTCTGGCGCGCGGCGCCTTCTCGTTCGTCGCCAAGCCGAGCTCGACCGAGGACCTCGAGGCGGCGCTGGTGCGCATCAAGGATTTCGTCCAGCCGCGCCGCAAGCGCCTCCTGATCGTCGAGGACAACCCGGCCGAGCAGCTCGGCATCGCCGAGCTCCTGGGCCACGACGACATCGACCTCCAGACGGTCGGCACCGGCGCCGCGGCGCTCGCCGCGCTGCGCGACGACGCGCCCGATTGCGTCGTGCTCGACCTGCGGCTCCCCGACATGTCGGGGTTCGAGCTCCTCGAAGCGGTGCGCGACAACCCAGAGTTCGCCGACATCCCGGTCGTCGTCTTCACCGGCCGCGAGCTGTCGGCGGAGGAGGATGCGCAGCTGCACACGATGGCGCGCAGCGTCGTCGTCAAGGGGGTCGAATCGCCCGAGCGCCTGCTCGACGAAACCGCGCTCTTCCTTCACCGCGTCGTCGCCGACCTGCCCGACGACAAGCAGCGGATGATCGAGCGCCTGCACGATTCCGACGAGGACCTGGTTGGTAAGACCGTGCTGCTGGTCGACGACGATGCGCGCAACATCTTCGCGCTTTCGAGCGTCTTGGAGCGGCGCGGCATGCAGGTGCTGGCGGCGACCACCGGCAGCGAGGCGGTCGGCTTTGTCGAATCGACGCCCGACCTCGCGATCGTGCTGATGGACATCATGATGCCCGAGATGGACGGCTATCAGACGATGCAGGTGATCCGCGCCAATCCTGCGTTCCAGCGCCTGCCGATCATCGCGCTGACCGCCAAGGCGATGAAGGGCGACCGCGAGAAATGCCTCGACGCCGGCGCCTCCGATTATCTTGCGAAGCCGGTCAACACCGAGCAGCTGCTGTCGGCGCTGCGCATGTGGCTGCACCGCTGAGTGGCCGGGGGAGCACGAGGCGTGGGCGCAGAGGACAAGGTCAACATTCTGCTGGTCGACGACCAGCCCGGGAAGCTGCTCGGCTATGAGGCGATCCTCAGCGAGCTGGGCGAGAACCTGATCAAGGCCGGCTCGGCCAACGACGCGCTGCAGCAGCTGTTGCGCAACGATGTCGCGATCGTGCTGGTCGACGTCTGCATGCCGGACCTCGACGGGTTCGAGCTGGCGGCGATGATCCGCGAGCATCCCCGCTTCGAGAAGACCGCGATCATCTTCGTCTCGGCGATCCAGGTGACCGAGCTCGACCTGTTGCGCGGCTATGCCGCCGGGGCGGTCGATTACGTGCCGGTGCCGGTGGTGCCCGATTTGCTGCGCGCCAAGGTCAGGGTCTTTGCCGAGCTTTACCGCAAGACCCGCCAGCTCGAAGCGCTCAACGCCGAATTGGAGCGGCGGGTCGCCGAGCGCACCGCCGAACTGGCCAACGCCAACGCCGATCTCGAGCGCCGCGTCGAGGAGCGCACGGCCGAGCGCGAGGCGGCGCTGGCGCAGGTGCACGAGATGCAGAAGGTCGAAAGCCTCGGGCAATTGACCGGTGGCGTCGCGCACGATTTCAACAACCTATTGATGGCGGTGCTGGGCAACCTCGAACTGGTCGGCAAGCTCATCCCCGAGGACCCCAAGCTGCGCCGGCTGATCGACGGCGCGATCCAGGGCGCCGAGCGCGGCGCCACGCTGACCAAGCGCATGCTGGCCTTCGCGCGGCGCCAGGAGCTCAAGCCCGAGACCGTCGACGCCCCGGCGCTGGTCGACAGCATGGTCGAGATGCTGCGCCGCTCGCTCGGGCCGGGGATCGAGATCGCGACGAGGTTCGAGCCCGGATTGCCGCCGACCCGGGTCGACCCCAACCAGCTCGAGCTGGCGCTCCTCAACCTCGCGCTCAACGCACGCGACGCGATGCCGCTGGGCGGCCGGCTGATGATATCGGCGCATCGCGAACGCATCGCCGCCGGCGACGTGCCGGGCCTCGCGCCGGGCGACTATGTCTGCATCGCCGAGCGCGACAACGGCCAGGGCATGGATGAGGCAACGCTGAAGCGCGCCACCGAGCCGTTTTTCACCACCAAGGGCGCCGGCCGTGGCACCGGGCTCGGCCTCTCGATGGTCGACGGCCTGGTCGCGCAATCGGGCGGCGCGATGCGCATCGCCAGCCAGCTCGGAATCGGCACGACGGTGGAACTCTGGCTGCCGGTGTCCGAGGCCGCCCCGGTCGAGCGCCCGCGCCCGGCGGCGCCAGCGCGCCTCGCGCTGTGCCGGCCGTGCCGGGTGCTGGTCGTCGACGACGATGCGATCGTCGCCGCCGGCACCGTCGCGATGCTCGAAGATCTCGGCCACGCGGCGAGCGAGGCGCCCTCGGGCGCGGCGGCCCTGCAGCTGCTGCAATCGGCGGCGGCGGAGATCGATCTGGTGATTACCGACCAGGCGATGCCGGGGATGACCGGCGTCGAGCTCGCGGCCGCGATCCGGCGCGACTGGCCGGAACTGCCGATCATCATCGCGACCGGCTATGCCGAGCTGGTCGACGCCGATCTCGGCCTGCCGCGGCTGGCGAAACCCTATCGCCAGCAGGAGTTGGCGGCGCTGATCGCCCGGCTGGTCAGCGGCGCGCGAGCGAGCGCGCCGGCCCTCGCCCGCGCCGCCGCCGACTGAGGGCCGGCCGCCGGGGACGCCTTCTATTTCACCAGCAGCGCGACGATCGCCTCGAAATGCTGGTCGGCGAGCGCCTTCAGCTCGTCGTCGGTGCGGTCCTGCACCGGATGCGGGATGAAAACGAGCGCCGGGTCGGTGCCGAGTGACTTCGCCTGCGCCTCCGCGCCTTGGATGAATTCGGTGGTCGCCACCCCGACCGTCGGGATGCCGCGCGCCTCGAGTTCCGCCATGTCATGCGTACAGCACGATATGCAGGACCCTCAGTCGCTCAGCCCCTCGATGACGAGGTTGACCTCGGTGGCGATCTGCTGCTGCAGCGGCACCGGCGCCGTCCTCGCGTTGGTCGGCTTCATGTAGCGCCTGACCGCGACGCCGCGCTCGCCGAGCCGCTCCTCGAGGCGATCGAGGAATACGTCGCCCCGCGGCTTCGAGATGTCGAGCAGCCCCACCGTCAGCCCGTCAAGCTTGTCGGGCCGGGGCAAGCGGGGCCGCAATGTCGGACTTCGCTCCGACGTGGGATCGAGCAGCACGGTCATTTCAAACTCCTCCATGAATTGTTACGCCCGAGCCGAGCCGCGTCGCACCGCTGGATCGGTGCGTTTCGATTTGCGTGATAGGCTTGAAACAATTCCGCATTCCCGGCGCAAGTCGGGACCCACTCCGCAGAAGCTCGATCGTCGGATCGGTGGGTCCCGGCTTGCGCCGGGAATGCGGTTTTGGACAAGCCATTACGCAATACACTTTGACTTCGGTACTCAGTTCTTCACCTCTTTTGTCACCGGCACGCTGCCGCGGGCGCCGGAGGACCAGCCGGCGATGATGCCGGAAAACATGCCGGCGCCGCCGCCGGCGCGGACGATCAGGAGGCCGCCCGGGCGGAATTTGTTGATCGTCGTGCCGGCGAGCGAGGGCGGGCCGCCCTCGGCGATCCCCTTGGCGCCGGCGACCAATTCCTCTCCGGGGATTTCGCACAGCCGGTAGAGTTCCTCGTAGAGCCGCGCCTTCGACCAGCCGGCTTCGCGGAAGGTGCGCTCGTGCTCGGGGCAGACGACGAGGATCGCATCGCAGGCGGGCGCCAGCTTGACGCTCTGCATCGCCTTCAGCGACGCGGCCATGCTGCGCGCCAGGCTTTCCGGCTCGCGCGATTTCTGGTCGACGACGCCCTGCAGCCCGAAGCCGGCGAAGACCGTGACCGCCGAGACCCCCGGCTTCAAGCCGCGCTCGACCGATAAGGGCTCCCAGCACGAACCCTCCTCGTCCTCGGCGAAGCAATAGCCGAGCTTGCCGGGGTTGCCGAGGGTGGCGCGGTCGACCTCCTGCGGCCTCCCCTCGCCGATGTTGCGGATGACCAGCTGCAGCGCCCGGCCGATCGACGAATTGGCGCGGTTGCCTTGTCCCAGTGCGTTGCCCTTGGCGTTCATCCCGATTTGCCGGCGGATCGGGCCGTTGACGATTACCACCGGGGCGGCGAACTGCGTCGTCGCCAGCACCCCGTGCATCGCGAAGGCTTCGTCGAGCACCGCTTCCACCGCCGCCAGCACGACCGGCAGGTATTCCGGCTTGCAGCCGGCCATCACCGCGTTGATCGCGACTTTTTCCACCGTTGCCGCGGCGAGCGCCGGGGGCACGAGGCCCAAGACCTCCTGCGGGTCGCGCGCGGTGCCGTCGAGCATGCGCAGCACGCGCTCCTCGGTCGGCGGCACCAGCGGCAGCCCGTCCGACCAGCCGCGCGCGAACATCGCCTCTTCGGTGTCCTCATCCTCGCCCAGTTCGATGCGGCGCGATTTGAGCCCGGTCTCGTTGAACCGCACCTTCAGGCGCTCGACGACCCCCGGCTCGACGTTGCGGGCGCCGCAACCGGGCTGCGAGGCCGGGAGGTCGCGGCCGAGATCGCCGAGGCCGGAGAGGCGTTCCCACTCGGCGCGGTCCCAGCCATAGGTGCGCGCGATCTCGCGCCCGCCGGCGAAGCGGATGAGCGTCGGCACGATCTCGATCTTGAGGCGGTGCGAGATTTCGAGCCCGAGATCGTCCTCGCGCAGCGGCACCGTGTCGGGGAAGCTCGGATCATCCTGGCTGTAGACGACGATGCCGGCGCGGCGCGCCAGTTCGCCCAGTACCGGCGCGGCCATGACGCAGGTCGGGCAGTCGCGCTTGACGACCGCAACGAGGCCGTCTTCCGGCAGAGCGCTCATCGCGATCCCCCGCTTGCTTGCTGTCGCCGCAGCATGAACCCGAGGCCGACGGGCGGCAAGACCATCCGCGCGCTCTTGCGCCGGCGGGCCGGCGGCATCACCCTGCGTCGCGCATCAGCGAGGGAGGGCGACCCATGCGGCTCGGCATTCATCTGCCCCATATTGGCCAGAAGGCGAGCGCCGAAGCGATTCGCGACGCCGCGGTGCAAGCCGAGGCGCTCGGCTTTGCCGATGTCTGGGTCAGCGAGCACATCATCGTGCCGAAAGACCGCATGTACCCGCCCTCGGCGGTCTTCTGGGACCCGGTGCTGACCCTTACCTGGGCCGCCGCCGCGACCCGCCGGGTCGGGCTCGGCACCAGCGTGCTGGTATTGCCGATGCGCCACCCGCTGCCGCTCGCCAAGGAGCTGGCGACGCTGCAGAACCTGTCGGCGGGCCGGCTGATCCTCGGCGCCGGGGTCGGTTGGATGGAGGATGAATTCGCCGCGCTGGGGGTGCCGTTCCGCGAGCGCGGCCGGCGGATGGACGAGGGCATCGCGATGATGCGCGCGGTGTGGCAGGAGGACCCGGTGTCGTTCGCGGCGAAGACCATCCCGGCGGTCATCGACGACATGCGGATGCTGCCGAAGCCCGAAAAGCCGATCCCGATCTGGATCGGCGGCACCTCGGAGCCGGCGCTGGCGCGCGCCGCGCGGCTCGACGGCTGGCACGGCTCGCGCTGCACCCCGGAGCAGGCGGCGCCGTTCGTCGCGCGGCTGCGGGCGGCGCGGCCGGAGCCCGAGTTCAGGGTCTCGCTGCGCCACGGCTGGGACGGCCGCGACGCCGGCGCGCTGCGCGCCCGGATCGAGGGTTACGCAGCGGTCGGGGTCGGGCATGTGCTGGTCGAGCCGGCCGAACGCGAGCTTTCCGACTGGTTTGCCGCGGTCGAGCGCATCGCCAAGGCCGGCGAGGGGATGCTGGCATGACGCGCCCCCTCCGGCTCGCGCCGCTCGCCACCTCCCCCGTTTCACGGGGGAGGAACCAGGCTGTTCCTCCCCCGCAACGCGGGGGAGGGGGACCATGCGAGGCATGGTGGAGGGGGCGATGAAGCTCTCCACGACGATCAAGTTCCTGCCAAACCATGCCGGGATCGACATGGCGCTGGTGCTGGAGGCGGAGCGGCTCGGCTTTGATGCGGTGTGGGCCGGCGAAGCCTACGGCAGCGACGCCGTCAGCCCGGTCGCCTGGGTGCTGGCGCAGACCAGCCGCATCAAGGCCGGGACCAGCATCATGCAGATGCCGGCGCGCACGCCCGCTTGCGCCGCGATGACCGCGATGACCTTGCAGGCATTGTCCGGCAACCGCTTTCTCTGCGGCATCGGCCCCTCGGGGCCGCAGGTCGTCGAGGGCTGGCACGGCGTCGCGTTCGGCAAGCCCTTGGCGCGCACGCGCGAATACGCCGCGATCATCCGCCAGGTGCTGGAGCGCAAGGCGCCGCTCGAATTTCACGGCGAGCATTACGACATCCCCTATCGGGGGCCGGGCGCCACCGGGCTCGCGAAGCCGCTGCGCAGCATCCTCCACGGCGACCCGAGCCTGAAAATCTACACCGCCTCGATCTCGCCGGCCGGGCTGCGCTGCGCCGGCGAAGTCGCCGATGGCGTGCTGCCCTATTTCATGTCGCCGGAAAAGGCCGCGGCGATCGTCGAGCCGATCGTCGAGGGGCGCAAGAAGGCCGGCAAATCGCCCGACCTCGGCGATTTCGACAACGCGCCCTACGTGCGGGTCAGCATGGGCGACGACATCCAAAAATGCCGCGACGCGCTGAAGCCCGGCCTCGCCTTCTACATCGGCGGCATGGGCGCGCGCGGCGCCAATTTCTACAACGATTTGACGAAGCGCATCGGCTACGAGGCCGCCGCCGCCGAAATCCAGGACCTCTTCCTCGCCGGCAAGCGCGAGGAAGCCGCCGCCGCGGTGCCCGACGCGCTGATCGACGAAATCTCGCTGGTCGGCCCCCCGGCCCGCATCCGCGAGCGCCTGCAAGTCTGGCAGGACATCGCGAAAAAGCACTGGGTCGGCTCCCTGGTCCTGGTCGGCGCCGATGCCGCCGCGCTGCGCATCATCGCTGAAGCGGTGCTGTAGCATGTTGCGCGCTGATTCCTATGGCATTATATAAGTAATGACATAATGAAGAGGACCCAATGAAACAGCGCTCGATCAGGCTCGGCCGGCCGCCGCGCGCCGATGTCACCGTTGGAACGCCGAAAAAGCGTTATATCAAAGGGCTGAGCTCGCCGCCCCAGGGTAGGCCGAGCGTCGTCACGATCAACCGCGCCGATGTGGTCGCGGACATCGAGCGGGCAGCCGACGCATTCACCGGCGGCAACAAAACGGAAGCTGTTGCTTTGGCCGTCAGGCGCTGGCTTGAGCAGGACGCCCGCGCGGGCTCGTTGTTCGGCAGGCATGCGGGATCGGTTCGCTTTCGCGAAGGGGTGGATCCAATCGCGCCGGCGCTCGATGTCCAGCCCGATGCCGAGAGCGGCCGCGAGATCGAACGGTGAGTGGGGGTGTTGCTCGACACGCACATCGCTTTGTGGCTTGAGGGCGCTGACCCGCGCCTGCGACCCTCTACCCGCGAGGCCATCGACCGGCATTGGCAAGACGGCGGGACGATCCTGTTAAGCGCGGTATCGGTCTGGGAGATCGCTTTGCTTGTGGATTCGGGGCGGCTCGCCCTCGATGTTCCGGTCGAAACCTGGGTCGAACGGTTCCTCGATTATCCCGGCGTGGAAGCGGCACCGCTGGACCACCGGGCTGCCGCCCGGGGCTACGAATTGCACCAGCTCGAGCATCGCGATCCTGCGGACCGGCTGCTGATAGGCACCGCAATCGAGCATGGCTGCCCCCTCGTAACATACGATCAGCGGATCGGCCGCTTTGCCAACCGCCACGGCAGCCGCTACGGTTTCTCCGTTGTCGGAACGCAGCCGGGCAGCAGGAACCAGAATGTCTGAACTTGCGTGGACCGGCGGCGATCTGCCGACATTTGTCAGCCACCTCGAATGCTCGCTGACCGGCGAGCGCTATGAGGCGGACCGGCTGCATGGGCTGTCGCGCGCCGGGCGGCCGCTTCTGGTGCGCTATGACCTCGACGGCGTCAAGCGGGCGCTGCCGCGCGAGGCGCTCAGCGAACGGCCGCAGACGCTGTGGCGCTACCGCGAGCTGCTGCCGGTGCGCCGCCCCGAAAACGTGCTGTCGCTCGGCGAGGTGGTGACGCCGATCGTCGCGCTGCCGCGGCTCGCGCATTCCGGCGGCGAATTGCTGGTCAAGGACGAGGGGCGGCTGCCAACCGGGTCCTTCAAGGCGCGCGGCTTGGTACTGGCGGCGTCGATGGCGAAGGAGCTCGGGGTCACCGCGATGGCGATGCCGACCAACGGCAACGCCGGCGCCGCGATGGCGGCCTACTGCGCGCGCGCCGGGATCGCCGCCACGGTGTTCTGCCCGGACGACACGCCCGAGGTCAATGTCCGCGAGATCGCGATGCAGGGCGCCGAGGTTTTCCTCGTCGACGGGCTGATCGACGATTGCGGCAAGCTGGTCGCTGAGGGCGAGAAGGAAATCGGCTGGTTCAACTGCTCGACCCTGCGCGAGCCCTACCGCATCGAGGGCAAGAAGACGATGGGCCTCGAACTCGCCGAGCAGCTCGGCTGGCATATGCCCGACGTGATCTTCTATCCGACCGGCGGCGGCACCGGCATCATCGGCATGTGGAAGGCCTTCGCCGAGATGGAGGCGCTCGGCTGGATCGGCGCGAAGCGTCCGCGCATGGTGGTGGTGCAGGCGGCGGGCTGCGCCCCGATGGTGAAGGCGTGGGAAGCGGGCGACGAGCATGCGCCGCGCTGGCCCGACGCGCACACCTTCGCCGCGGGCATCCGGGTGCCGCAGGCGGTCGGCGATTTCCTGATCCTGCGGGCGGTGCGTGAATCGGGCGGTTTCGCGATCGCGGTCGATGACGAGGCGATCATGCGGGCGTGGCGCGAGGTCGCGGCCGCGGAAGGCTTGCTGCTGTGCCCGGAAGGCGCGGCGACCTATGCCGCCTACAAGGCGGCGGCGGCGGACGGGCGGGTGCGGCCGGGCGAGCGCGCGGTGCTGTTCAACTGCGCCAGCGGCCTCAAATACCCGATGCCCGCGGCCGGCACGCGCATGAAGCTCGCCGACAAGGTCGACTGGAGCCGGATGCGGCGATCATAGCCGCAATTGCCGCTCGAGGATGTCGGGCAGGTCGTTCTCGATCAGCACGACGTCGTGGCCGCCGAGATTGGCGTCGAGCCAGGCTCGCGCGGCGGCGAAGTCCGCGCACGTGACGATTTCGCGCTCAGGCGCCGCCGCGTGGAACGCCGCGGCCAGCGGCGCGACGCGGTGCGGCGCGACGGCGAGCAGCACGTCGGCGTGTTCGGCCGCGAGGCGCCCGATCCTTGCGTGCTCCGGTTCGTGCTCGCTGCCGAGCTCGGCCATCCCGGGCGTGACCAGAATGCGCCGCCCGTCGGGCCGGCGCAAATCGTCGAGCAGCGCCAGCGCCGAGGCGAAGCCGACCGGGTTCGAGTTGTAGGCGTCGTCGATCACGATCGCGCCGTCGCCCTGGCGCTTGACCTCGAGGCGGTGGGCGATCTGCGGCGTGCTGCGCAAGCTTGCCACGACATCCTCCGGCGCGAGGCCGAGGCTACACGCGGCGGCGAAGGCGAGCGCGATGTTGCGCCCCTGGTGCAGGCCGTATAGCGGGGCGCGCAGCTCGTACGCCGCGCCGCGCCAGCTTATGTCGGCGACGATCCCGTCGGGCTCCTGGCGGAGTGCGGCGATCGCCAGATCGGCCCCGGAATCGGCCACGGCATCGGCTCCCACCGTCACCGCGATCTCGCGGTGCTGCTCGACGAATTGCCGCGGCCAGGCAAATTCGAGCGCGTCGGCCGCGACGATCAGCCGCCCGTGGTTGTCGCGCACCGCCTCGGCCAGCTCGAACTTGGCGCGCGCCACCGCGTCCAATGATTTGAAGCGCTCGTAATGCGCCTTGCCGATCGCGCTGATGATGCCGACGCGCGGCGGCGTCAGCGCGCACAGCCGCCGGATCGAGCCTTCGCCGTAAGCCCCCATCTCGACGACGAAATAGCGGTGCTGCGGCTGCAGGCGCTGGCGAATGACGCGCGCGATGCCCATCGCGGTGTTGACGCTGCCGGGGGTGATCAACGTCGGCCCGGCGGTTTCGAGGACGTGCCCGAGGATGTGCTTGACCGAAGTCTTGCCGTAGGAGCCCGTGACCGCGATCACGATCGGGTTGACCTGTTGCAGCCTGGCGCGCGCCTCGCGCCAATAGCCGCGCTGCACCATCGCCTCGGCCGGCGCGAGCAAGAGGTTGGCGGCGACCAGCGCGAGCGGCACCAGCTGCACCGCGATGATCCACGGCAGGACGAAGCGGCTCGCCAGCATCGCGGCAAGCCCGGCGCCCAGGCTCAGCAGCAGCGCGAGCGCATAGATCCGCGTCGCGCGGGCGGTCATCGCCAGCGGCTTTTTGGCGGTCTTGCGGGGATCGCGCTCGATCGCCGCGACCGCGAGGCAGGCGACCCCGGCCAAAACCGTGAAGGCCCAAATCGGCACCACCCTGGCGGGCGCCAACGGCTGCACCGCGCCGATCGCCAGGAGAGCGAGCGACAGCCGCCGGTCCCACGCCCCGCTGTGCAATAGCCAGCGCAGGAAGCGCGGGCAATCGTATTCCTCCTGTTGGAAGAGATGCAGGTAGGTCAAGAGCCGGCGGGCCGCGAAGACGCCGAAAGAAGCAAGGGCAAAGAGCGTAATCACGCCAGTTGCTCCATGAATTCGCCGAGACGCTGGACGATCTGGTGCCGCCCCTCGGTCAAGACGGTCCAGTGGTCGAAGCCGCGCAGCACGATCAGCCGCGATTGCGCCATCAGCGCATCGAGGCGCCGGCCGATTTCGGGCGGTGTCTCGCGGTCATCTTCGCCGTAGAGCAGCACCGCCGGGCAGCGCACCGCGCGCGCCGGCGCGCTCAGGTCTTCGCCGACCGCCTTGACGAGCACCCCCCGCAGCGCCCCGGCCTGCCGGTAGTCGGCGCTACCGAAGCGCTCGCGCAGCCGCTCGCGGGCCGGCCCCTCCGGGGTCAGTCGCCGCAACAGGCGGAAGGCCCAGCGCCGCGCCGCGACGCGCAGCCGCGCCCCGGGCGGGCGATGCGGCGGCAGCCCGGCGGCGGCGACGAGGAAAAGGCCGGCGAGGAGCTCGGGATGGCGCGCCGCCAGCTGCAGCCCGACGCGGGTCCCGAACGAATGGGCGACCCAGATGCGCCGCCCGGCCGGGAGCCGCCCGAGCCATTCGGCGATCGCATCGGCATAGTCCGCGGTGCTCCAGGCGCCGGGCGGCGGCGGCGAGGCGCCAAAGCCCGGCAGATCGAGGAGGATCGAAGGGGCCCGGCGGCGCATCGCCTCGGCCAGCGGCAGCAGCGCCTGGTGGGTGTGCCCCCAGCCGTGCGCCCAGATCAACAGCGGCGCCCCTGGCGGCGAATCGCCCGCGACGCGGAACAGCGCCAGCTCGGCCCCGCCGGCCTCTACGATCTCGGCCGTCACGCCGCCGCCCACCGGCAATTGTGCCGGGTGCGCCGCGAGAGGTAGCTTGCCGGCAGCGCAACGGCTGGGGGGTGCGGATGCCGAGCGGAAGCCAAACCCGCGTCGCGGTTTTTCTCGGCGGCCGCTCGCCGGAGCACGATGTCAGCGTCATCACCGGGCTGCAGGCCCTGAAGGCGCTCGACCAGGAGCGCTTCAGCGCGTTCCCGGTCTATGTAAACCCGCAAGGAAGGTGGTTTGTCGGCGAGCCGCTCGCCGAGCGCCGCAACTATCTGCCCGACGCGCGCGTCGCCGGCGAATTGAGCGAAGTCGCGCTGTCGCTGGATGAGCCCGGCCGCGGCCTTCTCGCGGCAAAGCGCGGCGGCCTTTTCGGTCGCCGCGCGGTGTGGGAATTCGATGTCGCGCTGTTGGCGTTTCATGGGCTGGGCGGCGAGGACGGGCAGATTCAAGGCCTGTTGGAGATCGCCAACCTGCCCTACACCGGAATGCGCACGCTTGCATCCTCGGTGTTCATGGACAAGGTCGCGACCAAGCGCCTGTTGCGCGGCCTCGAGATACCGCTGTTGCCGTTCGCGCTCGTGCCGCGCAAAGCGGGCGGGCTGCCGAGCGCCGATTCGCTGGGGTCCCTGCTCGCCGGCATCGGCTTTCCGTGCATCGTCAAGCCGGTGCATCTCGGCAGCAGCATCGGGGTCGGCAAGGCCGACAGCATCGCGGAGGTGCGGGCGCTGCTGCCGGCGATCTTCCGGCTCGACGCGCAGGCATTGATCGAACCCTTTGTGCCAAACCTCGTCGAATACAATCTGGCGGTTATGCGGCGCGACGGCACGCCGCGAACTTCCGCGATCGAGCAGCCGAAGCGCGCCGAGGAGCTGTTGGATTTCCGCCAGAAATACCTCTCGGGCGGGGGCGGCAAAAGCGGCGTCAAGGGCGACGCGGCCGATAGCCAGGGCATGCTGTCCCTGACCCGCGAGATCAACCCGGCGCTGCCGGAGGGGCTGAAGGATAAGCTGCGGCGCTGGGCGTTGGCCGCGTTCGAGGCGCTCGACGGCGCCGGCGCGCCGCGCGTCGATTTCTATTGCGACGCGGCGACGGGCGAGGCTTGGCTCAACGAGGTCAACCCGTGCCCCGGCTCGTTCGGCTATTTCCTGTGGGAGGCGGCCGAGCCGCCGCTCGGCTTCACCGCGTTATTGTCGCTGCTGATCGACGAGGCCGTGGCGCGCCATCGCGAATGCCAGCTGCCCGATGACCCGGTGCCGGAAGCGGCGCGCCTGCTGCGGCGGCCGTGAGGCGCCAGCGCTATTTCATGCCGTCGCGCAGCACCCGCGCGAGCCGCACCCCGGCCACCGCGAGGCGCTCCTTGACGCTCGCCAGCGCTTTGGTTTCGTAGTCGGGACCCACTTTGTAGAGCGGCGTCGCGGCGCACCCGGCGCCCTGCCCCGGGCGGGCCGGAAATGCGCTCTGGTCGGCCGGCTGCTCGCTATCGAAGCTGTAGACCACCGCCTTGGCAATTTCGTAACTCTCGCGCGCCCAGGATTCCGGGGTGCCCTCGGCCCATTTCGCGCTCGCCGCCGCAGGGATCGCCGCCGCGATGCGGCGGGCGCCGCCGGCGGCGTCCGCCCCCGCCACCTCGTGCACCAGCGTATCCTGCCAGTAGGTCGCCAGCCGCACCGGCGGCTTCCCGCCGATCGCCAGCGCAACGCAATCGCCGCCCCGGTCGCCATGGTCGATCGCGTGCAGCGGGTCGTTGAGATCGCCGACCAGGTTCAAGAGAAACTGCACCGCGGCGAGCCTTTCGTGCGGCGACGTTCCGGGGTTCGCCAGCTCCGCCTGGAACTGCTCGATCTTGTCGACGCTGCAATTGTCCTGCGGCCCGTGGCTCGCCGGGTAGCCCTCGGGCAGCGGCTTGCGGCCGAAACAGGCGCTGCTAAGGTCGGGGTGCTCGACCACCAGGCGGGCGGAATGCCAGGCCGCGGTGGCGGTGCGCGCTTCCGGGCTCTTCTCGGCCAAGGCATCGGCCCAATTGGCTTCGCCGGCGATGTCGGGCTTGGCGAGAGGGTCGCCCTTGTCGCTCGCCAGCAGCGCCAGAACCTTGGCGCGCGCCGCCGGATCGCTCTGCTGCAGCACGTGGTCGGCCACCAGCGCGATGACGCGATGGCCTTCCGGCCCCCAGGCGAGGCTCGCCCGCACCGGCAGCAGCAGCGCCGCGACCGCCGCGCCGAGCGCCACGCCCGGCCCGATCCAGCGTGCCATTCCCTCGCCCCTCCCCGCCAAGCCGCCCTATTGCCTGAACACGTCCCAGCATCGCATGCTAGCATTGCCGCAACCGGGATGTCAGGGCCCGGACCGGTATCCAGCCGAGCCGATATCCAGCCAAGGAGGAACGCATGCGCGGGGTGGTCTTTACCGGCGAACGCCAGCTCGAGCTGATGAATTTCCCCGATCCGACGCCCGGGGACGGGGAAGTTGTGATCGAGATGAAGGCGTCGGGCATGTGCGGCAGCGATCTCCACCAGTATCGCCGCCCGAAGGCCGGCGGCCCGACCGGCGGCCTCGCCGCGCCCTCCGAGCCGACCATCGGCGGGCACGAGCCGTGCGGCATCGTCGCGGCGATCGGCCCCGGGGTCAGCGCGGCCCAGGCCAGGCTCGGCCAGCGCGTCATGGTGCACCATTACAAGGGCTGTACCGTCTGCAACCACTGCCGCTCCGGCTGGTCGCAATTGTGCCAGGAGCAGCCGGTCCTGGTGTACGGCAACAACGCCCATGGCGGCCACGCGCAATACCTCAAGGTGCCCGCGTTCACGCTGGTGCCGCTGCTCGACGAACTCTCGTTCACCACCGGCGCCGCGGTCTCGTGCGGCACCGGCACGGCATACGGCGCGCTGCGCCGCATCCGGGTTTCCGGCAACGACACGATCGCGATCTTCGGACAGGGCCCCGTCGGCCTCTCGGCAACTCAGCTCGCGAGCGCGATGGGGGCGCGGGTCATCGCGCTCGATGTCAGCGAGGAGCGGCTCCAACGCGCCAAGGAATTCGGCGCCGCCGAGACGGTCAACCCGCGCTCCAACGATCCGGTCGGCGCGATCAAGGACCTGACGCACGGCTACGGCGCCGAATTCACCTCGATACGTCGTCGCAGCCCGAGGGACGCATCGCCGCGGTGCGCGCGACGAAGGTCTGGGGCACGACCTGCTTCGTCGGCGAGCGCAACCAGGTGACGATCGACGTCAGCCCCGACATGCTGCGGAAGCAATTGACGATCGTCGCCTCGTGGACCTTCTCGCAGATGGGCCAGGCCGAGTGCGCCCAATTCGTCGCCGACCGGGGGATCGACGTCGAGAAACTATTCACCCACCGCTGGAGCCTCGACCAGGCCGAGGAAGCCTACAAACTCTTCGACACCCAAACCACCGGCAAGGGCGTGTTTCTGATGTGAACGAAAGGGTCAACCACGCAGCATCACGGCGATAGAGAATCGCCAACCGCGTTAATCAAGTTACCGTCATTGCGAGCGAAGCGAAGCAATCTCGGGGCGCCGCACCCCGGACCTGAGATTGGTTCGTCGCTGCGCTCCTCGCAATGACGGGCGTATATCCCTCTGTGGTGAATTAATCCTATCGGGAGGAATTTCGATGACCGCGACGACGCCACATCTCGCCAATGAAGACATGCTGGGGCCTTTGGCCTCGCGCTACGTCAAGGTCGACGATCTGCCGTGGAAGCCGACGCCATGCGCCGGCATCGACATGAAGATATTGGTCGAGGACAAGGAGACCGGCCTGTTGACGGCGTTGTTCCGCTGGCAGCCGGGTTCCGAACTCTCGCTGCACGAGCATGTCGAAGTCGAGCAGACCTTCGTCCTCGAGGGCAGCCTGGTCGACGACGAGGGCGAGGTGACCGCCGGCAACTACGTCTGGCGCCCCAAGGGCAACCGCCACATCGCGAAATCGCCGGGGGGCGCCTTGGTGCTGTCGATTTTCCTCAAGCCCAACATCTTCCTGACCGGCGCCAATGAGGGAACGCAGTTGCGGTGATACATTGCGTCACCCCGGCGCAGTCCGGGGCCCACGGTTCAGCCGCTCGTGCGGTTGCTCTGTGGATACCGGCCTGCGCCGGTATGACGACGGTGGGCGGGGGAGGACCTATGCCGAAATCGAAAATCTTCGCGACATTCGCCGAGGCGGTGCGCGACATCCCGGACGGCTCGGTCATCGGCTTCGGCGGGTTCGCCGTGGTCGGCATGCCGATCAACCTCTATGGCGCCTTGAGGGAGCAGGGCGCGAAGCGGCTGACCTGCGTCTCCAACGGCACCCGCGGCGGCGCGACGATGCCCGAGGAGGCGCCGACCATGGAGTGGCTGATCCGCAACGACCAGGTGACAAAGGCGATCTGCTCGTTCACCGCGCCGACCCGCGCCTCGCAGCGCCTCGCCCTCTCCGAATATGTCGATAAGGGCCTCATTGAAGCGGAGCTGGTGCCGCAGGGCACGCTCGCCGAGCGGATGCGCGCCGCCGGCGCCGGCATCCCGGCCTTCTATACCCCGGCCGCGGTCGGCACCGAACTCGCCGAGGGCCGCGAAACGCGGGTTTTCAACGGCCGCGAATACCTGCTGGAGGAAGCGCTGCCGCTCGATTACGCATTCATCCGCGCCTGGAAGGCCGACGACGCCGGCAACCTATTGTTCCGCCGCTCGCAGCGCAACTTCAACCCGCTGATGGCGATGGCGGCGAAGGTCACGATCGTCGAGGTCGAGGAGGATTTTCTCCCCCGCGGCGCGATCGACCCCGACGATGTGCACCTCCCCGGCATCTACGTCCACCGCATGGTCAAAATCCCGCCGCCCCCCGCAGGCTGGTGGCCGATGCGCCCGGCCGAGGTCGCGAAACTGGAAGCCGAAAAGACCAGGTAGCGCAAAGGACGCGACGGATACGCGAAGGACGCGAAGGTGACCGAAGAAGACATCGGGCACGCGATCATCGGCGCGGCGATGAAGGTCCATTCGGCCGTCGGGCCTGGATTGCTCGAAAGCGCATATGAAACGTGTTTGGCGTACGAACTCGAAAAAAATTGGATCGCTGGGTTCCTGCTGAATTTTAATGTCGCGCACATGCGCGACGGGATCGTGAGGCTGGTCAATGGACTGTGAGTCTTCGCGACCATCGCGTATCCATTGCGTCCTTTGCGTCAACGACCGGGTATGGAGGAAGGCGGCATGAGCGACGCGAAGGGGCTGAGCCGGCAGCAGATGTGCGATCGGCTGGCGATGGAATTCGAGGACGGCTGGATCGTCAATCTCGGGATCGGCATCCCGACGCTGTGCTCGAATTATGATTTCGGCGACCGGGAGATCATCTTCCATGCCGAAAACGGGGTCATCGGCTACGGCCCCTTGACCGGCGCCGGCAAGGAGGATTTGCACCTCGTCAACGCCGGCGGGCAGCATGTGACGCTCAGGCCGGGCGCCGCGATCGTGCATCACGCCGATTCGTTCGGCCTCATTCGCTCGGGGCGCATCGACGTCACCGTGCTCGGCGCCTACGAGGTCGCCGCCAACGGCGATTTCGCCAACTGGAAGATGGCCGGCCAGCAGGGCGGCGGCATCGGCGGGGCGATGGATCTGGCGGCCTGCGCCAAACACGTCTTTGTCGCGATGGAGCAGACGACGCGCCGCGGCGCGCCGCGCCTCGTCGAGCGCTGCGCGATCCCGGTGACGGCGAAGGGCGTCGTCGACCTCGTCATCACCAATTTCGGCCTGTTCGCGATCACCGCGGAGGGCATGGCATTGCGCGAGATCGCCCCCGGCGTCACGGTCGACGAGGTCAGGGCGACCACCGGCTGCGACCTCCTCGTGCCGCGCGAGGTACCGCCGGTGCGGCTGCGCGCCTGAGCGCCCCGGGGAGCGGATGGACAGCGCCGCGCGGCCTCTCGCCCTCGTCACCGGCGCGTCGGGCGGCATCGGCGCGGCGCTGGCGCGCGAGCTGGCGCGGCACGGCCACGACCTCGTGCTCGCCGCGCGCAGCCTGGCGCCGATGGAGGTCCTCGCCGCCGATTTGCGCGAACTCAGCGCCGCCACGACCGTCGTCGCCGCCGACCTGGCGAGGCCCGGGGCCGCGGGGCGCCTCGCGCACGACATCGCGAGCCGCGGCCTCGCGATCGACGTGCTGATCAACAACGCCGGGCTCGGCGCGGCGGGCCGCTTCGACCGCTCCGATCCGGCGCGCATCGCCGAGATATTGCACGTCAACATCGTCGCGCTGAGCGAGCTGACGCGGCTCTTGCTGCCCGGCATGGTCGAGCGCGGGCGGGGCCGGATCATGCTGGTCGCCTCGGTCGCCGGGTTTCAGCCAGGGCCGCACATGGCGGCCTATTTCGCCAGCAAGGCTTACGTGCTGAGCCTTAGCGAGGCGCTGGCCTACGAGTTGCGCGGCACCGGGGTCAGCGTCACGGCGCTGTGCCCCGGCGCGACCGCCACCGATTTTTTCGCGGTCGCCGGGGCCGGCAACTCGCTGATGGCCCGCCGGCTGCGCCGGATGATGTCAGCGGAAGAGGTGGCGCGGCTCGGCTATCGCGGCCTCGTCGCCGGCCGCCGGGTCGTCATCACCGGGGCGATGAACCGCCTGGTCGCGCTGGCCAGCCGCCACGCGCCGCATTGGATCACGCTGCCGGTAACCGACCGGCTGATGTCGGAGGATTAGCCGGCCCGCCGGCCGGGCGGGGCGGCGGCGCGCGGTCGGTTTCCACCGCATGGGTCAGCGCGTAGGCGCCGAGCAGCGCGCCGTCCATCGGCTCGGCAAACAGATAGCCCTGCCCGAGATCGCATCCCGCCTCGCGCAGAAACTCGCGCTGGCCCTCGGTTTCGATGCCCTCGGCGACGATCGCGGCGCCGAACATGCGGGTGATGTCGAGCAGCGCCTGCACCAGCCGCTCGCCGTCCATCGTGCCGATTTGCGCGACGAACTCGCGCTCGATCTTGATCGCGTCGATCGCATAGTGGCGCAGGCTGTTGACCGAGGAATAGCCTGTGCCGAAATCGTCGATCGCGACCCGCATGCCGAGCTTGTCCAGTTCGGCGAGGACCGCGCGGGTTATGTCGGGGTCGCGCATAAAAGCGGTCTCGGCGATCTCGAGCTTCAGGCGGTCGGGTGAAAATCCGCCGCCGAAGATTGCCCGCAGGGTCGCCAGCAGCGGCTCGGGATCGCTGAACTGGCGGGCCGCGAGATTGACGCTGACCCAGTCGATGACGTGTCGGCCATAGAGCACCCGCCACGATTCGAGCTGGCGGACGGTCTCGCGGATCGTCCAGCTGCCGACTTCGAGGATGAGCCCGGTTTCTTCGAGGATCGGCACGAAGGTCGCGCCGGCGACCAGCCCCTCGCTCGGGTGGTTCCACCGCAGCAAGGCTTCGGCGCCGACCATGCGGTTGTCCGAGAGGCGCAGCACCGGCTGGTAGTGCAGGATGAATTCGCCGCGCTCAAAGGCCTGGCGCAACTGCTCGGCGAGCGAATAGCGCCGCGTCGCGGCCGCGGTCAGCGTCGGCTCCCACGCCACCACCTTGTTGGGGCCGAGCGACTTGGCGTGCTGCAGCGCCAGATCGAGGTCGCGCAGCACATCACCCTCGCGCCGGTGCGCCGCGGTGAGGACGAGGAAGCCGATGCTGGCGGTCAGGCGCAGCGAATGCTCTCCGACCGTGATCGGGTGCTGCACCGCGCGCAAGAGCCGCGCCGCGAGCGCGTGCGCTTCGCCGATCGGGAACGCCGGGGCGCCGCAGATGATGCCGAATTCATCGGCGCCGAGCCGGGCGACGAGGTCGGTCGCGCGCGCCACCGCCGGCTCGCCCGGCAGCCGCGACCGGGTGCCGGCAATCAGCCGCCCCGCGGTGACTTCGAGCACCCGGTCGCCGATCGCGGTGCCGTAGAGGCTGTTGACGCCGCGGAAGCGGTCGAGGTTGATCGCGAAGACGACGCTGTCGCCGCGCTCAGGATCGGCATCGGCGAGCGCGTCGCGCAGCCGCCGGGCAAATGCCTGGCGCTCGGCGAGGCCGATCGCGGCGCCGGGAGCGGTGGCGCCCTCGGCGCCCGCCGCCGCGATATCGAGCGCCACGATGATCCCCGCGAGGATGCCGCTCGGCCCGCGATAGGGCTGTGCGCTGAGGCGGCCAGGCCACATCTGCCCAGCCGGGTCGACGGCGGCGATCGGATGATTCGCGACGGTTTCGCCGGCCAGCGCGCGCTGCTGCACCGCCGCGAGCGCCGCCTGGCCCGTTTCGCTCAGCGCGCCGTGGCGCTCTCCGGCAAGCCTCTCAGCGGAAATTCCGAAGGCGGCGGCCCACGCCGCGCTGGCCGCGAGGTAGCGCAGTTCGCCGTCAAACCACGCGACCGCCGCCGGAATTTGCGCGACGAACGCGGCCAGGGAAGGGGTGTCGATGTCGGGCTCTGGGGTCATCCGTGCGGTGCTGGCTGTCGCGGCCTCGCGGCGCTTCTTTCGCCGGTCCGAGGCCGCAAATCCTGAAGCAAGATTAACCTTACCCCGGCAGACCGGCACGGGCTTTCGCCGCCGGTTTTCGCTTAATTTTAGCCAAATTACCGATAATCATCGCGTCCCGCCGCTGTCTCGCGCGCAATTCGCCAAGCATTGCCAAGCAATTGACAGCCGGCCGGTGAATTACCATCTGAGGCTCCGGCGCTCAAAGCGGTCGCGCATCGGGCGGACCAAGCCGGGCGCTTCCCGTGCCTTTTGCAGGGCGGGAATTGTGGGACGGAGTGCCAAGCGTGGACTTCGCGAATTTTACCGAGCGGGCGCGCGGCCTGTTGCAGGCGGCGCAGATGGACGCCCTGGCCGGGCGCCAGCAAAACCTGTTACCCGAGCATCTCCTGAAGGCGCTGATCGACGACGGCGAGGGCCTCGCCCGGCGTCTGGTGCGCGATGCCGGGGGCGACCCCGATCTCCTCAAAACCGCGGTCGAAGAACGCCTCGAGCGGCTGCCGAAAGCGACCGGCGAGGGCCCGCATCCGATCTACATGTCGCCGGAATTGGCCGCCGTACTGCAAGGCGCCAGCGACGCGGCGCGCGCCGGCGGCGACCGCTTTGTCACCGCCGAGCGCCTGCTCGCGAGCCTCGCGGCGCAGCCGGCGTTGCGCGCCTTGTTCACCCGCGCCGGGGTCAACCCCGCCGGCCTCGCCGAGGCGGTCGACAAGTTGCGCCAGGGCCGCAAGGCCGACCAGCCGTCGGCCGAGCAGAACTGGGAGGCGCTCGCCAAATACGCCCGCGACCTGACCGAGGAGGCGCATCACGGCAAGCTCGACCCGGTCATTGGCCGCGACGACGAAATCCGCCGCACCCTGCAGGTGCTGGCGCGGCGCACCAAGAATAATCCGGTGCTGATCGGCGAGCCCGGGGTCGGCAAGACCGCGGTCGTCGAGGGCCTCGCCCAGCGCATCGCCGCCGGCGACGTACCGGAGGGCCTCAAAGACCGCCGGGTGCTGGCGCTCGATCTGACGCAGATCCTCGCCGGCGCCAAGTTCCGCGGCGAGTTCGAGGAGCGCCTCAAGGCGGTATTGGCCGAAATCCAGGCCGCCGCCGGCCAGATCATCGTCTTTATCGACGAATTGCACATGCTGGTCGGCGCCGGCCGGGTCGACGGCGGCATCGATGCCTCCAACATGCTGAAGCCGGCCCTGGCGCGCGGCGAACTGCGCTGCATCGGCGCGACGACCCCCGACGAATACCGCCGCTACATCGAGAAGGACGCGGCGTTGGCGCGGCGCTTTCAGCCGGTGACGATCGACGAGCCGTCGGCTGATGACGCGGTCTCGATCCTGCGCGGCCTCAAGAGCCGCTACGAGGTGCATCACGGCGTGCGCATCGCCGACGCGGCGATCGTCGCGGCGGTGCAGCTCGGGTCGCGCTACATCGGCGACCGCCGGCTGCCCGACAAGGCGATCGATCTCGTCGACGAGGCCGCGTCGCGGGTGCGCATGGCGATCGACAGCAAGCCCGAGGCCCTCGACGCGGTCAGCCGCCGCGCGATGCAATTGAAGATCGAGCGCGAGGCCTTGAAGGCCGAGCCCGACCGCGCCTCGCAGGAGCGCCTCTTGAAGCTCGAAACCGAGCTCGCCGAGGCCGAAAAGGAAGAAGCCTCGATGGAGGAGGTGTGGCGGACCTCGCAATCGCGCCGCAGCGCCGGCCGCCAGCTCAAGGAGGAGCTCGACCAGGCGCGCACCGGGCTCGAACGCGCCCAGCGCGACGGCGATTGGAGCCGCGCCGGCGAACTGACCTATTCGCTGATCCCGGACCTCGAAAAGCGCCTCGCCGAAGCCGAGGCGCGGGCCGCCACCGAGCGCGAGGAAGTCGGCGTACCCGACGTCGCCGCGGTGGTGACGCGGTGGACCGGCATCCCGGTCGAGAAGATGCTCGAGGCCGAGCGCCAGCGCTTGAAAGACATGGAGGAGCGGCTCGCCGAGCGCGTCGTCGGCCAGCCCGAGGCGGTGCGCGCCGTGTCGAAGGCGGTGCGGCGCAGCCGCGCCGGCCTCAAGGACCCGGCCCGGCCGACGGGCTCGTTCCTCTTCTTGGGGCCGACCGGAGTCGGCAAGACCGAGCTCGCCAAGGCCCTGGCCGAGTTCCTGTTCGACGACGAGAACGCGATCACCCGGCTCGACATGTCGGAATACATGGAGCGCCACACCGTATCGCGCATGATCGGCTCGCCGCCGGGCTATGTCGGCTACGACGACGGCGGCACATTGGCCGAGAAGATCCGCAGGAAGCCCTACCAGGTCGTGCTGCTCGACGAAGTCGAGAAGGCGCACCCCGATGTGCTCAACGTGCTCTTGCAGGCGCTGGAGGACGGGCGCCTGACCGACGGCCAGGGCCGCACCGCCGATTTCCGCCACGCGATCCTGATCATGACCTCGAACCTCGGCGCCGAAGCACTCTTGGCGCTCGGCGAGGAGGAGCCGGTCGGCCACGCGCGCGGCGAGGTGATGGAGGCGGTGCGCCGCGCCTTCCGGCCGGAGTTCTTGAACCGGCTCGACGACGTATTGATTTTCGGGCGGCTGGGGCGCGAGGAGATGGCGCGGATTGTCGAACTCCAGCTGGCTCGGGTCAACGAGCGGCTGGCCGAGCGGCACCTGACGCTCGTCGCCGACGCGGCGGCGCGGCGGCGTCTCGCTGAATTGGGCTGGGACCCGGCGTTCGGCGCCCGGCCCTTGAAGCGGGCGATCCAGGGCCTCGTCGAGGACCCGATCGCCGAACGCCTGCTCGATGATGCGTCAGATGGGGCCGACGGCGAGGCCGCCGAACCGGCAGCGCTGCGGTTGTCGCTGGAGGACGGCCGCCTGGCGCTCGATGGCGTCATCGTCGAGGACGACCGGCCGCAGGGCTACAAGGCGCCCGACCGCCCGCCGATCGGCTTCGCGCTCGCCCCCGCCGGCGGCAGCGCCGCGATGCACTAAGAGAGCCCCTCCCGCACTGCGGGAGGGGTCTGCACAGCTACAGCTGCTGCAGCATCGCTTCGGCGCTGGAGATGCCGTATTCGCCCGACGGCTCGACGTTCAATGCCTTGACGACGCCGTCCTCGACCAGCATCGAATAGCGCTGAGAGCGGATCCCCATGCCGGCGCTGATGCGGTCGAGGTCGAGCCCGATCGCGTTGGTGAAATCGGCGCTGCCGTCGCCCAGCATGGTGATCTTGCCGTCGGCGCCGTGCTCCTTCCCCCAGGCGCCCATGACGAAGGCGTCGTTGACCGCGATGCAGGCGATCTCGTCGACCCCCTTCGCCTTCAGCGCCGCGGCGTTGTTGACGTAGCTCGGCAGGTGGCGCTGCGAGCAGGTGCGCGTGTAGGCGCCCGGCACCGCGAAGAGCGCGACCTTCCGCCCGCGGAAGAACTCGTCCGACGACACTTCCTTCATCCCCTCCGGCGTCAGATGGCGCAGCGTCACCGACGGGACCCGATCGCCAACCTTTAACGTCATGTCTGCCTCCTCTTCGTGGCTGTCATGTTCATCTCTGTCATGGCTGCTCGATATGGAAAACCGCTTTGCCGGGGATCCGCCGGTCGCGCAACAAGGCGCCGATGCGCGGGATCTCGCGCCAGCCGTGCTCGACGATGCGCGGCCGCAGCGAGCCGTCGGCGACCAACCCGGCGAGCAAGGCAAGGTCCGGTCCGAAACGCTCCTCGGCCTCCGAGGTGAAATAATGGAAGCCCTGGATGCGGGCGTTCTGGTGTTCGGCGAAATCGCGGAAATTGAGTTCGGTCGGCTCGCCCGAGGAATTGCCGAAGATGACGACGGTGCCGCGCGCCTCGACCCGCGCCAGCGCGGCCTTGAGCGAGGCGCCGCCGGCCGCTTCGAGGATGACGGCAAAGCGGCCCTGGGCGTCGGCGATCTCGGTGACGATCTCGGCCGCGCCGAGGCCGTCAAGCACGCGGGCGCGTTCCGGGTTGCCGACGATCGCGGTGACCCGCGCGCCGGAGCGCGCCGCAAGCTGCACCGCGAGGTTGCCGACCCCGCCGGCGGCGCCGGTCACCAGCACGCGCTTCCCCAACAGCGGCGCGCCGTGGCGCAGCGCCCGCAGCGCGGTCAGCCCGGCGACCGGCAGCGCCGCCGCCGCGCCGAACGACACGTTGTCGGCGATCGCCGCCATGCGGCGAGCTGGCACCGCGGCGCGCTCGGCCCAGCCCTCCCAATCGCACAGCGCGACGACCCGGGCGCCGGCCGCCGGGCCGCTGCCGTCGGCGGCGGCGCGCAACACCACACCGGCGATGTCCTGTCCCGGCCGCCAGCCTTCGGGCCGTACCTGAAAGAGACGCAGTTCGCCGCGGTTGAGCGAAAAGGCATGCACCGCGACGAGCGCCTCATCTGGCCGCAATTCCGGCTCGGCGACCTCGCGGACCGCGACCGGTTCCGGTCCCTCGGGCGTGTTGACGACAGCGAGCATCTTACCTCTCGTCCTGCCGAGAACCCCCACCCCGACCCTCCCCCGCTTGCGCGGGAGGGGGTCACCGGAGTCTCCCCCTCCCCCGCAAGCGGGGGAGGGTTGGGGTGGGGGTTACCTCGGCGTCAGTTGAGCCGCAGATCGGTGATGTGCTTGGGGTCGGGCTTCAGTTCGCCGATCTCGACGCGCCGGACGATGTCGGTCAGGATCGCGTTGGTCGGGGCCGGCACGCCAACCTCCTCGCCCTTCTGCACGACAAAGCCGTTGATGAAGTTGATCTCGGTGCGGCGGCCCTTGAACATATCCTGCCCGGTCGACGGGCGGTGCTCGCCGCCGCCGCGGTTGGCTTCGGCGAGTCGGTGATCGTCGATCTCCTTCTGCGCCGCCGGATCGCCCTCGCCGGCCCGGGCCAGCGTTTCGGGGTCCATGTGGCTGACCTCGTCGAACGTATAGCCCAATGCCTGGCCAACGCGGATCGCCTCGCTGCCGAGCCGGTTGGAGAAATGCCGCAGCTGGTCGTTCTTGACCACCTCGCGGCCGATCATCCCGGTGCACGCCGAGAGCCCGTTGCCCATGACGTTGGTGACCAGCTTCGACCAGCGCTCGCCCCACAGATTCTCGGTGACAAATGCGCTGTCGGCGTTGGCGAGGAGGCCGCAGACTTCCTTGGCGCGGTCGGTAACGCGGCCGTGCACTTCGCCGACCCGGAAGACGGTGTGGCGCGTCCCGGATTTGCCGGCGGCGCGGCGGATTTGCCCCGGCGCGTGCAGTTCGACGGTGATCGAGCTGGCGATCGAGCCCAGCGTCTTGCCCCAGCCGACGACACCGGCGATCGTCTCTTCGTTCATGCAGTTCTGCAACGAGACGCAATAGCCGTCGGGCGCGAGGTATTGCTTGATCATCATGGTCGCCCAGGCCGTGTCGTAGGATTTGGTGCAGACGAAGGCGATGTCGAACGGCTTTTCCTTCGAGACGTGCTGCAATTCGGTGACGTGCAGCGCCCGCACCGGCACGGTGAACGGCTCGACTTCCCGGATATGGGTGATCGTCAGCCCGTGCGCCTTCATGTGCTCGACGTGCTCGGGCCAGAAATCGATAAACGTCACGTCTTCCCCGGCTTGCACCATGTGCGCCCCGGCATAGCCGCCGACCGCGCCAGTACACACCACCGCAATCTTCTTCCCCGTCGCCATCAGCCTTCCTCCGTTTTCCCGGGCGTCGCGCGCCGCAACTCTGCGGGCGTGATCCTAAAGCAGGATCCGATGGGGTGGAACATGTCTCCGTCACCCCCGCGCAAGCGGGGGTCCAGAGCAAAGGGCGGGTTGGTCGCCCCTGGATTCCCGCGTGCGCGGGAATGACGGTTCAATTTGGCCGGGTGGCGCTCCAGTAAGATTGCGGCGGCGCGGCGGTTGCTCAAGTGCGCTTGCGCCGCGGGTTGCGGGCGGCGGCGCGAGCGGGCGGTTTCCGGCGGGCGGCGGCCGGCCGCGGTTTCGCGCGCGGCTTCTTGGTTTTGCCGCGCGAGCGGCGGGCGACGATCCAGGCGAGGACGGCCATCCCCCGCCCGTCGGCGAAGAGCGCCAGCGGCAATAGCAGCAGGGCCAGCGCCATCAGCGCGCTGGCGACGCGTTCCAGAAGCGGATAGCCGCCGAGCACGACAACGACGAACCCGAGCGCCAGCCCGAGCCCGAAGATCAGCAGCGCCGCTTTGGTGTAACGCAGATGCCGGAAAAAGCGCCCTCCCGCGCCGAGCGGGAGGGCCATGCGACGCTACTCCGCGGCCGGCGCTTTCGACGCGGCGAAACGCGGGTAGTCGGTGTCGTCGGCGAAGGCTTCGTCGCCCTCGGTCGCGACCGGCTCGGCGTAGTCCAGCGCGCCCTGGATGTTGTCGCCCCAGACCTCGCGCGGCAATTCGTAGAGGACCTCGACGCCGTAGCCGTTGGGGTCGCTGATGTAGAGGCTGTGGGTCATGCCGTGGTTGACGCGGCGGTGAAACTTGACGCCGCTATGGCGCAGCCAGGCGAGCTGCTTCAGCCACGCCTCGCGGCTCGGCATGTGGATCGCGATGTGGTTGATCGCGACCGGCGCGCCGAACAATTCGAAATTCTCCGGCGGCTTCGGCAGGTTGGGGTTCTCGCACAGCGCGATGTCGTGGTGGTTCATCTGGCCGTTGTGATTGCCGCTGTAGAAGCGCATCGGGCGGCGGCTCGACCGGCCGACCTCCTTGAAGCCGAGGATCTCGGTCCAGAATTTGTGCGACTCTTCCATGTCGCGCACGTTGATCACCAGGTGGTTGATGCCGCCGGGCGTCACCGCCTCGGTCGGCGCCGTCGGAGCGATTGGGGTGGTCCCGTCCGCCATGTCGTCTCTCCGCCAAGATCAATCTGCCGTCACCGGCAATTATATGGCGCGGGCGCGCGGTTTGCCAATCGCCGGCCGCATCAGCGATTGAGCCAGCGCCGGGCGAACCCCAGGAGCCCCTGCGGCAGGAAGATCACCATCGCGATGAAGATCAGCCCGACCGGCACCAGGTAACCCATCCCGACGAGCCCGCTCAGCCCCAGCGGCACCAGATAGGGCGCGGTGAACAGCCGGGAAAACCCCTCGCGCAGCACCAGAAAGAAGGCGGCGCCGACGATCGGGCCGACCAGCGTTCCGACGCCGCCGATGACGTTGTAAATGACCGTTTCGCCCGACACGAGATAGAACACGAAATCGGGGGCGGCGAACTGGTTCTGGATCGCGTAGAGCACGCCGGCGAGGCCGGCGAAGAGCCCCGACAGCATGACCGAGACGATCTTGTAGCGCTCGACCGGATAGCCGATGGCGCGGGTGCGCGCCTCGTTTTCGCGGATCGATTGCAGCACCATGCCAAAGGGCGACTGGGTGATCCGCCGCAGCAAGAGATAGGACCCGGTCACCACCGCGAGCACGAACCAGTGCATCACCGAGGCGGTCATCGGCAGCGAAAAGAGCCCCGATACGCCCAGTGCCGGCCGGTCGAAGGTCAGTCCGTTCTCGCCGCCGGTCACGCTCGTCCAGGTGAAGATGATAACGTAGAAGATCTGCGAGAAGATCAGGGTCGTGATCGCGAAATAGATGTCGCGCAGGCGGGTCGAGAAATAGGCGACGAACGCCGCCACCACCGCCGCCGCGCTGAGCCCGAGCGCGAGCGCGAGCCACAGGCTCGGCGGATCGAAGGCCAGGAGCGCCGCCGCCGCGCCGTACATGCCAAGCCCGAAAAACGCCGAATGGCCGAACGAGATCATGCCGGTGTAGCCGATCAGGAGATCGGACGACATCGCCAAGAGGCCCCAGATCAGGATCTCGGTCAGGAAGCGGCGCCAGAATTCCGATAGGATGAACGGCGCCGCGGTCAAGAGGGCGAGGATGACGGCAAACCCCACCCAGTAGACGAGAGCGCGTCGCTCGGTCATTTCGGGGTCGGGACGAAGAGCCCGGTCGGCCGGAAGAGCAGGGTCAGGATCAACACGACGAACGAAACGATGACCGCCTGGGACGGGCTGACCCACAGCGAGGCGTAGGCTTCGAGGAGGCTGATGAAGAGCGCCGCCGCGACCGAGCCGGCAAGGCTCCCCATGCCGCCGACCACGACGACGATGAAGGCGCGCAGCACCCAGTCGACGCCCATCCCCGAATTGACCCCGACCAAGGGGCCGAACAACACCCCGCTCGCCGCCGCCATCGCCGAGCCGATCGCGAAGACCCCGGTCAGGACCCAGGGCACCGGGATGCCCATCGCCTGCGCCATCACCCGGTCTTGCGTCGTGGCGCGGATCCAGATCCCGAAGCTGGTGAACTTGAGAAACAGCCACAGCGCCCCGATGATCGCCACCGAAAGCCCGGCGATCACCAGCCGGTAATACGGGTAGTCGAGGTAAAAGAGCGCGAAGTGGCCGGCAAACGGCTCGCTGATCTTGCGCGCCGCCGGGCCGAACTGCCACAGCGCGTAATTCTGCAGGACCAGCGAGACGCCGAAGGTGGCGAGGATCGTCGTCAGCGGGTCGCGGCCGATCAGCGGGCGCAGCGTCGTCAGGTAGATCAGCGCGCCGAGCACGCCGATCATTAGCGAGGCGCCGACCAGCGCCAGCCAGAAATTGCCGGTCGCCGCCAGGATCAGGACGCCGGCATAGGCGCCCAGCATGAAGAGTTCGCCGTGCGCGAAGTTGACCACGTCCATGATGCCGAAAATCAGCGTCAGCCCCGAGGCGACGAGCGCCAAGATCATCCCGGTGACGACGCCGTTGAGCGTCTGGATCACCAGCTGATCGAGCAGACCGTCCATGCTAGCGGTCCAGCTCAAAAAGATGAGGCCATTCCCGCAATTCGTCACCCCCGCGAAAGCGGGGGTCCAGGAGCGACAGGCATAGCGCGCGCCGCCCTGGATGCCCGCTTTCGCGGGCATGACGGAAGAGAAACAAGTGTTGGAGTCTGGCCACTAGACGCCGAGATAGCGGTGGATCACTGCGTGCCCCGCCTGCAACTCCGAGGCCAGGGCGTGGTGCCGCACCTCGCCTTTTTCGAGAAAGTAGACGCGCTGGCCGACTTCGAGCGTCAGCGGCACGTTCTGTTCGACCAGCAGCACCGCCACCGCCTCGCGGCGCAGCACGTGGATGATCTCGCCGATCTGCGACACCATGCGCGGCATCAGCCCCTCGGTCGGCTCGTCGAGGAGGATGATCTTGGGCTCCAGCATCATCGCGCGGGCGATCGCCAGCATCTGCTGCTCGCCGCCCGAGAGCGTGCCGCCGGCCTGGCTGCGGCGCTCGGCCAGCACCGGGAAATAGGCATAGGCCTTGTCGAGCAGCTGCTGCTTGCGGGCCGCCCCGACGCCGCCGCGATCGAGCCCGGTGCGCAGGTTTTCCGCGACCGACAACAGCGGGAAGATGCGCCGCTCCTCGGGGACGTAGGCGATCCCGAGCCGGGCGATGCGGTGCGACGGCAGATGCTCGATCGCGCGCCCCTCGAAGCGGATTTGCCCGGCGCTCGGGTGAATGAGGCCGGCGACGGCCTTCAGCGTCGTGCTCTTGCCCACACCGTTGCGGCCGAGGAGGCCAACCACTTCGCCCTCGCCGACTTCGAGCGAGACGCCGTGCAGAATGTGGCTCTTGCCGTAATGGGTGTGAATGTTCTCGACAACCAGCAGCGGGTTCACGACGTCACCACCGCTTCAGCGCGGCGCGCACGAGATTGCGTCGTCGCTCGCAATGACAGCTTCTTTTGGCAGTCGTTGCGAGCGAAGCGAAGCAATCCGGCGCCGCGACTTTGCTGGCTCTCATGTCTTCAGGTAGACCTCGAGCACCCGCGGGTTTTGCTGGATGTCGGCCGGCGTGCCCTCGGCCAAAACCTCGCCGTAATGCAGGACGGTGATGCGCTGCGCCAACTCCATGACGACCTGCATGTCGTGCTCGACGATGAGGATCGTCAGGCGCCGGGCGATCTGCCGGATCAGTTCCATCGTGTCGTGCGTCTCGGCGGCGCTCATCCCGGCCGTCGGTTCGTCGAGGCACAGCAGTTGCGGCTCGGTGGCGAGCGCGATCGCAATTTCCAGCGTGCGCTGCTCGCCGTGCGACAGGTTGGCGGCGAGCTCCTCGGCCTTGTCCAATAGGCCGACGGAAGCCAGCGCCGCCTCGGCCTTTTCGATGATGTCGCGATAGGCGCGGTGGTGGCTGAAGAGGCTCCAGGCATGGCGGCGCGACTGCGCGGCGATGCGGACGTTTTCCAGGACGCTCGCGCTCGGCAGGATGTTGGTGATCTGGTAGGAGCGGGCGATGCCCTTTTGCGAGATGCGGTTGGGCGGCAGCCCGGTGATGTCGTCGCCGGCGAAGAGGATTCTCCCCGAGGTCGGCCGCAGGACGCCGGTGATGCAATTGAAGAAGGTGCTCTTGCCGGCGCCGTTGGGGCCGATCACCGCGCGGATCTCGTCGCGCTCGACCGCGAAGTTAACGCCGTTCAGCGCGGTCAGCCCGCCGAACCTGACGGTCAGCGCTTCGATGCGCAGGATCGGCGCCGTGCTTGGCGCGCCGGCGAGCGCCGCCGGCGCGGGCGCGGCCGCCGCGATGTCGGCGCTCACCTAGACCGAGAAGTGGCAGGCCGGCGGCACCAGCGTTTTGTCCTTCGCCACCGTTTGCTTGATCGTGAATTTGCCGCCGTTGACCTCGTAGATGAACTCGCGCACGAAGGCCTGGTGGTCGGCGGCGCGCAACGTCTTGTCGCCCTGCGGGAAGTCGTAGCCCTCCTTCATCTCCAGCCCTTCGAGCGCCTCGATCAGCTTCATCGTGTCGGCGCGGCCCTGGAAGCCCGATTTCTCGATGCCGATCTTCAAGCAGTTCATCGCCTCGAAATTCGATTGGACGTAGCGGTCGGGGAGCGGCCCCGAGGGATCGATCGCCTTCAGCCGCTTCACCGCGTCATCGAAGAAGGCATGGTGGTAGGGCGTGTCGAGCGGCGGCTGGAACACCGGAACGTAGCGGTTGATCGCGGTAAACCCGTCGATCTTGCTGCCGAGGGCCGGCAGGTTGGTCGATTCGCACACCGCCCCGTCGCCGGCGAATTTGTATTTCTTGGTCAGCCCAAGGTCGTAGGCCTGGTTGCCGATCGTCACCCCGTCCTTGCCGAAGAAGATCGCGAAGAGGCCGTCGAAATCGCCGCTGATCTTGGAGAGGAAAGGCGTCATGTCGGCGGTGCCGATCGGGATGCCGGTGCTGCCGACGATTTCGCCGCCAGATTTCTTGATCTCGTCGGCATAGGCGTCGCGGGTCGACTGGCCCCACGAATAGTCGGCGTAGAGGATGTGCCACTTCTTGCCGAGCTTGCCGACCAGATAGGGCGCGAACGCCACCGCCTGCGCCGGCGCATAGTCGAAGGGGCGGAAGCTGTAGCGGTTGCACTTGCTGGTCGTCAGCGTCGTGTCGAGGCAGACGCTGATCATGTTGACGATCTTGTTGGTCTGGAAGAGTGGCATGCAGGCGAGGCAGATATTGGACAGGACGCCGCCGACATGGACGTCGATCTCGTCCTCGACCAGCAGCTTCTCGGTCTTGCGGCGGCCGACATCGGGCTTCGATTCGTCGTCCTCGGCGAAGAGCTTGACTTCGCGGCCATTGATGCCGCCGGCCTTGTTGATGCGGTCGGTCGCCATCTGCAGGCCGACCAGCGCGGTCTTGCCGACCGCCGCCGCGGCGCCGGACAAGGGCTGGATGCTGCCGATCTTGTAGGGGGCCGAAGCCGCCAAGGCAAAGCGCAGCGGCGTCGCCGCGCCGAGCGCCACCGCCCCGCTCGCCGCGGCAAGCTGCAGCACGCGGCGGCGCGTCATCGCGTCAAGGCCGCCGGTTATCGCCCCGTGACGCCCGCTGTCATAGTCCGCCATGGCAAATCTCCCCTGTGCGCTCGAAAATGGCGCGCCACGTCACTGGCCCCGAATGCAAAACCCGAACCACCGTCCGACCGGCACGAGAAACCGCGAGGGGCGGGCTTCGTGCCGCCCGACCCGCCCTGCGAGCTAGCCCGGGAAGAGGGCGAAGCACTTGTCCGAATTGAAGATGTAGCTCTCGATGTAGTCGACGATCTGCGGCTCGCGGCCGAGCGCGTGCATCGCGCCGCCGAGGCACACCCAGTTGAGAAATTCCTGCTGGCCGGCATCCTCGATCTCGGCGGTCGAGAGGTCGCGCCAGCGCGCCACCTTGCCCGAGGCCAGTTCGTCGAAGCGCGCCCGGTCGCTGGCGTTGTCGGGATAGAGGTAATGGTTTTTCGGGGTCAGGAACGCGTGCGACCAGGAGGACGAGGCGACCAGCGCGACCCGCCACGGGCTGTCGGCCAGCGCCTTGGCGACCGCGCCGCCGACATCGAAGCAGCGCCGCGGGTTGGGCCCCGGCGGATCGATCAAATTGGGGTCGGCATCCCCCGTCAGGTGAGCGGTCGAGCCGCGCTTGGCGATGACCGATGAGCCGTAGCAGTTGACGTGGAACGGCACGACCGGCCAGGGGAAGCCCTTGCGGTCGTAGTCGAGATAGAGCAGCGTGTTGATGAAGGCGTGCGGCAGGCCGTTTTCGTAGCGCATCCGGTAGGCGTAGCTGACGTCGTAATCGGCCGCGATCAGCTTCGCCGCCAGGGTCGAGGCCGCCGCGTGGTGGCCCTTGGTGTGGATTACCGTGTCTTTGCCTTCGTTCCACACATTGGCGTTGGCCCCGGTGTAGCGGGCATAGGGGCGCGAGTCGACTTCGTCGAGCGCGAAGACGCAGAACGACGGGACGCCGTCCTCGCGGAAATTCTCGTACTGGTCGTCGCCCCAGATCAGCACGAAATCGGGGTCGAAGGCGTCCAGCGCCTCGCGGCATTTGCGGAAGCCGCCGACCAGGCGCCGGCGGTGCTCCTGGGCGGCGGCGAGCGGATCGGCCCATTCCTGGCGCATCGGCGCGGGCCAGCGCGCCGGGTCCTTCAGCGCTTCCGGCACCTGCTCGCTGTTGAGCGTGCGGTTGAGGAGGCCGGCCATCTGCTGGTCCGGCTGAATGAGCCCCGGATAATGCGTGACGCCGATCCCGAGAATGTCGCCCATCGTGCCACTCCCTTTGCGGGCGGCCCCGCGCCGCCGATTTGGCGCATGATAGCAGAAAACACGCACGTCGTCGCGCCTGAGCGGCCCTATCCGGCGCCAGTCTCTTGAACATCTGTCCGCCGGCTGTTATCTCATCCATGGATGACCATGGACAGATGACCATGACCGATACGACGCGCATCGCCGCCGGCGAATTCAAGGCGAAGTGCTTGCGTCTGCTCGACGAGGTAGCGCGGCGGCAGACCCCGCTCATCATCACCAAGCGGGGCAAGCCGATCGCCAAGCTCGTGCCGATCGATGAACCGCCGGTCGACATTTACGGCTGCATGGCCGGGACGGCCCGGATCACCGGAGACATCGTCAGCCCGATCACCGACCTCGATTGGGGCGGCGATGCCGAAAACATCTGAGCAAGCGCCGCTGCTGCTGGATACGCATGTATGGCTGTGGGAAATATTGGCGGCTGGCGAATTATCGCTGGCGGCGCGTCGGACAATCAACGACGCGGCCAGCGACGGCCGCCTCAGACTGTCGGTGATCTCGGTTTGGGAGCTCGCCCTGCTGGCGTCGCGAAAGCGGGTCGATCTGCCGAAGCCGACGAGCGTGTGGATCGATGAGGCTCTGGCGCGCTCGCGCACGACGATCGAGCCGCTCAGCCCGGCGATCGCGGTCGCAGCCTGTCAGCTGCCCGGCGGGTTCCGGTTCGATCCGGCGGACCAGATTATCGTCGCGACCGCTCGGGTTACCGGCGCGACCCTAATGACCCGCGATCGCCGCATCCTCGAATACGCCGCTACCGGCAACCTGACCGCCACGCCCGCGTAGCGACGCCTAGCGCGGCAGGAGGCTCGATCCCATCAGGAACTGGTCGACCGCGCGGGCGCATTGGCGGCCCTCGCGGATCGCCCAGACGACCAGCGACTGGCCGCGCCGCATGTCGCCGGCGGCAAAGACCTTGGGCACCGAAGTCTGATAGTCGATGGTGCTGGCCGCGACATTGCCGCGCGGGTCGAGCGCGACTCCGGCCTCGTCCAGCAGGCCGGCGCGCCGCGGCCCGAGGAAGCCCATCGCCAGCAGCACGAGATCGGCGGGCAATTCAAAGGCGCTGTCCGGCATCTCCCGCATCGTCCAGCGGCCATCGGGCGCCTGCGCCCAGTCGACCCGGACGCATTCCAGCGCCTCGACCCGCCCGTTCGACCCGAGCGCCCGTTTCGTCAACACCGCCCAGTCGCGCTCGCAGCCCTCTTCTTGCGACGAGGAGGTGCGCAGCTTCAATGGCCAGTCCGGCCAGACCAGCGCCTTGTTCTCGCGCTCGGGCGGCATCGGCAGGATTTCCAGCTGGGTGATCGACGCCGCGCCCTGGCGGGTCGAGGTGCCGATGCAATCGGAGCCCGTGTCGCCGCCGCCGATCACGATGACATGCTTGCCCGCCGCGCTGATCGTGCCGCCCGGCGCGGCCTTGGCTTCGTCGTCGCCGGCGTTGCGCCTGTTCTGCTGCGGCAGGAAATCCATCGCGAAATGGATGCCGGCGAGGTCTCGCCCGGGGACTTCGAGGTCGCGCGGCCATTCCGCCCCGCCGGTCAGCGCCAGCGCGTCATAGTCGGCGAGCAGATCGTCGATCGAGACCGCCGCCCCGACCTCGACCGACACGCGGAATTCGACCCCCTCGGCCACCATCTGTTCGACGCGGCGGTCGATCAGGTGCTTTTCCATCTTGAAGTCGGGGATGCCGTAGCGCAGCAAGCCGCCGATCCTGTCGTTCTTCTCGAACAGCGTTACGGCGTGGCCGGCGCGCGCCAGCTGCTGGGCGCAGGCCATGCCGGCCGGCCCCGACCCGACGACCGCGACCCGCTTGGCCGTCCGCCGCGCCGGGATTTCCGGCACGACCCAGCCCTCTTCCCAGCCGCGGTCGACGATCGCGCATTCGATCGTCTTGATCGTCACCGGGTTGTCGTCGATGTTAAGGGTGCACGAGGCTTCGCACGGCGCCGGGCAGATGCGCCCGGTGAATTCCGGGAAATTGTTGGTCGAGTGCAGCATTACGAGCGCGTTGCGCCACTGGTCGCGGTAGACCAGGTCGTTCCACGCCGGGATGATGTTGTTGACCGGGCAGCCCTCGTGGCAGAACGGGATGCCGCAATCCATGCAGCGCATCGCCTGGGCGCGCAGTTCCGGCTCGGGCAGCGGGTGCACGAATTCCTTCCAGCTGTGCGTGCGCACCGCCGGCTTCTCGTAGCCGCGATCGTGCCGCTCAACCTCCAAGAACCCGGTCGGCTTGCCCATCCGCCTCCTCGCGCCCGGTCCGGCCGAGGCCGGTCAATAATACTGACTTATCTCAACAATGCATCGCGCCGCCGCGACGGTCAACGATAGCGCAAAGCCGAGCGCCCGCCAGCCGATTTTCGGCGAGTTGGGTGAGCACGCCAGGCCCGACCGGGCCGCCGACCCGACTTGCTGCGGCCCCGGCATCGGTGGTAATCTGCGGCCTCGCTGGGGACCGGATCGCAGTTGACCGCCGGATTAAAATTCCGCCATAAAGAAGCAGCACACACCCATGAAGGTAGTTATCCTGGCCGGCGGCCTAGGAACCCGAATCAGCGAAGAAACCGACGTCAAGCCCAAGCCAATGGTCGAGATTGGCGGCCGACCCATTCTTTGGCACATTATGAAAATTTATTCTCACCACGGGATAAATGATTTCATCATTTGCCTGGGATACAAAGGCTATGTGATCAAAGAATATTTCAGAAATTATTTTTTGCATATGTCGGACGTGACGTTCGACATGGCGACGAACCAGATGCACGTACACGAAGCCAAGGCCGAGCCCTGGCGTGTCACCCTGGTCAATACCGGGGAAGAGACGATGACCGGCGGCCGTCTGCGGCGGGTGCGCGACTTCCTCGGCAACGAACCCTTTTGCATGACTTATGGCGACGGGGTGGCGAGCATAGATATCGGCGAACTGCTGGCGTTTCACGACAGCCACGGCCATCTTGCGACCCTGACCGCGACGCTGCCGCCCGGGCGGTTTGGCGCGGTCGAAGTCGATGGTTCCCACATCAAGCGGTTTGTCGAGAAGCCGCTCGGCGACGGCAACTGGATCAATGGCGGGTTCTTCGTGCTGTCGCCGCAAGTCATCGATTACATCGCAGGCGACGACACCGTGTGGGAGCGCGCGCCGCTTGAGCGGCTGGCCGCCGAGGGCGAATTGCAGGCGTTCAAGCATCAGGGTTTCTGGCACCCGCTCGATACCTTGCGCGACAAGAACTATCTCGAGGAGGTGTGGGACCGCGGCAACGCCCCTTGGAAGGTGTGGTAATGCCGTCGGCCTTCTGGGGCGGCAAGCGGGTCCTCCTCACCGGCCATACCGGCTTCAAGGGCGCCTGGCTGGCCCTCCTGCTCGAGCGCCTGGGCGCCGAGGTGACGGGCCTCGCCCTGCCGCCCGACCAGACGCCCTCGTTGTTCGACGTCGCGGGCGTCGATCGCGCGGTGCGCTCGCTGATCGGCGACGTCCGCGATCTCGCGAGCGTCGAAGAGGCGGTTCGCCAGTCGCGCGCCGAAATCGTTTTCCACCTCGCCGCCCAGGCGATCGTTCGACGCGGCTATCGCGAGCCGGTCGAGACCTATGCGGCCAACGTCATGGGAACCGTGCACGTGCTCGAGGCGATCCGGCACGCTGGCACGGTTCGCGCCGCCGTCATCGTCACCTCCGACAAATGCTACGAGAATCGCGAGCGGCTGCTTCCCTACCGCGAAGAGGAGCCGATGGGCGGCCACGATCCCTATTCGAGCAGCAAGGGCTGCGCCGAACTCGTGGTCGCGGCCTATCGGCGCTCGTTCCTCGCCGAGGCTGGGATCGGCGTCGCCTCGGCGCGTGCGGGGAATGTGATCGGCGGCGGCGACTGGTCCCCCGATCGGCTCGTGCCGGACCTGATCCGCGGCTTTGTCGCGGCGCGGCCGACGCTGATCCGCAGCCCCGATGCAATCCGGCCCTGGCAGCATGTGCTTGACGCGTTGGCGGGATATCTGCTGCTGGCGGAAAGGCTGTGGGCCGCTCCGGAGGCGTACGCGGCAGGCTGGAACTTCGGTCCGGGCGCCGACGAAATGATCGCCGTGCGCCAGGTCGCCGACCGTCTGGCCGAATTGTGGGGCGACGGCGCCGGGTGGACGCGCGACAACCTGCAAGGGGTCCATGAGGCGCACCTGCTGACGCTCGATTCGACCAAGGCGCGGGCCGAATTGGGGTGGCGGCCGCGGCTGTCGACCGGCGAGGCGCTGGGCTCGATCGTCGACTGGCACAAGGCCGCTATCGCCGGCGCCGACATGCGGCGGCACAGCGTCGCGCAGGTCGATGCCTTTCTGGCGCAGTGAAGCCGCGCAGTGACACCGCCCAGTGAAACTGCCCAGTGAAACCGCACCGATGACGCACCGCTGCCGCCACTGCGCAAGCCCGTTGACCCACACCTTCTGCGACCTCGGGACCAGCCCGATTTCGAACGCCTTCATCCGGCCGGAGAACGTCGATCGCCCGGAAGCGCTGTATCCGCTCCACGTCTATGTCTGCGGCGCGTGCTTTCTCGTGCAACTGCCGGCGGTGACCAGCGCCGGCGACAATTTCCACGACGACTACGTCTATTTTTCCTCGACCTCGTCGAGCTGGCTGGCCCACGCCGAAGCCTATTGCCGGATGATGGTGTCGCGGTTCGGCCTGACGGGCGTCTCGCAGGTCATCGAAATAGCCTCGAACGACGGATATTTATTGAAGAACTTCAAGGCGATGGGCATCCCCGTGCTGGGCATCGAGCCGACCCGCAACACCGCCGAATTCGCGCTGCGCACGCACGGCATCGAATCCTTGGTGCGGTTCTTCGGGCGCGAGCTGGCCGGCGAGTTGCGCGATCAAGGCCGCCAGGCAGATCTCGTAATCGGCAACAACGTCCTCGCCCATGTCCCCGACCTCAACGACTTCGTCGCCGGGCTCGCCATCGTCTTGCGGGCAGAGGGCGTGATCACGATGGAGTTCCCCCACCTGCTGCGCCTGATCGAGGGGGTCCAGTTCGATACGATCTATCACGAACACTATTCCTACCTGTCGATGATCGCGGTCGACCGGATCTTCCGCAGCCAAGGCCTCTGCATCTTCGATGTCGAGGCGCTGCCGACCCATGGCGGCTCGCTGCGCATCTTCGCCCGCCATGACGGGCCCGCTTCCCACAGCGCCCGCCCGAGGGTCGAGGCGGTGCTCGCGGCGGAAGAGGCGGCCGACCTGTATGATCTGGCGACCTACGGCGCCTTCGCCCGGCGCGTCGAGGAAACCAAGCGCGCCCTCCTCTCCTTCCTGATCGAGGCCAAGCGCGCCGGGTTGCGCATCGTCGGCTATGGCGCGGCCGCCAAAGGCAACACGCTCCTCAACTATTGCGGCATCCGCACCGATTTCGTCGACTTCGTGGTCGACAAGGCGCCCAGCAAGCAAAACCGCTACCTGCCCGGCACGCGCATCCCGGTATACGCGCCGGAGAAACTCTACGCGGCGCGGCCCGACCTCGTCCTGATCCTGCCGTGGAACATCCAGGCCGAGATCATCGAGCAACTGGCCGGGATACGCGAGTGGGGCGGCCGCTTCCTCGTCCCGATCCCGTCCGTACAGGTCATCGCGTGATCTTCGAGGCGACCCCGATTGCTGGCGCCGTGATCGTCCGGACCGATCCGACCTCCGACGAGCGCGGGGCGTTTGCGCGAGTGTTCTGCACCCGCGAATTCGCAACGGCCGGCCTGAACACGGCGTGGCCCCAGTGGAGCATGTCGAGCAACGATCGGCGCGGCACGCTGCGCGGACTGCACTACAGCGTCGACCCGGCGCCGGAAATCAAGCTGGTGTGGGTCGCGCGCGGCGCGGCGTTTGACGTCATCGTCGATGTGCGGCGCCACTCGCCGAGCTTCCGCCAATGGTTTGGCGTCGAGCTGGCGGCCGGGGCCGGGCGCGCCCTCTATATTCCGGCTGGCGTCGCACACGGGTTCCAGACGCTGGTCGACCATACCGATGTGATCTATCACATCTCGGAATTTTACGATCCCCACGCGGCCCGTGGCGTCAGGTGGGACGATCCCGCGTTTGCCGTCGCCTGGCCGGACGCGCCGGCGCGGGTCATGTCGAGCCGCGACGCGAGCTATCCGGATTTCATCGGGTGACCCGGGTTATCGTCACCGGCGCGCGCGGCTTCCTCGGGCGCCAGATCGTGGCCGCGCTCGACCGCCGCGGCATGGAGGTCCATGCGCTGACCTCCTCGCGGCCCGACCCGACCATTGCGGCGGCACAGTGGCACACTGTCGACCTCCTGGCCGAGCCGGTGCGCGCGCTGTTCGAGCGGATCGCGGCCAGCCACCTCGTCCACTGCGCGTGGGACACGACGCACGGCGCCTTCTGGTCGGCCGAAGTGAATTTCAGCTGGGTCGGCGCCAGCCTGTCGCTGCTGCGCGCCTTTGCCGACGCCGGTGGAACGCGTTTCGTCGGCGTCGGTTCGTGCGCGGAATACGACTGGCGCCACGGCTTCTGCTGCGAAACCGTCACCCCGCTACAGCCGGCAACCACCTATGGCGCCTGCAAGCGCGCCGTCTACGACCTCGCCCAGCGCTACTGCGCGGCGCGGTCGCTGTCCTTCGCCTGGGCGCGCATCTTCCTGGTCTATGGCCCGCACGAGCGGCCCGAGCGGCTGGTGCCCTCGGTCGTGCGCTCACTGCTCGCTGGAGACGTCGCGCGGGTCACCAGCGGGACGCAGTTGCGCGATCTCCTGCACGCGGCGGATGCCGGAGAAGCCATCGCGGCGCTGCTCGCCAGTGGCCTGGAGGGGCCGGTCAATATTGGGTCGGGAGAGGCAGTGCCGCTGCGCCGCGTCGTCGAGATGATTGGCGCCTTGATCGGCCGGCCGGATCTTCTCGCACTCGGCGCGATCGCGGCGCGGCCGGAGGACCCGCCGGTTCTGCTTCCCGATATCCGCCGGTTGCGCGAGGAACTGGGCTTCACCCCCTCTCACACTCTGGCGAGCGGGTTGTCCGATGCCATCGAGTGGTGGCGGCAGAGCGCCGCGACTGCGCGGTAGCCCGTCCCGATGATGCGCCGCCCAAAGGCGTCACCGCGCCGCCGGGTGCCGGAACACGTGATGCGGGAAGATCTGCTCCGAGAGCAGCCCATCGCCGCGCACGACGACCTCTTCCACCGCCTCCGTCGCGCCGATGCAGCTCGAAACCACCGAATCGTCGAAGACATAGTATCCCATCGGCGCCATATGCGACCGTGACACCAGGTAGGCGTATTTCACGGCGCTATAGATGTCGCAATCAATATGGGCGAGCACAATTGACTTTGCGCCCGACAAAACAGTTGGCGCGGTATTTTCGAATAGGCCTTTTACGACATCCACATTGTCCAGCCTGAGCTTGTCCCGGGCGGAGACCACTTCGGCATAGTCGGCATTGGCGAAGTCACCGGCGCTGTGGGCATCGACGGACTTGTCGGTCGCCGGCATGCCGGCGTAGGTGTCGAGCGCGAAGACGCGCGCCCGCGGCAGGAATTTCTTGGCCAGCGTGCCCATGAAGAAGGCGGAGCCACCGCGGAACGAGCCATATTCGATGATATGCCCGTGCGGCAGGCGCGGCAGAAAGAACTTGATCAAGAGAAACAAATTCATCAACCGGTCGATCGCCGCAACCGAGCGGCCGCGCGCCGCGGCCAATGCTTCGATATAATCAGGATCTTCAGCGATCTTGGCCCTGAGTTCACCGAATTCCAGACCCCAGCCGCGCTGATAGCCCTCGTAGACGCTGCGGCCGCCGCGAAGCTCACGGCGCAACCCGCCGACCGCCGGAAGATAGTCCTGCAAAACCATGAGAAGCGCCCCCGAAGCACCCGCCGGACCGCCTGTCTGGGGCAATTCAGGAATCCCGTCAAGCAGCAACCCGATCGCACATTCAATGGCGGTGACGCGAGGCCGCAATCCTGATAATTAGCTGAAGAACTCACATCAGGTCCGGGCGGCGGCATTCTCCCGCGCTTCCATAAGGTACCGCTTGATGAAGATGACGATCGACACCGATGCGCGAACGGTTACGGTGCTGCGTGACGGTCAGCAGCATTCGCTCGATCTCTATTCGAAGCGCGCGTTCGAGGAGATTTCCGACATTTGGATGAAGACGAGCTGGAATCAGAAATATCCTTACACGTTCACCTGGTTCGGGCGCCCGATCGTGCAGCATCCCGAGGACATCGTTCGGCTCGCGGAGGTGATCTACCGCGTCAAGCCCGACGTCATCATCGAAACCGGGATCGCCCACGGCGGCTCGCTGGTGTTTTATGCCTCACTGCTGAAAGCGATGGGCAAGGGCCGGGTGATCGGCGTCGACATCGAGATCCGCCCGCACAACCGCGCCGCGATGGAGAAGCACGAATTGGCGCCGATGATCACGATGATCGAAGGGTCGTCGATCGATCCGGGAGTCGTGGCGCAGGTGAAATCGCAGGTGAAAGCCAGTGACACGGTGATGGTGATCTTCGATTCGAACCATTCGAAGGCTCATGTCGCGGCAGAACTCGAAGCCTATTGCGGCTTGGTCACCGTCGGGTCCTACCTCGTGTCGACCGACGGCATCATGCGCCAGGTCTACGACACCCCGCGCGGCAGTCCGCAGTGGCGCGACGACAATCCCTGCGCGGCGAACGAAGAGTTCCTGGCGCGCCATCCCGAGTTTGTCCTGGAGCAGCCCCTGTGGGCGTTCAATGAGAGCGAACTCGACAAGGCAATCACCGGCTGGCCGGACGCCTACCTGAAGCGCGTCCGCTAACGCAGGATATTCGATCTGGGTGTCGTCGCCGAATCAATCGGTTGGAGCAACTATCTTATCGCCCGCCGTCGCTGAAGCCGAAGCCGCGGCCGGCTCCGGCACGCCGGCGCGCTCCGGCTCGGGCGGCACCGCCGCTACGGCGATCCGCCGATAGCCAAGCTCGATGAACTCGGTCTGCACCGGATGCTCGCGGTCGAGGACGCACGCCCACCCCTTGGGCAAGGTGTAGGTGCTCTTATCCAGCGTGATCCCGTCGCTCGGGTTGCGCCAGCTCCGCCACTGCTTGAAATAGACCGCTTTCGACACCAACCGGTCCAGTTCGGCGAGGTAGAACGCGATCTGGTCGCGCCGCATCTCGTGCAGGCTCGATATCGAGACACCGACATCGCAGAAGCGGTCGGGCAGCAGGTGGATTTGCTGCGGCGACAGGAAGGCGATGTCGGCGCCGGCGATCTCGTCCATCACCCCGGAAAAGTCGCCGAGAGAGGATGGCCCGAAGATGCGGCGACCCGGCAGCACCTGCTGAAGATACCACGCCGCGACGTCCAGCGCCGGCTGGATATCGACGATCACGTACCGGCATGGCGACGCCGAGAGCGCGACATAGGCAAGACGGCCGTAGCCGGCGCCGATCTCGAGCACGCGGGCCGGCCCCTCCTCGCCCGCCGGAGCGTGCAGCTGTTCGATGTGGCACCACTCCAACAGCGAATTGGCAAGGTCCTGCGACACCAACTTGCCATGCAGCCAGATGCGGATCGGGTTGCCGATTTCGGGTTCGGCGAGCCGCTCGTGCAGCCGCCGCGGATCGTGGCTCGCCGCGTGGTACCAGCTGAGGCCGACAAAGAAGGCGTAGAAGCCGAGATAGTCCGGCATGGCCTCGAACGGGTTCTCGCCGGCGAAGCCCCGCAGGTCCAGCGGCGGCTTTTCACGCGCCACCGTCTCCGCGACCGCCTGGATCGGCCAATGGCTCGGATGCGTGACCCAGAAGCGCATCAGCGAGCGCACCTGGGGGTCGTTGACATCGCCAGGCAACCACTGGAAGTAATTGTTGTTTATCGTGCGCTTGAAATTCTCCTGCCCACCGTTCTCGAGCGACGCCAGGTTGCGACGCTGGAGTTCGCTCCAGAATTTCGATGGTTCGAACACCGATGTTTTCTGAGCGTCCGTCGGTGCAACGCCGATATCGGCGAGGAGCGCCTCGATGCGCCGGATGTTGGTTTCGAAGGAATAGTCGTCACGGACCAGTTCGAAGCCGGCCACCGAGAGTTGCTGCCACAGCGCTTCGTCGGTGTAGAGCTTCACCACCTGTTCGCAGAATGCCTCGGCGCTGTCGCCGACCAATAGGTGGGTACCCGGTACGATCGGCGTCCCCTCGATCGCGAGGCTGGTCGCGACGGTCGGCAAGCCAGCCTGCAGCGCGCTGCCGACCTTGCCTTTGATCCCGGCGCCGAACCGCAACGGCGCCACCGACAGCCGGCAGCGGGCCAGTAGCGGTTCGAGATCGGGAACATAGCCGAGGAGCTCGACGCCCGTTGTCGCCGCGAGCGCCTTCACCTCGGGCGTCACCTCGCTGCCGACGATCAGGAAGCGGGCTTCCGGCAGCGACTTGCGGATCAGCGGCCACACCTCGTTCACAAAGAAGATGACGGCATCGACATTCGGCGGATGCTGGTAGGTGCCGACAAAAACAATGTTCCGGCGGAGGGCGAACCCCGGCACGTCGAGCTTCGCCGGCATCTCAAAGACCAGGGAGATGAGATGGACCCTGGCGTCCGGCAGCGCTTTCTTGAGAAGCTCCTGCTCGAAACTGCTGACGACGACGGTCGCGTCGCAGCCCGCGACCGACGCAAGCTCGCTCTGCCGCATCCGGTCCGCCTCGCGCCGCAGCCCCTCGTTCCCGGTCAGCGCCGCCTCGCGCTCGAGGCGGATGAAATGCACGTCCACCATGTTGAAGACGATCTTAGCCTGAGGCGCCAACCGGCGGACGGTCGCGAGATGTTTCTCGGCGATATACCCGCGGCAGAGAACCACCAGGCCGAGCTCGGAGCCGACGTCCCGCAGCAAATCCTCGATCGTGGCGTATCGCGGGAACCAGACAGCATCGACCCCAAGCGCCAACAGATTGTCGGTGTAGCGGCCGCGGTGAATGAAGTTGCTCTCCGGCACGAACATCACGCGGAAGCCCAGGCCGTCGAAAATGCGCATCAGGTTAAGCGCCAGGATCGAGCCGGCGTTCTGGTCGGGTGTCGGCGTGTCGGCGTCGACATAAAGCAGCCGCGGGCGCCCGCTGCTGCCGCGCTCGTGGCGCGCCTGCGCCGCCGCGACAACCGCCGGATGCCGGCTGACGAACTTGCGCCATTCGGCATCGAGCTCCGCCATCTGCGCCGGAGCGCGCGCCGGGGTGCGATCGAACAGCACCGCGCGGGGCACGGCGAGACACTGCGCTCCCCGCTGCGCGAGGCGTGCGCCAAACGTCGCGAACGCGGTGAATAGGCTCGCGCAGCCCGTGTCAAGGCCGCCCGCCGCCTCGACCGCGGCGCGCCGGGCGACGAGGGCGTGCGGCGAAAAGTCGACCCGCTCGGCGACGTTTCGCGATTGATCCCCGTTCGACGCAAGCGCCCCGCGACAGATCTCCCCTCGGTCGGCGAGAAACCACCCGCCGCACGACACGATCGCGCCGTCGGCCGAACGCACCTGCGGCGCGATCACCTCGTAGCGCTCGAGCCCCGCTGCAGCCGCAGTGAGAAAGCCCGGCGCGACGGTAAATTCCTGGTCGAGGACGATGACATTCCGCCCCGCGGCGAGCAGGAGGGCGCTTTGCAGCGCTGCGAGCGGCGTCGCGCCGGGGTCGTGGCGCCGGTAGTGGATATCGGCGCGTCCATCCAGCGCCGGCGCCGTCACATCGAGGGTGCCGGTGTCGACGACAAACAGCTCGACCGAATGCGTCGCCGCCTCGCGCGCGACGCTGTCGATAGCGGCAAGCGTCGTCAGCAGATCGCGCGACGCCACCAAGACGACCGAAAAATCGGGCACCGCCGCTACGTCGAGGGCCGGGACCCGCGCCCAGTCCGCCAAGGGAAGCGGCGGCGCCGGCCGCATCTCCGCGCCGTCAGCGGTGCGCTCTGCCGGCGTGGACCAGCCCTCGAAGCCCTGCAGGCGCCGCGCGAGCCCGGGTGAGCCGCGAAACAAAGCTCGCTTCAACCGGAACCGCGCTTCGACCGGCAGTGGCAGGAGCCGCCACAGCCGGCGCGCGATCTGCTCGACCGCTCGCAGGCACCGGCCCGCCCCGGCCCGCAACCGCTGGCGCAGCCCGGGAAGCGTCGCGTCGCGCACCGCGCTCGCCAGCGCGCCGCGCAGGCCGCCGCACTCAAGATACCGCTCGGCGAGCATGCCGATGCGATAAATGCCGAAACGGAAGTGCATATAGATGTTGATGTTCGCAAACACCAGCAGCAGGCGCGGCGACAGCGGCACGTCTCGGTGTCGCAACAGGTGCAGTGTCATCCGCAGGAGGGGAAAGACCCGCCACAGCAAAAACCGATGCTCGCGCGTCACCATGGTGGCGTAGACGGTGGGGTCGCTCGCATCCCGGATCATCAGGATGTTCGGCAGCTCGGCGTGCTTGCCGTAGCCGAGCGTGCTGCCGGCGACGCCCCAATCGAGCCCGAACATGCCGCGGGTCGGATAGACCCGCTGCAAGATTTCGGTACGATACAAGCCGTAATAGCGGCTGTTGTCGGCCGGGTTCGTGAAGTATAGGACGGCGTTGCGGCGCGGCGTGTCCTCCAGTGCGAAGGTGCCGGTAGAGACATGGCTGGGGACGCCATCGACCGTAAAGAGCACCCGCGATTGGCTCGCGACGTATGACGGGCGGCCAGCCAGGCTCTCGACTTGGCGCTCGAGAAAGGTTGGCGCCCACAGATCGTCGGCGGCCGCCCACATGAAAAACGGGGTCCGTGCTTCCATCAAGACGAAGCGGAAGTTCAGCGCCGCCCCGAGATTGGTCGGCTGCCGGTGGTAGCGGACGCGGCGGTCGCGCGCGACATAGGTGGCGCAGATCGCCTGCGTGTCGTCGCTCGACCCGTTGTCGGAGATGATCAAAACGAAATCACGGAACGTCTGGGCGAGCAGGCTGTCGAGTGCGGCGCGGATCGTACTGGCCCCGTTGTAGACAGGCATGCCGATCGCGACCTGGGGCATTCGCTCACTCCTCGCGAAGGTGTTGAATGTACGCGCTGAGGGGCGTCTCGCCGGACCCACCCGCGCCGACGCAGCATGCCGCCGCTCGCGCTCTCGGGCAATAAAATCGGCGAAGGTTTGCTCAGCCCTGACGCCCCCTTCTCGCTGCCGGGGGGATAGCCGATCGGCGGCTACGGTTGGGGCTGCGGCCTAATGAATGACGACGATGCGCACGGCGCCGCGGCGCCGGGTGACGGTCGCCGCGACCTCGCTGCCGAACCGGTGGAAGAGCACATCGGCTTCGGCGGCGCCGAGGCGCAGGCCGCGCACATGCAGGCGCTCGAGAAAGTCCGGCAGCAGCGGGCGGTCGAAGCGGATTTCGCCGGCGCGATGATCGAAATGCAGCCCGAGGCTGGCTTGCACCAGGGCGAATATCGCAGCGCTCGCCCAGGCCTGCGGCGCACAGGCGACCGGATACATAGTCGGCGCCGTGTGGTGCCGGGCAAAGCCGCAGAACAGCTCCGGCAGCCGGCGCGGTTCCCAGTAGGACGCGGCATCGAAGAGGCCGGTGAAGACGCGCAGCGCCGGCTCCTTCAGCCCGTAGCGGGCGAGCCCCAACGCGACGAGCGCGTTGTCGTGCGGCCACACCGAGCCATTATGGTAGGAGATCGGGTTGTACCGCGCCGCGGTCAGCGCCACGGTGCGGATGCCCCAGCCCGAGAACGAGCCGGCGCGCATCAGGGTGGCGGCGACCCGCTCGGCGCGGTTGGGCGCTGCGATGCCGGTCAACAGCGCATGGCCGGCGTTGGACGCGATCACCCGGCACGGCCGCTTCGCGCCATCGAGCGCCAGGGCATAGGTCGAGAGCTCCTCGCACCAGAACGCCCCCTCGAAATTCCGCCGCAAAATCTCCGCCTCGGTCTCCAGGCGGGCGGCCGTCGCCGCCTCGCCCAATGCCAGCGCGAGCGTCGCGGCGTGCCGCTTGGCGGCGAACACATAGCCCTGCACCTCACACAGCGCGATCGGCCCCTGAGCCAATTCGCCATCGGCGTGAAAGATCGCGACCGCGGAATCCTTCCAGCCTTGATTGATGAGCCCGGTTGCGCGTTGGCGGTGGTATTCGACAAAGCCGTCGCGGTCGGGGTCGCCCTCGGTGTCGATCCAGTGCAGCGCGGCCGTGACGTTCGGCCACAGGCGGCGCACCGTGTCGAGATCGCCGGTGCGGGCGAAGTATTCGCCCATCAGCATGACGAAAAGCGGCGTCGCATCGACGCTGCCGTAATAGCGCGCGAACGGCACTTCGCCGAGGCGCGCCATCTCGCCCTTGCGCATCTCGTGGAGGATTTTGCCCGGCTCGGCGTCGCTGTCGTGGTCGGTCTCGGTGGCCTGCGTCGCCGCCAGAAAACCGAGCACCCCCCTGGCGATCGCCGGGTCGACCCACAGCGCCATCAGCGCGGTGATGATGCCGTCGCGGCCGAAAAAAGTGCTGTACCAGGGGATCCCGGCAAACGGATAGGGGCCGTATTCGGTATCGGTAGTCAACATATAGAGGTCCGCGACCGAGCGCCGCGCCAGCTCGTTGAATACCGCGTTCGACCCCTCGATGCTGGCGGCCCGACCGCTGGCGGCTCTGAGCCCCTGCTGGGCCGCGCGCAACGACCGGTAGAACTGGCGGACGGTCCAGTCTTCCCGGCCACCCGGATCATGCTCGGCGCGATCGTGGCCGCCCGGATCAGGGTCGGCCGGATCGCAGCAGATCCGCAGCGCCAGCCGGCAGCCCTTGCCCGGCCCGAGATCGAGGGTGAAGGTCGCGCTGGTGGTGTCGAGCCGGGCCGGGGCCGGGGCGAAGCGCAGCTCGCTGATGCGTTCCTTCCCGTCGAGCCCTCGGTAGCGCAGCGCAACCGTATCCGGGGACACCAGTTCGGCCGCCCCCTCGCCGCGCCGGGCGCGCTTCTGCCCGCGCACCTCGAAGATATCGGCGAAATCGGCGGCAAAACGCAGGTCGATCGTCACCACGTGCCGCCGCATGTCGAAATTGCGGACCAACAGCAGCTCGTAGAAAGCAGAGCGCCAGACAAATTGCCGGCGGTTCACGTAAATCAGCTCGCGCTGCAGCGCGCTGCCATCCGCCGCAACCGTATCGGCGTTGGCGAGATCGACCGGCAGCAGCGAATTGTCCTCGGCCTGGTTGGAGCTCAACAGCAGCGGACAAGCGCCGTTAAGCCGCAGCTCGAGTTGCGACAAAAAGCGCGTGTCCTGGTGATAGAGGCCGTCGGGGCAGCCGGCGTCGCCGACCATGTCGCCGAAGGAGCTCAGCACGGCAAAGGTGTCGCCGTGCTTCAGGATACGGGTGCGCGGCTCGTGAAACGCGCCGGTCGCCTCGATGCGAAACTGCGAATCGCCGTCGCTGCGCCGGCCGGCCCCGCCCGCCATGGCCCCTCCTCTGCGGCGGCCGCTAATCGGCCGCCTGCGCGGTGCGACCGGTCGCGCTGGCGGCGAGCCGGAGCGGCGCCGCCCGGTGCGCCGACCGGCTCGACAACACCCGCTCATAGAGCGCGAGATAATCGCGCGCCATCCGCTCGGCGGTGAAGCGCTCTTCGAAACGCCGGCGGATCGCCACACGGTCGAGCCGCAGCGCGCGCGGCACGGCCGCCGCAGCGCTCTCGATGTCGTCGACGATAAAGCCGGTAACCCCGTCCTCGATGATCTCGGGGACGGAGCCATGGCCAAAGGCGATGACCGGGGTGCCGTTCGCCATCGCCTCGATCAAGACGAGACCGAAGGGTTCCGGCCAGTCGATCGGAAAGAGGAGCGCCGCGGCGTCGCCGAGAAACGGCCCCTTGTCAGCTTCGCCGATCTCGCCGATGAACTCGATCAGCGGATCGGGCAGCAACGGCGCGATCGTACTATCGTAATAGGCCTGGTCGACCGGATCGACCTTGGCGGCGATCTGCAACGGCACACCCGCGCGGCGCGCAATCTCGATCGCGCGATCCGGCCGCTTTTCCGGGCTGATGCGGCCGAGGAAGGCGAGATAGCCGCCGCTGGCATTGCCAAGCCGATGGAGATTTTGCGGCAGGCCGTGTTGCACGGTGCCGCACCAATTGGCCCACGGCATCGGCGCGCGCTGCGCATCCGAGATCGAGGCCAGCGGCATCATCCTGTATTCGCGCATCATGACCGGGAGATCGGGCAGATCGAGGCGGCCGTGCAAGGTCGTCAGGGTCTTTTCCCAGCAATCGGCGAAGAGCGGAAAGTGCAGGTAGTCGGTGTGGAAATGGAGGATGTCGAACTCGTCGGCGCAGCGCCGCAGGCGGTCGAGCATGATCAGGTGATAGACCAGCGGGTCCTTGCAGCGCTCGTCGAGCCGCAACGCCGTTTGGCAGCCGGCTTCGAGCGTGGCCGAGGTGCGCGAATCGCCGCTGGCAAAGAGCGTCACCTGGTGACCGAGCCGCACCAGTTCCTCCGTCACATACGACACCACCCGCTCGGTGCCGCCATAGAACCGCGGCGGACAGCTTTCATAGAGCGGAGCGATCTGCGCGATTCTCATGATCGATACCTTCTTGAAGACGCCACGCGACAAACGCGGTGCCGAAAAGCGAATGCGGCGAGGCGCCGGTTTGTTCCCCCTGTCCCGGCGCGGCGTTTTCGCGGCTGATCGCGGCGGTTGCCACGGCGGCGCGCCGCGTCTCCGGTGGTTGCCTGACGAGCGCGCTAAGGACCCGGGGCCAAGCGGATTGCCGCGAGGGCGGGGGTGGCGGGGCGGGGCCGTCGCGGCGCCTTTGCCGCAGCCCGCAGGGTGGCGCGCCCCGGCGGCGTGTCGAGGCCGGCGCCCATCAGGCGGCGCAGCGCGTCGCGGCCGCGCGAGATGCGCGAGCGCACCGTCCCGACCGGCATCCCGAGCAGCGCTCCGGCTTCCTGGTAGGGCATGCCTTCCAGCCCGACCAGGATGATCAGCGAGCGCTGCACCTCGGGCAGTTGCGCCAGCGCGCGCTCGAAATCGCGCAGTTCGAGACGCTTCTCCTGGTCGGCCGGGCGGCTCAGCAACGGTTCGGCGTCGCTCAGTTCGACCGTCCGGCCGGTGCGCATCGTGCGGCGGATGTTGTTGACATGCTGGTTGTGCAGGATCGTCACCAGCCAGGCGCGCAGATTGGTGCCCTCCTGCCACAGGTGCAATTTGGCCAGGGCGCGCACCAGGCATTCCTGAACCAGATCGTCGGCCGCCACGACGTCGCGCGCCAGCGCCCGGGCATAGCGCCGCAGATAGGGGATCGCCGCCGCGATATCCTGGTGAATGTCGGCTTGAATGTCGGCTTGAATGTCGGCCATGTCGCCACTCCTTCCGCCGGCGCGGCGCCAGGCCAAGCTCAGCCGCGCCACGCCCCGCTCGGTGAGCGATGGTTGCAACCTTAGCCGCCGGCAACGGCAGGTTGGCAGCTTCGGAAACTACTCAACAAGCAGCGGGCCGGCCTCTCGGTGCGGTGCGGCGCGTCATGCCGGCCGCCTGCCCTGGCGGCCAGGCGATTGTGGCCCTATCCTCGCGCCCGACGGCGAGCCGGTGAGCGAGGGGCCGCGGGCGCTGGTGAACTTGGGGGGCAGTTGCGGTTCTTGCGGCGCACCAGGCAGCCCGAAGCCCAACGGCCAGAAGCTCGCCGGCGGCTGCCGAATTGGCGCGGCTTGCTCCCCTACCTCGGCGGCGCCGCGGCGCTGCTGCTGTTTGCCGGCGCGCTGCTGATCCTCCACCGCCACGCCCAGGCCTACCGGCCGAGCGAGGTGCGCCGGGCGCTGCGCACCCTGGAGGCGTGGCAGCCCCTTGCCGCGCTGGGACTGACGGCGGCGAGCTATCTGTTGCTGACGCTCTACGATGTGCTGGCGCTTTACCATATCGGGCGGGCGCTGCCGTACCGCCGCGTCGCGCTCGCTTCCTTCACCGGCTATGCCTTCAGCCACGTTCTGGGATTTGGCACGCTGATCGGCCCCTCGGTGCGCTACCGCATCTACGCGCCGATGGGATTGAGCGCCGGCGAGGTCGGCGAAACCGCAGGCTTCGTGATCGTGACGTTCGTTACCGGGATCGTCGCGGTCTTTCCGCTGATCGCGCTACTCGACCCATCATTTCTCGACATCGTCGGAATTTCGCGGCCGGCCGGCATCGCGATCGGCGCGTTGGGGCTGCTGCTGATTGCCGCTTATGTCGGGTTGGGCTGGTGGCTGGAGCGGCCGCTCCGGTTTTTCGGCTACCGCTTTCACCTGCCGAGGCCGGGGACGGCGCTGGCGCAGATCGCCTTGTCGGTCGCCGACCTCTCGCTGGTCGCCGCGGTACTGTACGCCTGCCTGCCGCATGCCGGGGCGGTCGGCTATCCGCACGTGCTCGCGGTTTACGTTCTGGCGTTCGTCGCCGGGCTGGTCAGCCACGTCCCGGGCGGCCTTGGCGTCTTCGATGCGGTCGTGCTGGTCGGTCTCTCGGCGCGCCTGCCGGCCGACCAAATCCTCGCCGGCCTGCTGGCCTTTCGCGTCATCTACCAACTGGTCCCGCTGGTGTGCGCCGCGGTGCTGTTTGGCGCGGTCGAGGCCTATGCGGCCCGGCGGCAGCTGGCCCAGGCGGTCGAGCACACCCGCCTCTGGGTCGAAGGAGCCGGACCGGCGGTGCTGGCCGGCTGCACCTTCATGGGGGGCGCCGTGCTGCTGTTTTCCAACACGATGCCGGTCAGCGACGCGCGCCTGCGCCTGGTCGAGGGGGTGCTGCCGCTCGCCGCGGTCGAGGCGTCGCACCTCGCCGGCAGCATCGCCGGCCTGTTGCTCCTGCTGCTGGCGCACGGCGTGCAGCACCGACTGCAGCGAGCCTGGGGGTTCTCGGCCGCGCTGCTCGGCGGCGGCGCGGTGGCGCTGCTGATGAAGGGCTTCGCCTGGGAAGAGGCCATGGCGCTGGTGCTGCTGCTCCTCGCCCTCATCCCGGCGCGCCGCGAGTTCTACCGGTGGAGCGTGCCGCCCTCTCAGCCATACGCCTTCGGCTGGCTTGCGGCGGTCGCGATGGTGCTCGCCGCCGCGTGCTGGCTCGGGCTGTTTTCCTATAAGCACCTGGACGAAGTCGCGTGGCAACGCTTCGCGCCCTACGACAATGCTGCGCGTTTCGTGCGCGCCTCGCTCGCCGTCGCGCTCGTCGCGCTGGGTGCGGCGGCCTACCGCTTGGTCAGCGCGGCGACCGGCAGCTCAACCACCGAGTGATCCGCGGCTTCCGGCGCGCGTGTCGGCGCCTGAGTGTCCGCCGGAACATCACTGTCGCTCACAGCGGCGCCGGCGGCCTCGCGCGCGGCCTTGACCACCTGCTCCACCGCCTCCTGCAGCGAGGTGACGATGAGGTCGACGCGGGTCGCCGCCAGCGCCTCGCGCTCCTCCAATTCCGCCGCCGCCAACGTCCAGAAGCCAGCGATCAGCGGCGCCTGCGGCAGCCGGCGCCGCAACCGCCGGGCGAGGTAGCGGGCATTGGTGAAGTTGCCGGGTTCGAGATAGCACAGGCAGGCGATTTGGACGCCCGCCACATCGAGCCGAAAGACGTTCGCCACCGACACCGCGACGGAGGGCACCACACGCGCCCCGATGCCCCGCTTGTCGAGCAGCTGCGCCAGCATCGCCGCCGCCGCCTCGTCGAGCGAGCCGCGGCCGGCGACGCACAGCACCGGCTTCTCCCGCCAGCCCGGCGCGAGGTCCTCGGGGGCGAGAACCGCCGGCGGCGATGCTGCCTCGGTCGCCGCCTCCGCGCGGGCGGGCGCGGTTGCATCGTCGTGGTCGGACAGATCGTCGATCACCCATTCGACGGCTTCCTTGATCCGCAGCCGCTGGGCGTGGTCGAGCGCGCCGCGATTGACGTCGAGCTGGGCCAGCGCCAGCCCCTTGATCGCGACCTCGTCGTAATAGGCCGACAGCGGCCGGTCCTTGAGGAAGGCCTCCGCCTGATGCGCCGCCTCGTCGGGGTCGTCGGCGAGGAGGCGCTGATAAAAGCTTTCCTCCGGCGCCAGCGCCGGCCGGTCGCCCAGCATCACCTCGAGGAACTGCAAATGCTCGACATGCCGCCCCAGCACCACGAGGCACATCGTCAACGGGGTCGACAAAAGGAGCCCGATCGGTCCCCACAGCATTGTCCAGAACGCCGCGGCAACCACCACCGCGACCCCGGAAAGCCCGGTGCTCTGGCCGTAGAGCAACGGTTCGATCACCTGGCCGGTGACCCCCTCGGCAACGACGAAGAGGCCGACGACCCAGACCACCATCGACCAACCCGGATCGACCGCGACGGCGAGGGCGATCGGAAACGCCGCGGCGACCACCGGGCCGACATAGGGGACGAAGCGCAACAGCATCGTCAGCACGCCCCAGAGCGCCGGGTTCGGCACCCCGATCAGCCACAGCCCGGCGCCGACCAGGACGCCCAGGCTGGCGTTGATCCCGGTCTGCACCAGGAAGTAGCGGCTGAGGCGATGCGCGGCGTCGTCCAAGGCTTGCGTCGTGCGTCGCAGGTCGCGCGCGCCGGCGAGGCGAATAAAGCGGTCGCGCAGATCCTGCCGTTGCAGCAGAAAAAAGATCACGAAGACGATGACGATGCCGGCCGTCGCGAGCGGCTGCAGCAGCGGCCCGACGATCTGCACGATGAGCTGGAACGGTGTCGGGGCGGGCTGGTGCAGCTCGACCGAAAGCGGCGGCTGCGCCTCGACGCCAGGCGGCAGCGCCACCGATCCGGGCGTCGCCGCGTGGCCCGCGGGCTCGCGCGGCTTGGCGATTTCGTTGCCGAGGTCGTTCAGCGTCTTGATGGCGCGCCCGACGACGCCGCGGCTGGTCGCGGTGTCACGCAGCGCCTCGATCTTCGCGGTAATGTTGCTCTGGTAGCCGGGCAGGTTCCCGGCCAGTTGCGCCAGCTGGCCGCCGATCAGCATAACGATGCCGACGATCACCGCACCGGCGAACATCACCACCGCAAGGACGGCAACCACGCGATGGATGCGCCAGCGGCGCAGCAGCAGCACCGGCGGCCCGAGCACAAAGCTCAGCAGAACCGCGAGCGCCATCGGGACAAAGACGTCCCGCCCCAAATAGAGCGCCGCGATGATGACGATGACGACGGCGAGCGTCGCCAGACCCGTCAGGGGGGTGCCGGCGGCCTCGACCTCTACCCTTTGCAGGTCGGGGGGCGGAGCGGCGGTATCGGGCATGGCAGAAATCTCGCAGCCAGGATTGCTATAGGGCGCGCCGCGTTTCCACCGGGTGCAGGCAAACTCCACTGAGCGAGCATACTCCTGGCGCGCAAAGAAGTTCCTGGCGTAGCGCGAGCCTATCAGGCGGGCGGGGCGGCAACAGGCTCGGAAACTACCCAGCAGCCCAGCTCAAACAGATCAGACTGTTCCTTCATTCATTCGTCACCCCCGCGCAAGCGGGGGGCCAGGAGCGGCAGGCACAACGCGCGCCGCCCTGGATGCCCGCTTGCGCGGGCATGACGGAAGAAAACCAAGTGTTGCAGCGCATTCGTCAGCGACCGACTTCGACCGCACCGGGCCAAGCTTTGGGCGGGGCTGGGTAGTTTCCGCTCCTGCCGCGCTGGCCGGCTCCGCGCTATGTCTCACCGACTTGAGCAGGAGAACCGACATGTTCTACATCATCGGCGTTGTTGTCGTGGTCATCGTCGTCGCGGGCTTCTTGGGGCTGCATTGAGCGGTCGGGCGCGCCGGAGGAACATATTCCCCTCTCCCGCGCGTTAGCAGAACGGCCGAGCGGCCAGCCCGCTTCTTTTCCGGTCTGCGAGTTGACATGAGCCTCTGGGCGATTTTGGGAGCGACGTGGCGGCGCATCGCCAAGGACAACCTCTCGGCGCTGGCCGCCGGGGCCGCGTTCCAGGCGCTGTTCGCAATCTTTCCGACGCTGACCGCGGTGGTTTCGGTTTACGGCCTGGTCGCCGACCCGAGCATGGTGGAGCGCCAGATCAGCGCGATCCAGGGAGTGCTGCCGCCGGAAGCGGTCGGGCTGATCGCCACCTGGCTGCACGCGCTGATCCAGGGGCGGACCGCGAAGTTCGGCATCGGCCTGATCGTCAGCGTGCTGTTCGCGCTGTGGAGCATGTGGTCGTCGGCCGGGATGCTGATGACCGCCGTCAACATCTGCTACGGCGAAGAGGAGCGGCGGGGCTTCGTCTCGTTCAACCTGACCGCGTTGGCGCTGGGCGTTGGCCTCGCGCTGTTCGGCACCGCGGCGCTGGCGCTCGTCGCGGTGTTGCCGGCCGCCCTCGCGCTGCTGCCGGTGCCCGACGGTTGGGGCGAGGTGCTGGGGCTGCTGCGCTGGCCGATCATGGCCGGGCTCGTCCTCGTCGCGCTCGCCATCGTCTACCGCTACGCGCCGGACCGCGCCGAACCCCGCTGGCAATGGCTCAGCTGGGGAGCGGTGGCGGCGACCGCCTTGTGGATCTTGGGGTCGGTCGGCTTTACCCTCTACGTCGCGAAGATCGCCAGCTACGACAAGAGTTACGGCTCGCTCGGCGCCCTCATCATCCTGCTCCTGTGGTTCTATCTGACCGCCTATGTGATCCTCGCCGGGGCCGAACTCAACGCGGCGATCGAGCGCCACACCCGCCGCGCCGCGCCGCGCGAAGCCGGCGGCGGCTCAGCCGCGGCGACCGCGCCCGGCTGGCCCGGTGGGGGTTGTTGAGAGGCTGGGCGGGACGGCGCCGGGGGCGCGCGCCTCGGCGGCGATGCGGCGATAGCGCTCCTGGCTGTTGGCGAGGTGCACCCGCATCGCCTCGCGCGCGGCCTCGGCGGCGCCGGCCTCGATCGCGACCAGGATCGCGCCGTGCTCGTCCTGGATGCGTTCGAGGTAGGCGCGCTGGCCGCCCTCGCGATGCACCGCGAGCCGGACGCTCTGGCGCGGGATGATGAAGCGGCCGAGATATTCGAGAAACCGCGAGAATTGCGGGTTGCCGGTCGCCGCGGCGATCGCGCGGTGAAACGCGAAATCCTGGTCGACCGCATTTTCCCCGCGCCGGATCGCAGCGTCGATCCGCGCCAGCGCCGCCCGGATGCGCCGGCGCGCCACCGCCGAGCCGCGCGCCGCCGCGAGCCCGGCCGCCGCGGTCTCGACGCTGGCCCGCAACTCCATCACGTCCAGCACCGCTTCGAGGGTGTTCAACCCCTCGGCGGCGAGCCGGAACGGCGGCCGTCCGGCGCCCTCGGCGACAAAGGCGCCGGCGCCCTGCCGCGTCACCACCAGCCCGTCCGCCCTGAGCGCCGCCACCGCCTCGCGCACCACGGTCCGGCTGACGCCCATCGCCGCGCCCATCGCCTGCTCGGAGGGCAGCCGCGCGCCAGGCGCCAGATCGCCCTTGGCGATCTCGCCGGCGATCCGCTCGGCGATCGCGTGCGACAGACGGCGCGGCGGCGCCACCGGCCGCAGGATGTCGGGATGCTCCCTCGAACGTCGCACGGCTGGCTTGTCGCTGTCGTAAGGTTGTCATATAACCTTACCACTTGGGCGACCCATAAGCCAGCCCGGCTGGCCAGCGAGGGGAGGAGATGATGAGGCGACGCGAGGTATTGCGGCTCGGCGCCGGCGTGCTCGGCGCGGCGGGGTTTGCCCGGCTGGCGCGCGCGGCCGACGAGAAGCCCGCGGCGAAGGCCGGGGAGAAGATGATCTTCAAGGCGTCCGACGTGCATCCGCCGGGCTACCCGACCGTGGTCGCGGTCGAGGACATGGGCAAGAAGCTCGCCGCCGCGACCCAGGGCCGCCTGACGATCCAGATGTACCCCTCGATGCAATTGGGCGGCGAGAAGGAGGCGATCGAGCAGGCGCAGGTCGGCGCCATTCAGCTGGCGCGGGTCAGCGTCGGGGCGCTGGGGCCGGTGGTCGACGATCTGAACGTCTTCAACCTGCCGTTCCTGTTCCGCGACACCGCTCACATGGAGAAGGTGATCGACGGGCCGATCGGCCAGGCGCTGCTCGCCAAGGTCACCGACAACCCGAACACCCACCTCGTCGGGCTGTGCTTCATGGATGCCGGCGCGCGCAACATGTACGACACCAAGCATCCGATCAAAAGCATCGCGGATCTCAAGGGGATGAAGGTCCGCGTCATGGGCAACCCGATGTTCGTCGACATGATGAACGATCTCGGCGGCAACGGCGTGCCGATGGGCTACGACCAGGTGTTCAGCGCGCTGCAGACCGGGGTCGTCGACGGCGCCGAAAACAATCCGCCGAGCTACGTCTTCGACAACCACTACCAGGTCGCCAAATTCTACACGCTGACCGAGCACCTGATCGTGCCCGAGATCCTGGTGTTCTCGCGCGTCACCTGGGACAAGCTGTCGAAAGCGGACCAGGCGCTCCTGACAAAGCTCGGCCGCGAAGCCCAGCTCGACGAGCGCAAGCTGTGGAATGAAAAGGAAAAGGACGCCTTCGCGCGGATGGAGAAGGCCGGCATCCAGGTCGTCCACATCGCCGACAAGACGCCGTTCCAGAAGGCGGTGAAGCCGGTGTGGGACAAGTACGGCGAGAAATACGCGGCGCTGATCAAGCAGATCGAAGCCACGAAGTGAGCCCGCCGGCGGCCCGGCGGCTGCGCCGGGCGATGGACGGCCTCTACGCGGCGTGCGCCGGGGTGGCGAGCGCCGCGCTGGTGGTGATCGCGGTGATCATCCCGTGGGGCGTCTACACCCGCTATGTGCTCAACCACGCCGCCTCGTGGCCGGAACCGGCCGCGGTGCTGCTCAGCATCGTGCTGACGTTTTTCGGCGCCGCCGCGTGCTATCGCGCCGACATCCACATGCGGATTACCGTGGTGCGCGACCTCCTGCCCGCGCCGGTGCAGCGCGCCACGGTGGTGCTCGCCGAATTGCTGGTCGGCGCGATGAGCCTTTTCATGACGGTCTGGGGGATCGGTCTGTGCCAGACCACCTGGCACCAGACAATCGACGAATTCCCGTTTCTGCGCGTCGGCATCACCTATTTGCCGATCCCGTTGGGCGGCGTGGCGACGATCCTCTTCGTTATCGAGCGCCTGCTGATCGGGCCGCCGCCCGCCGAAGCGGCGCGCGCCCACGCGGCGGTCGAATAGCGGATAGCGGGCGATGGATATTCTGCTCGTGCTGGCGAGCCTGGCGCTGTGCTTCGCGCTGGGTGTCCCGATCGCCTATGGTCTCGGGCTCGCGGCGCTGGCCGGCGCCTGGTGGATCGGCATTCCGCCGGCCGCGGTGATGCTGCAAATCTCCAGCGGCGTCAGCAAATTCGCGATGCTGACGATCCCCTTTTTCGTGCTGGCCGGCGCGATCATGGCGGAAGGCGGCATGGCGCGGCGGCTGGTCGCGCTGGCCAACGCGCTGGTCGGCTTCGTGCGCATCCGCGGCGGCCTCTCGGTGGTCAACGTGCTGGCAACGACCTTCCTCAGCGGCATCTCGGGCTCCGCCGTCGCCGACACCTCGGCGATCGGCTCGGTGATGATCCCGCAGATGGAGCGGAGCGGCTATCCCCGGGTCTTCGCCACCAACGTTACGATCACCGCCTCGGTGCAGGCATTGCTGGTGCCGCCGAGCCACAACGCCGTCATCTATTCGCTGGCGACCGGCGGCACGATCTCGGTCATCAGCCTCTTCATGGCCGGCGTCATGCCGGGGCTGCTGCTCGGCCTGGCGATCATCCTGTTATGCCTGGTGCTGGCCTACCGCGACGGCCACCCGCGCGGCGACCCGGTGCCGCTGCGCGAGGCGCTGCGCGTCATCCTCGATGCGCTGTGGGGCCTCATCACGATCGTCATCATCATCGGCGGCATTCTGGGCGGCATCTTCACCGCGATCGAAGCGGGCGCGGTCGCCTGCGTCTGGGCCTTCGGGGTCACGATGTTCGTCTACCGCGACTACCGCTGGCGCGACCTGCCGGCGCTGGTGCACCGCACGCTGCGCACGGTGGCGATGGTGATGACGCTGATCGCGTTCGCCGCCAGCGTCGGCTACATCATGGCGCTGATGCAGATGCCGGCCAAGGTCACCGCCTTCTTCCTGACCCTGTCCGGCGACAAATACGTCATCCTGATGCTGATCAACGTGATGCTGCTGCTGCTCGGCTGCTTCATGGACATGGCCCCCTCGATCCTGATCACGACGCCGATCCTGTTGCCGGTGATGGTCAATTTCGGCGTCGATCCGGTGCATTTCGGCATCATCATGCTGCTGAATTTGGGGATCGGCCTGTGCCATCCGCCGGTCGGCTCGATCATCTTTGTCGGCTGCGCCGTCGGCCGGGTGCGGATGGAGGACGTGGTGCGGCAGATCTGGCCGTTTTACCTGGTGATGTTCGGCGTCCTGCTGCTGGTGACCTACATCCCGGCGATCTCGCTCTGGCTGCCGCGCGCGCTCCACCTGTGAGCCGCGCCGGCTAGAGCATAGCCGGGTTGGGTGGAATCGCTGAAGGGGATTCCCGAGCGAGAGAAAGTGTGATTCGCTGTCCGGACCACAAGATGTGGGGGGCAGCGATGGCTTGGCGGCAGGGGCAGAGCTATTCGGAGGATTTGCGGGCACGGGTTTTGGCAGCGGTGGACGGCGGTATGGCGGCGCGGGCGGCGGCCCGGCTTTTTCGGGTCAGCGTGTCGTACATCTACAAGGCCCTGATCCGGCGGCGCCGTACCGGAGAAGTGAGCGCCAGTTCGCGTCGCGGTCACCGGCCGCGCAAGCTGAACCCAGCGCAAGAAGCCGCCCTGGCGGCGCACATCGAGGCCCAGCCGGACCTCACCCTGGCCGCGTTACAGGGGTGGCTGTTGGCCGCGCACGGGGTGAGGCTCTCCAACGGGGCGATGTGGTCGGCGGTCACCCGGCTTGGGCTGTCGTTTAAAAAAAGACGCTCCGGGCGGCCGAACAGGACCGCCCGGACGTCGCGGCGCGGCGGCGGATCTGGCGGGCAGCGCAGCCTTTCATTGATGCTGACAAGCTCGTTTTCATCGACGAGACCGGCGCCAGCACCAAGATGACCCGGCTCTATGGCCGCGCCCCGCGCGGCCGGCGCTTATTGGCCAAGGCGCCGTTCGGCCACTGGAAGACCACCACCTTTGTCGCTGCGCTGCGCCAGGGCGGCCTCGGTGCTCCGATGGTGCTCGACGGGCCGATGACCGGCCAGGCGTTTCTCGCCTATGTCGAGCAGGTGCTGATCCCGACCCTCAAACCCGACGACATCGTCGTGATGGACAACCTGCCCGCCCACAAGATCGCCGCCGTGCGGACCGCCTTCGCCAAGGCCGGCGCGCAGCTTTTCCTGCTGCCGCCCTACTCGCCCGATATGAACCCCATCGAGATGGCCTTCTCGAAGCTCAAGACCTTGCTCCGGCAGCGACCCGAGCGCACCCGCGACGGTCTGTGGCACCGCATCGGCGTCCTGCTCGACCAGTTCACCCCAGACGAATGCGCCAACTACTTCCATGCCGCTGGTTATGCCGACTCATTGTGAAAATGCTCTAGAACCCCTTCGCGATGTATTCGTCAAAGCGCGCCGGAAACGCGACGTCGATGCCGCGGCAGCGACGCTGCGACGTCAGCGGCCATTGCATCACGAAGAGCACCCGCTGGCCGGTCGCCGCGATCGCGCTGGCCAACGCCGTGGCCTCGTCGCGGTCGTTGTAGAAGGTCTCGCCGATGATCCACGGCACGCCGCCGAGGCCGAGTTGCGCGAGGCGGCGATGGGCGTTCAGCACCGTCGCTTCCGGCCGGTCGTAAATGTGCAGATCGAATACCGGCGGCAGCCGCCCCTGGTAGACCGCCGGGATCTGCGCAAAGCGATCCTGCGCGATGAGCGGAATGATCGAAAACCCGACCGTGTCGGCCACCCCGAAAGCGCCTACGTAATCGGCCCACAGGCGCTGCACATAGCGCAGCAGCAGCATCGGCTGGTTGCGCGCCGGGATGCCTTCGTTGAAGAGGTCGAGGCGGTAGTGCAGGCCGGACGCGATCAACAGATTGCGGATTTCGACGAGCCGCTGCCAGCGCGCCTTGTAGGCCGCTTCGTCCCAGGCTTTCCAAGCGAGCGGCGAGGGCGACCCGCCGCCGATCACGACCTCGACCTCCTGAAACCCGGTGCGGCGCAACGCCTTGAGGAAATCGACGATGCTCTGGCGGTATTCCGGGATCAAGGGACCGCGGGTGAAGGGACCCTTTGCCGGGTCGGGGTCGAGCGGCAGGCCGATGCGCAGCCGCCGCTGCCCATCCCGGTACATCGCGGTCAGCTGGGCATCGATGGTGTCGCGGTGCGCGTCATAGGATGGCGCGGCGAAGAGGCCGGCCTGGCCGCAGCCGTAGAGCCCATAAAACACGTAGTCGGAACCGCCGCGCTCCAGCGCCGGGCGGGGCGCCGGCTGCTGGGCCTGCGCCCATAGCGCTCCGGCGCCAAGGATGCCGGCCGCCAGGACGAGGGTCCGCCAGCGGCGCCACGCGATCATGCGGCTGCGAGGGTGCGTCATGCGTTCAATCCAATCGATATTATATGCCGGCTTGCCGTATTAGGATGCGCTTCTGCGTCGCGCAGGAACATCCTCAAGGGAGATCGCCGATGGGTAAACTTGACGGCAAGGTCGCGCTGGTGACCGGCTCCGGCCGCAATATCGGCCGCGCCACCGTGTTGCAGCTGGCCGGCGAGGGCGCCCACATCGTCGTCAACGCGCGCGCCAACCAGCAGGAGGCGGAGTCCGTCGCGCGCGAGGTCCGCGACCTCGGCGTCAAGGCGATCGCGGTCCTCGCCGACGTCGGCAAGAAGGCCGAGGTCGAGGCGCTGGCGGAGAAGGCATTGTCCGAATTCGGCCGCGTCGACATCCTGATCAACAACGCCGCGATCCGGCCGCACAAGCCCTTCACCGAAACGGCCGAGGCGGATTGGGAGGAGGTCCGCGGCGTGGTGCTCGATGGCGCGATCTACCTGACGCGGGCGCTGATCGAGCCGATGGTCAAAAACAAGTATGGCCGCATCCTGTTTTTTGTCGGCGACGGCTCGATTTCCGCGCGCGGCACCGGCCGCGCCCATCTATCCGCGGCGAAGATGGGGCTGATCGGCCTGGCGCGCGGCCTCGCCACCGAGTTCGCGCCGCACAACATCCGGGTCAACGTCGTCTCGCCGGGCAGCATCGACACCCGGCGCGACCATCCCGAATGGTACCAGGGCCACACGCCGAACGCGGCCGGCATCCCGTTGGGCCGCCAGGGGCACGTCGACGAGATCGCCGCGACCTGCCGGTTCCTCGTCAGCGACGACAGCGGCTTCATCACCGGCCAGACCATCCACGTCAACGGCGGCGCGCACTATTACTGATCCCGGTCGCGAGCGTCGCCGCCCCAGCTGCCGATGAGAGTCCGCAAATGTGAACGAGCCCGCAGCCTCTGAATTAGTAGACATATCCGAGGCGCCGGAGCATCGGCAGCAGCAGCTCTATTTCAGAGAGCTATTTCAGCTCAAGGTACGATGTGAGTACACCCGACGATACCGAAACACCCTGTCGGCATGGGTCACGCGGATCGCGATCCTCCGCGCCGTCGCCTCCAGCGGCAGCATTGCTGGCTGGGTTATCTGGAGAGAATACGCCTTCGTGTGGGGAGCAATTATTGCCGCGTCGCAACTCGCCGACGCTCTGAGAGATGCCATCCCCTACACCGCACGGCAGAAGGCGTCGAATGCTTTGCTGACCGACCTCGACGCGCTTTTCATCGAAGCGCTTTTCGAGTGGGAGGGCGTGTTCTCCGCTAAATTTACCAATGAGGAGATCACGGAGCGGCGGCGGAAGCTAATGCAATTGCAGCATGAATTTGATGGAAAGCACTTCCCTACAGGTAATCTACCGTCGCGGCCTGATCTGCTCGCGCTAGCGGAGCAGGATGCGATCGCTTACCTTGAAGCCATGTTTCGAGAAGAGATGAGTGCGCCATGAGCAAGATGAAGGATGGGGTGCTGCCCCGCTCTGACATCGATGTCAGGATGCCGCCTGGCGCCGCCACTCCGCGGTCCGGTATCTACGAGGAAGTTGACCCTCGCGGGGGACGGACTGGCTCAGAGGCCGTTTCCACGGCCGGCCAATCCTTGCAGCCGACATCTAAGCCCGGGCAGCGTTGGACGTTGGTAAAACCGGCGAAGGGCAAGGCCCCGCGCGGACGGAACTAGCGCGACAGATCCCGCGGGTTGAGCGCGAATAGCGCGCATCCGCCGCAACCAGGAGAAAACCGCAATGCCGCGTCTGAAATTCGGCGCCTTTCTCGCGCCGCACCATCCGGTCGGCGAGAACCCGCTGCTGCAGTTCCGCCGCGACCTCGACCTCGTCCAGATGCTCGATAAGCTCGGCTACGACGAATTCTGGTGCGGCGAGCATCATTCATCGGGTTGGGAGATGATCGGCTCGCCCGAGATGTTCCTCGCCGCGGCGGCCGAGCGCTCGCAGCGCATCAAGCTCGCCACCGGCGTCGTCTCGCTGCCCTACCATCATCCGTTCAACGTCGCGCAGCGCATGGTGCAGCTCGACTGGATGAGCGGCGGCCGGGCGATCTTCGGCTCGGGCCCCGGCGCGCTTGCCTCCGACGCGCATACGCTGGGGATCGACCCGATGACCCAGCGCGACCGCCAGGACGAAGCAATCGCGGTCATCCGGCGGCTCTTCCGCGGTGAGCGGGTGAGCGCCAAGAGCGACTGGTTCACGCTGCAAGACGCGCAATTGCAGCTGCTGCCGCTGCAGGAGGAGATGCCGTTCGCGGTCGCCTCGCAGATCAGCCCGTCGGGCATGACCTTGGCCGGCAAGCACGGCATCGGCGTCATCTCGATCGGCTCGATGTCGAGCGAGGGCCTCAACGCGCTGCCGACGCAATGGGGCTTTGCCGAAGCCGCGGCGCAGAAGCACGGCACGAGCGTCGACCGCAAGGATTGGCGGGTGCTGCTCTCCTGGCACATCGCCGAGACCCGCGAGCAGGCGCGCGCCGAAGCCCGCCACGGCCTCTTGCGCCACCACAACGAGTACATCGTCGGCACCTTGCAGCGGCCGGGCGCGACGCCGTTCAAGGATCCCGACGAGGCGGTCGACAAGACCGCCTTTGTCGAGGGCGCCGCGGCGACGATCGGCACGCCCGACGACCTGGTGCGGACGATCAAATCGGTGATCGACATCAGCGGCGGCTTCGGCACCCTCGTCGGCTTCGTGCACGACTGGGCCAACCCGGAAAACACGTTTCGCAGCTGGGACATGGTGGCGCGCTACGTGGTGCCGGAGATCAACGGCTATCTCGCCGGCCTGCGCGGGTCGCGCGACTTTGTCGCAACCAACCGCGGCGTCTTCGACCGCGCCAAGGAAGCGATCATGGCGAAGATCCATGAGAACGAGGCTGCGGTCGCCGCGCTGGCGGTCACCAAGGGGTCGCGGCTCGGCGCCGTCTCGGCGAGCAACCTGCCCGATCTCGACCAGGCCCGCGCCCGCGCCGGACGCCGCTGACCGGCGCCTGCGCCAAGCGCCCCCCAGCCGCAAGCATGGTCCCGCTCTCCGTCCTCGATTTGTCGCCGATCACCGAAGGCGGCAGCGCCGGCGAGGCGCTGCGCAACTCGCTCGACCTCGCGCGGCATGTCGAGGCGCTCGGCTACCGGCGCTACTGGATGGCCGAGCACCACAATCTGCCGGGCATCGCCAGCGCCGCGACCGCGGTGGCGCTGGCCCATATCGCGGCCGGCACCGAGCGCATCACGATCGGCGCCGGCGGCGTCATGCTGCCCAACCACGCGCCGCTGGTGATCGCCGAGCAGTTCGGGACGCTCGCCGCGCTGCATCCCGGCCGGGTCGAATTGGGGCTCGGCCGCGCGCCCGGTTCGGACCAGGTGACGGCCCGCGCGATGCGCCGCAACCTCCTCGCCGATGTCGACCAGTTCCCGCAGGACGTCATCGAGCTGATGGGCTATTTCCAGCCGGCCGAGCCGGACCAAGCGGTGCAGGCGGTGCCCGGCGCCGGGCTCCAGGTGCCGATCTGGATACTCGGGTCGAGCACCTTCGGGGCGCAGCTCGCGGCGATCCTCGGCCTGCCCTTCGCGTTTGCCTCGCATTTCGCGCCGCGCATGATGAAGCACGCGATCATGCTCTACCGCGAGCGCTTCACCCCGTCGGCGCAGCTCGCCGCGCCCAATCTGATGCTCGGGGTCGCCGTGGTCGCGGCGGAGAGCGACGAGGAAGCGCGCTTCCTCTATTCCTCATTGCAGCAATCGACGCTCAACAACCGCACCGGGCGGCGCGGCCGGGTGCCGCCGCCGGTCGAGGATTTCGACGCCCGGCTCGACCCCTACGCGCGCGCGATCCTCGCCGACAGCCAGGCCTGCGCGATCGTCGGCGGGCCGGAAACCGTCCGCCGGGGCCTCGAAGACTTCATCCAGCTGACCGGGGCCGATGAATTGATGATCACCGCCAACATCTTCGACCACGCCAAGCGCAAGCGCTCGTTCGAGATCGTCGCCGAGCTGCACGGCGCGATGAACGCGCCCGCCGCCGCTCAGCGGTAGACGAAGGCGCCGTCGCCCAGATCAATCGCCGGAAACGCGTCCTTCTCGCTCCAGTAATCCTGGGTGTGCTGCCATTCGGGTTTCGCGCCCCGCTTCGGCAGCAGGTGCATGCCGCGCATCAGGTAGCCGGGATTGAAGTTCTCCGGGTCGATCCACGGCAGGATCGCCATGTCGGCGTCTTCCGGGCGCAGCGTCGGCGTCACCTGACGGGCGCCGATCGCTTGCATGTGGTTGAGCAGGCGACAGACGAAATCGGCGACGAGATCGGCCCGCAGCGTCCAGCTGGCGCGGAAATAGCCAAACACCCACGCCAGGTTCGGCACGCCGGTGAACATCATGCCGCGATAGGTCACCGTGTCAGAAAAAATGAGCTTCTTGCCGTCGATCGCGAAGTCGATGTCGCCGAGCGCGCTGAGGTTGAAGCCGGTCGCCGTCACGACGATGTCGGCGGCCAGCAGCGCGCCCGATTTCAGCTGGATCCCCTCTTCGGCAAAGGCCTCGATCTCGTCGGTCACGACCGAGGCCTTGCCGCTGTGGATCGCCTGCAGGAAATCGCCGTCCGGAATAAAGGCGATGCGCTGGCGCCACGGCCGGTAGCTCGGCGTGAAGTGGGTTTCGACGTCGTAGTCGGACCCGAGATAGCCGCGCACCGCGCCGAGCAATTCCTGTTTCACGGCCTCGGGCTCGCTGAACGAGCGGCGGGTGAAGAGCGCCTGCTCGTGCAGTATCTTGCGCCGCACGATCTCGTGGATCCACGCTTCGTCGACCTGCAGCTGCCGCAATTCGTCGGCGATCTCGATCGCGTTGCGCCCGGTGCGGAAATAGGTCGGCGAGCGCTGCAGCATCGTGACGTGGGCGCATTGGGCGGCGATCGCCGGGATCAGCGTCGCCGCGGTGGCGCCCGAGCCGATCACCACGACATTCTTGCCGCTGCAGTCCAAATCCTCTGGCCAATTCTGCGGGTGCACGATCTGGCCGCGGAAATTCGCCAGCCCGGCCCATTCGGGGGTGTAGCCTTGCGCGTGCCGGTAATAGCCCTGGCACATCCACAGGAAATTCGCGGTGAAACGGACCAATTCGGCGCTGTCGGCGCGCATCGCCTCGAGCGTCCACAGTTTGTCGGCGCTCGACCAGCTCGCATTGGCGATCCGGTGGCGGTAGCGGATGTGGCGCGCGAGCCCGTTCTCGTCGATGACCTCGCCCATGTAGCGCAGGATTTCGGCGGCGGTGGCGATCGGCGCGCCGGTCCACGGCTTGAAGCGATAGCCGAAGGTATAGAGGTCGCTGTCGGAGCGGATGCCGGGATAGCGGTGGGTCAGCCAGGTGCCCCCGAAGCTCGCCTGCTCCTCCAGGACGACAAAGCTCTTCCCCGGGCATTGCTGCGTCAGGTGGTAGGCGCCGCCGACCCCGGAGATGCCGGCGCCGACGATGACGACGTCGAAATGCTCGGCCGCTTCCGGCGCCGCCGCGAACCGCGCTGCCATTTCGCTCATGACGTTCCAGCCCTTCGTTACCGGCTCGCAGCTTAGCGCAAAATCGGCCGCGGCCGACGGTTGTTATCGCCGGCGGCGCGTGGAAGACTTGAGGCCAACGAACAAACCGAGGGAGCGAGGCCATGGCGCAGACCGGCGACGCAACGGGCGAATATCGCGGGCTCGCCTACCGCAACGACGCGGACCTCACGGCGTGGCTCGCCAAGCGGCCGAGCGAGGCGGCGCTCGAACCCAATCTGCCGATCATCGATCCGCACCATCATTTCTGGGACACGCCGCAGCGCGGCTGCTACCTGCTGCCGGAGCTGCTCCAGGACATCGGCGGCGGTCACAACATCGTCGCCACCGTCTTTCTCGAATGCCGCTCGATGTACCGCCGGGACGGGCCGCCGGAGATGGCGCCCGTGGGCGAAGTCGAGTTCGTCAACGGCATCGCGGCGATGAGCGCCTCGGGCGGCTATGGCCCGTGCCGCGTCGCCGAGGCGATCGTCGGCCACGCCGATCTGACGCTTGGGGCGCGCGTGCGCGAGGTGCTTGAGGCCGAGATCGCGGCCGGCGGCGGGCGCTTTCGCGGCATACGCCACGGCGTCTCGTGGGACGGCAGCGAGGCGGTGCAGAAGCACGTCAGCCGCTTTGTCCCGCCGCATCAGCTGCGCGACGCGAAATTCCGCGAGGGCTTCGCGCAGCTGGCGCCATTGGGCCTCAGCTTCGAGAGCTGGCAATACCATCCGCAATTGCCGGACGCGATCGACCTCGCCCGCGCCTTTCCCGAGACGACGATTATCCTCAACCATGTCGGCGGCGTCCTCGGCGTCGGCCCCTACAGAGGCCGCCGGCAGGAAATCCTCGCCGGCTGGCGGCGCGACATCGGCGAATTGGCGAAGTGCCCCAACGTCAACGTCAAGCTCGGCGGTGTCGGCATGACCTCGTTCGGCTTCGACTTCCCGGAGCGCGACACGCCGCCCTCCTCGGCCGAGCTCGCGGCGGCGTGGCGGCAGTATATCGAGCCGTGCATCGAAGCTTTCGGCGTCGAGCGCGCTATGTTCGAGAGTAATTTCCCGCCCGACAAGCAATCCGGCGGCTACACCGAATTGTGGAACGCCTTCAAGCGCATCACCGCGAGCGCCTCGGCGGCCGACAAGCGGGCGCTCTATAGCGGCACCGCGGCGCGCGTCTACCGGCTGAGGGCGCCCTGAAGGGGCGGCCTTCAGGCGGAGCGCGGAACTCCGCCCTCGGCTATGTGCCGCGTGCCGCCCAGTCGAGCAGCCGATCGAGAAAGGCCGCGCCGGCGGCGAGTTCGGCGCGGCTGATGAATTCGTCGGGCTGGTGCGCCACCGCGATCGACCCCGGGCCGCACACGATCGCCGGGATGCCGGCCTGCTGGTAGAGCCCGGCTTCGGTGGCGAAGGAGACCGTCGTCGTCGCGTTGACGCCGGTCAGCCGCCGCGCCAGCGCCTCGGCCGGCGACCCCTCGACCGCCACCAGCGGCGGCACCGCGACGACGGTCTCGGTCTCGACGCTCGCCTCGGGGTGAACGGCGCGCATGCGCGGCAACAGATCGTCCTGGACGAACCGATCGATGGCGGCCTTCACCGCCGCCGCGTCGTCCTCGGGCACGTTGCGCAAATCCCATTCGAAGGCGCACTCGCGCGCGATGATGTTGACCGCGGCGCCGCCGCTGATGGTGCCGACGCTGAGCGTCGTGTGCGGCGGGTCGAAGCCGCTCTCGGGCCGCCCCCGGCGGCGCGCCGCCTCGGCGCGGCGGCCGATCTCGGCGATGAACTCGGCCGCCGCCATGATCGCGTTGACGCCGCGCTCGGGGGCGCTCGAATGCCCGTCGCGCCCGGTGATCCGGGTGCGGAAGAAGGCGCAACCCTTCTGCCGATTGGCGACCTGCATCGAGGTCGGCTCGCCGATGATCGCGAGGCGCGGCCGCGCCGCCCCCTGCGGCAGCGCGCCGATCAGCGCCGGCACCCCGAAGCAGCCGGGCTCCTCGTCGTGGGTGAACGCCAGATGCAGCGGCTGGGCGAGAGGGCGCCGGACGGCGCTGGGCACCAAGGCCAGCACCAGCGCGAGAAAGCCCTTCATGTCGGCGCTGCCGCGGCCATAGAGGCGGCCGCCATCCGGGCCGGGGCGCTCGGTCAGGCGGAAGGGGTCGCTGTGCCACGCCTGGCCGGCGACCGGCACGACGTCGGTGTGGCCCGACAAGAGGACGCCGCCCTGCTCCGCCGGGCCGATCGTCGCGTAGAGATTGGCCTTGCCCTCGCCGGCGCTGCTGCGCGTCGCGGCGATACCGTGGCGGCCGAGATAATCCGCGACCCAGTCGATCAGTTGAAGGTTCGAGCGCGCCGAAACGGTGTCGAACGCCACCAGGCGCTCGAGCATCTCGACCGCCGCGCTGAGATCGAGCTCAGACGTGTTCGCCGCTCCCGCCGGCCGGGGTGCCGAACATCGACAAGACCTCGCGCCGCGTCGTCGGGTCGCTGCGGAAGACCCCGAGCATGCGGCTCGTCACCATGCTGACCCCCGGCTTGTGAACGCCGCGGGTCGTCATGCATTGGTGCGCCGCCTCGATCACCACCGCGACGCCTTTCGGCTGCAATACCTCGTCCAGCGTGTTGGCGATCTGCGCGGTCATCTTCTCCTGGATCTGCAGGCGCTTGGCAAACACCTCGACGAGCCGCGCCAGCTTCGAGATGCCGACGACCCGGTTGTTCGGCAGGTAGGCGATGTGGACCTTGCCGATGATCGGCGCGATGTGGTGCTCGCAATGCGATTCGAAGCGGATGTCCTTCAGCATGACGATCTCGTCATACCCGTCCATCTCCTCGAAGGTGCGCTGCAGCAACGCCACCGGATCCTCGCCGTAGCCGCTGAAGAATTCGCCATAGGAGCGCACCACCCGGTCGGGGGTGCCGAGGAGGCCCTCGCGCTCGGGGTTGTCGCCGGCCCAGCGAATGAGCGTGCGCACCGCTTCGAGCGCCTCCTCGCGCGACGGGCGGCGGGCCATGGCGGGGTCGGCGTGGCGAAGGCTGCGCACCCCGGCGGCGCGCGGCAACGGATCTGCAACTGACATGAGGCTCACTTTCTCGCGAGCGAGGCGCGGCGCGTCTCGCCCTCCGGACTGATAAGGTTAATGCAGGCGGGTCGGCCGCTCGGCTTCGCTCGCTCGCAGGAATTGCGGCGGGATATCGAGCGAGAAGGCGGGGATGCGCACCAGGAAATTCTCGCCGCCGCGGGTCTCCATCTCATAGTCGCCGACCATGAACCCCGAGGGCGTCGCGAGCGGGCAGCTGCTGGTGTATTCGAAGTGCTCGCCGGGCGCCAGCACCGGCTGCTCGCCGACGACGCCCGGGCCGCGCACCTCCTGCAGCCGCCCGAGGCTGTCGGTGATCTGCCAATGGCGGTTGCGCAGCTGCACGGTTTCGCCGCCGCAATTCTCGATCCGCACATGGTAGGCCCAGACGTAATGGCCGTCGTCGGGCGAGGAATGCTGTTCGAGGTAGAACGGGCGGACCGTGATCTTGATCGCGCGGGTGGTTTCGGAATACATCGCTCAGGGACCTTGCTTCTTGCGTGGCGGCGCCCCGACGACAGGTCGCGGGCGGTCGTGCCCCGAACACGGCCCACTCAATGTCGGTCGCCGGCGGCGATGCGTCAAGCCGAGGGTGGCGCGGCGAAGGGCTTAACGAGCGGCGGGGGCGAGCAGCGCCAGCACCTTTTCGTCCGGCCGGCGCGAGCCGTCCGGGCTGATCGACTGGATGCAGACATGGTCGGCGCCGGCGTCCCAGTGCTGTTGGATGACGCGGCGGATCGCCGCTTCGCCGCCCCAGGCAACATTGGCGTCGACAAAGCGCTCGGAGCCGCCGCCGGCGAAATCATCGTCGCCAAAGCCGAGGCGGCGCCAGTTGTTGACGTAATTCTCCAGCCGCAGGTAGTTGGCGAGCGCCTGGCGCCCGAGCGCCCGCGCCTTCGAGGGATCGCTCTCCAGGAGCACCCAGATTTCCGGGCACAGCAGCTTGCCGGGGCCCATGATGCGGCGCGCCTCGGCGGTATGCTCGGGCGTCACGTTATAGGGATGCGCGCCGTCGGCATGCGTGCTCGACAGGGCGAGCATGCGCGGGCCGAGCGCCGCGAGGATCGTCAGCGGCTTCTCTTCCGGCTCGGGCGCGCCGTAGGGCGCCGCCCGCATCGCGTCGAGATAGGCGCGCATCGTCGCCACCGGCCGGCCGTAGGTGTGGCCGCGCACGCCCTCGACCGAGGGCACATGCGACACCCCGATGCCCAATAGAAAGCGCCCGCCCGACTGCTCGGCCAAGGCCCGCTGGCCGTTCGCCATCGCCATCGCGTCGCGCGCGTAGATGTTGGCGATGCCGGGCGCGACGATCAGCGATTTCGTGTTGGCGAGCAGCCACGAGGAATGCACCAGCACGTTGCGGCCGCGGCTTTCGGGCAGCCACAGCGCGCTGTACCCCCAACTCTCGACACGCTGCGCGAAGCGGGCGCCCTCGGCCGCGCTCATCACATCCATCGCCGCCCATACTCCGAGCCTGCCGAGCTGCATCGCCCATCCTCCTCCGCCGCGCCCCTCGCGCTGGCGCCATTCTAGGCGAGAAGCGCGCGGTTGGAACCCTATGCCGCAAGCCGCCGCGGGAGGGGCTGCGGCGATCGGCCCTTGTCCCCGGCGGCGGCGGCGCGATATCAACGGCAGCTCATGGCGGTCCTCTTTCTCATCGTCTTTATCGACCTCGTCGGGTTCGGGCTGGTGATCCCGCTCCTGCCGTTCTACGCCGAGCGCTTCGCCGCTTCGCCCATCGAGATGACGACGCTGTTCGCCACCTTCTCCTTGATGTCGATGGTGACGGCGCCGCTCTGGGGGCGGCTCAGCGACCGCGTCGGGCGGCGGCCGGTGCTGGCGGCGAGCATGGCGGCCTCGGCGCTGGCCTATTTCTGGCTCGCCTTCGCCAGCCAGTTGTGGATGGTCTTCGCGGCGCGCGCCTTTGCCGGCGCCTGCGCCGGCAACATCGCCGCGGCGCAGGCCTATGTCGCCGACGTGACGCCGCCCGAGGGTCGTGCCAAGGGCATGGGCATGATCGGTGCTGCGTTCGGGCTCGGCTTCATCATCGGCCCGGTGCTGGGGGGCGTCGTCGCCGGCAACGACCTCGCCACCGCCGATCTCGAAACGCCGGGGCTGCTCGCCGCCGCGCTGTCGCTGCTCGCCTTCCTCGGCGTCCTGTTGCTGCTGAAGGAAAGCCGCGTCGCAGGCAGTGAAAGTTCCGCGCGCGGCCGGATCGCGGTCGCGCGGGCCGCGTTCGCCCGGCCGGTCCTGGCGCGCCTGCTGCTGGTGTTCTTCCTGGTGATCCTGGCGTTTTCCGGCATGGAGACGACCTTCGCGTGGTGGGCGATCGCGCAATTCGGCTGGGGGCCGCGCTCGATCGGCTTTGTGTTCTTCTATGTCGGCCTGTTGTCGGCGGCGATGCAGGGCGGCCTGATCGGGCCTCTGACCCGGCGCTTTGGCGAGGAGCGGCTGATGCTGACCGGCCTCGTCCTGATCGCCTGCGGCCTCCTCGTGCTGCCCGAGGCGCGCGGCGTGCCGCTGCTCCTCGTCGCGCTCTCGGCGCTGGCGCTCGGCATGGGGGCGATGCAGCCCTCGCTCAACAGCCTCATTTCGCGCTGCGCCGGAGCGCGGGAGCAGGGCGAGGTGATGGGCGTCGCGCAATCGGTCGGCAGCCTGTCGCGGGTGCTCGGGCCCCTTGCGGCCGGCGCGTTGTTCGGCGCGCTCGGGCGCGGCAGCCCGTTTCTGTGGGGCGCCGCGCTGGTCGCCGGCGCGCTGGCGATCGGCTGGCAGGTGCCGCGCCGGCTGGCGCTCGCGGTGCCGCCGGCGGGACCCGCGAAATGAGCCCATCCAAATGAGCCCATCCAAATGAGCCCATCCAAATGAGCCCACACGGCCCGCGCATGGTCGGGCGCTCGTCGGCCGGCGGATTGCCCGAGCCGGAGGAGCGGCTCGCCCAGGGTATCCGCGCGCTGAAGGGGCTCGGCCCCTATCTGTGGCCGCGCGATTCCTTTGAATTACGCGCCCGCGTCGTGCTGTCGCTGGCCCTCCTGATCGCCGGCAAGCTCGTCACCATCGCGATCCCGCTATTCTACAAGCGCGCGGTCGACGTGCTGGCGGCGCCGCACCCGGGCCTCATCGCGGTGCCGGTCGCGGCGATCCTCGCCTACGGCGCGGCGCGCGTGCTGTCGCAGGGCTTCAACCAGCTGCGCGACGCGATCTTCGCCAAGGTCGAGCAGCGTGCGGTGCGCCGCATCGCGCTCTCGGTGTTCCGCCACATCCACATGCTGTCGTTGCGCTTCCACCTGGAGCGCCGCACCGGCGGCCTCGCGCGCGCCGTCGAGCGCGGCACCGCCGGTATCGAGTTCCTCCTGTCGTTCATGCTGTTCAACGTCGTCCCGACGCTGTTCGAGATCGCGGTCGTCTCGGCGATCCTGTGGCGGCTCTACAACTGGGAATTCGCCGTCGTCACGCTGACGACGATCGTCGTCTACATCGCCTTCACCTTTGTCGTGACCGATTGGCGCGTGCGCTTCCGCCGCGAGATGAACACCCGCAACAGCGAAGCCAACACCAAGTCGGTCGACGCGCTGCTGAACTACGAAACGGTGAAATACTTCGCCAACGAGGCGCACGAGGCCGAGCGCTACGACAGCGCGCTGGCCGCCTACGAGCGCGCCGCGGTGCGCAGCCAGACGACGCTGTCGCTGCTCAACATCGGCCAGGGCGCGATCATCGCCGTGGGGCTCATCGGCGTCATGCTGCTGGCGGCCCAGGGCGTCGCGGCCCACCGCATGACCGTCGGCGACTTCGTGCTGGTCAACACCTACCTGATCCAGCTCTACACGCCCTTGAACTTCCTCGGCATGGTCTACCGCAACATCAAGCAGTCGCTGACCGATCTCGAGCAGATGATGGGGCTCCTCAAGATCCGCCCGGAAATCGAGGACCGCCCCGGCGCCGTCGCGCTCGCCGCGCGGCGCGGCGCGCTGGCCTTCCGCCACGTCGATTTCCATTACGACCCGCGCCGCCCGATCCTGCACGATGTCGATTTCGCGGTGGCGCCCGGCGCTACCGTCGCGATCGTCGGCCCGAGCGGCGCCGGCAAGTCGACGATCGCGCGCCTCCTCTTCCGCTTCTACGACGTCAATGGCGGTGCGATCGAGATCGACGGCGAGGACATCCGCGAGGTGACGCAGGACAGCCTGCGCCGGGCGATCGGGGTGGTGCCGCAGGACACCGTCCTCTTCAACGACACGATCTTCTACAATATCGCCTATGGCCGCCCCGGCGCCGGCCACGCCGAGGTCGAGGCGGCGGCGCGGCGCGCCCAGATCCACGATTTCGTCGCGGGCCTGCCCGACGGCTACCAGACGATCGTCGGCGAGCGCGGCCTCAAATTGTCGGGTGGCGAGAAGCAGCGCGTCGCGATCGCCCGCGTCGTCCTGAAGGCGCCGGAAATCCTGATTTTCGACGAGGCGACCTCGGCGCTCGACACCAAGACCGAGCGCGACATCCAGGCGAGCCTCGCCGAGGTCGCCGCCGACCGCACCACCCTCATCATCGCGCACCGGCTCTCGACCGTCGTCGACGCCGACGAGATCCTGGTGCTCGACGCCGGCCGCATCGTCGAGCGCGGCCACCACCGCGACCTCCTGGCGCGCGGCGGCGTCTATGCCGCGATGTGGGCGCGCCAGCAGGAAGCCGCCGCGCGCGAGGCGGCCCTGGCGGCCAACTGACGCCGCTCAGCGGGATTGCTTCGCTGCGCTCGCAATGACAGTAAAAGATCGGTCATTGCGAGGAGCGGAGCGACGCGGCAATCCCAATCAGTTATGCCGAGCGTTGATAACCTCGCCGCTGCGGTGACGCGCGGCGACCGGCGGGCGTTGGCGCGCGCCGTGACGCTGGTCGAATCGACCCGGCCCGAGCATCGCCGCGAGGCTGACGCGCTGCTCGATCGGCTGCGGCCGGCGACCGGCGGCGCCACGCGGATCGGCATTTCGGGGCCGCCCGGCGCCGGAAAATCGACCTTTATCGAGCGCTTCGGGCTCGACGGCGTCGCCCGCGGCCACCGGATCGCGGTGCTCGCGGTCGATCCCGCCTCGAAGCGCGGCGGCGGCGCCATCCTCGGCGACAAGACGCGGATGGCCGAATTGGCGCGCTCGCCCGCCGCGTTCATCCGGCCCTCC
>Ga0209579_10000150_pt1 | contig 109639 bp, 107 predicted proteins | sample Coa_R1_2_FD_187152 | JGI IMG/M metagenome (GOLD analysis project Ga0209579, IMG submission 187152) | Surface soil microbial communities from Centralia Pennsylvania, which are recovering from an underground coalmine fire - Coalmine... | ecosystem: Environmental > Terrestrial > Soil >... | reverse complement strand
GGGCACAAAAGCGTTCCCTCGCTGCCTGGGCGCGACCTGAAAACGGCGGTTGAACTCGGCGATGTATTCTTCCCGCAGAAACCGGTTCGCCGTCTCCAGCGTCCCCAACTGGCGCAGCCGCAACTCCTGCGGCAAGCGGCCCTGCCAAGTTGAGAAGTTGCGCTCACTGCGTCCCCGCGCTTGCGGCGAGTAGGCCGGGATCATCTGCACGCCCAACTCGTGCAACGCCCGTCCCACCTGCGTGCGGCGATGATAGTCCACCTTGCCGCCCACCTTCGGCGTCAGCCAGAAATGGCTGCCCCGATCGCTGTACAGCGCGCAGAACACGCCTTTGCGCTCGATCACCTCCTTGAGTCCTGCCATCACCGTCGCCGTCGATTCCTCCTCCACCAGTTGCGCGTAGTAGATCTCGCTGGTGGCATCGTCGAGAATCACGATCAGGTCGTACCAGCGTTCGTCCTGAAACCACTGATGGCGGCTCCCATCGATATGCAACAGCATTCCCGGCAACGGCCGCCGCTCCCGCCGCTTGCGATGCGCCCCGCGCTTGCGTCCGCGCGCCACTAACCCGGCCCCCTGCAACGCCTGCTTTACCCAGGTGTAGCTCAGTCCGATCCCGTGCTCGCTTTGCAACTTCTCGTGAAAATGCTGCACGTTCAGATCAAAATACTTCTCCCGATAGAGCGCGAAGACTTTCTCCACAGGCGTGAGTGCAACATTCGGCTTCAGCAACCCGACAGTCCACGCGGGTGCCGCCGTCACTCCAACGACAGTGAGTGCCACGTTCGGTCTGGGATTGTGGTTCGTGCCCCAACCAGGAGTTGCCAACCCTGGGTTCGTGTCTGCGACATTCAACGTCGGCACCGTGACTGCTGGCATTCCTATCAACTACGGCAATCAGGTCACGGGGTCGAATGCTGTCCCAGGAGGTATCAATTCGACCTACTTCTACGCTCGATTCACTGGATTCTTGACGGTCTCAACGCCAGGGAAATATGTGTTCGGTCTGAACGTGCAAGACGGCGGCGACCTCTACATTGGGACGCAGCCTATTGTCAAAACTCTGGCTACTTCGCTCACAGCGAACACCGTGGCCGCATACAACACCACCACGGGCACTGTTGAACTGGCGGCGAACATCCTCTATCCGATTGTTGTAGAGTGGCAGCACGGCACTGGGTCTTCCTACGAGTTGCAGTTGCTATGGACGCCGCCAGGACAGACAGCACCGACTGTCATCCCTTCATCTAATTTGCAGATCACAGGATACTGGTGGAATGGGAACTCTTCGCTGTGGTATCCAACGACGTGGTACTAGAATGGACGGCGGAGGAGCACGGAATGAGACCTGGGCTGGAACGATGGTTTGAAGATGAAACAGCGGATTTACGCGATAAGAAAATCCCTTATGTGATTCGCCTCCGCAAACGGCAACAGTTAATCCAAGCACAGGAAGGCGTCGTCAAAATCTACACTGACAAGTCCATTAGCCCGATTGACCCTGTAGACGAAAAGGACGCAAGCGAGTATTTGGAGCGACTGAAACAAATCGTCATTACTCTCTGAAAAATGCCAAAACAATAGCCCGACTCGAAATGAGTCGGGCTTTTTAATGCAGTAACTTCGCAAGCAATCAGAGTCTATCAGTATTCAGATGGCAGCAGAAACGTCGTGTACGATCGGTCGCGTTCTGTGATGATCCAGAACTTCGTTCCGTTGCTCATGCAATAGGCAGAGAGGAGTCGCTCACCGATCACAAGACTCTGATCGTTTGCTTTCCAATCCTCTCGGTCGACTTCTCCCCAGTCCCCCGTGAGATGCCGAATCAAGTATGCTTGCGGATCATCGCCAGCCTTCTTGAACTCTTCGAGCACTCCTGGGGTTGCGACTACTGAGCCAGGACCAAACTTAATCCCGCTCATTGCACTTGCTCGACTTTCCCATCTGGCATCGCACACCAGATTTGATTCACACTGACAGCACAGTTAGGCACGCCCAACTTCTTCGCCGTCTCGACATCAACAGCAGAAGGCTTTGGGTCGCCATTGTGCGGGTGCGTGTGAAGAAACAACATCGTGTCCGTCGGAACGCTAATCGTGCCGCCGAACTGGTCGCTGAACGACCCATAAACGATGTTGCCGTTTGCCTCGATTGCAGCAGACTTCTCGGTGTTCTCGCTGGACTGATTGCCCATTGAGGAGCCGCCGATCATCGAGAAGGCGGCAGACATCCGCAACTTCTTGACGGCATTCTGCGGAATCGAGAGTTGAGATTGAGCGAACGCGGTGCAACCATTGCTGCCCCACGCCGCAGTGAAAAGCATTAAGATACACAACAGCCTTTGGACTTTCTTCACCGTTTGCTCCTTGGGTTAGCCCTTGAGGACGGCTCGTAACCGTCCTCAAGAGCGTTGAGTTCCTACCACAGAACTCAGTCCCTACTTCTTTAGCGTTTGACTGGCTTTTGTTGCATCTACGCGGTCGCCGCTGGTTGAACGTGCGACGTTTTCCGAACACTCGCTGCTGGCTTCTTCTTGCTTCCGACTTCCAGAATGTGGTCGAGTGACTTCAACAGACTTTTCGCCACATCTGGCGGCATGTTGTCGATCTTGCTCATCCATTTGCCCGCTGGCGTGTTGGCGATCTTCGAGGCTGTGGTGGCTTCGACTTGCTTGGCTTTCGGAATGAGCGGACCCGCGTTGAGGTTGAGACTGTTCCACAACTGGACGAGCGTCTCTCTGACTCGCTGCGGTTTCTTGCCTTTCAGAGTTTCCTTGAACTGTTGATATGGCGACGATTTGCGGGAAGATTGTTTGCTGGTCTTGCGTTTCTTCCCGCTGGCGGCGTCCATGTTGTAATAGGCTGTCCGACGGTTGATCTTTTTCGCTTCGAGGAACTTCGAGAACCAACCCTTGCAGCCTTTCGTTGCTCCCAACTTCTTTCTCAGAGCGATCAATGCCTTCCCGAGTTCTTTGCCTTTCGACTTCATTGACTTGTTCAGGGCCAGAACTCGTTTGGCTTCGCGATTTGCTTTCGCTACTTTCAAGGCTTTGGCAACGGTCTTGATAACAACTTGTTTGGACTTCTTTGCTTTCTTCATTTGAGTCTCCGTGAATTGAGAACACTGTTCACAATTCGGCTGGTGGAGCGTTGATGTTTTTGTGCTGATGGGTCTCTCGACAGCGGGGAACTGCATTCACTCTGTCAGCGTGGGATTATTTGCGATGAACTTCATTCAGCGGGTATTCGTCCAAGACGAAGTTGCTTGAGGTCTTTTTCAAGCCACTTGAGATTCGTTCGAACTTCGGTAGCCCGTTCCTCTTTTCTCTCGATGGCGAGTGAGAGAGCAGAGGCTTTGTTTGGAACGCAAGTGTGAGAGAGACAATCTCTCACCACTCTGTTCGTTGGTATTTCGCTATACAGTTGATCGAATCTCTTTCGAGAGTGTTGGCTGAATCGAGCAACTTTCTTTGGGTGTACTCGGTGAAAGATGAGAGACTTTTCGGTGACCTTTACGACTGAAAGTTCTCGAATGTCTCCGAAGTTGTCCACCATCCACCAGGTTTGGGTTGTCATAAATGTTCCCTTCCGTTTCCGTTCGGGCGGTTTGACCTCCAACCGTAGGGCAACTTCTCTGCTTCCCGTCTTTCATGCCGTTTGTGCGTCGGCACCCGCTCGGGTGTTCCCTTACTGAGGTTCCCCTCTGCTGACTGTCCCTCTCGGGCAATCTCGTTTCAGCTTCGGAGTCGCATTCGCTCTTTACGTATCGCGTTTGCTCGTAAGAACCGTCTCGATTGAGCACTTCGTCTTACTGTTATGATCTTACGCGTGATTGCGTAAGATTTCAAATAGTGCTATAGTTCTACGTCTTTGAAATCAGTCATTTAGGGGTCGTTTTCAGATGAGACTGAAAAGAGGCGTCACACACACGTCTGTCAGCGTTTATCCGACGATTGGGAAGAGTCTACGAGCGTACGGTCGGCACTTCGGCTCTACGAGTCGAGCCGTTCAGATTGGCGTGGAGATTCTGTACGAACGCTGGCGAAGAAACGAACCGCTGATTGGGCCTGGCAGTGCCGCTGAGGAAGAACAGCGGAAGCAAATCAAGCGACCACTTTCAATCGACACTCTCCCACGAACCGAGTTTCTGATCGAAGTTCTTTCAGAGCCCTACGGAAGTCGAGCACAAGTCATCAGCACTTGCGAGAACGTCCTGGCTGATCTTTTGACCTCAGCAGAGTTACTTCGACGCAAGCGATCCTCGAAGTAGGTTTTTCACAGGGCAAAAGTTGACGGCCCGACTATACACGCTTAGACTTTCTTCGCTGTCGCGGCGGGCTTTCGATTGGCGGTAACTTGTTGAAAAATATGGCGGAGAGAGTGGGATTCGAACCCACGTTAGAGTTTCCCCTAAACACGCTTTCCAAGCGTGCGCCTTCAGCCACTCGGCCATCTCTCCGGCGTGCATCGATGGAAGGACGACGCCTAATGAAGTCTAATAAGCGCCTCTGCCCGGCCGCCGATCCTGCCGATTCAGCGGCGCTGCATCGGTTTCAATTCTATGGGTGAAGTCGTCGACACCGCAACTTGAAAGCAAAGGAAAGAAGAACAGCCTGCGCGAAATGTAACGCTATTGGACTTTGTCGGAGGAATCAGCAACTTGGCCAGGCGCTGGCACGGTGGTCTGCGCGATTCCTGAGGACGACGCCCCGGCAGCCGCGCTCGCGGCTTTGCCGTTCTCAGGCGAGACCGGCAGCGGTGGAACTTTCGTATTGTCGACAACGTGATGATTCAAGCAGTAGAGCGCGAGTTCCAGACGATCCGCCACTCCCAGCTTGTCGTAGACCTTGCGCAAGTAATTCTTCACGACCTGCTCGGTCGTGCCCACGCGCAATGCAATTTCTTTGTTCTTCATTCCCTGCGTCACGCAGGAAACAATGAGGGATTCCTTCGGCGTGAGCTGAACCTTCGGACGCGCCGTCGACGGGCGGTTGTTCTGGTTCCTATACGCTTCCAGCACCCAGTGGGTGCCTTGAGTATCGAGCCAGGTTTCTCCGCCGGCCACCTTACGCAGGCAATCAACGAGTAACTCCGGTTCTACTTCTCGCGACACGATGCCGTGAACTCCGCGCCGGAACAACTCGAGCGTCATCTCTTCATCGGACCCTGGAGTCACCACCACGATCCGGACTTGCGGATTCTGGCGCAACAATTCAGCCACCGCTTCCACAGGATTCTGAGCCAGCGCAGCCTCAAAAATCACAACGTCTGACGAGAACTTCTTTACCGCCGTTTGAGCTTGCACCAGCGTCTCCGCCTGCCCAACCACGCGAATGTCGTCTTCCAGGGCAAATACTTTGCGCAGACCGGCGCGGAAGATGGCCTGCGTATCGGCCACGATCACTCGGATGAACGCGCCGTTGCCGCCGTCGTCGCCCGCTCCGAGATTTTCTTCCACGTCAACAGGAATGCTAGCCATTCGGTCCCTTGTGCCTATGCCCGCTCAAAATGGTATTCGTCGATCACGACGCCCACGCCGCGGCGTCCGCGATCTTCAAAGCTGCGCACCACGCGGCCCCGACAATCGATCTGCACATTCCGCCGCGCGCCCACAACTTCGGCCGGCAGCAGAATCGTGAAGTCCACCATCGAACCCACCGGAACGTCGTTGTCCATCGCAAACAGCACACCGTTAGCCGAGATGTTCTCCGTCTCAGCCGAAAACGCGCTGCCTTGCGATGTGACCGACGCCGACAAGTGCAGCGGAAATCGCGGTGCACTCTGCATCTCTTCGTAGTGCCCCACGTTCACCTGCGCCTCGGTCATCGGTGCTTTGCCTTCAGCTGCCACGTCTTGAACGACCTTCCTTCCCAGAGGCGTCTTTCACGCCATCCGGACTTTCTTCAAACTCAAGGGCAGCGTACACCCACGAATCGGGCAAACAAAGTTACCGAAGTCATTGAACGATAGAGCATAACTGCTTTTCTTTGAATGGATTAGGGAGGATTCCAAAACTCGAAAGCAAGCCCGAAATCACCTGTCCGAGCCCTCAATTTCCATTAATTTCGGGTGATTTTCGGACAACTGCCGGAAGAAAAAAGCGGCCCAGGAGATGACCGCGGGACGGGGCTAAATCTCTGAAGGCTAACTTTTCAGAACTTCGTCACTTCGGTGAAATTGAAGTCTTTGACTTTCATCGCGGGAACAACCATGTCAAACGATTCTTCGCCGCTCGCCCTTACCGGCACGCTCATTGCTTCCACGTTCGACAACATGTGGATGAGGCTCTCGTTCAAACGGAAATTCCGCACGCCGCATTGCACACACCCGTTCTCCACATAGAACGTACCGTCGCGCGTCATTCCTGTCAGGATCTTCTCGTAAGGATCGACTTCGCGGATATACCAGAGCCGCGTCACCAGGATTCCACGCTCAGTCGATGCGATCATCTGGTCGACCGTCTGTGGGTCGCCTACCGGGGCGAACACAATATTCTGCGGCATCTCTCCCATTTCGTTGGGCAACGCAAATCCGTGCCCGGTCGCCGCAATTGGGCCAACTTTATCTCGATACTCCGACTGCTTCATCCGCTCCGCCGTCGCCCGGGCATAGACGACGCGCTTTACTACGCCGTTTTCAACGAGAGCAACTCGTTGCCGCTTCACTCCTTCGCCATCAAACGGACATCCGGCCTGCAGAGGATGTGCCACATCATCCCAGATCGTGACGTTGTCACCGAATATCTTCGTGCCGATACGGCCGCTGAGAAACGATCGTTGGTCCAGGATCGCCATGCCAGAGTAATCCCAGAACATAAACCCGACCACATCTAGCACGGCCGCCGGTTCCAGAATCACCGTGTACTTCCCTGCCGGAATCTCGCGCGGGTGAGCCGATTCCACCGCTTTCCTGGCGGCAATCTCCGCCAGCGCCAGCGGATTGATGTTCGCCACATCCGGAGAATTCGCCTTCTGCCATCCGGAAGAATCCGCTCCCAGCATGGTGATCGAAACCTCGGCGGATGTCTGCGTATGCCAGTCATTCAGGCCACGCGAGTTGAAAACGCCATCGAGCGATTCCGCGCTCGAAAAGACTCCCGCAGTTGTAAGGCTGTGTCGTTCTGCGACGCCGACAATCTTCTTCACTCCTTCAGCCCGCAATTCGGGAGTGATCTCCGCAGTCTGCTGGAAATGACGGGAGGGCGCTGTATATGTGGCGCCCGCGCTGCCAGCAGCTTCCGCAAAGTCGGGCACGGGCAAAAGATCAGAATCAGGATGCTGCACCTTGGCGAGACTCTCCGACGACCGGACGACCTGCCGTAGACTCTCATCATCAAACTTATTGGTGAAGGCCCGCGCCGTCCGGCCTCCGAACACACTTCGCACCGAGACGATATGATTCTCTTCGGCGACGTTCTGATGAATCGTGTTGTTCGCGAACCGGGTGAGCGCGAACTTGCCGCCCGAGAAAAGAACCTCAACCTCATCGGCGGTTGAGAGTTTCTTGATCCGATCGAAAATGTCCCCGGCTTGGGATTTATTCAGCATTCTCTGTCACAGATATCACGAACTCTTATACGCCGACCCCACCTTAATCCCGCGAAATCGCGACGGCGCCGCCCCGTGCCCCGTGCCCATCACTTGCTGCGGCTGTCCCTTGCCGCAATTCGGAGTGCCCCACAGAATCCACTCGTCGCGCGAGCAAATCGCGTCCAGCGAATTCCAGAATTCCGTCGTGATCCCCGAGTACGACGGATTCTTCACCATCCTTGCACGTTTGCCGTTCTTGATCTCCCATCCAATCTCGCAGCCGAACTGAAAGTTGAATCGCTTGTCGTCGATCGACCACGAACGGTTGGTCTGCAAGAGTATTGCGTGATCGGTCGACTCAATCAGTTGTTCCAGGCTGAGAGGCTTTTCTCCCGGCAACAGGCTGATGTTCGTCATGCGAATCATCGGCAGCCGGTTCCATCCTTCGGCACGCATCGTCCCACCGGAGCGAATTTCGCCGATCGTGTGCGCCGTTTCCCGAGAACTCAAATATCCGGTGAACAACCCGTTCGTAATAATCGGAGTGCACTGCGCCGCCACTCCCTCATCATCGAATCCGAACGTTCCAAGTCCCGGACCGTGCTCCTGGCGCGCATCCGCCACTACGTTCACCAGATCGCTGCCGTATTTCAGTTTGCGCAACTTGTCCAAAGTCAGAAACGAAGTCCCGGCAAAATTCGCTTCCATGCCCAGTACGCGGTCGAGTTCAATCGGATGTCCAACCGATTCGTGAATCTGCAGCCCCAGCTGCGAGCTGTCGAGAATAATGTCGAACACGCCTTCAGGACACTGATCCGCCCCATGAAGCGCAACCGCCTCCTCGGCGATCCGCCGGGCGTTTTCGACCAGCTTCAACTCCTCGATCAGCTCGTATCCTTTGTTCTGCCACTGCCCGCCGTAGGAATTCGGATACGACCGCTTCTGAATCTCACTTCCCGCGAACGCATACGCCGCGTATCCCGCGCCCGCCGAAAGTTTGGTCTGATGAATGTCTGCCCCTTCCGACGACACAAACCACTGCTCTTCGCGATTGAAATTAAGATTCGTCTCCGCCAACGTGATCCCCGCAACGGAACGCAGCTCGGCGTCAATCTTCAACAACAACTCAATGTTCTGTTCAACTGAGACGCTAAAAGGATCGACCTTGTACGGCGTGGTCCACTCCGCAACCACAGCCTTCTCTGCAGCAAACTGGACATCATGCTGCTTGACTCTCGCGGACGCGCGAGCAATCTCTACAGCCCGCGCCGCGGTAGCCTCGACGGCGCCTCGTCCCAGATCGGCAGAAGCAGCGAATCCCCAGGCCCCGTCGGCGATCACCCGCACACTCATGCCCACGGATTCCGCATCCGACGCGCTCCCGACCTTGCCATTTTTCGTGGTGAGCGCTCGGCTGCGTTGCGCGACAACCCGCACATCGGCGTAGCTTGCCCCTCGTAGCGCGGCGGTGTTCAAGGCCCAGTTGGCGACGTGCTTCATAGAAGGATTTCAATCTAACACAACGTGACTGGGCGAGGTTTTTCTCGGCCAAGCTCCACGCGGTAGCCCGACCCGTGTGCAGAGCTGTTAATCACCTCACGTCCCCGTGTGATCTAGATCACAGTTCCTGTTTCCTCTCGGCGTTCCAATGGGGACGTCTTGCCACTACGCCAGCGGCTTGATCCGCTGTCGAAGGAGTATTCCCAAATGAGTCTTTATATTTCGGACGAGCGCAGCAACTCTCTGGCCGAGGGCTTTGACCACGATACCTCCGAACCGATCGATCCCCCCAGCGATAGCCAAATGAGTAAGAAAGCCGATTTGGCCGGTCCCGGAATTGGCGATTACGACGAACTCGAAAAGATCCTGCCTCGCGACTACAACCCGCTGTTAACTCCCAAAGAAACTCAAAAAGCACTCTTTCATCTGAAGCGTTATATCGAAGACAACCTGTGCAAGGAACTTAGCCTGATGATGGTTGAGGTCCCGCTGATCGTCGACGCCGAGAGTGGCGTCAATGACATGCTCGATCGCGACGGCTCCCGCACGCCGATTCAGTTCCACATCTCCAACGATCGCGACAAACATCCAATCGATGCACAAGTTGTGCAGGCCGCGACGAAATGGAAACGAATGGCCCTCAAACAGTTCGAGTGCCGCCAGGGCGAAGGCATTTGTACCGACATGCGCGCGGTTCGCAAGGACTATTTCCTTGATCACGATCACTCCGCCTACGTTGACCAGTGGGACTGGGAACGTGTGATCAGTCCCGAGCAGCGAAATCTGGAATTCCTTAAGTCGATCGTTCGCAAGATATGGAAAGTCCTGGTCGGCGCCGAGAAATTCGCCCAGGAAATGTTCCCAGAGTTGCGCCAGCCGCGATATCCCAACCTGCCCGAGGAACTCACTTTCATGCACGCTGAGGAACTGCTCGCGATGTATCCCGACCTTCCGCGCAAACGCCGCGAGACAGTCATCCTGCAAAAGTACCCTGCGGTTTTCATCGTGGGCATCGGCTGGCCGCTGCTTGACGGATATCCTCACGAAATGCGCGCTGCCGACTACGACGACTGGGTCACCGACACCAGCAGGGAAACCTTGCGCGATACCCACGGACTGAACGGCGATATCCTCGTCTGGAATCACGTCACCCAGCGGCGCCACGAACTGAGTTCCATGGGCATCCGTGTGAACGCCGAAACCCTGCGCCGCCAGCTTGAGATGTCGAACTTGCTCGACAATCTCAAGTTCCCTTACCACCAGGGAATCGTTAAAAACGTGTTGCCGCTCTCCATCGGCGGCGGGATCGGACAGTCCCGCACACTAATGTTGTTGCTCCGCAAAGCGCACTTAGGCGAAGTGAGCGTTACCGTGTGGCCGAAAGTCTTGAAGGAAATGTGCGCGAAGAAGAACATCTTCGTGCTGGAGTAGGCGGTTTCTCTGCAGATGAACATGGGACGGCTGCAGGTCGTACCATGTTCATTGGGTCACGCATAACACGCTAAGGCCGATGAGTACGATGGAGATGTTTCGCCAACCAACTTAGGTGATGCACTTGTCACGCGGACAACGACGACGTGCGATTTATTGAAGACCCCGAAGGCCCGCGCCGGGGTCGATTGAGATGCCTTTCCTATCACACTCAAGCGCTCGCCTAGCGTCCTCGTTCCCTTGAGCGGCCGCTTGCCGAAATAAGTCGTTGGCTCTGACCCGATCCCTAGGCACACCATCGCCGTAGTAATACATATAGCCGAGATCGTATTCAGCGGGCGGATAACCCTGTTCGGCGGATTTACGGTACCAACGCACCGCCTCTGTATCGTCCCGCAGCACTCCTTCGCCTCGGCGATAAATGAACCCTAGAGCGTTCTCGGCCAGAGCGTTGCCCTGTTCGGCAGCTTTTCGGCACCAGCGTGCTGCTTCTGAATCGTCTTGCGGGAGCCCTTGCCCCTCGTGATACATGTAAGCGAGGGAGTATTCGCCGTTGGCGTTGCCCTGTTCGGCAGCTTTGCGGTACCAACGCGCAGCCTCACCGTAGTCCTTGGTCACGCCTCTGCCGTAGTAATACGTCGCGCCCAGCGTCCACTGCGATTTCGCATCTCCCTGCTCCGCCCGGATGCGATATGCCGCCGCCCGCTTCGCGAGTTGATGATTCTCATGCTCAGTGCGAACGAGGATGCCCCCACAGATGAGCAGCACGCCACTGACGCCCACGATCAACCAACGCCGGTTCATCGAGCAACTCCATACATAGGCCGGAGGACATATTAGTATGCAATCGGACTTGGCACTTGGACGAGGAAATGTCTGTTGGTGAAATATCAGTCCATAGCGCCCATTGGCGCTGAAATCTCGCGCTATGGCGTCCTGTGCGCCTCATCCAGCGCGTTCTTGATCGCCAGCAATTCCTTCAACACTCCGCGCAGTTCAGTCGACGGCAGCGCGTTCGCGCCGTCCGACTTGGCTTCCTTGGGATTGTCGTGAACTTCCATGAACACTCCATCCACGCCCGCCGCCACCGCGGCACGTGATAGCAGCGGGATAAACTCCGGCTGCCCGCCGCTCGTCGCCGCGCCATCCCCCGACGATTGTGCAGATGGCAACTGCACCGAATGCGTCGCGTCGAACACGACCGGAGCAAATTTCCGCATGATTGCCAGCGACCGCATGTCAACCACCAGATTGCTGTATCCGAAGCTGGCTCCCCGCTCGGTGAGAAAGACCTGTGTGTTCCCCGCGTCGCGGCACTTCTCAACTGCATGCCGCATATCCCACGGAGAAACGAACTGTCCCTTTTTGATGTTCACAGGACGCCCGCTGAGTGCCGCCGCCACAACCAGATCCGTTTGCCGGCTGAGGAACGCCGGAATCTGCAATACATCCACAATCTCGGCGACCTTCCCCACGTCCGCCGTCTCGTGCACGTCAGTGAGGACCGGCACATTGAGTTGGTCTTTGATCTTCTTCAAAATCCGCAGGCCTTCCTTGATACCCGGCCCACGAAAGCTCCGAATCGACGTGCGGTTCGCCTTGTCGTAACTCGCCTTGAAGATGAAGGGAAATCCCAGAGCTTTCGTCACGCCCTTGATAATCTCCGCCATGCGGATAGCGTGCTCTTCGCTCTCGATGACGCACGGTCCCGCAATCAGAAAGAGATCGCCCGAGCCAATATGAATATCGCCGACTTGGAATGAAGTGATCATGCCAAAACGATTTCACCACGGAGCCACAGAACCACAGAGAAAAAAACCTTCCCTTCCTAATCTTCTCCGTGTCTCGGTGCCTCCGTGGTGATTTTGAACTTAACGCCCCGCAACTCTCTCTGGCCGGTGGAACATCTCCACCGCAGCCGTTTCCTTTTCCGACTTTCGCTGCACTCCGTACTGGTAGGCCGCGCCGACAAACGTGCTGAACAACGGATGCGGCTCCAGCGGCTTCGACTTGAACTCCGGATGAAATTGGCACCCAATGAAGTGTGGATGATCCGGCAGTTCCACCATCTCCACGTAAGTCCCGTCTGGAGTCGAACCGGAAATGCGCAGCCCCGCTGCAACCATGGGCTCTTCATATTCGCGATTGAACTCATAGCGATGACGATGCCGCTCGCTGATCTCCAGCTTGCCGTAGATTCTATGAGCCAGCGTGCCCGGCTCAATTTTGCAAGGCCACGCGCCCAGCCGCATTGTTCCGCCTAGTTCCTCCACGCCGCGCAACTCGCGCAACTTGTAGATCACGCGATGCGGCGTCGCCGGATCGAACTCGCTCGAATTCGCCTCTTCCAGCCCCACCACGTTGCGCGCGAATTCGATGCACGCCGTCTGCATCCCAAGACAAATGCCGAAGTATGGAACTTTCTTCTCGCGCGCATACCGGATCGCCACCAGCATCCCCTCGATGCCGCGTTTGCCGAAGCCACCAGGCACAAGGATTCCGTCGTAGCCTTCCAGTTGCGCCTCGACGCTTTTTTCGTCCGCGCTCTCCAGCCCTTCCGCTTCGATCCAGTTCAACTGCAGCTTCAGATTGTGCGCGAGCGCGCCGTGGATCAGCGCCTCTTTCAGCGACTTGTACGAATCCTCGTACTCGACATACTTGCCCACAATCCCAATCGTTACCGTGTCCTTGGGGTTGTAGACGCGCTGCACAATGTCTTCCCACCGTGACAGGTCGCGGTCCTTCGCTTCCATGTGCAGATACTTCAACACCAGCGTGTCGACATTTTCGTTGGCGAACATCAGCGGCACTTCATAGATCGATGCAACATCTTTCGCGGCAATCACCGCCTCGTCCGCTACGTTGCAGAACAGCGCGATCTTCGACTTGATGTCCTTCGCCAGAAAGCGGTCCGTGCGGCAAAGCAGAATGTCCGGCTGAATTCCGATGCTCAGGAGTTCCTTCACCGAGTGCTGCGTCGGCTTAGTCTTCAACTCCTGCGCCGCCGCAATAAACGGCACCAGCGTTACATGGACGAACAACGTGTGCTCACGCCCCAGTTCCTGGCGCATCTGACGGATCGCTTCCATAAACGGCAGTGACTCGATGTCGCCAACCGTTCCGCCGATCTCGACGATCGCCACATCCACGTCCTGGGCGACCTTCTTCATCGCCGCCTTGATCTCGTTTGTGACGTGCGGAATCACCTGCACCGTCTTGCCGAGGTAGTCGCCGCGGCGTTCCTTGGCAATGATCTGCTCGTACAGCCGGCCGGTGGTCCAGTTGTTGTCGCGAGAAAGTTTGGCGTGAGTGAAGCGCTCGTAGTGACCCAGGTCAAGGTCAGTCTCAGCGCCGTCGTCGGTGACAAAAACCTCGCCGTGCTGAAACGGAGACATCGTCCCCGGATCGACGTTGAGGTAGGGGTCGAACTTCATCAGGTTGACCTTCATCCCGCGGCTCTCCAGCAGGCAACCGATGGAAGCTGCAGCCAACCCCTTGCCGAGTGAAGACACAACTCCGCCTGTTACAAAGATGTACTTCGCTGGCATCTCTTCCTCGCTCTAAATTGTGTTTGAGAATTTGTGCAGGTGGGTGCACGAGTAATTATGACAGAAAAAGTCCTGTGGAAGAAACGGAAGAATTCAACGCAAGCAGAATTTCCCGTGCGGCCCTCGTGACCTCTGTGGTTCAAGATTTTTGTATCCGCGCACTGAGTGCTCCGTCGCGTTGACTATCTCGCTAAGGTCAGCGAGAATACCTATGGCCGTCGACAGCGAACGGCTCTCGTTTTCCCTAAAGAACAGTGGGCCTGTGGCGCAGCTGGGAGCGCGCTTCCATGGCATGGAAGAGGTCGTCGGTTCGATCCCGACCAGGTCCACCAATTCTGCCAACGACTTACACGGTACTCCAGACCTCAGATTACCTCTAGGATTCCCCGGAAGGCCAAAAATTCCGCCTTCCCGAGACTCCCTCGCAATGCTATAATTGCTGCCATCGTCCCCCAACGGACAGCCATACGTCTGTTTTAGATCACCCCCAAAGCAATCATCATTGAAGACCACCCAGAGCGAGTGATAGGGCCGCGAAGCCCCAAACAATTAACGATCTGATGGCATCAAACCTGACCTGTCGAGCTGATTTTCAGGCACCTGAATAGGGCCATGGAGGGGCAATGTCGACTTTGACCATACCGATTCCTGATAAAGGTGAAGTGAACATTCCGAATTTTCGGGTGCTTGGCGTGCGGGTGCACGCAGTGCAGATTCCGGATGCAGTCCGCATCCTCGAACACTGGATCCACGAGCGCAGTGCCGTGCACTACGTCTGCCCGACCGGGATGCATGGCGTTTCGGAGACGCTGAAGGAACCGCAGTTGCGCGAGATCCTCAACGCCGCCGACCTCATCACCACCGATGGCACGCCCCTGGTTTGGCTGGCCCGCAAGAATGGATATTCCTACATGAAACGGCGCGTCTACGGCCCCGAACTGATGGGAACGTTCATGAAAGAGACGGGGTCGAAATACAAGCACTTCTTCTACGGCAACCGCGCCTCCGCGGAAATGGCCGAGGTCAGCGCGAAAAAGTGGGGAACGCGGTGCGTCGGAATTTATCCGCCACCGCCCCAGGGTGTATGGCCGTTGCCGGAAGACGAGAAGAGAAAGCTCATCGAAGCAATCGAAACCGCGCAGCCCGACATCGTGTGGTGCGGCCTGGGCGCTCCCCGGCAGGAAAAATGGATGTACGAATTCCGCCATCACCTGACGGTCCCCGTTCTGATTGGCGTGGGCGCGGCATTCGATTTCCATGTCGGCAAATTGCAGCAGGCTCCGGTCTGGATGCAGGAGAACGGCCTGGAGTGGTTCTTCCGCCTGTCGCATGAACCCAAGCGCCTGTGGCGCCGGTATCTTGTGAATGGTCCGAAGTTTGCGTGGAACGTGGGGCTCGAACTGACTCGTTTGAAGAAGTTCAGCTAGGTCGGTGTGCGTTCTCGACTTGGCGGTTCGAAGTCATCCCCCAAAAAATCCTGATAGATCTCATGAGAAGTGGCGGCCTCGCGGCTGCAGAAAGGCGATCACGTGTCGGTTCTGGTCATTGGAGGAGCAGGTTATATCGGCAGTCATGCGGCTCGGGCGTTGCGCCGCCATGGGTACGACGTATTGATCTACGACAATCTTTCCACCGGTTATCCTGAACTCGCCGAAGGCTTCGAGATGGTGGTTGGCGAGGTTGCGGATACCCCCAAGCTGGCCGCTGCGATGAAGCGCGTCGATGCCGTCATGCACTTCGCGGCCAACTCGCTGGTTCCCGAATCCGTTAAGAATCCGCGCAAGTACTATCGCAACAATGTCGAGTGCGGCCTCAACATGCTGCACACCGCTATGGATAGCGGACTCAACAAGATCATCTTTTCATCGACCTGTTCCGTTTACGGCGCGCCGGAAGAGAGCCCGATCCGCGAGCAGACGCAGAAGCAACCTTGCAATCCTTATGGCGTTACAAAGTTGCTGGTCGAAAACGCCATGGAAGCGTACGACCAGGCCTACGGACTTCGTTACGTCGCCTTGCGCTATTTCAATGCCGCCGGCGCAGACGAGAGCGGTGAAATCGGCGAACTCCATCGTCCGGAAACCCACCTCATTCCCGCCTGCCTGACCGCAGTGGCCGGTGAGCGCGACCAACTCGAAATTTTCGGCATAGACTATCCCACGCCCGACGGCACTTGCATTCGCGACTACATTCACGTCAACGATTTGGCGGAAGCGCACGTTCTCGCCTACAAGTATCTCGAGAGCGGCGGCAAGTCTGAAGCCATGAACCTCGCCACCGGGCGAGGCAGTTCCGTCAAAGAAGTCGTTGCGGCAGTCGAGGAAGTCACCGGCAAGCCCGTTCCGCGGAAGATTGTGCCGCGCCGCTCTGGAGATCCGCCGACGCTGGTGGCCGACCCCGCCCGCGCGCAAGCAGTCCTGGGTTGGAAGGCGGAGCGCTCGCTTAAGGACATGGTCTCAACCGCGTGGAACTGGATGCACACCGGTCGCGAGCGCCTGTTGAAGACGGTCACGGTACACCAGCACTAGACTCAAACGAACTGCGCTGCCTGCAGTTCACTGCAGAACTTTTCGCAAGGTAAAGGCTTGGTCGAGATCGTCACTCTGATCTCGACCAGCCCTCCCCCCTAAGGCCGAATCTCAATGGGCGTTCCGTCAGGAACCGCCCGCCAAATCTCTTCGATCTCTTCATCCGTCACCGCGACGCACCCGTCCGTCCAGTCCTTCAGTCTGTGCGACGCACCCACAAACCCGTAGCCGTTTGGCAATCCGTGGACAAACACATCTCCACCCGGTGAAACCTTCAGTTTCCGAGCCTCCGCCCGATCCCGCTCGTTGGGATACGAAATATGAATCGCCCTGTGGAACTGACTGTGCGCGTTGCGACGATCCAGAACATAGACTCCCTCGGGAGTCTTGTGATCTCCCTGCCGAGTCTTCGGCCCGATCGGACTTCCGCCGAGCGCAACCTTATATGACTTGATGACCTTGCCCCGGCTAATCAACTCTAGCGTGCGCTCTTTCTTAAGTACCAGCACTCGATCCGCCTGGAGCGCTGACCCCGCGTCCGCTTGTGTCCAGCCGAGAGCACCAATCGACAACACCGCCAGAACTGCAAGCACCCTGGTGCGCATGGCCGGATTATAGCTGCGACAATCCCGCAGTCAGATCTACAGTCCTTCCTTCGTGAACCTTCGTGACCTTTGTGGTTAACGGTTTTCGAAACTGAGTCGCTACACAAATTCCGGAGAGTGCTACGCTGGAAAGGTGAACGCGTTTCAAACACATTCCAAACTCATAGGGAGACGGTCGCCTCGACCGTCAGGTCTCAAGGCGAGTTTTCTCCTCGGCCTCGCAACTTGCGCGCTCTTTCTGTTCTTCATGGCACACCCAGCCTCAGCCGCAACCTGGACTGTTCAAGCGCAGCCCGCCCGCCTGGTCAACGGGGCCCCAGTCATGTTTCAAGTGAAGTCCCCGGCCAAACTCGACTCTCTGAGCGGCACCTGGCTCGGTCATCAACTCACCTTTAGTTACAACTCCGCGAGCAAAACCTGGATCGCCCTGGCCGGCGTCAGCCTTGAAACAACGCCCGGCAAGTATGCGCTCGAACTCACGGGCCATCGCTCTGCACTCAACTCACCCCTGACCTTCACTCGTACTTTCCCGGTCACCCGCGCCAAGTATCCCGTGATCAAAGTCGAACTCAAGGTGGAGAAGAAATTCACCGAGCCCACTCCCGAGCAAACGGCTCAGATCGAAGAAGGTGTGAAGATCAAGCACGACTACCTGAACCGCGTGACGCCAGAGCGGGAATGGTCCGGCAAATTCGTAGCGCCTGCTCACGCAGAAATCTCCGACGTCTTCGGATCGCAGCGCATCTTCAACGGCAAGACCCAGAGTCCGCACCTGGGTCTCGATTTTCGCGTCCCGACCGGAACCCCGGTCGCCGCTATGAACGACGGCACGGTCCTCCTGGCGCGCCCGCTGTATTACGAGGGAAATTTCGTGGTCATCGACCACGGCCAGGGACTTCTCACCCTTTACCTGCATCTTTCGGAGTTTAAAGTGAGGGAAGGTGACGTCGTGAAGCGCGGCCAGGAACTTGGATTAAGCGGAGGCACCGGCCGCGCCACCGGTCCACATCTCCATGTAGCCGTCCGTTGGCAAGGTACTTATCTCGATCCCAGCCGCCTATTGCAACTACCTCTTCCTTAACGGCAAACGTAGACTCTATGCCGCTCCGCCCGATAATCTTCCTCGCGGCCCCCGCGGCGTCCCCTCGCGCAAGCTCTCGTTCAACGTGTCTTTCAATCCCAGATTTCGGATCAGCCGGTGCAAGTAATTCGGATGCACTCCCAGAATCCGTGCCGCCTCTACGTAGTTCCCTCGCGTTTGATCGACCGCATCGAGGATCAACTCTTTCTTAAGCTCCTTCACGCTCGCGTGGTATTTGCCCTCAGTCACCTCCGGCGGCGCGTCGTGTTCCAGCAGCGACTCAGGCAAATCTTCAAGCAGTACCATGTCCGGCGCACCCATCACGAGCGCCCGCTCAATGGCATTCTCTAACTCGCGGACATTCCCCGGCCATTCGTAGTTCACGAGCGCCGCCATCGCCTCTCGCGAGACCGGCTTCACTTTCACCTTGCACCGCTTCGCGTACTTCTGCACGAAATGCCTTGTCAGCATCGGGATATCTTCTTTGTGCTCGCGCAGTGAAGGCATCGTGAGTTTCACTACCGCCAGCCGGTAGTACAGATCTTGACGAAACTGTCCTAGCCGCACCGCCTCCGCCAGATCGCGGTTCGTCGCCGCGATCAGACGAATGTCCACTTTGATGGGATGCGTCCCTCCGACGCGCTCGAATTCCCTCTCCTGCAGCACGCGCAGCAGCTTCACTTGCAGCGCCAGCGCCAACTCTCCAATCTCGTCGAGAAAAACCACGCCTCCATCCGCAACCTCGAGGCGCCCTTTCTTCTGTGTCGCGGCTCCGGTGAAACTGCCGCGCTCGTGGCCGAACAAATCGCTCTCCAGCAACGACTCGGGAATCGCCGCGCAATTGATCGCGACAAACGGCTTATTTCCCCGACCGCTATTGCGGTGCAAGGCCCGGGCCGCAAGCTCCTTTCCCGTTCCGCTCTCGCCTTCGATCAGTACGGTCGAATCCGCCGGTGCAGCCTTCGCCAGAAAGCGATAGACCTCCTTCATCCGCTCTCCTTCGCCCACCAGGCTCTGTTCCTGTCGAACCTCCGTCATCAACCGCTGATTTTCCTGCTCCAGCCACTGCAGCCGCCGCGCATTGTCCAGCGCCACGGCTGAAACTCCCGCAATTGCCGCCACGAGTTGCAGATGATCCTCATGAAACCGTGTGCTGGCGTTCGTGCTGTCCAGATAAATGCACCCAATTACTCTCTGAAACACCGTCAACGGCACGCACAACAGTGATCGCACCTCCGATACGACGAGGCTTTCCACATCGCGCAGTTGGCCGCTCCCGGGCACATCCACTCCCAGGATGGCGACGTCCTCCTTCATCACCTGGGACGCAATCGTGCGGCTCACCCGAATTAGCTGCGGCTGTCCCGCCTGCCGCGTCCGCGCATACAGAGAGCTGAACCCTTGCGCCCCACCTTCCGCGAGCAGAATCGCGCCCCGGCTCGCCGGCACCACTTCAAAAATCAGGTCCAGCAACTGGGCCTGCAATTCCTCTAGATCCCGGATCGCGTGCACCACGCGGCTGATCTTCAGCAACGCACTCAAATTGCGCGCTACCGGCGATGTCGCCGGCAGCTCCCGCAGCAACCGGTCCGGTTGCAGGTAGAGTACTTCTTTGGGATGAATGACTTTGGTCTCGGCCGAGGGCAGGCTGTCATCGAACTCCACGCGGCTGGCCGGAACCGCGCGTTCGTCATCTTCCACCAGAAACAGGAACACCGAGTCGCCAGTGGCGATCTCGTCCCCGTGACGCAACCACTGTTCTTTCACCGGCAGACCATTGACCACGGTCCCGTTGCGGCTGTCGAGATCCTTGATCTGAATGCGCCCGTCTTCCTCCCGCCGGAACAGGCAATGCCTTCGCGAAACCGACGGATCCACCACCGCCACCGCGTTCGTCGGATCCCGCCCAAGCGTTCCTTCCCCCTCGGGCAACGGAATGGTTGAATCTCTTAGTGGTCCTGCTGTGGCCAGTAGTCTAGGGTGCAATCGGGGTCTCCCACTCCGTGCAGACCGTCTTATCACAGCTCGAGCTGAAATGCATGCCCCCATTCGTCAGTTTCTGATATCCGAACGGTTAGATGGACTATCTGATCGGATAGTTTTCGAGGAGCTCAGGCAGACAATTCCGACCCGACCCGAGCGGTGCTAGCACAACGCTAAGTCGCTGTCAAATTGAGGGTTATTCCTTGTTCGCGAGTTCTCTCACTCAACCAAATAAGATTGGAATCCTGCATGCACTATCGAAGGCAGCGGGACGCTCGGCTCAAAGCGACGGGGGAAGCGCTTTCGATCAGTTTCAGCCGAGATTACTGCTAAGGTCGGAGGCTCGGGGGACCCCCTCATCGAGCTTCTGACCTCTTTTTCTTTGATCGCAGATTTTCTTTGGCGGAAGAGCGGCCCTTTCAAAAGCCGCGTAAACGAGGCAAGAACTGAGTGGCTTCGGCCCCGTCAGCTTGCTGCTTCGCTCGCCAAACCTTGCTCCGAAGCGCCGACCGGAACCGCAACTCCATCGCGATAACTGACGGTCCTGCCCGAGATCGCAGGCACTCGTTCCCCTGGCACCAGAATCCCAATCAGATTCAGCGGATCAGCCGCCGACAACGTCATCGCCTCTCCGCTAAGCGGCAAACCCCGCATTGCGCGGACCGACTCAACCGCCACCGGAAGCGCGAACTGCTCGCCGATGAATCCATCGACAAATCGCCCGCCGCGAATCTCTCCGCGATCCTCGAGTCGCCGGAATCCCATCAGCAACTCGCGCCACGGCGGCAAGTTCGACTCCCGCGCCAGGAGATCGCGAATCACAATCCCATAACGCCGCAGCAACATCCAGCAAGCCGCTTCAACCGCGCGCGGCCGCTCCGCCGCCACATCCGCATGCAACAACGCCCACCGCCCCGAACTGTGCCGCGGACGCGTGCTGCGCCCGCTTCCCTGCCCCGCGCGCCGCTTCGGATCGAGCAATGCCCGCAGATTGTCGAATCCATCCGCAGTCACCAGCCCCGCTGCAACCAGTTCCCACAGTGCGGTCTCGATCTCCGCCTTCAGCTTACCCGTGGCTCGCACAATGTCCGCAAAGAATGAAGCTCCACGCTGCCGCAGAAATTCGAGCACAAGCTGCGCCCCATGACTCAACCCACGCGATTCCTCCGAGACTGGGCGTGAATTTTGACGGATCCCCATCCAATCCGCGTCTTCGCGCACAAAAAACGTAATCGGAGCCACGCTTGTAGGAATCACGCGCCTCTGCCGTGGCGCACCAGAATCTCCTCCACCGGATTCCAACGTCGCCGGATGCGGCGACAACCTTCCCCATCCCACCGCCCCGGTCAGGCAAAGCTGATCGAGCCACTTCGGATCGTAGTCCGCAATCCGCCGCGACAGAACCTGTCGCTCCCACGCATTCGCCGGAATCTCAAATCCCTGCAACTGCTGCAACACTTCGAGCGTCCCGCGCTCGCCGGTGACCTGTGTCCCCGGTGCAACATGCTGCCACCGCATCAACCACCGCATAAACGCAGCAGCCGTCACTGGCTCAATCTGCTTACGTAGCATCCCAACCGTCAGCCGGTGAATTCTCGCCAGCAACCGCCGCTCGCACCATTCCGTCTCTTGTTGATGTGCTTGAGTAGTCGCATGCGTCTCATGTGGCGTGGACGCCCCCGCGCGCGTGCCAGCAGCACCAGTAAACTGTCCTCGCAGAACAGTCCCGCTAGCCTCCATCCGAAGCAAAGCTTTTTCGATATCCGAGGGAGCGATTCCCACAATCTCACCGAGCTGCGAAGCCGTCACAGGCCCGATGTGCGACATCCACCCGGTAACCAACGTGAGCAAAGCATCATCGCGAGAAGTCTGCCCAGTCTCCACATCCGCCAGGCTCTGCTCGAATACGGCGAGAGGAAACAACTCCTGAAAACTCCGCGCCCGTTCCGCCGCAACCCAATAACGTCTGCCTGCAAACGAAGCGATCCCGGCGCGTCCCTCATTCACCAACCGTTCGAAGAAAAATCCCCAACGCGAAAAACCATCCGGCTGTCCCATTTCTCGCGCCCACTCAGCGCCGGAAGAGGGAACTTTCTCTAACCCCTCAGGCAGCGCGACCAGCGTATGCAACACGTCGTGCAACTCATCCGCATCGCGCACATCGGGCCACGCCTCCTCGCGCACCTGCGCGATCGCTCCCGCATCCAGTCCGCCCACTTCCTCCAGCACCGACTCCGGCAGTACCCGCCGCATCTCCACTGCACGCGCCCGCCGCTCCTCCAGCGGCGCATCATCCAAGAACGCATACGGATTCGCATTGAGAATCTCGTGCGAAAACTGCGACGGGACCGGCGTATCCACCGCGATGACTCGAATCTCTCCCGAAGCCATCCCGCGCAGCACGGACTTCAATCCCTCCACATCCATCGCTTCAGTGAGCAGGTCCTTCATCACTTCGCCGACCAGCGGATGGTCCGGAATTTTTCTCTCGCCCTCAATATTTTCGAAACACGCTGCCGCATCCGGAAACACCGATGCGAGCAGATCATCCGACCGCATCCGCTGAATCTGCGCCGGAACTTTCTTGCCTCCCTGAAAACGCAACAACGCCAGCGCCCGATTCGCATCCCAGCGCCAGCGCGTTCCGAAAATCGGAGAATCCAGCGCAGCCTGTTCCAGAATCGGCTGCACTGTGTCAGCCTGCAGAAAATGAAACACATCGCCCAGCGGAAAACTATGCTGCTCCGCCAGCGCAATGTTCAACCCGTTATCGGTTGCCGCCGCCTGCAACTCGAAGTTGAATCCCACGCAGAATCGCTTCCGCAGGGACAATCCCCACGCCTTATTAATCCGCCCGCCAAACGGCGCGTGGATCACCAACTGCATTCCTCCACCTTCATCAAAAAATCGTTCCGCGATCACCGTCGTCTGCGTCGGCACGGCTCCCAATACCGCACGCCCCTGCAGAACGTATTCAATGGCCTGCTCCGCGCCCGAATCATCCAGCCCGCATTCCTCTTTCAGCCACGAAACTGCCGCTGCCACTTCCGGTTGCGTCGCCGAAAATCCCACTGGAGATGTCCGCAACAACATCTCGCTGATTTTTTCCCGCAGCTCGCCAACATGCGCCGACAATTCCTGTGTTCGCGCCGGAGCTTCGCCCCGCCAGAATGGAACGCTCGGCGGCGCTCCATGAGCATCCTGCACCAGCATCCGTCCAGCATTGGTCTCGATCCGATGAATCATCCACGACGTGTTGCCCAACAGCATGACATCGCCGCGATTGCTCTCCACCGCGAAATCTTCATCAACGGTGCCCACGACAACTCCATCCGGCTGCGCGACCACGGTATAAAGAGAATTGTCAGGAATTGCTCCACCGCTGGTGATGGCCGCCAGCCGCGCTCCACGCCTCGCCCGCAACCTTCCATTCACCCGATCCCGATGCACATACGCGCCGTACCGCCCGCGCCGCGCCGCAATCCCCTCCGAAAGCATTTCGAGAATGGAGTTGAAGGTCTCCCGCGTGAGATTCCGATACGGATAGGCCTTTCTCGCGAGCGCATACATCTCATCCTCATCCCACCCGTCATCATCCTGTGCCGCGAAATTATGTGGCGCGGGCGCCCCCGCCCGCGTATCCGTAGCGCCGGACTCCTCGCTGGCTGTCGCGCGGCCACCTTGGCTGCGCACTCGCGATCCACCCCCCGCCGCGCAAGTTGCCACGATCTGCTGCGCCAGCACATCCAGCGGAGCGTCCGGAATCATCAGCCGGTCGAGATCCCCGTGGCGAATCGCCCGCACGAGCGCCGCGCATTCCATCAGATCGTCGCGAGTCGTACAGAAGAGTCGTCCCTTCGGCACTGCTCCTCGCCAGTGTCCCGACCGTCCCACGCGCTGTAGCGCTACCGCAATTGCCCGCGGAGAATTGATCTGCACCACGAGGTCGACAGTCCCCACATCAATTCCCAGTTCGAGCGAGGCCGTCGCCACCAGCACTCGCACCTGGCCTTCTTTTAATTTCTTCTCAGCCGCCAGCCGCAGCTTGCGCGACAGGCTGCCGTGATGCGCCGCGACGTTCTCCTCACCCATGCGCTCGCCTAACTGATGACACAAGCGCTCCGCCATCCTTCTCGTATTTACAAACACGAGTGTCGACCGGTGCTGCTCGACGAGCGCAACCAGGCGGTCGTAAATCGTGTCCCACATCTCATTCGACGCCACCGGCCCAAGCGGCATCGGCGGCACTTCGATCGCGACATCAAGCGTTCGCTTGTGCCCGATGTTGACGATGACTGGATCAGGCCTTGCGCTTCCCGTGAGAAAATGCGCGACGTCCTCAATCGGCTTCTGCGTAGCAGACAGCCCAATCCTCACCGGAGGCTTGTGCGTCAGCGCCTCCAACCGTTCCAGCGACAGCGTCAGATGCGCGCCGCGTTTGTCGTCGGCCACCGCATGAATCTCATCGACAATCACGGTCTCGACATCCCGCAGAATCGCGCGGCTCCGCTCCGAAGTCAGCAGAATGTAGAGCGACTCCGGCGTCGTCACCAGAATGTGCGGAGGCCGTTTCAGCATCGCCCGCCGCTCCGGCTGTAACGTGTCCCCGGTCCGCACCGCAGTGCGAATCTCAGGCATCATCAGCCCGCGTTCGCCCGCCAGCGCCAGAATCTCTCCCAACGGCGCTTCCAGATTTTTTTGGATGTCATTGCCCAGAGCCTTAAGCGGAGAAACGTACAGCACCTCTGTCCGGTCCGTCAGATCGCCCGCCAGCGCCTTGCGCACCAGTCGGTCAATACAAGCCAGAAATGCGGCTAGAGTCTTGCCTGACCCGGTCGGTGCTGAAATCAACGTCGTGCGCCCAGCGAGAATGTGCGGCCACCCTTGCTCCTGCGGCTCCGTCGGCGTGCCGAACTTCCGCACAAACCACTCCGCCACAATTGGGTGAGCCCAGGCCAGCGAATCAGGAAGGGACTGCATCCGGATATTTTATCATGGCATATTCGCCATATATTCGCCTCCGGGAAACAAAAAAGCGGGGGCCCTAGGCTCCCGCTTTTCGTTCCAGCGACACCTACTTTGAACTGTTCTGCGCCGCCGTCTGCACCGACTCACCACCGATGGTCAGAACATACTTCTTGCCCTCGGGCCGAATCTGTGTCAACTCGACGCTGCCTTTATCTCGGTTGATCACAAACCCCGCGGAGCCAGCAGCCTTCATGTTCACAACATGAGCAGGAACAGTCGCCACCACATTCTTTCCTTTGTGGAACGCCAGTTCGACGCTCGGCCCACTGCCTTCCCACGTCACCGTGTATTTCCCGGCCGGCAGTGAAGTGCCGTTCACCGTCATTGCTTCGTGGGTTTCGACTGTTTCTTTTTCTGCCGCAAAAGCGTTCGCCGCCACCAGCAGAGCCGCGCCCAATAACAAACTCGAATAGATCTTTCTCGATTTCATTGGATTCCTTATTCTTTCCCGAAAGCGTCGGGAATCGGCTGCAGGCGGCAGGACCGAGGGTCGACGCTGTTGGAAGAAAAGAAAACAGAGCCACGCTTCAGAACTGCACTCACCTGGGCCGCCAAACCGAGTGTGAGGACTGTTCCGAAGTTCCGAGACTCGTGCTGCAGCGTCTCTGATTGCAGTTACGACTGTGCCGGCGAAAAAGTTCCGCGCGATTCAGCTGCCTTCTTCAATGCAGTTCCGCCGCCAAACTCAACCCCTTGCAATCGCCAGATTCCACTGGATTAGCAACTGCGGCGGCAATGGAGCATGTTCGATCCTGTGATTATTGCGTCCGAAAGTGGACGGCTGCCTAGCTAACATCACAAGAATGCCACTGTTTTGTTGATCTCAGCCTCGCCGCCGAGATGTTAGAATTTGCGGCGCTAGTTTCAAACCCACGGGAGAACCACTTGACCTCGCTCCGTTCGTTGGCCGCTTGCATTCTGCTCTTTACTTTCACGAATCTTGCACTCGCGCAGTCACCCACTGAGCCAGGTCACACGCAGGCTGGCTCCCCGCACCTCCTCGGTTACACGGAGCAAACGTCCACCGCCGAGCGCGACCTCGAAAAGAAATTCCAGGATGGCGTTCTCCCCGACAACATCCGCGAAAATATGCGGCGGCTCTCAGCGCGTCCTCACCATGTCGGATCGCCGTACGATAAAGATAACGCCGAGTGGATCCTTTCCCGCTTCAAGGAATGGGGATTCGACGCCCACATCGAGACTTTCGACGTATTATTTCCCACGCCGAAGGAACGTCTACTGGAACTGGTCGCTCCCACGCAGTTCCGCGCCAAACTGCAGGAGCCGGCTCTCTCTATCGATCCCACCTCCAATCAGACCTCCGAGCAACTCCCAACATACAACGCCTACTCCGCCGATGGAAACGTCACTGGCGAACTGGTCTATGTGAACTTCGGCAATCGCGAAGATTACGAAGAGCTCGACCAAATGGGAGTTTCCGTCAAAGGAAAGATTGTCATCTCGCGCTATGGCTCCGGCTGGCGGGGCATCAAGCCCAAAGTCGCTGCCGAACACGGTGCCATCGGCTGCATTATCTACACCGATCCCAAGGGCGACGGCTTCTACTACGGCGATGACTATCCCACCGGAGGTTGGCGTCCGCGTGACGGCGTCCAACGCGGCAGCGTGATGGATACCGACTATCCTGGCGACCCGCTGACTCCGGAAGTAGGCGCTGTGCCGGGCGCCAAGCGCCTAGCGATCAAAGATGCGAAGACCATCACCAAGATCCCGGTGCTGCCAATCTCCTATGCGGACGCGCAGCCGCTGCTTGCAGCGTTAAAAGGCGAGATGGCGCCGGAAGCCTGGCGCGGCGCGCTGCCGATCACCTATCACGTCGGACCCGGCCCGGCGAAAGTCCACTTGAAGGTCGCCTCCGACTGGGCCACCAAGCCTGTCTACGATGTCATCGCGACGCTCAAGGGCTCCGCGCCCGATCAATGGGTGATTCGCGGAAATCATCACGATGCCTGGGTGAACGGCGCCGAGGACCCCATCTCTGGCATGGCTCCGGAACTGGAAGAAGCCCGAGTTCTCGGCGAGATGCACAGACAGGGCTGGACGCCGAAACGCACCATCATCTATTGCGCCTGGGACGGCGAAGAGCCTGGACTGCTTGGCTCAGTCGAATGGGTCGAAACTCACGTCGACGAATTAAAGAAACACGCCGTCACCTACATCAATTCCGACGGCAACGAACGCGGCTATCTCTTCGCCGGTGGCACGCAGGACTTGCAGGAGGTGGTAAGCGCGGTCGCGCATGACATAAAAGACCCGGAGAAGAATATTTCCGTCTACGAGCGAGCGCATCTGCGCGGCATCGTGCACGCCAAAGATGCCGACGAACGCGGCAAGGCCCGCAAGCGGACCGACCTGCGCCTCACAGAGCTGGGCGATGGATCGGACTTCACTGCATTCCAGGATTTCGCCGGAATCCCTTCTCTCAATCTCGGCTACGGCGGTGAAGATGAAGGCGACCAGTATCACTCGATTTACGACGACTTCTACTGGTATACGCATTTTGCCGACACCAATTTTTCCTACGAACGGGCACTCGCGCAAACCGCGGGCTCGACCGTTCTTCGCATCGCCAACGCGGATCTGCTGCCGTTCGACTACGCTCCCCAATACGACGCGATTTCGAAATACGAGTCAGATCTCGAGAAACTTCTGAAAGACAAGCAGGATGAATTCACCGAGCGCAACCTTGAACTTCAGGAAGGCGCGCTCACTGCAACCGCAGACCCGCATAAAACCTACGTGCCTCCGCCGGTCGAGACCGTTCCGCCATACATGAACTTCGCGCCCATGAAGAATTCTCTCGAGCTGCTCAAAAAGAGTTCGGAGCATTACTCGAAGGCGCTGGCCAAATTCCAGGCGGCAGGGACGGCCGAGGTGCCACAATCCGCGCTGGACGCGGTCAATGCCGACTTGCTGAACGTCTCTCGCCTCTTCCTCAACGAGAAGGGACTGCCAGAACGTCCTTGGTTCAAGAACCAGATTTATGCGCCCGGCGCCTACACCGGATACGGCGCCAAACCGGTCGCCGCAGTCCGCGAATACATGGACCAGAAGAAATGGAAAGAGGCCGACGCTCAGATTCCCATGGTCGCGCAGGTCATCGAATCAATCTCGACCGGAATAGACAAAGCCGCGGACGCGCTGGACGCTGCGGTTCCAGCGAAACACTGACACTCTGGATTTGCGCTGAGCCGAACTCTTGGCCGTCATCAGAATGCTAGAATCGCGGCGATGCCTAAACTTTCCGCGCAAGCTCGCGCTCGCAAAATTAAACTGCTTCTCTTCGACGTCGATGGCGTTCTAACCGACGGCAAGCTCTTCTTCCTGCCGGATCGCGAGAAAACACCGGCAGACTCATCTATCACCGCCAAAGGATCTATCGAATTCAAGGGTTTTCACGCGCACGATGGCGTCGCGAATTCCCTCGCGCGAATCGGCGGTCTGCGCACCGGTCTCATTACCCGTCGCTTTTCAGAAACCGTTGCCCTACGCGCCCGCGACCTCAAACTCGAATTCGTAAACCAGGGCAGCCAGGATAAGGGAAGCGCCTTACTCGCGATCGTGAAGCAAGCGGGACTTACTCCCGATCAGGTCGCGTTCCTGGGCGATGACGTTGTCGACCTCCCCGCCATGCGCCTCGCTGGCTTCTCCATCGCAGTCAGAAATGCCCGCGCCGAGGTCAAGAAAGAAGCCCACTACATCACCCCCAACGCCGGAGGCGAAGGCGCCCTTCGCGACGCAGTCGACTTCATCCTGAGAGCCCAGGGCAAGCTAAAAAAAGTAATCGCCGCCTACATCGGGCAGCACAAATCAGACGCAGCCGTAAGAGGAAACTGAAAACCGAAGTTGCGGAAGCGAAAAGAAGGAATTTGTTGGAGTGCGCCGCGCACTCCACGGTTTTGATTTTGAGTTTGAGTTTAGCTGAAGGCTGAAGGCTGAAAGCTGAGAGCTGATAGCCAATTAAAAAACCCACCGGATGCTTGCTTGGGGCGTGCTCGGGTCAGCATCCGATGGGCTACCGTTTCTCCTTACTCACCCTGTTGTTTTCAGGAGTATGTACACGAATTAAACCCTATAACCCGCAGAAGTTCCGTCTAATTTTGTAAATGTTTGTAATTCTTTGGGGAGAAGTGACCGCACACGCAAACCAAGCCCGCCGAACGCCCGTCCACAGCCGTCTCTAGACTCGCTAAGTCAGTTAAAGAAAACCTAGTTAGGCAACGCCGGAGTCTTCACCGATACCATTTCCACAAATCTCTTGTCTTTTCTCAGCGTGGCGAACTCCGTGTCTTTGTAGACGTTCTTAAAATCCTTATACCCTTCTTCCATCGCCTTCCTCAGATATTCCAGCGATCGATCCGAGAATCCCATCTTCGCGTAAAGCTTCGCCACCGTGTAATCGTAGTGCGCTCGATCATCGGGACTCGGCAACTGCGCCTGCACTCCGCCCCTGGAAGTGCGCTCGAAAACATCGGGATCGAGCTGCATGGCTTGCTGATAAGCCACCACAGCGTGCTCAAATTCTTTCTTGGAAAACAGCGCCGCCCCCAGATTGCTGAAGAACGAAGCCGAGGTGCTATCCAGCGCAATGGCCTTGTGATACTCCTTCACGGCCGCGCCGTATTTCTGCTCTTCGTAAAACACGACGCCCAGATTGTTGTAAGCGTCGGCAAAACTCCGGTCGATCTTCGAGGCCTGTTCAAACGACTTCCGTGCCTCGCGATAGTGCTGCATCATCAACTCGGTGATGCCCACCTTATTCAGCAACCGCGCGGAGCGCTGCTCCTTGGCCATTGCGGCGCGGTAAAAATCGAGCGCATCCAGATAGAGTTTTTGCGCCCGCAACTGATCCGCCTGCGCCTCCAACTCGGCAACAGTCGCATCCGCTGCCGGAGGATCAACCGTCCGCAGCAACGGCGGCTTGACCTCTACTTGTTCGGCATGTGAAATCTGCGCCGACGCAGCAGGCGAGAAGGCAAACACCAACGCCGTGAGGAAAGAAACTGAAACCAGCAATCTCGGGCAGGACGACATAGGCCACCCCCAGCTAGTGGACTCATTCTGGCACAGTTTTGGCTGGACGGCGAAGATTTTGCGCGAGAATCGTAGCTCTGGTTTCCCGGTCTTGAACCCGACCTCAGGGACCAGAAGTCCCGAGAGCCCCACCTGAGGCCTGACACCTAAGACCTAAGCCCCAAGACCTACAAACCCGAGCCCGTACCCCGTTCAATGCGGCGCCGTCTGCCCACTGTCTGCTGGTTTAGACACCGGAGCCGTGGATTTGTCATCCTTAAATATTCCAACAATTTTCCCGAGGATCCCCTTCTTTTTCGGTGGGTTAGCCGGATCCTGCCCATTCGTCGCCTGTCCGGGCTCAACCGGCAAGGGCTTGGCTCCTCCGCCAAACATGCGGGAAAACAATCCCTTAATCCCCCCCTGGTCGTCGCAGGTCTCGTGGGGCTCGGTCCCAACCACAAAGGCGGAGGTATAGTCGTCCGTACAGGTCGGCGTAGCCAGTCGGTTCGTCGCCTTATCCAGCTCCACATCCACCACCCCGGAGGGCTGCTGGAACGCCTTCATGTCGGTATATTGCGGCAGTTCGGCGGCCTTCTTCATGAATTCCGCCCAGATCGGCGCCGCCGTCACGCCTCCCGCCAGCCGCAAATCGCTGTAGTCGTCGTATCCCACCCACACAATGCACAGCAGGTTCGAGGTATAACCCGCAAACCATCCATCGTGCGAGCTTCCCGTCTTCCCCGCTGCCGGAGGCGTAAATCCCCGGCCGCGCACCGCCGAGAATCCCAGCCCGTTATTGATTACGCCTTCCATCATGTTGGTCATGACGTAGGCAATGCGTGGATCAAGCACCTGCCTCTGGTCCGTGCTGTAGTTCGCGATCACGTCGCCCTTGGCATTTCGCACCGACCGCAGCAGGATCGGCGACAACCGCACTCCCTCGTTCGCAAAAACCGTGTAGGCCCCCGCCATATCCACCGGAGACGCATCGTAGGATCCCAGCGCCATCGCCGGCGTCGGCTTCACTGACGCAATCCCTGCCGTCCGCGCCAGATCCGCCACCTTGTCGTACCCGACCTGTTCTGCTACCTTCACGGTCGCGTTGTTCAGCGACATTGCCAGCGCGTACCGCAGCGTCACCTCTCCGTGATACTCCTCTTTATAGTTGCGCGGCTCGTAGATCTGATCGCCATACGCGAAGCTCGAAGGCGAGTCCTCCACTACCGATGCCGGCGTCAGCACCGACTGCGATCCATCAAGCGCTGTATTCATCGCCGCTGCATACACAAACGGCTTGAAAATCGACCCCGTCGGCCGCTTCGAAACCGCATGATTCAGCTGGCTCCAGCCGTAGTCGCGTCCGCCCACCAGCGCCAGTACCGCGCCCGTATGTGGATCGAGCGCCACCAGCGCAACCTGCGCCTGCGGTCCCGGCGCAACCTTCGTCTCAATTTTTTTCCCGACCTTAATACGCTTCGTGCGCATCTTCGTCACTTGCTCATCGACGAGCTTGATCCCGGATTCCACCGCCTGCGCCGCTGCTTTCTGCAGGTCCGGATCGAGCGTTGTGTAAATGCGGTACGACTGATCATTTAATTCCTGTTCGTTGAACTTGCTGATCAGCGTATCGCGCACCATGTCCACAAAATACGGCGCGTCGCTCGCCTCCACGTTAGGCGGCGCCAGCTTCAACGGAGTCGCTTTCGCTTTGTCGGCCTGCTCTCGCGTGATCGCGTGAGTCTCGACCATCGATTCCAGCACCAGGTTCCGCCGCTCCAGCGTGCGCTCCGGATGCCGGTACGGCGAAAGATAACTCGGCCGCTGAATTAATCCCGCGAGCAACGCCGCTTCCGGCAGCGTAACGTCCTTCAAGTCCTTGTTGAAATACGATTGTGCTGCTTCCGCCAGCCCGCTGATCGCAAACGACCCGCGCTGTCCCAACGGCACCCAATTCGCGTAGAACTCGAAAATCTGTTGCTTGCTGAACTTCCTCTCGAGTTCTTCGGAGATAAGCATCTCTGTCAGCTTGCGCTTGACCGTCTTATCCTCCGGATTCAAGAAGAACCCGCGCGATAGTTGCATCGTCAGCGTCGATCCGCCCTGGTCAAACTTCTGGTGTGTGAGCCCTACGCGGCGCGTCATGTCAGCCAGTACCGCGCCAAAAAAACGAACGAAATTCACTCCGCTGTGCTCGAAGAAACTTCGGTCTTCGATCGCCAGCACCGCCTGCACCATGACCGGCGGAATCTCGTTGTACTTCACCAGTTCGCGCTTCGATCGCTGCTCAGCGTCGAACAATGCCGTCACCTGCTGCGGCTCCAACTCGTACGCCGAGAGATCGCTGCCCTTGCTCGTGATCCGATCGACCTGCCCATCCGCAATGCTGATCCGCGCTGGCTCCGGACTGTGATACGACTCCGGCCCGGGGGTAATTTCGATCCCATCGGTCATCAGCCGGAAACTGCCCAGCTGCGACTGGCCCTGTTTATCCGAATACCCTGCCCGCCGCAAATCCGCCGCAATTGCGCGCGCATCGATCTTCTCGCCGGCCCGCACCGTCTGCGGCAGGGCATAGATCTTCGCCGCATTGCCGAAAATTGGCGTCCGAAACCGCTTCTCGATAATTCGGTCGTACTTGATGTAGTAATAGGAAAATAGAACGGTGAACGACACCGCCAGAATCAGAAACACTCCTAGCGCCGCGCGCACCACCGGGTCTCGTGGTAATCCGCGGATCTTCTTCCCGTCCGCGTCCCCGTTCCCCTTCGGAATCTTGATCTTGATCGTCACTATTTCAGCGTCTCACACAACCCTGCGATAATTTGGAGACGGCATCCCCCGGCTCCCGGGCCAGCACAACCGACAGCTGCCAGACTCCGTCCTCTCTATGGTGGTCCAGAGCGGTGACAAAGCGGCGGGTCATTATCCCCTTAATCTCTCAGACGTTGGCGCTCGTAAAAAGGTTTGTTTCTCTCTTCCTGCTCTCAAATCCTGCTCTCAAACGCCAGGCACCTTCAATGACACTTCTACCAACGCTGGCGGCGGTACCGGATACTTCATTGTACCCCTCGCCCCGTAAACGAAAAGAGACCCGCAGTACATGCGGGTCTCTAAGCCGTAAACAACTACTCCAGCCCCAGACGGCTGGTGCGGTTCCTAATTCGGGTCCGTCACTGCCCAGAACCCCGGCGTCGCTAGCGTCAGAGTGCCAACCGACTGCGTCAGACTCCCTCCGGTCCCCACGTTGATCGGAGACAACAACGTTGTCACCGTGTTCGTACCCGAGTTCAGGTAGCTCGCGTAGGTGAACAGGAATAAACCACTCGGATCGAACTGACCCCATGAACCTTCCCCGTTCCCCAGAGCGAACGGCCCGCTAGAGACCGCCGTCAGCTGTCCTGTGCTTGAAATGGAGTAACCCTCCACCGGATTAAACGCAGTTTGCGCGTCGTTGATACCGAACGAATAGATCAGATTGGCTCCGGTATTCGACTGCGCCGCGATATTAAACGGCGAGTACACCGTGGCGAATGGCGATCCTGCAACCTGCGTGATCGCTCCCGCATTCGATCCCGATTGCGCAATCGTGAAGACGTAGAGGTGATTGTCATCCGATCCGCTCACCGACACCGTATTTCCGCTGGTGCCGATCATGAACTGGCCTGTCGGCTCTCCCACCAACTGGAACATCGGAAAACTAAACGGACTCCCGACCACCGGCGTCAGCGCACCCAGAGTCGTGCCTCCACTCCCCGTACCGATCGAGTACGCTGCGATCTTCGTGCCTGTATGCGTGGAATAAGTGCCATCCACCACGTACAAATATTTTCCCAGCCCGTCTGTGGCCAGATTCATCGGAGTGAATACTGGCGTCAACAGCGGAACGTTGAAAGGCGAACCTGCGACCGGACTCAGCGCTCCCCCAGTCCCAATCTGAAAGGCATAGATCGTCCCGCCGATTGCATCCGAGATGAACATCAGAGTCCCGGCAGGATTCGTAATCATGTTCGACTGTCCCACGCCCCCGATGAACCCGCCTAGGAACGACTCGGAATACGGGCTGCCGCTGATCGTCGACAAGTTTCCACTCGCGTCAATTGTCCACCCGAAGAGCTGCCCCGTGTTTCCAAATCCAGCGTAGAGATACGTGTTCTGCGCAGCCACCAGGCCGACACCGCCACTGTTCAACGGAACCGCCGGCGCCGTGTATCCCGAGATCGCCGAGAATGTCCCCGCACTTGTGCTCAGCGCAAATCCGTCGATCGTCCCGTTCGTACCGTTGCCCGTCTGGTCGATCGCATACGCGTACGCGTCAACGGAACTCCCGCCACCACCACCACCACCGCCGCCTCCGCCGCCACCGCCTCCGCCAATGCCACCTGTACCCGGTGTGCAACTCGAGCTGCCAAACGTAACCTGGCATGAATAAGAACCGCCGCAGCTCGCCAGCAACAAGGTCACCAGCAACAGCAGCAAACTTAGTAGCATTCGGACCAAACTCTTCATGAACTGCCTCCACCTGAGCGGGGTTGCGGACGTCCTGCCGCGAGCGTCAGGAGATGATTCCCAGATTCTGATTGTTGCCGGATCCCACAGCCGCGCGAACAATCGAATCAACGGCGAGTCGTGAAAAAACTCTCACCCAGTCGCGATACTAGGTCGACAGTAACGTCATGGCAACGTTACGAATGTCATTGTCCCGCAAGAAAGTAAGGTCTGAGAGAAATGGGAGAATTGAGGTGGAAGAATACGGAGCCGGAAATGTAGAGAATGGAGAGATAGCGACGCTCCAAGCCGCGAAGCGGCGACAGAATGCAGCCCACGCCGTCAGCCGTGGGTCAACGTGGAAAGGTCAGCAAGCCCCAAAGGGGCGAAAGAATAGCCACTTCGCACGCTATGCGGGTATGTCTGAACAATCACGACATCTATTCTTGCGAAGCACCCGCCGAATCCGATTCGCCACCGCTCACTTACTACAAACCTCTAGTGCCCTTATTCCAATCGCATCTCGAACCGCCATCAAGCGACCACTTCAGCCACAGTAACTCGCCCTCGCGTCCTCTCGTCGTCAACACGCCGAAGGTAACTCGCCGCGAGATTAATGCGGCTAACACTTGCGCAATTGAATTTCTATAGATGCATTTCACCCAATATCCATGCGCCTCGGAACACCATCACAAAAGTTAGCAACGCACCTCTTCGCGCGCGCAAACTCTCGCGCCTTGAAGCCGCGTGTGACCATCGGACGTGAACATTCGTTTGCATAGTAACCACATATTTCCCTTGCCTGCGAAATTAGGAACTGACAACATGCGAATTGAAGTTCAGTAGGAAAGTTTGCGGAGGATTTTTCCTGTGAGACGAATCAACAACCTTCTGGCCGCTTTTCTGGCCGCCGTGCTGATCACATCAACTGGATGCGGCGTGTCCGATAGCGTCAAGTCAATTTTGCTGACCTCCAACTCGAATTCCACCGGAGGCACCTATAACCTCGTCGGCGTCGACGGCACCCTTCAGCTGAAGGTTTTCGCGATCTACCACAGCGGAAAACAGGTGGACGTAACCAATAACTCCACCTTTACCATGGTTCCGACGGGTTGCACATTTAGTGGAGATGTCAACAATCCTTGTGGAGGAGATCTGCCCACTCCAGGCCCGGATACGGTTACGATCAACAAGACTGGCATGATGACCGGCGTCGTTCCGGTCTGCACGTGGCTCGACATCATCGACACATCGAAAACGCCTCCGGCCCCCGCCAATCCGCCGATCTGGGAATACACTGGCTTTTATCAGACCACCGCAACCTACAATGGACTGGCCTCGCAACCTGTCGGCATCGGCTTGGGTGGCGCAGCCAGCAATTCGCCCACCGGCGGCTGCGGCCCTTCGTAGAGTCGCAGTAGAATCTCCGTTGTAGTAACAAGCGAACTAAGTCCGCTCTAAGTGCAGCCCTACTCCGCAGGGCTGCATTTTACTTTTACCCAGATAGTTTCCTTTCTCTCTACTCTCGCCCGCTACTCTCGCCCGCTCCTCTCGGTTCCAGCGTTTCTCTAGGTCGCGCCACTCGAACCATCGCCGTCACCGCCCGCCCTCAGAATCCTCGCGCTCTTCTCAGCGCGATTCGTCTTCGTGCTCTCGCGTTCTTCGTTTCGATCGCAGCCGACGTGCCTCTCTCCATGACGATAAGCCTGTCAGAGTGACGTCGACTCCAGCCGCGTAGCGGCACCATAGGAAAGCCCGGCACGGCAGGTGCCGGGAGAGGGGAGAGAAGGAACCGAGTCCCCTTCAGCGGACGGCGTGACCTCCGAGGGCCCGTACAAGAAAACTTATCTCGCTGGAGTACGCGAACCTGTAAAGGGAATGCCCCGAATGCAGATCGGAGCGGGCCTCAGGACGAACAAAGCCTTTTCCGAGGGATAAGAAAGCGGCGCAATAAGAAAGCCCGCCCTGGAAGTCCGAAGGCGGACGATACACCTCGAAGCGCAAACGCGCAGCCTAGAAGGCCTTGTTTCCGCTCGAAGGAGTGAAATGCAGAGTAAACGAATATCCCGGAAGGTTGACTGGAACGGTGTAGTCGGCCGCTACATAAACCGCCGGAGATCCCGGAGTCCCGATGCGCTGTACCGTAACGCGCTCTGGCGTCAGCGGAAGATCGTGCTCCTGCGCCTTCTTCATCACCGCATCGATCAGTTCCTGGTCGGTCTCGTGCGGATTCGCCCCGCCGACCATTGCGATCTGCCGCAAATCATCAGCAAACGAGTAGTTCGCCATCTCTACCGGAGCAATTTGAAACCCCGCATAGATCAGCGCGATGATGCCGAGAAACCCGACAATGGCTTTGACTGTTCCCATGTCCCACAATCCGCTCCATCGTGGGATCTGAACCTCTTATCCCGTACGGCGGAGCATACCCTGCAAATATTCGACTACCTCCGAAAGCGTAACATCGCGAACTTCGCGAGTCGAACGTAAAACGACCTCGACAGTACCTTCGGTAACTTTCTTTCCGACCGTGATTCTAAACGGGATACCAACCAAATCGGCATCTTTGAACTTCACTCCCGGCCGTTCATCCCGGTCATCCAGTATCACGTCGAACCCCGCCGCCTCCAGCCGCTTGGCAATGTCCTCTGCAGCCGTCTTCACCGCCTCGTCTTTCACATTCACCGGCGCCACGACGACCTCGAACGGGGCAATCGACGCCGGCAGCCAGAACCCGTTCTCGTCGTTCCCCTGCTCCACCGCCGCCGTAAGGATTCGCTCAATCCCAATCCCATAGCAGCCCATGATCGGCATGACTTCCTTGCCGTTTCTGTCGAGCACGCGCGCGCCCATCGACTCCGAATAGCGGTAGCCCAGCTTGAAGATGTGCCCAATCTCTACCGCCGTATCAATCCTCAGCGCGGCACCGCAATTCGGACAAGCCTCACCCGCCGTCACCGCCCGCAGATCCGCATACGCCGTGGGATGAAAATCCTTCCCCGGCGTCAGATTCTTCACGTGGTAGTTCTCTTTGTTCGCGCCCGCGATCAGATTCGATCGCCCTTCCAGCGCCTTGTCGACCAGAAGCACCGGGGAATCCTTCTTCAGATCTTTCCCCCACTCGATCCCGAGCGGACCCAAATATCCTGCTGGAGACTTGAACAGCGCCTTGATCTCGCTTTCATCCATCGGCCTCGTCGTTGTGGCGATAGTCGCATTCAGCTTGGACTCGTTCAGCTGATGATCTCCGCGCATCAATACGACAATCGCGCGCGACTTTTTCTTCCCCGCCCCATCAATCTCCTCCGACATCAGCGCGAGCGTCTTGATCTTATTCTTCGGCGACACGCCCAGAAACTTCGCGACATCCTCAATGGTCTTCTGCCCCGGCGTGTGTACTTCCAGCGGTTTCCCATCCCCCTCGGGCGCAAGATCTCCCCAGGGCTCCAGCTTCGAGGTCGCCTTCTCCAGGTTCGCCGCGTAGCTACAACCGTCGCAGCTCACAATCTGATCTTCCCCCGCCGGCGTTCGCACCATGAACTCATGCGATTCCTTCCCGCCCATCGCCCCTGAGTCCGCCTCGACCACCATGTACTTCAACCCGCAGCGGTCAAAAATGCGGCAATACGTCTCGTAATGCTTCTTGTAAGAAACATCCAAGCCCGCCGCGTCGATGTCGAACGAATACGCGTCCTTCATCATGAACTGCCGCACGCGCAACAGCCCCGACCGCGGCCGCGGCTCGTCGCGAAACTTCGGTGCAATCTGATACCAGATCTGCGGTAGTTGCTTGTAACTCCGAAGATCCTTCAATGCAATCGACGTCATGACCTCTTCTTCGGTCATGCCCAGGCACATGTCCGTGCCTTTGCGGTCTTTCAGGCGAAACAGGTTCTCGCCCATGATCGCCCACCGGCCGCTGGCCTCCCACAGTTCCCGCGGATGCAGCGCCGGCAAATAAAATTCCTGCCCGATCCTGTCCATCTCCTCGCGCACAATCCGCACGATCTTGTTAAACGACCGGTTCCCGAGAAAGAGGTAGGAATAAATCCCAGCCGCGAGCTGCCGGATATACCCCGCCCGCACCAGAAATTTATGCGAAGCGACCTCGGCATCCGCCGGCGCCTCGCGCAGTGTAGGAATAAAGCTTTCAGACCAACGATGCATAGTGAATGATTCCTGTAAAAGTGGAATTGGTTATTGTAGCAGCGGCGAGTGATGCATTCTAAGTTCGCCCTTGATGCCGCCTCGGCGTTATGCCCAGAAAACTCCTTCGACCGCATCGGCGATGCAATCGTCCACCGCGATATCGACTCCGATTCCAACCCAGAGTTTTCCAGGCGCTACCTCTTGAATAGTCCTCACGAGGTCAACGCCCCTAGCTCTTCAGCTTGACTTGCCGTTGTTACTAAGTAATAATGTATAAAACTAGATTTCGTGATGTGAGGATTTTATCCATGGCGACATCAACCGCCTCTAAGCCCAACATCAAAGTCGCCGATGAAGTGTGGGTTGCGATCGCGATTCTCCACCAGCGGCACCCTGAGCGATCGGACTTTTCCGTCGAAGAGATTATGGAATTTTCCGGTAAGGCCAAAGAACTGAGAGTTCTTGGACCGCTGCGGCCGGGGTTTTACGTCCACGTGGTGCAACATTGCGTCGCGAACCGGCCCCCTAATCCGGGGCGTTACCGGATGCTCGTGGAAACGGCGCCCGGACGTCGTCGTCTCTTCCGGCCCGGCGACTCCTACGATACTCAGCGCGAAGGAGGCAAGACTTCCCCGAAGCCCGAGGAATTACCCGAGAACTGGTTTCGGGGCCTTCTCTCTTGGTATCACGATACGTGGTGTGCGCAAGCATCAAGGCGGGCCGCGGAGGAGGACCCGCTGTTGGCCCTCTATGGTTCCGGCAAGAAACTTTGGGCAAATGAACATGCGGACGAATATGTGAGGCGATTGCGTGAGGGATGGGAATGAGCCGAATCTTCTGGGACACGAACCTGTTCATCTATTTTCTGGAGGGTAATAGTCAGCTCTCCGTGGATACCAGGCGACTCCGCAAGAGCATGCTCGCGAGAGGGGATCAACTGCTCACTTCCGCCCTCACGCTCGGAGAGGTTCTCGTGAAGCCTCTGGAACAGGGCGACCGACTTCTGTGCGCAAAGTACGAAGACGCCCTCACCCGGGCAGCTTTGTTACTCCCATTCGACGCCAAAGCTGCTTGGAAGTACGCCGAGATTCGCTTCGATCGAACTCTACGCGCACCCGACGCCGTTCAGCTCGCCTGCGCCGCCAGCGCGAATATCGATCTATTTGTCACTAACGATCGGCGTCTGCAAGGAAAACAGGTGAACGGCATCCAATTCATCGTCGCTCTGGATCAGGCGCCAATCTAAGGACCGTGGCTTGGTACTTGTTAACTCGGTACTCCCCTACCTAGCCAACTTCCCCAGCCTCCGCGGTTCCCTTGAAGAAACTTCTGACACTCCCCAAACATCCTGTTCAGTTCCCTAGCCTCATCCGTCACAACTAGGCCAAGGCTTTGGGTGTTCAATGAATTTCGTGCGTCGAAAAACGAACAGACCTTCTTAGAAAGTTCTAATCCCGCAAGGCCATCAGGTTGCCCTGAGGAATATCGCCGCGCAAGAAACGTCAGCACAGCGCGGCCACCGGAGCAATCGTGAAACACCGAATTCTTCTCGCCTTCGTTCTAACTCTTCTCACCTTGCTGGTTGGCGCAACATCAAGCAACTGTCAGGAGACCGTAGCTCTTTCCGCCGGACCAAACAGTGCCGCCCTGCCGAACGCTCCCTCCACAATAAAGGCCACGACCTGCACGGAGAAGAATGGCAACCCGTGCCCCGAATGGGTGCACAAATTGATTGGGCCATATCCCCCGTTGCCCGAATCAGAGATCCAACCCGCACGCGACCCCTCATCCTTGCACTTCTGGACCTACCGAGGCCGGCAACAGCCTCCTCTCCGAACCAATAAGCAGGTGTTCCATTCGAAAATATTTCTCGCGGCTCACGTCGGCGGAGCGGTTGCCATGATCGTGGCCTGCCGCTCAAGAAATTCCAGAGAAGATTGGGGATCAGAAGTGCCCGCCGTTGCCGGAATGTTCGGGATGGACTACATCCAGTTCCGCTTTGTCGGCGGCCCGAATGCCATCGGAGCCCCCATCTACGAAATGATCCACTACAGCCGGGCGAGTACGCGATGATGACTTGCTAAGGCCTCTCGCGCTGAGGCGGAAGATCCGCCACGCAATCAATCGAACCAACTCCAACCACACAGATGACGGCCTTCCCGGCTCTCCGCCGCGGACCGTGCTTCCTATTCCACCAACCGCTTCAAAATTTCTTTCCCCAGCTTCTGCGATTCCCCAAAGAATTTCTGATACTCGAGAAACAACCGGTTCAACTCCAGAGCCTTATCCGTCGACGGATGCTTGCGCAGAATCATGTCTCGCACATGCACCGGATTCGGCAGCGTAGCATCCTCAGTCAATTCTTCCAGCGCGGTATTCGGATCATAGTGATACATGGAACCCCCATTGGATGATTGAGCCATCGGGTGATTGCGTGACTGAGAACCTAAGCGTCTTTCTGGTTTTCAATCGCCCAATGACCCGATCGCCCAATCACTCAATTCACATCATCTCCGTTCCCCACAAATCATGCAGATGCACAATCCCTTCCACGCGCCGGCGTCCATCCACCACAACCAGCGAAGTGATCTTCCGCTCCTCCATCACCGCCAAGGCCGTTGCCGCAAACTCCCCGCCAGAAATCGTCTTTGGATCTCGCGTCATCGCCTCGCCCGCCGTCAAGTCCATCACATCTTTCCCGCGCTTCTCCAACAATCGCCGCAAGTCTCCATCGCTGATAATTCCCACCAACTTCTGCCCATCGACCACCGCCGTCACGCCCATCTTCTTCCGCGACATTTCGTAGATCACATCCGGCATGCGAGTCGCCGGCGTCACACGCGGCAGCGCATCGCCAGTGTGCATCAGCGATTCAACCCGCGCCAACCGCTTCCCCAACTTCCCCCCAGGATGCAGGTTCGCAAAATCCTCCTCCTTAAACCCACGCTTTTCGCTCAACGTCACAGCGAGCGCATCACCCAAAGCCAGCATCGTCGTAGTCGAAGCCGTCGGCGCCAACCCCAACGTGCAAGCTTCTTGGTCGATCGAGCAATCCAGCGCCACCTCCGCCGCCGCCGCAAGTGTGGAGCGGGCGCCCCCGCCGGCTGTTTTTGACTTTGACTTCGCCGTCGCCTCCTTCCTGGGATGCCCCAGGTCTCGCCGCTTTTGCGAGACCTGGGAGCCGAAAATCTCATCCCCCGTCATCGCAATCAACGGCACTCGCAGCCGCTTGATCGTCGCCAGCAACGCCAGAATTTCTTCCGTCTCTCCGCTCGCTGAAAGCGCCAGCACCACATCCCCGCGCACCACCATTCCCAAATCCCCGTGCAGCGCCTCCACCGGATGCAGATACAGCGCCGGGGTCCCCGTCGAACTCAGCGTCGCCGCAATCTTCCGCGCAATCAGCCCGCTCTTCCCCATCCCGGTCACGACGACTCGTCCCGCGCACGAGAACATCAACTCGACCGCGCGCCGGAACTCCCCCGCCATCGGCCCGCCAATCCTGTCAGCCAACACACGCAGCGCTTCGGCCTCAATACGCACGACGTTCTCGCCAACGCTTTTCATTTCGTCCTAAAGAGTAAGGCTCAAGCCTGAAGAGTAAGCAGGAATGGTAACAAAACCCGTGCCCGACCGTTCACCTTCGCCGCCCTTCCACGTCCCGGCACAGCTCGTTCCTCAACGAAAGTAACCTACCTTGTGCTCTCGTCGTCGGCTACGCTTTTTCAAAGCCATGCGCTATTCCTACGCCTATTTGTCGCAGGGCCAGCTTCATCTCAAGCTCGGCGACGATCCGTTGCGTCCTGTCGACAGCCGTTTCGGCCAGTCCGTGCGCGAGCGCGCCGCTCAAATCCAGAATCGCAATTCCTGGAAGACGCAAGGATCAGGCGCGCGGTTCATGTCCGGCGGCCTGCTTTGGGGACGCCAGAATGCCGACGCCGCCGAAATCCGAGTCGCGATCACCGGAATCTCTTCCGGATGTCAGAACGGCGAACTGCTCTACAGCCTTGCTACCGACGACATCGGCGGAGTATTTCTCCTGCGCGACCACGCCACCGACGAACTCCGCCTGCTCCATACGGCCGACTTCCGTGTCCGTCGCCTCTCCGCATCAGCCGGAAACGATCTCGTCGCTTGCGTTCTCCAACGCAAAGGAGAAAATTCCTCAATCGCCGTCATGCGCGCCGACGGCTCCGAACTTCGCGAAGTTACCCAGGGCGATACCATCGACGACGCTCCGCACTGGGCGCCCGGTTCCGCCCACGAAATCATTTTTCAGTCCGCCGCCATCGGACGAAATAGCGCGGGCTTCGCCGTCACACAGGCTGCCTTCGCCATCCACAAACTCGACCTCGACGGCGGCACCGTCACTACGCTCGCCGAGGATCCCAAGTTCGACCTGCTCACTCCTCAGTTCTCAAAGGACGGCTCCCTCTATTACATCCGGCGCCCTTATCGCGACCCGAACCAGCCACCGGGCCCATTGCGCGCTGCATTCGATTTTTTCCTGCTGCCGTTCCGGCTGCTCTACGCTGTCTTTCAATTTCTTAACTTCTTCACCGTTCGCTATACCGGAAACACTTTGACGACCACAGGCAACGCCCGCCAGAAACACGCCGACATCCGCAAGATGATGGTCTGGGGCAACCTGATCGACGCCGAAAAATCTGCTGGATCCGCCGACGGCGACACTCCGCCGCTCGTCCCCAAATCCTGGGAACTAGTCCGCCGCACTCCGGCAAACGACGCAGCCAACACAGGAAAAGAAGAAGTCGTAGCCAGAGGCGTCCTCTGCTTCGACCTCTATTCCGACGGTTCAGTGCTCTATTCAAACGGCAGCGGAGTCTACCGCCTCGATCCGCGAGGCACGACCGAACGCCTGGCCAAAGATGCCCTGATCGAACAAGTAGTCGCCGTCGAGGAATAAGAAGATCGCCGACTGGGGCGGAAGAAACGCCACGGCACTGCCCACTCACTAACTACACCTGAGAGGCCGTTTTCGGTCCGTCGAAACTACCGCCGCCCTCAAAAATGATCCCCATCCACCCGCGCGAAGACATCCGCCGGCTTCTGCCCGAGCACCGCCAATCCCCTCGCCTGGATCACCTTATCCCACGGCCCCGCCTGCCAATTGTCGCGAACCTTCTCCACGTGTTCCCACAACGGAAGCGTCAGCATCAAATTCCGCGCCGTCGAATGTACATACGGTTCATACATCGATCGCAACTTCGCCAGCTTATCGCGCCCGTACTCGTCGCTCCGCAGCTTCAATCCTGCCGCAGCCAGCGCATCACGCATCCCATCAAACTCCGCGTCCGGCAAACGCTCCGGCGCCGTGGGATCGTATCTCGCATTCACCACCTGCGCCAGATCCACCGCCGCATGCCGCGCCATCGCAAACGTCAACTTCGCCTGGCCCGGATGCACTCCCTCAATGCCCACCAAAACCAGCGAACTCACGTCGAGCATCGTCGTCAGCGCGCCTAGCCACGACTGGTTGCTATGTTGCGAACGAAAGAACGTCAGCACCGGATACGAAATCTGGCTCTCCAGCAATTCCGCCGCCCATCGCTCCCAATCCCGCAACACCTCATCCAGAACTCGCTGGTCCATTCCGAGATCATTCGACCGTCCCGCCAGCCGCACCAGTAGCTCCACCGCCGACGGAGGCGATCCCGCCCGCGCATCCAGCATCGAAATCTGAATCTCTCTCCTCGAAAACGACGAATACACCACCGGAATGTATCCGATTACCACACCCAAAAAGGCGAATCCCATCCCCGCTTCGAACACCGATAGCGCCCGGGCGCCGCCTGAGGTCGGCACAATGTCGCCGTATCCCAACGTGAAAAAAGTCTCGCCGCTGTGATACAGAATCTTGCCGAAGGTGAGCGGCTCCCGGCTGAGTTGTTCATGCCCTCCAATTCCGTACTGAATCAGCGCAAATCCGAAAATCAGCACCGCCGCCCAGAAACCGAGCAGCAGAATCAATGACAGCGGCCCGAAATATCCCAGAAAATTCTGCTGCCGCGAAGTCTTCTTGATGCGGCGCGCGATGTTGCGCCACGGCAACCACGTTCTGCGGTAGAAATACGCCGTCAGTTTGAAATTCCGCAGAACCCGCCGTGGCAGCACCACCGTCTCGAACGCGTCCAGCAACACCACCCAAATCGCAATGATGCCGAACACAACCGCAACAATGCTGTCGTGAGATCTCATGAAAGTCGAACCCCAGGCCTCAGCGGCAAAGTTCACGCCGAGGGCAAATCAAATGAAATCTAGATGCGGTGGGAAGGTTAACAGATTCGTGATTGGAGTCGGGATTGTTACTCGGCATCATCCCGAAGCGCACCGCGTTTTCTGCAGCGGGCCGAGAGCCTGCCCTGAGGTGAAGCCAAAGTCCGCCTACTGCGGCTTAGTGGGCGGAGTCTGCGTCTGCCCCGCCGCCGGCTTCGCCGGAGTCGGCGTCGTAGCGGGCTTTGCCGCAGGCTTCTTTTTCACCGGTGGCTTTTTCGCCGGCTCCGCATCGTCGATCACAATCTTCTTCGGAGGCGCCGCCGGAATCGCCGCCTGCGCCGTCTTCAAATCGGTGCGCAACCGTACGATCTCCGCTTCCTTGGCCGACGACAAGCTCTCGATCCGCTCGGCAATCTGCTTCCGTGTCGCCTCAAACGTATTCAGATCGTTCGCCAGCGCCTGTAGATCGTCCTTCGATCCGAACGCCCCCGTCGCCTCCACCACGCTTCCGAGAACATCATATAGAGCGTCGAGATTCCGGTAGAGTTTGAACGTCGCCGGCACATCTTCCGGCGTGGCGCGCAACTGACCGATGATCTCCGGCAGTGCCCCCTGCAGATTGCGCTGGATCGAGTCCACATTCGTCAGCGCCTGCTTCTTCGAGGCCGTGTCCGTCTTCCAGTGCTCGATCCGCAGATTCACGAGATTCGATTGCGTTGTCTTCGCCGTCGCCTCTAGCTGAGACAACAATCCATTCAATTGCGTCATCGACGCATACGATACGGGCTGGGCGTCCCCCGCAGGCCGCCCCTGCGCTGAATACTGCGGAGTTGTGGGAGCCGCCGGCCCCGGTGCCGATTGGCACACCGCGGCGGCCGTCAACAATAGAACAGGCAAATCTCTTGAGAGGATGGAATTACGTTTCATTGTGTGGAACAGTGGAGTTCGCGAAAACAGCATACTACAACGACAGCCCACCCCGCCCTCCGTGAGATCCCCTAGAAAGACGCTCCCTCCGAACGCGCCCATGTCCCGAACAAATGCGAAGTGCCATCTGTCACACCCTCACATAGCGTCCCCGTACAACCGCACACCCCCGCCCGCCTTCCAACCGATAAAGATAAAGAGAGATAATAAAAACGCTCCATGCCCCGACACCGCCCACTCCTCGCCCTGGCCCTGCTCCTCCTGGCCTTTCCTGCGCATAGCCAGGAACTCGCCCGCCGCCTCATCCTCAAAGACGGCTCTTACCAGCTGGTCACGAAATATGAAGTGAAAGGCGATCGCGTTCGCTACATGAGCGCCGAACGCGACGAATGGGAGGAAATCCCCGAATCCCTGGTCGACTGGCCAGCCACGGAGAAATACGAGAAGGACCGCACCGCCGGCGCATCCGTCCCCGAAGCCGTCCAGCTCGACAAGGAGATCGAACATGATCGCGAACTCGAGGAAGCACAGCTTCCCCAAGTCGCGCCCGGACTCCGTCTCCCTGAAGATTCCGGCGTCTTTCTCTTCGACAGTTTTCAGGGAGAACCCCAGATCGACGAGATCCAGCAAACCGCCGGCGACGTCAACCGCAACACCAAAGCCAACATTTTTCGCGGCGCCATCAATCCCATCGCCAGCGCCAAGCAAACCATCGAACTCGAGGGCGCCCATGCCACCGTGCAGTCCCACGTCGCCGTGCCGTCGCTCTACATCAACGTCGACCCCACCACAGGCGAACCCGAGCAGCAAACCGCCGCCGGCCCGCAGCAGCCTCAACAACCGCAGCAGCCCATCGTCCCCTTCGACCGCTTCCGCATCGTTCGCACCGAGGTCAAAGGCAGCAAGCGCATCGTCGGCGACGTCAAACGCGCCGTCACCGGCAAGATCAGCACCGATGAACACTACTCCAAAACCACCATCACCCGCGTCGCTGGAGGCTGGCTCAAAGTCACTCCCACCGAACCTCTAGCGAACGGAGAATATGCGCTCGTGGAAATGAACGGAAAAGAAGGAATGAATCTCTACGTCTGGGATTTCGGCGTCAACCCCAAAGCCCCCGCCAATGCCAACCCCTGGAAGCCCGACGCCAAAGCACAAACGCCGCCGCCAAAACAAGACGGTAAAGAACAAGAGTAGAGGTCTGAGGTCTGAAGCCTTCCTTCGTGAACCTTCGTGTCCTTAGTGGTTAAAGATTTTCGCTGGCTATTTCAAAACTCCCCGCTGCGCAATCCCAATATTATCCCGCGTGGAATTCTTCACCAGATACATCATCCCGTCCGCCTGCCGGATCACATCATGGGCGGTCCGCGCATCATGCGGATATGTCGCCAGACCCACCGACGCGCGAATATTCAGATTCAATCCCTCTTCTCGGCAGAAGCTGCTGGCCCGCAGCGCGTCGAGCAATCGCTTGGCTACCACAAGTGCCTGATCCTTACTCGTCTGCGGCAGCAGCACCACGAATTCATCACCGCCGTAGCGAAAGGCAAAGTCAATCAACCGCAGCTGCGCTTTAATCAAATATCCAATCTCCGCCAGCAGCTTGCTTCCCACCAGATGCCCATGCGTGTCGTTGACCGACTTGAAGTGATCCAGGTCAATGAACAGAATGCTGAATTCGTATCCAAATCTCGACGACCGGTAAACCTCTGTCTCCAGCGTCTTATAAAGATGTCGCGCGTTGTAGAGTCCGGTGCAATCGTCAGTGATCGTCAGTTCCTGAATCTTCTCCACCCAGCGCGCGTTCTCGATCGCGATGGCCGCGTAGTCGCACAACGATTGCAGGAAAAACAATTCCGACTCGGTAAACCGCGACATCTCTACGTTCACCAACTGGATTACGCCCAACACGCGTAGCTTCGACCGCAGCGGTACGCAGATTACCGACCGCGTCTCCCATTGGGTCGCCTGATCCACGCGGCTGGCAAACACCGGATCCGCGCTCACGTCCGGCACAACGCGCGCCTCGCCGTTTTTCGCGACCCACCCCGCGATGCCTTCACCCATCTTCAGCCTGACGTTTTTCAGAATTTCCGCTTTGTCGCCTACCGCAATCGCGAAATAAAGTTCGTCATGCGCCTCATCTACCATCAGCAGCGACCACGTATCCGGACGGAAATATTCCGCCATCTTTTCCATGATCGTTTGCAGAATGGAGTCGAGGTCCAGCGACGACGTGAGCGCCTTCGCCACGTCATGAAAAATCGTCAGCTCTTGGCTGTGGCGCGTCAATTGGGTGCCGGCCTCAGACATGCAGAGAATACCGTTGTTCCTCGTTTGGACGGGTGGTAGTTGAAAAATTATATTCGTCACTTTCGTGCGCGGGCAATGAACGTTAGTAACCAGAACCCGTAACGCCAACGCCATCAACCGCGTGGACCTCGAATGCGCTCCGCATGTGGCGAGGTTATGTGGCGCGGGCGCCCCCGCCCGCGGCCTTTGCTTTTGGGTCGTTTTCTTAACCGGCTCTAATCTGAATTCAACCAGAAACTCATACCGCCTCAAGAAAGCCGCTGGGCCCCCATTTCTCGCGCGTCTTTTACGCGAAAAGTGGGGATTTCGACTGCCTACCCGATCAGTTCAAGAAAGGCGTAATCTTATCCCCTATGAACATGCACGAATCGGTCCGTTATCTCCTTCTAGTTTCCGCTTTCACACTCTCCGCTCTATCGCTCTCTCAAACTGCACCCGACCCACACGCCGTCCCCTCCATCGACGGCGGCATCGGACCCTGCACCGCCGATTTCACTATCACCGACGCAGCCGGCGCCCCCGTCTACGCCGCCAAAGTCAAAGTCCACATCGCCTACGGATTCGGATCCTTTCACAAGCTCGATCTCGAACAGGGCACCAACATCGATGGCAAAGCCCGCTTCATCGGCCTCCCCGACCGCACCAAGCACGGCCTCTACTTCCGCGCATCCGAAGGCGACCGGACCGGCGAAGCTTTCGACGATCCCGCCAACACCTGCAAAGCGCAATTCACCATCGCCATTCAGAAAAAGCCGTAATGGAGTCCGTCAAACGGGTCGACATTAACAAGTCGCAGATTTCCCCGTGATCCTCTGTGTCCTCTGTAGTGAAAATCTTTGAACCTCCTCAGCCCTGGGTCGCCGCACAACCGCAAGTTTCTGCACATTGACAATCCGTCTTCGTTCAGTCCAGAATTCCGCCCAACGTTGTCGTTTCGCTCTTCGCCCTTCGTCCTGATTCCATCCGCGTTTTTGAGTCCTGGGGTTTCACAGGAAAACACAAAGGTTTGAGAGGAGAACAGTCTCATGAAACGGGCCTTCTGGTTCTGCGTCGTGGCAGGTCTTTGCCTATCGTCGAGTTTCGCTCAACAGTCCTCCACGGCATCCGCGGCAAGTGCTGCCGTTCCAACTCTCGTCAATTTCAGCGGCACTCTGACCGGCGTCAACGGCAAACCCCTTACCGGAATCGTCGGCGTCACGTTCTATCTATATAAGGACGAGCAAGGCGGATCCCCGCTCTGGCTCGAGACCCAGAACGTCCAGCCCGATCGCAACGGCCACTACACCGTCATGCTCGGATCCACCCATAGCACCGGACTTCCGTCCGACATCTTCGTCGCCGGCGAAGCCCGCTGGCTCAGCGTCCAGCCCCAGGGACAGAAAGAACTTCCCCGCGTCATGCTCCTCAGCGTCCCCTACGCCCTCAAAGCCGGTGACGCCCAAACCATCGGCGGACTGCCCCCATCCGCCTTCGTCCTCGCGGCGCCCTCGCCCATTGCCCCCGCAAGCCCATCCACCAATAGCTCGTCGCCAACCGTTCCTCCGCCAGCCTCAACGGTCACAACCTCCGGTGGCACCGTGAACGCCCTTCCTCTCTGGACAACCGCCACCAATATCCAAAGCTCCGTCGTCACACAGTCCGGCTCCGGTTCCACCGCCAAAATCGGCATCAATACCACGACTCCTACCAATACTCTCGACGTGAAAGGCAATGCCATCATTCGCGGCGCGTTCACCTTGCCGTCGACCGGAGTCGCCACCGCGACCTCCGGCAAGAACTCGCAACCGGAAAGCTTCATCGCCTCCACCTTCAGCAGTTCTTCCAGCTCGCCGGTAGCACAGACCTTCCGCTGGCAAGCGGAGTCCGCCCTCAACAACACCTCGACTCCCGGAGGGACGCTCAACCTCCTCTACGGACTCGGCTCCGCCATCCCCGCTGAAACCGGTCTCCGCATCGGCCCCAAAGGCATCATCGGCTTCGCCACCGGTCAGACCTTCCCCGGCACCGGCTCCGTCAAGAGCGTCGCCCTCACGGCGCCAGCCTCCGACTTCACCGTCTCCGGCTCGCCCATCACCAGTTCCGGCACGCTCGGCCTAGCCTGGAAGGTCGCTCCTACTAACGCCGACATCGCGAGCGCCATCGTCAAGCGCGACGCCTCCGGCAGCTTCAGCGCGACCACCATTTCGGCCAGCGCCGTGGGCGTTAGTTCGTCGGGCAGCATCGCCGGCGACTTCCTCACCAACGCGGCCGGAGGAACCGGCGTCGTCGGCGAGGCAACCGCCACCTCCGGAACTTCCATCGGCGTTTACGGCCTCACTGACAGCAACGACGCCACCTCGTCCGGCGTCGCGGGATACAACAACTCCTTCGGCGGCGGGCCCGGCGTCTACGGTTATTCCAACGGAGGTGGTGTCGGTGTCTATGGCGCCTTCGTACAGCCGAGTAGCATCTCGTCCACTTTCTTCTCGGGATTTGCTGGAATGTGGGGCGACGGCGGCCCCCAAGCCGATGGCGGATCCTACGGGGTCATGGGCACGATCGACGCAGGCATCGCCGGCCTCTTCGCTAATAATTCCGGTGTCGATGAGGCGCTCGAAGCACTCAACTACAACACCAACGGCTTCCCCTTCGCCGCATTCAACATGTTCAACAACACGTACTGCACCATAAATTCAAATGGCGACCTCAACTGTTCCGGTTCAAAAAACGCCATCGTCCCCCTCGACGGAGGCGCACGCAAAGTAGCCATGTCCGCCATCGAGGCCCCTCAGAACTGGTTCGAAGATGCAGGCTCCGCCAAGTTGACCAATGGCGCCGCCGTAGTTGCCCTCGACCCCGACTACATTCAGACCGTTAACACCGAAAAGGAATATCAGGTCTTCCTCACTCCCTATGGCGATTGCAAGGGGCTCTACGTCAGCAATCGCACCGCGCACTCATTTGAAGTCCACGAACTCGGCGGCGGCGCGGCCAGTCTCAGCTTCGGCTATCGCATCATGGCCCTGCGTAAAAAGTATGAGACCGTCCGCTTCGCCGATCACACCAACGACCCCAATCCCATCAAGCGAGCCCAGGACCTCGCCAAGAAACGAGCCGAGCGCCAAGCTCATCCAGCCGTGACCCGCCCGATCTCGTCACAGGTCAGGTAGATTCCGCGTGGGATGCCCCATGTCTCGCCGCCTTTGCGAGACATGGGAACCCGCAATCCCCGCTGGTTACCCTTCGTCTAGTCCCGATGGCTGTGGCGCGCTCATCACGCTTGTCCTATCATGATTTCGTCGTCAGTCGCAGGCGAAGCGCGTGGGCGAGTTCGGAGAAAAATTCCGCAAAGAGCGCGAGAAGAAGGGCATCTCGCTCGATGACGTTTCCAACGTCACCAAGATCAGTTCGCGCATGCTCCTGGCCATCGAACAAGAACACTTCGACCAACTCCCCGGCGGCGTCTTCAACAAGGGATTCATTCGCGCCTATGCCAAGCATCTCGGCATGAACGACGAAGAGGCGGTCAACGGATATCTCGCCTGCATGCGCCAGGCCCAGATCGACGCGCAGGAAGCCTGGCAGCCCGAGCACTCAACCGATCGTCGCATCACCCGCGATCGGCGCGCTCCGGCAGCATCCCGTACATCAGCCTCCAGCCAGCAAACGGAAGTTGAAGAACTACCCGAATTGCACTTGCCTCGCGCCGAAGACGTTCGTCCGCCGCGAAAGAATTATCTGCAGCCGAGCGACAGCGGAATCCCCTGGCGAATCGTCGCCGTTGCCGCCTTGGCCGTCGTCCTCGCAATCGTGCTCTGGACGCGCCACTCGCGCAACGTCCACACCTCAGCCGCCGCTCTGGTTCCCGTGCAAACCGCGCCCGCCGCCGTACCCGCTCCGGCGCCATCAGCAACCAATCAAACTTTGCCGACTGCCCCGACCGCCAAACCCACATCGCGTCCATCGACGGCGACCACTCAGTCACAAACAGCGCCGGCAAAAACAATCGCGAGTGTCCCTGTAAATAATTCGCCCGCGCCAGCGTCGCAACCCGCAACTCAGCCATCTCCAACGCCGCAGTCCGCAAGTCCGCAACCCGCAACTCCGCCCCCTGCAACCGACTCTCCCGCGCGATTAACCTTGGTCATTCGCGCTTCCGAAAATTCCTGGATCTCCATCACCGCCGACGGTCAGGCCGTCAGCCAGGAAACTCTCATTGCTCCCGCACACACATCCTTTCGAGCCTCCCGCGAAATCGTAGCCAAAGTCGGCAACGCCGCCGGAGTCAGCTTCCTCTGGAACGGCAAAGAAATCCCCCCCGACGGCGCCGAAGCCGAAGTGAGAACCTACGTCTTCACCCCCGACGGCATGCGAGTAAGTGGCCAGTAACCCGCCCACTAACCACCAACCTGACCACTGTCATTCTGAGTGAGGATTGCGCGACCAACGGGAGCGCTACCGGAGCGAAGAATCCCTGCATCGCTGGTAGTATCCCGGACGCCGAAGGAAGTCTGCGATAGGTAACATGAAGAAAACGAATGACACCCACCAAGAACGGGCGGGTGGCCCATGCTCTTATTTCGCGGGTATCACCAACGCTGTGGGTGCCCCGTCCTTGCGGTTTTTGCAAGGGCGGGAATTCCCGACGCCTGCAGTGAGTGCTTTGGCGTTCCTCACGCGATGCTGTGGCGAAACGAAATCTCGGTCCAATCCACGTTCACCTGCACCAGTCCAACTTCATCGAGCAGATGAAAACGATAGCTGCTCCAACCCCACTGTTCCGGCGATTCCACCAATCCCCGCTTCACCGGATTGCGATGCATGTACCTGAGCTTTTCCACGCGCTTCTTCGTCGACCACACATTGAAGTCGTAGAAACGGGCCTGCCAGAATGGCCTGGGTTGAGGGTCGTCGCCAAAGAGATTCCGCTGACGCGGATTCCTGCGCTTGGGCAGCAAGGCTCGCGCGGTGCGCTGCTTGAGTACCTGCATCAGTTTGGAAGGAGTCGCGATCTCCGGCTCAGTGACCAGGAGGTGAACATGTTCCGGCATTACGACGTAGCCAACGACCACGAAGCGGTAGCGGACGCGAACCTGTTCGAGAATGGAAAGGAAACGGTCGCGGGTAACTGCAGAGTTCAGAAACGGCAATCGCCGGTAGCAAGACCAAGTGATAAAGTGCAGGTGATGAACGCCATAGGTGCGATGCAGACCACTGGGCATCAAGCCCATGGTACAAGCAGCATCGTTACCCGCCCTTGCCAAAAACGCAAGGACGGGGCACCCACAGTTCCGCAACGGGAAACGAAATCAAAATCTCAAAGGCCGGGCCACCCGCCGGTATCAGATTCGGCAACAATGCGAATCAGGAATATCACACTTTCCGCCACGTGGAAGAGGCAGGCATCAACAAGCAAGCCGCAGCAGATGCGATAACAAAGGATCTTGCTGGAAAGGCTGAATCGCTGCCGCAGGGCTTGACTAAGGGACAGGTTGAGGTGGGCGGAAGGACCCTAGATTACAACGCCTACAAGCTACCGGACGGAATGATCAATGTCGGACGCATCACAGTACGCTAATTCGCCTTCAGGTCGACCTCTACGTGAAGAGGAGGTTGACCTTATTTTGGCCTTACTTCGTAGGCCCTCTCAGGACGATTTAAAACATGTTCTGCAGTCGTCTCGCGTTATGGACATGAAGGACGGAGGAATGGGAAGCATTCGCTTCGTCAACACTGAGCCTCGCATCATGGGTGATGTTTTGCAAGAGGCGCAGTATACGGATGAGGATGGAATCACTGTGAGCATTGCGATCAATGCCGACAATCAGGGCGATCTATTCGAAGTGGATTTTTGGAAGGTCGATTTTTCGCCGCTCAAATGCTATCCCAACCCGTCGGCTCTACGTTTCGCATAAAGCTTATTTGGCACGGTTGGTGGGATCGCCGACCGTCCGGATTCGGAGTGTCCTGACGGCCAAGGTGCCTTGCGGGAAGAAAGTCAAGAGCGCGCTGCCTACGGCATCGGGAAACGTGGGGACAGACGGGACGTACGCCAGTTTTTCAGCAGTCAAGACAATTCCGGCCACGCGTAGCGGTTTTCCGAGCCAGCCCGCCCACCAACCCCCATTCCCCATCCACCCTCCCATTTCCGCTATTGAACTCATCCTAGGCCCTTTAGCGTCAAAACCGTTGCACCGCGCCACCCCCTCTGGTAGCCTCTTATAGGACATCTCCCTCGATGCGTCGCCCAGTCGCGGCCCCGTGGATTTCCGGTCCCCCCAAGCAATAGAGACCAGGTTTTTTCTGCACGACATAGAACATAGAACGAAGATCGACGAATCGCGTGCAATAAGGAGACACATAACTTGGCAGCAAACCGTTATTTATTCACCTCGGAATCCGTAACCGAAGGCCATCCCGATAAGATCGCCGATCAGATTTCCGATGCCATCCTCGACGCTTGTCTCGCTGAAGATTCCACCAGCCGCGTCGCCTGCGAAACCCTAACCGCCACCGGCCTCGTCGTCATCGCCGGTGAAATCACCACCAAGGCCTACGTCGATTTTCAGACCGTAGTCCGCGGCACCGTCGCCGCCATCGGATACGACAACGCCCTCTACGGCTTCGACGCCAACACCTGCGCCGTCATCTCCAGCATCAACAAGCAGTCCGGCGACATCGCCATGGGCGTAGACACCGGCGGCGCCGGCGACCAGGGAATGATGTTTGGGTATGCGGTTAATGAGAATGAGGAGTTGATGCCTACTCCCATTTCTTTGGCGCACAAGCTGACTCTGCGGCTCTCGCAGGTTCGCAAGAACGGAACACTTCCCTTCCTTCGTCCTGATGGAAAATCTCAGGTGACTGTTGAGTATGACGCGCAGGGCAAGGTCATCCGCGTTGACGCGGTTGTCATCTCGACGCAGCACTCGGAGACGGTTAGCAATGACGAACTCCGCGCGGGGATTTTGAAGCATGTCATTCAGGCCGTGATTCCTCCCGACCTTCTCGATGAAGACACCAAGTATCACATCAATCCGACGGGACGCTTCGTCATCGGCGGGCCCATGGGCGACACTGGACTTACCGGCCGCAAGATCATCGTCGACACTTACGGCGGCATGGGACGTCACGGCGGCGGAGCATTTTCCGGGAAGGATCCGACGAAGGTTGATCGTTCGGCCGCTTATATGGCGCGCCACATCGCGAAGAACGTTGTCGCCGGTGGACTCGCCGAGCGCTGCGAAGTGCAACTTGCATACGCTATCGGCGTGGCCGATCCCGTCAGCGTGCTGGTCGAAACATTTGGTACGGCGAAGGTTGATCCGACGATCATCCCGGATCTGATTCGCTCGCATTTCAAGCTTACGCCGCGCGGGATTATCGAATCGCTGAATCTGCGTCGTCCGATTTACAAGAAGACCGCGGCTTACGGACACTTCGGCCGCAGCGACGCCGACTTCACGTGGGAGGCAACCGACAAAGCGGCGAAACTTGCCAGCGATGCCGGTGTGGGGCAGCCCGCAGCGGCTCGCAAGTAGCGGAAGCCTTCAACCACAGGGGACACGGAGGAACACAGAGGAAATCTTCCTGATCTTTTTGGTTCAGGCTCTTTCGTTTCATGGCTCTTAAGGAGAACGGCAAGAGCTTGACGCAAAGTTCGCGAAGAACGTCCGCTAAGGACGCGGAGAAAACGAAACCAAAGTGCTCTTTCGGGCGTGGGCCGAAAGGCTTATCCCAAACGGGCGCTTCGGTATCCTGACCGCACCAGCAAGTTCGTGTATTCTGCGATAAGGATTGTGGGCTAGCATTCATTCACAGTAATCAAGCACAGGTAATCAAACTTAATTTTCTGCCGCTTCAAAGCGCGCCACACACAGGAGAGGTATGTCAACAGCAGCCGTTAGCAGCGACATCAAGAACGTAGAACTGGCCGACTTGGGAAAGAAGCGCATCGAGTGGGCGAACCAGTCCATGAAGGTGCTGCAAATCATCCGCAAGGAGTTCATCAAGAATCAGCCGTTGAAAGGCGTCCGCATCTCGGCCTGCCTTCACGTGACAGCCGAGACCGCCAACCTCGCGATCTGCCTGCGCGATGGCGGAGCCGAAGTTGTGCTTTGCGCCTCAAACCCCCTGTCGACGCAGGATGACGTGGCCGCCAGCCTCGTCCGCGACCACAGCATTCCCGTCTTCGCCATCAAGGGTGAGGACAACGATACCTACTACAACCACATCCTCGCTGCCATCGATCACAAGCCGCACATTACGATGGACGACGGCGCCGACCTCGTCACGATTCTTCACACCAAGCGCACCGACGCGCTCGAAGGCGTGATCGGCGGCACCGAAGAGACGACTACCGGCGTCATCCGCCTGCGCGCGATGGCGAAGGAAGGCATGTTGAAGTTCCCTGTCGTCGCCGTCAACGACGCCGACACCAAGCATCTTTTCGATAATCGATACGGAACGGGACAGTCGACCATCGACGGCATCATCCGCGCCACCAATTTCCTGCTCGCCGGATCGAAGTTCGTCGTGGCCGGCTACGGCTGGTGCGGCCGCGGACTCGCTTCCCGCGCCCGTGGCTGCGGAGCCGAAGTCATCGTCACCGAAGTCGATCCCACGAAAGCGCTCGAGGCCGTCATGGACGGCTTCCGCGTCATGAGTATGGCCGAAGCTGCGAAACTCGGCGACGTCTTCTGCACCGTCACCGGCAACAAGAGCGTGCTGACCAAAGAGCATTTCGGATTGATGAAAGATGGCGCAATCATTTCGAACTCGGGCCACTTCAACGTCGAGATCGACATTCCGGCGCTTGAAACCATGTCATCGTCGAAGCGCACCACGCGCACGTTCGTCGAAGAGTACTCGCTGAAAGATGGACGCAAGATCAACCTGCTCGGCGAAGGCCGCCTCATCAACCTGGCCGCCGCCGAGGGCCATCCCGCGTCGGTCATGGATATGTCCTTCGCCGACCAGGCCCTCTCGGTCGAGTACATGGTGAAGAACAATAAAAAGCTGGAGAAGACGGTCTACAAAGTTCCCGACGAACTCGACAAGCGCGTCGCGAAACTGAAGCTCGAGTCGATGAGCATCAAGATCGACAAGCTCACGCCGGAACAGGAAGAATATCTGGCGGGGTGGAGCGAAGGAACGTAAGAGCAGTTCTCAGTTCTCGGTTCTCAGTTGTCAGTTCTCAGTAAGAACCGGGTGCCCCATTTCTCGCGTCGTTTGCGAGAAGTGGGGCTTTTGTTTGGGCGGACACGAAGGAGTACTCCCCGACAATCCTCACGCGATCACCCGGCCCCGCGAGTCACTTCTTCGGGAAGTTGGGGTCGTTCTTGATCTCGCGAATCTGCTGGATGTGCCTCTCGGAGTGGGTGGAGATCTCCAGCATCCACTGCCAGCAATCGATCACCTCTGGACCACCGTCCCCAAAGCTGTGCGCCCGCATGTCGTCTTGAGTAGTATTGATGTATTCGATCATGGTGGCGCGCAGCGCCTGAAACTTCCCCAGCGCCTCGCCCAGGTCCTTGTAGGTATCGACTTTCTCGTGTCCACCGCCGGTCTTGGTGTGCACCACTCGATCGATGCCGTACCACATAATGTCGGCGTCAGTCGCTGACGATTTCCTGGTCGCCATGTCGGGCGCCGCCTTGAGGGCTTTCTGGATCTCGCGCCAATAGTCCGGTTCGGCCACCGCCAGATGGGAAACAACTTCGCGGATGCTCCAGCGGTCCGGCGAAGCTTTGTACTCCAGCTGCGCCGGCGACAGCCCGCGCACCTGCTCGGCCACCATTTGGGTGGTCATCTCGAAGTGCACCAGGAGGTGTTCGCGGTCTGCATCGGACATTGGGGCGGCGAACAGTGGAGCAACACAAAGGGGCGCGGCCAGCAGACACATCGTCAATGTCAGAATCGGCAGCGGCAAGCCTCGGAGCGAGTTTCTTCGCAGCATCTTCACAGGGATGGGCACGGTAGCCACGGTCGCCTCCATAACTACCTCCCTTGGACGGGCAGAGGAGAGTTAGGTCATCACTCGCCGGAAGATAACGGGGCGCAGGATGGGAAATCACATTCCAAGATCAAAATCCTGAGGGATAAGCGTGCGGAATCCCCACCCTTTCGCAAACTGCGCGAAAGGATGGGCCACCCGCGGTCTACAGAGTTCCCGACGAACTCGATAAGCGCGTCGCCAAGCTGAAGCTCGAATCCATGGGCATCAAGATCGACCGCCTCACGCCGGAGCAGGAAGAGTATCTGGCGGGCTGGAGCGAGGGAACGTAAGAGCAGTTCTCAGTTGTCAGTTCTCAGTAGTCAGTTCTCAGTTCTCAGTAAGAACCGGGTGCCCCATCCTTGTCGCGGTTTTTTGCGACAGGGTGGGGCTTTCGACTTTGGGACGGTCGCTTTGCGATGCCAGTTTGGTTGGCTAGTCGCCGGAGTTTTCGAGGAAAGATACGAGGGACTGGAGGCGCGCGAATAGTTCATCGTATGTCACGATTGTCACCGCCTGCACCCGCTCGCGCTGCAGTTCGAAGTTCTCACGCATAGGCTGATCTATTAGTTCGTGAGAATCGCCCGCTAGCACGATGCACCGCGGTTCGCCGAGGGTCAGTCTTTTCGCAGACTCTGACTGAAGGCTATCAAACTTCCGTATCAAGGTCTGCCTATATCGCAGCACCTGAGCGACCGCTGAAGAGAGTTCCCGCGAAAGTGGAAAAACGCCGTCGCGGTATTCGGAACTAAGCAGCTTAGTTTGGGGAGTCTTGATCTCGACAATAATGATTGCGTCAGTCGATTGAATCGTGAATAAAAAATCAGCCTCTTTCCCTCCCCTGTTGCTGATCTGCTTTCCTCCTAGGTAGGCCTTTGTGCCAATGACGACGACCGGGTACGCGAATATCTGGCTCAAGACAAACGCGCGCTCGGAGAGGGACTGCTGCCAAAACTCTTCGGAAGCGTTGTTTTGGTTATCCTGCCAATGCTTTAGCGCGTCTTTGAGAGAAGCTAGCCCCAACAGCGCGCTGAAATTAGGCATCTGTTCAGGTGCCATTGAAGCGAGCTTCTCAGCTGCCTCCCGACGGCCGGAGGATGTCGCAAGCCAATTAACTAGCTTTAGCAACAGAGTTGAAGCATCGTCGGATTGGGACTTTAGCAAACTCGTGAGATCCTTCTCGCCCCGCGCAATAAAATCGGCGAGACTTGAATCAACCTCTACAAATCTCTTTCGTCCTTTTGGAACTCCTTGCAGGCGGTGAAGTCGGTACAGCGGTACTAACCCTTCCAGCAGGGTCAGGAGTTCCTGCGCGTGAAGGGTAACTTTGAATCCGTCCCCTTCCCGGAGAGTAGCCAGTGACTGAACTCGAAGCGGGATCCAGTTTCCGCTAGCCGCTTTTCTCTGATAAACAAACTGGCCGTCGATGCATGCGCTGGGATTGTGCTGGTTATCAACGACAGCGGGCACAAATGCCAGTCGCACCCTATCGGTTTCCCGCAATGTTATCGGATTACACAGCGCAGTCCTTCGTGACGTAGCTCGCGTTTCAATCTCGCGCACCGAAGCCTCCGAATGTCCCTAGCTGATAAGAACGGATATTATCACTCTTCCCATGTCGGAGTAGAATCGGCCCGCTCCCTCTAAGGTCGCGGACCTATCTGGCACCGAATCATCGGCCCGCCTCCTAACCCGACAGCAGCCCGCCCGCATAGTGTCGCTCTAATGGCGACTCTAACTGCGCTATACTTTATGCTGCGAGGCCAGTAAGATGCTGGCCGGCACAAAAGAAAAGGTTCCGACTAATGGCCCGCAAAGTTAGTAAAGTTCTTCGATCGACTTCAGCGACTGGGCCGAAAACCCTCGCATGCGGCTTAATTATGCCCATCTCGGCAATAGGAGAATGCAGCGCTGACCACTGGGCCGAAGTGAAGGCTGTGATTACGGAATCTGTCGAATCCATTCTTGACCCGCAGTTCGCGGTGCGCCTTGTCAGCGACGCAGATGACTCTGGAGTAATTCAGAAGCGCATCGTCCAAAACGTCTATAACTCCGACATCGTCGTTTGTGACGTGAGCGCCAAGAACCCGAATGTTATGTTCGAACTTGGGCTACGCCTCGCTTTCGACAAGGCTACGGTTATTATTAAGGACGACAAGACCGACTACTCGTTCGACACAGGCATCATCGAGCACATACCATATCCCCGTGATCTTCGCTTCTCTAAAGTAGTGGACTTCAAGAAAGCTCTGGCGGACAAGGTCCTAGCGACACATAAGGCTTCCGTGGCAGACCCAACCCATTCACCCTTCCTCAAAAACTTCGGCAAGTTCCAGGTGGCAGCCTTGAGCCAGACGGAAGTCCCCTCGGATAAGATCGTGGTCGAAATGCTTTCCGATCTGCAGACGGAAGTGCGATCCCTGAAACGCCGTACTGACGATTCGCCCACGCGCCTACGATTCGATGGAGGGTCGTTCGAGATGCTTGTCCGTATTCAAACAGCAGTGGCCAAATATCGTCGCGCGCTCAAGATCAAAAATCCTAGCATTCTGGTGGGGAACGAAGAGTTCTACCGGACCATTGAACGAGACGTGGATGCTCCGCACTTCTTCTCTACCAGGAACGAGTTCGTGACAGCCGTCGATTCGGTCCTCCGGCTGCCGTAATGCTTGTTTCGGTCATCGCCCCAGCGGGCCGGGAAAGGCGAGCACTCCGGGGACTCCAACCCCTGCCCGGCGCCAACTGCCTCTCCTACGTCGCCAACTCCGCCTCTCGCTCGGCTTTGCGCCAGAGGTTCACCACGGCAATCGTCCAGGGCGAAAGCAGATTAACGGAGGCTGGCCCAGCCTTTCTCAGCAGATTCAAGCTAGCGAGGTTGCCCCAATCCTTATCGCGTTCTTGGCGACAGGATGGGGATTCGGATTCATTGGTCTCCAATTCATCGAGGGCGCGTTTGATGGGGCGGCCCTCAGCGGCTGAAGCCGCGTCTTCTGCGAGGCTGACGCGGCCCTGAAGGGCCGCTCTTCCACCTCTGCCCATTTGAGTACCCGGTGAATTCCCAGAATGGGAAGGTCGGCAGATTTATTTGTTGTTGGGTCTTGCTTTTGGGGAAGTGGGTGTGACATTGTTTTTATGGTGGTAGAAACAGGCGCGGCCCTTCTGGGCCGCGTTTTAATTTGGGGGAAGTTCGGAGGAGTTTGCGCTGCCGGCGGACAGCAGGTTCCTCACCAGCGAACAACGCTGGTTCGGAATGACAAGAGAGTGGGGTCCGACGGGGATTCAGCGTACGGGAAGAACTCCGTGACGCATCTGCGGTGCTGCCAGCGTTGCAGGGTCCTTCGCTTCGCTCAGGATGACACTCGTGTAGAGCAGTCGTTCTTTCGGCGGTAATCAATCGAACAATTTTGGCGGAGAATTCCCGGATTGAATCCGGAGGAGAGGTGGAGTGTGTGATGAAACGGCGAGGGATGAATATCAAGCATCCGAAGTTACGCGGGGAGTGGGTGGAGTTGTGGTTCATGTTGCGCGCGATTGAGTTGAAGCTGCATTTGAACAAGCCGTGGGGAGAAGTGATGCCGTATGACTTCGTGGTCGAGCACAAAGGGCGGTTCGTGCGGGTGCAGGTGAAGTCGACGATGTTCAAGGATCGCGGAGGATATTCGTGCACGGTGCGGGGCAGCGATGGTCCGTATGAGGGCGATCCGTTTGACTATCTGGCGGCTTACATTTTTCAGGAAGATGTGTGGTACATCATTCCGGCGGAGCTGGTGGTGGGACAGGGGAGCATTGCGCTGTATCCGAAGCTGAAGGGAGCGAAGTACGGTCCTTACAAAGAGGCCTGGCATTTGCTGCGAGGAGCGGATCCGGCGCAGGGGCGGGGCGATCGGATTCAGGCTTGTGCGGAATATCCGTTGAGCGAAGAGGCGGTGGAGCGAGTTCCCGTGGGCGAGAGGATTCTTCGAATGCTTTGGGGCGGGGCTTGAGCGCGGCTACTAGCTCTTGGTCAAATGGCCCGGCGGCAGTTGAGGATGATTTTCCGCGTTCACCACGTCCGCCATGCGCTTGGCCTTGCGCCAAACGCTGGCTACGGCCATCGACCAGAACGGCACCAGATCGACGCCTGGCACGAGCTTCGCGAAGAACGATGGCAGGAATTCCCAGTGCCATCCCAGCAGATGAATCATCGCGGCGCCGACGCCGAGATCGAGCAGGTCGTCCGCCGGGGACAGGCCGCCTTCCACGAATAGGGGGAAGACCACGATTTGGAGGACGTCCGCCGCGATCGCCACCACCATCGCAGTGACGAACTTCGGACCCGGCGAAACAACAATGGCATCGTCCGGCATAGGCAGCACCTGCTTTGATTTTAGACGATGCGGCGGTCCGACAGGGATGCCAGGAAAAGATTTGAGGGGCGGTACTTTGCCGCCCCTTCGTTATGAGTGCACGGGGGATGGAACAACTTTTCGCTCTCGCTGGCGACGCGGGTTTAGTACCGCTCGTCCATGACCCAGCGGAGCACGTGGTCCTCGACCGAGAATCGTTCTGGCACGGGACGGACAAACTTCGAAGCCAGCGAGAAAGCGTGGACCTCCAGAGGCACCGTGAAGTGCGTCCTGCTCTTCACGAAGCTTCTGACCCACAGTTCGGCGTAACGCTCGAGTCCGAGAATCTGGATCTGCACGCTGTGCACAAGCGCGTGGAACAGAGCGCGATCGCTGAGTTCTTCGTTAAACGCTACGACGTCGACAAAAGTCAGAGAGTCCATGTGGGTGATGGCGGGCGGCTCAAAGCCGAGGGCGCGGGCCTGCGCGAAGAATTCCGGGACGGCGACGCGCGCACCGCGCAGTTCGACGATGCGAACCTGGTTGAGCAGTTCGGACGAGAAGTACGGCCACATCAGGGCTTTGAACTGATTGCTCAACGGCCCAGCCTTCGGGAGATAGCGCTCGCGCTCGGCGCGGAGGTAGCTTGATACCCATCCGGCGGCCTGCGCGATCTGCTCGCTCGTGGGCTGCAGGCTCGATGAGGGCTCCGGCGCGGATTGGGGAAGCTTCTGTGCAATCGCCGAGTAGAACTCGTTCAAGGCATTGGCGGCTTCGGCCGACTTGCGCAGGATGTCGCGGCGGCCGAAGCGCGCGAGATCGTCGGTGGAGTAGTGAAGGCGAAGTTGATGAGAGGCACAATGCGCGCTCAGCAGCTCCAGTTGAGCGTGCATCAGTTCCGAATTCAGCTGCGGAACAGACACCCTTTCATCCAGGTTTTCATACGAACACATTGCTTGCTCCTGAAAAGTAACGCTATGGGAATTGCAGGGAGGGCCCGAATCGCTGAATCTTTTATATACGATAACGTTTACGGTGTCAACGTAATTATTGCGACTGCCGCGGAGCAGAAGGGCCGAAGCAACAAGGAGCGAAGTCAGGAAAGCCGAAGCGGCCACCTTGGGCGGAACTGCCCTCCGTGGCCGCCTTTCCTGACAAAACGAACCTGGGTAGTTATGGGGAGGGCTTGTATATTAACTATAACGGTGTTATGTCTACACTGTCAACATAATAGCTGCTACGGTCTCCCCTGCCAGGAAGGAAAGACAGATGCCCCGGCATCCCGATCCCGATCTCGAAGCTCGCATTCTCAACGCGGCGCACAAGCTGTGGAAGCGGGGAGGCGAGAAAGCGCTCACCATGCGGGCGGTGGCCCGCGCCGCCGGCACCAATACGCCCGCAGTCTACCGCCGGTTCAAGGACCGGCGCGATCTGGTGCGGGGACTGCTGCTGCACATCGCGGCCCGGATCCGGCGGCACTTCGAGTCAGGAGAGAACATCGAGCAGATGGCCGAGGCCTACGTCGACCATGCGCTGAAGTTGCCCCACGAGTATGAGCTGTTCTACTCGAACGCGCGCGCGCTTTCGCCGCGGAAAGGATCGGGGAAGCCGCGGCCCATCCGGGAGTCGAGACCAAATTTTGCTTTTGTAGAGCAGAAACTCGCTGAGCGACTCGGAGGCGCGCCCGAAGATCACACGCACTTGGCGCTGGCCGTGTGGGCCACGCTGCACGGAACGACCATGTTGCTGCTGACCAAGGCGATTCCTGAGGGTCATGAGGCCGAGTTGCGCTCTGCCTGCCGTGCCGCGATCAAAGCGCTGATCGATGGCGCCGCCACATTCCCTGAACACAAGTGATCCGCGCCACAGGCACCTCGGGCAGTAATAACCGTGTGCGGCCGGTCACAACGGAGATGCGACTCCATGGTGCATACTATGGGTGCACACTAGGTATGACCGGACTGATGGCCGGACTTCGTCCGGCCGAGGGGGAGTACGGTGCCGGTGAAAGTACTGCTGGTAGAAGATAGCAAGTTCCTGCGCGTGTCGACCGATCGCGTGCTGACGGCGGCCGGATATGAGGTGGTATGCGCGGGCGATGGCGAAGAGGCGCTGCGCCTGGCCCGGCAGCACGTGCCGCATTTAATCCTGCTCGACATCATGCTTCCGAAGGTGACTGGGCCTGACGTGCTCAAGGCGTTGAAAAATGACAGGGCAACGGCGGCGATTCCCGTCGTGATGCTCACCAGTTTGTCGCACAAAAACGCCAAGGCGCTTGAGAAAGATGGGGCGGCCGGCTTCGTCGAGAAATCCGACAACATGCTGGGCGCCGGGCCGGAGTCGCTCGTGAGCGCAATCGAGAAGATTCTCACGCTAAGAAAGTAGAAGTAAGAAAGTGACGAGGCGGCGCCCGCCGCCTTGGTGAGAAGACACCTGCCGAAACCTCAGAAAGTTCTCATGCTTATCAGTCCCTCCTGCTGGTCTGCTGCACAATTCTGCCGATAGAAAACGTGGAGGCTGCGGAATCTCCGGCAGAGAGAGTGCCGGGCCTCGGGATGAACGGTCTGAGGCTGTGAGCCCAACGCGAGGGGATGCATATGGGTCGTGCTGTAAAAATCCTGCTGGTTGACGACAGCAAGTTTCTGCGTCTGGCGACGGAGCGGGCGTTGGCGCGCGCGGGCTATACCGTCAGCGCGGCAACCGACGGCGAACATGCGCTGGAAATGGCGCGGACGGAGATGCCGGATTTGATCCTGTTGGATATGTTGCTACCGAAGATGACTGGACCGAACGTTCTGAAGGCGCTTAAGAAGGATCCGGTGACGGCCGGGATCGCGGTCGTGGCCTTCACCGGACTGTCGCAGAAAAATGCGGCCCGCCTGCAGCATGACGGGGCTTGCGCGTTTCTCGATAAATCAGAACTGGGGCTGGACAAGGGCTGTGAAACGTTCCTGGCAGCGCTGGCGGAGATCGTGCGGAAGTTGAAGCTCGAGGTTCCGGCTGCGGCTGGCGCGAAGTAAGGGCCGTCCACGGTCGCCGGAACCTCTGCTCGTACGGCTAACTCAATTGCGAATGAATATATCTATACGCTATCCAGCCGCGACCAGCGGCTCCGTCACAACTTCTACCGGCGCGAACTCTTCGACCTTCCTGATTCGCAGCCTGCTCAACACATAGCTGAGTAATGGGCGATCACCGCGGCGTATTTCCTGAAACTCCACGCCCATTCCCAGGTTGTCGACCAGGTACTTCACCTGAGCCTTGACTGCAACGCTCACGTCGAAGATGTTCAACATGAGGCGGAAATCAGTTCCAGGTCGCAGGATTTCGGTCGAAGCAATGCGTGCGCCATATTCAGAAATCTGCTGCAACTCACCTTCAACGCGCTGCACACCGTCGATCACCTCGGCTTGCCCTTCGACATAGAAGCGCGGACGGCGACGGCGATTCACATCGGGACGGCTGAAGCCGCGCATCGACCCGCCGCGCGGGCGGTCAAGAATCACTGGCTGGTATTGCTCTTCGAGTTGCCGCAGCTCGTCCCCCCACGGCGTCCTGCCGTCCTCCACGCACTGCACGGTGAATTGGCCATGCAATGGCGATGCAGGATCAGCAGTCCAAACCACCTGGCAAACGGCCTTGTTGCGGCCGCGCTCCACCATCACCAGATCGCCGACGTTGACTTCGCGCGTGCTGAGCAACCGCGCGCCGCGCGGATGAATGTCATAGGTGCAAGCGAGCTCGGCGGGGCCGCGTCCCTGCTGCGCGACCAGGCTCCAACGCACGGGAAGCGCGAGGTGCACGAGCTTGCCGGTCAGCAGCCCATTCTCTGATGACGTGTTGGTTTTGTGGTCCAAACCACTCCTCGTCCTATTGAGGCCAAGTTACCAGTACATGTCCTAGTGGGCAATGTACGTTCGTACTCAAAGTAATGGTTACCGAGAGGCCATGCGCGGGCCGCTTGTTTCCGGACCTGCGAGGAGGTCAAAGGCGTTAACCACAGGGGACACGGGGGAATCACGGGGAGTGGCGACTTCTGAAACGTCGATCTGTTTTGACGCGCTGCGCTTTACCTCTGCCAATGATTTGCAAATCTTCTTCTTGCGTCCACAACCTCGTCTCGACGAAGATGGTGGACAAGTCCCTTGGCTTCTGCGATCAAGTCTCCGTCTGCGCGAACGTTGTCGGCGTCGGCGGCCAAGCTGCGCCTGCTGAAGAGGCTGCGCTGCACGTTGCGGTACGAAAAACGCGCGTGGCTATCAGGTGCGAAGCTTGTGGCTGGCGTGGATGAAGTAGGTCGCGGTTCGCTGTTTGGATGCGTCGTTGCTGCAGCAGTGATCCTCGATCCAGCGTACCGCCTGCGCGGGCTACGCGATTCGAAGCTGTTGCCGGCTGAGCGGCGAGAGGTGCTGGCGGAACGCATTCGCGAGCACGCGGTCGCGTGGGCAGTCGCTGCCGTGGATGCCGGACGCATCGATCAGATCAACATCTATCAGGCATCGCGCGGCGCGATGCGCGAAGCGGTGCTGCAGCTCGCGCCCGCAGCCGACCACCTGCTGGTTGACGCGTTGAAGCTCGACTGTGAGTTGCCGCAGAACGCGATCATTCATGGCGACGCGCTGTCGGCATCGATCGCGGCGGCGTCAATTTTGGCCAAGGTGGAGCGTGATCGCATGATGTGCGAGTGGGACGCGGTCTTCCCTGCCTATGGCCTCGCCTCGCACAAGGGATACAGCACACCAAAGCACCTGGCAGCACTGCGCGAGTTCGGTCCGACGCCCATGCACCGCCAGTCGTTCGCGCCAGTGTGGCAGAATCCCGTGCCGCAGGAGGCCTTCGCGTTCATGAGTGAAGACGAGCCTGTGGAAGACCTAACCACTGAGGATCTGGCAGGTTAGCGCGGAATACAAAAAGATTTCCACAGTGTTCCTGAAGGAACACTTCCATGTACAATAGTGTACATACATTGCGATGGGTACACGATAAATGACACGGCGACAACGACTTCCAAAGAATTCCCCGAGCGCTCGACGGAAACGATCGCGCACGCGGGGCAACCTCGGACGTAAGCCTGCGAAGATATCGGCATTGCTGGAAGGCCAGTCTTTTCCCCTGCAATCGATGAAGATTGCGGACTTCTACCGTCCACTGAAAAAACCGGTCACGCTGCGGCTGGATGCGGATGTGATCGCCTGGTTCAAAAAAGACGGGCGACGGTACCAGACGCGCATTAACTTGGCTCTGAGGAAAGTAATGGAGCGCGAGATGAAGGGCTGAACGGACGCCACCCGGCAGCATCGTCAATGTTGTCGCCGGTCAGACGACAACAAGCGCCCGAGTGCTAAGAGAGTAAAACGGCGTTCCCAAGGCCCTCATCCCTTCGCAAGAGTGCGGAAGGACGGCCCCGCACGAGTCGTTTTTCGCAATATTGGAAAAGCCTGCCAGCATGTCCGCGAGCTAAACTGCCGCATGGCGAAACGGAAACTACGACATCAGACTCAATTTCACCGCTCGCAACTCGGGCGAGCGCAACGATACATTCGCCTGCATCTGGATGAGCGGTTTACCCTGCTCAACGTCGCGAGAGAAGCGGGATCGTCCTCTTTTCACTTTGCGCGCCTGTTCCTCGCTTACACCGGGGAGACGCCGTTTGATTTTCTGCGCAGGATTCGCCTGACCACGGCGCTGCGAATGCTGCAAGAAGACCCGGAGGGTTCCGTCACTGAAATCGCGCTCGCCGTTGGGTATGAGACGCCGTCGGCATTCAACAAAGCGTTCAAGAAAATGGTCGAGATCAGCCCGAGTCAGTTTCGCAATCTGGGAAAAGAAAAGCAGTTGGAAGTGATCTACCTTCTGAGCCAGCCAAGAATTCCAAAGGAGATCACTATGAATCTGACATCGGAAGTGGACATCGTAGCTCGACCCGCACTGCACTACTTGTTTGTGGAGAGGCGTGGGCCGTTTGCGGAGGTGGCGCCGCCGGCCTGGGGAGATTTGTTTCCCTTGCTGCGCGGGCACGTTGGCGACGAGAACATTGTGGAACATCTGGGGCTGAGCACGATCGACCGAAAAGCGATTGGGGAAGAAGCAATGATCTATCAGGCAGGAGTGGCGATCGATGCGGCGCCGGCGAAGCCGATCAGCGGCCTGAGTTACAAGAAAATTGTGAGCGGCAACTACGCTCGCTTCGTTCTGACCGGGCCTTACTCGCACATCTGGCCGGCGTTCAATCGGATATTCAAGATCCTCACGGAGAAACAGGTGAAGCTGCGGGAGGATTACTGCATTGAGAATTATTTGAATGACCCGAAGATCACGCCGGAAGATGAGTTGAAGACGGAGTTGCTGGTGCCGGCGGCGTAGGCGGCGTAGAAGGTTGTGGTCCCCACCCGTTCCACTGCGCGCAGTGTATCTCTGTCGCACAAAACGCGGAAGGGGTGGGGATGCGTCTCTCTTGTTTCTCACTTGGAGTTCAACGATTCGTTCAGGTCTCGAAGAAGCTTCGTATTTTTCTCCAGCGCGCGTTGGAGGATCTCTGCTTGCTGCTTCGCGGTTGGCGAGTCTTTTGCTTCGACCGCTTCGGTCAGTCCCGGCAATTCCAGGTGGGCGTAGGTGAATCTCGCGCCATAGAGAATGTGTTTGAACCAGGGACGGCCGGGAATGCCGTCGGGGTTGAGCCAGTTGCGCTCGACTTGCATCATGCCGTGATTCAGGGTTGCGGCGAGTTTGGGGTCGATAGGGCCAGAGGCGAGTTTCGCTTCCACGGAGTAATTCAGTTTTTTCCCGGCGGCTTCGAAGGCGTCGGTGGTTTTCATCACGCTGATGAGATCGAGTATCACGTCGGTGAGATCGAGCCGAGACACAAGGTCCTTCGACTGCGTGGCTGGCTCGCTTCGCGAACCATCCACTTCTCTCAGGATGACAAGCTTATTGTTGCTCGCAAGGTCGTTAACGAATTGGCGGATGTTGCTGGCGTACATTGCGAAGTCGAAGGGCAACAGGTCAGCGTTTGCCAGGCGGAGCGCCGTCACGCCCCACAACTGGCTCATGACCGTGTGGTAGCGATAGCCGGGGTCGCCGAAGTGGTTCATCCAATAGAAATCGTCGTAGGCGGAGTGGTAGACGCCGTAGTCGCCTTCGAAGCCGAGGCCGATGACCGGCATGCCGACGAAGTTCAGGAAGACCGTGTGATCACTGCCGCTGCCGATGCGGGTGTCGGCAAGCGTGGAGTTCGACGCGCCGGAATTGAATGGGCCGGAAGATTTGTTCTCTCTCTCTTTCGCGACCGTCGCTTTCCACGCGTCGTAGAGACTTTTCCCTGAGGGATCGTCGAGCGTGCGCGTTGTTTCCTCCAACATCGGCGCGAGCGAGGCGACGGCCTGGCCGTGGAATTCGGGGCCGGAGGTCGCTTCGTCGACATTGATATAGGCGACGGCTTTGCTGCGGAGTTCGTCGGCGAATTGCTCTCCCCACTCGGTGGAACCGGTAAGGCCGACTTCTTCTCCGTCCCAACTGCAGACGATGATGGTGCGGCGCGGGCGCATGCCTTGCTGCTTCAGTTGGCCGAGGGCGCGGGTGAGTTCCATCATGCTCGCGGTGCCGCTTGAGGGATCGACGCCGCCGAAGACCCAGGCATCGCGGTGATTGCCCAGCACGATCCATTCGTCAGGAAGTTCGGAGCCGCGGATGCGGCCTTCGACGACGTAGTAAGGCTGAGTGCCGTTGTCCATTTCGATCTTGAGATGGACTTTCTCCTGCTCGCCGCCGAAGTGATATTCGAAGCCGAGTCCACCTTGCCAGTCCGCAGGCGCCGCGGGACCGCCGAGATTTTCGAGAAGCGGTTTGGCGTCGTGCCAGGAGAGTGGCAGCGCCATGATTTTGGGCGCGGACACAGCGTCTTCGATGGGAATGCGCTTGGCGCCTGGGACTGAGGCCCAACCTGGCGTGAGCGGATCGCCGGGCACCATGAAGTCGTAGGTGATCGCTCCCCGCTGAATGTGATACTCAGGGCCCCAGGGGCCGTCGGGATCGACCTTGCCCTTTTTGTAGCCGTCCTCCTGCGGGTCGCTGTAGATGAGGATGGCGGCGGCGCCTTCGCGCTGCGCGGTGAGCGCTTTGAATCCACGATAGCTGTAAGGATTGGAGTAGCGGACGAGGACAACTTTGCCTTTGACGCTGATGCCGTTCTTGCGGAGGAGGTCGTAGTCTTCCGGATTGCCACTGTGCGCGTAGACGAGGGGCGCGGTAACTTCGCCGGAGATCGACATGCCGAGCCAGGCGCTGGTGATGGCGGGATTCTTCGAGTCATCGTCGCCGGGGATGGGAGTTTCGCGGAGAAGCGCTTGGTAGTGCGTGGGCGCCGTCATTTCCAGAAAGGTGGACTTTGGATTCGTGCCGTAGACGTCGTAGCGGCGGATCACGACGTCTTCGAGTCCTTGCTTTTTCCATTCGTCGCGAATGTATTCGGCGAGTTCGTTGTTGCGCTTCGATCCGGCGATGTGGGGTTCTTGCGTGAAGATGCGGTGCTGGCGGCGCTCTTCTTCGGGCGAGGGGATGGATTTGAATTTCTTTTCGACTTCGGCTTCGTGCGTGGAGGAGGCGGGAGTGAAGCCTTGAATCTGGGCGTTGGCGGCGGTGAAGGAAAGCGAAAGAAGGGCGAGGGCGATTGAGCGGGAGAGAGTCATGGGCGGTTGCGATTGTACCGCAGGGGGCAAAGTCCCGAAGGAAAGCGGGGGCTAAAGCCCGGATCAGGTTTGATCGCACTGTCGCGGCCCTTGAAGGGCCGCTCTTCCACGTTGCCACGGCGTCATCGTGACGGATAGGAGACAGCGGTGCTTCGCACCGCATGACCGGGCCAGAGGGCCCGGTCCCACATAGGCAAACACCAACATCAAAAGCTACAGCTACTTTGCTTTCATGATTTCGGTTAGCAAGTCGGGCTTTGATTCGTCGCGGACCAAGTGGGGATATTTTTCGCCGCCGTGATAGTCGATTTTGTAAGTCTTGTAGTAGTCGGTATTTTCGATGAGCAGGTCAATTGGGGCTGTGGTGCCTTTTGCGGCTTTGATTGCATCGCGGAAGACTTCTGGCGAGAAGCGGCGGCCGTTGACCGCAACGACTTTCATGCCAGGACCGATGCCTGCTTTGGCAGAGACTTCGCCTTCGATGGTGTCGACGACGGCTCCGTCGTCGCGCAGATCAAGACCGATGGCTGCGGCGGCGGGCACGATGTGGTACATGCCGGCCGCGTTGCTCGTCATCTCCGATGGAGTTTCGTCATAGACAACTTTCCATCCGCTGCCTTCGATGCCGCCGAGAGGTGCGCCGGGGCCGTGGTTGGTGAGACGTTCGGTCCAGAAGCCGCGCCAGTCGTACTGTGCGACCTGGTTCAAAGTGTTGACGACGTCGTCGAACGTGTAGGTCTTGACCATCGGTCCGGTGCTGGGCGCGCCGTGGAAGAGGTGACAGAAGTCGTCGATCGACTTTTTGTTTTTGGTTTGCTGGCGGATGATGACGTCGACCCAGAGCCAGTTGAGGGTGTCTTCGTCGTAAAAATCGGTGCTGCGACGCCAGGATTCCCACGCCTGTGGAGAGAAATAAAGCTGAGGAGCGGCGTCGGCAGTGTCCTGCAGATTGCGCCACTGGCGGCCGGGCGTGTGGTCGAGAGTGGCCGCCGTGTTGGCGAGGTCATCGCGGTCTTGCGCGTCGGTGAGCAGGCCGCTACGCGCCGTCAGAACGAATCCGAGATAGTTGGTGAGACCTTCGTAGACCCAGAGCAGATCGTCCTGCATTGGCTGCTCATAGTCCGGCGTCGCGAGATCGAAGGGGCGGCGGTATTTTCCGTTCCACGAATGAACATACTCGTGGGGCAAGAGCGACGCCGAGAGTTTGCGCGAGGTGTCGTCGACGAGGGCGCGTTCGTCGACGCGGCTGTCGTCAGACTCGTGGTGCTCGAGTCCGAAGTGAGCGACGTGATCGCTGAGCGTGTAGAGAAAGTGATAGTCGCGGTAGTGATGCGCACCAAAGAGCTTCTGCGCCTGCTCGACGAGATTCTTGTAGTGATCCCAAACTTCGGCGGGCGCGTCGAGAGCAGCGGCGCTGTCGGCGGCGATGTCCATCTCGGTCGGAGGATCGGGAGCGAGCGGAACGACTTTCAGAAATTCACCGGTTATGACGGGCGAGTCGACGAGCGTGGTGAGAGAAACGGTCGCGAAGCTGATCTCGTTGCCCGTCTGGCTGGTGATGGGAAGCGGCGTGCGGAACTTCCATCCATCGGGAATTTTGAGGCTCGCGGAATAATTGATGTCGTCGGACTTGTAGCCCTTGGGATAGAGCAGCAGTTGATTCCAACTGATGACGGCCAATTTGTCGGTGGCTGAGGAACCGGCGGAGAATCCGGCTTCGAACGTTGCGGGCGAGAGGAAGTCGAGGGCGGCATCAACTTCGGTAACGCCGGCGGGGACATCGACGTGGATGGTGAATCCGTCGAGCGTGTCGCGGCGCCACTTGAGTATCTGGCCGTTGGCCTTGAAGAACAGGCCGGCGAGATCGATGACGGGGCCGTCGGGCGCGTGCTCGCCGGGAATCCACTTCGGATAGTAGAGCGTAAGATCGCCGGCAGTGGCGGGGATTTTCAACGTGGCGTGAAAGATTTTGCGCGGAGCCGTGGTGGCGTCGACTGCGATCGTGACGGTGGGCGGAGTGGCGGGCGTTGCCGCGAACGCGAACATCGAGAAGAGTGCGAGGCAGACTGCTCCCACGACTTGCGAGAGTTTCATTGTTCCGGGGCTCCCATTTTTGGATGAACCGAGTCCCACGTGCGGCAGAAATAAAACTATAGCAGCCGAGGCGGGTGAGGGGGTAGGTGCGGACTCGTCCACTGGGTCAGGACTCTCGCAAATACAACTCCACTCGATCGGTCGTCCATGTGGCCACACCGCTTCCGAAGAAATCTTGATCCTCGGTCCAAATTGGAAGGTTCAACAGAAGAGCTACGGCCACGACCGGCCAGTCGTCAGGATCTCGCAACGAGATGCGCTCACGAGCGGACTCTTCCTGCTCCTCGTACAGGCTGCGGTCTACGCGTTCGACAATACGGCCAATCTGGCCCAGAACTGCGAGGCCCAGCTCAACATCGAGGCGGCGCTCGGTTGAAATTGCGCGCAGATATTTCTGCGCATCTTCACAGCAGCTGTCCGGGGTGTAAAACCGGGACTCGTCTTCATATTTTTCAAGAAGGTGACGGACACGCTGTCCAAAAACCGCGCGCAAGAGAATGTTCGCGTCCAGCACGAGTCCCTTGCCCGCTGTCACTTGCGCTCACCGCGGCGCCAGCGTTTGAAGTCACGGAGGATTTCGTCTTCCGAGACTCCGGCCGCGGCCATCGCTTGTTGCAGGTGTATGGCAGCTTCCTCAAGCCCGGTGCGTTCAGCCTCACTCCGCTTGCGACGCGCCGGAATGTAGTAGCCAACCGTATCACCATGGCGCGTGATAGCCACGGCCTGGTCCGTCTCAAGAAGATAAGTGGCGAGCTTTTCGCGAAACTCCCGAATGCCGACTTTTAGGGTTCCCATGGCCGACTCTCTCGACGTGTACACATGTGTACACAACTATAAAACATCGGCCCTGCTTCTGCAAGGTCCAGTTTTCTGAACTTCCAGTCTTCCGGAACCTCAGCGCTGCTATGATTTCGCTGGCATGTCGCGACGAGGAAAGTTCATTACGTTCGAGGGGCTCGACGGAACGGGCAAGAGCACGCAGATGCGAAAGCTGGCGGTGGTTCTGCGGGCGGCGGGGCATAAGGTGATCGAAACGCGCGAGCCTGGAGGCACGCCGACGGCGGAGAAGATTCGCAAGGTGCTGCTCGATTCGGGCACAGACGGGCTGGCTCCGCTGGCGGAGATGGCGTTGATGTTTGCGTCGCGGGCGCAGCATATTGCCGAGGTGATTGAGCCGGGGCTGGCGGCGGGGGCGATCGTGTTATGCGACCGGTTCACCGATTCGACGGAGGCTTATCAGGGCAGCGGACGGCGGCTGGGGAGTGCGGGGGTGCGGGATTTGCATCGCGTGCTCTGCGGAAATCTGCAGCCGGATCTGACGATTCTGCTGGACTCGAATCCACATGCGAGCGTGAGCCGGGCGCGGCGGCGGAACAAGCGCAACTCGAAAGGGGCGAGCCGCGGGCACGACGAGAACCGGTTCGAGCAGGAGACGCGCGCATTCTTTGGGCGAGTGCGGGACGGATATATGGCGATCGCGAAGCGGGAGCCGGGGCGCGTGGTGATGGTCGACGCGCGGGGTCTGCCGCAGCAGACTCACGAGAAGATTGTTGAAATTGTGTCTAACAAGGTTGGCTTGTCAGGGGCTGCGAGGAGAGTTCCACATGTCCGTTAGCCGCCGCCGTTTTCTGGAGAACTCCGCGTTGCTGATGGCGGCTACGAAGGTGATGCCGAGTGCGTGGGGAGCAACGGCGCGAACTCCGGCGGCATCGACGGTGCATTCCGGTCAAAAGAAGCCTTACGGGTCGGGCTATTTCGGCGAATGGGTTGACGATGAGTTCGGGTTACCGGCGTTTCACTATACCTGCGATCAACTCAAGGATCTGAAAGCTGTCACCGAGGTGAACCCGGGGATTCTGTCTGCAACCGAACACATTCACCAGGTCGGCAACGGTCGCATTGTGGCGATCGCATCGAACTACGGGCACGTGCGCGTACGTCAGGATGAAGGCGCTCCGAAATTTCTGAACGATTACGCGCCCGAACGCGGCTACTTTGGCGGAGGATTTGGATACCTCACAGACGGAAAAGCGACGCTGAGCACGCTGTATCCCGGAAATGCTGACAGCTTTGACCGCGTGTTCGGGATCGGATATTTCCGCAAGAAAGTTTCCGGCTACGGGTATGCAGTCGATCAGACGATCTTCGCGCCGTTCGGCGATGACCCGGTGCTGATTTCGCAGGTCACGATTGCAAATGCGGGCACTGCCAACGCAAACCTACGCTGGATCGAATACTGGGGATGCCAGGTTTATCAATTCTCGTTTCGGACGTTCATCGAACTTTTTGCCGGCAAGAGCATGCATGAGGTGCGACGCGACTTTGGAACGCGCTTCGCGCATCGCTTCCGGGCGCTCGCGAACGGCGAGGGGTTGACCGAGACGAAGGAGTTTCTGGGGCGCGATCCGGCCGAGGAGCGGCTGTTTCAGGGAATGGTAGCAGGGCTTTCGAAGAGTCCGGATGTGTTTCTTACCGAGCCTGATCCGAAGGCTCCGAAGGATGCGGCGTTTGATGATCTCAACCCGCCGCCAACTTTTCTGGCGTCGCTCGATGCTCCCGCGAGCGGCATGAGCAGCAACGGCAAAGGATTCTTCGGGTCGGATGGCGCGGGCCATCCATCTGGGCTTGGGCATGACCTTGACGGAGATCTCGGACAAACCGGGCCTGAGAGCGCATTGCTGCTCGAGCGAAAAATTTCGCTCAAGCCCGGTGAGAAGCGCACGCTCAGTTTTCTGTACGGTTACGTTGCGCCGGGAACGGATGTGGATTCGCTCGTCTCGAAGTATCGACAAGGCGCGGCGAGTGCGCTGCGGAAATCAAGCGAGGAATGGAAACGGCGCGGGCTGCGTTTCAGCACTCCGGAGGAACCGTGGGTCGAGCGCGAAGTCACGTGGAACCACTACTACCTGCGCAGCGGCTTTACGTACGACGACTTCTTCAAACAGCACATCGTGTCGCAGGCCGCCATCTATCAATATGTGATGGGATTTCAGGGGGCGGCGCGCGATCCGCTGCAGCATGCGCTGCCATTTCTGTTCAGCGATCCCGAGCTGGTGAAGGAAGTTCTTCGCTACACGCTGAGCGAAGTCCGGCCGGACGGATCGATTCCCTACGGCATTGTGGGCCACGGCATGCCCATGCCGACGACCAGCGACAAGTCCAGCGACATGCCGATGTGGCTGATTTGGACGGTCAGCGAATATGTTCTGGCCACGCGCGACGTTGGATTCCTCGACTCGGACATAACGACAGTCTATGGGGAGAGCGCAGGGCGTGAGTCGGTGCGGAATCTTCTGGCGCGCTGCTATCGGCGCATGACCGACGATGTCGGGACCGGAGAGCACGGCCTGATGCGCATGTTGCAGGACGACTGGAACGACGCTCTGATAAATGCCTGGACTACGCAACCAGAGTCGAAGGAGGTCGTGGAGAAAGGCGAGAGCGTGCTGAACTCGGCGATGGCTTCGTATGTTTTCGATTACTACGCGCGTCTGCTGAAATATTCGGGCACTGCTGACGATGTGACCTCGCCGATCCGGCAGAAGGCGGACGAACACCGGAAAGCGGTGCGGGCGCAGTGGACCGGCAAGTGGTTTCGTCGTGCGTGGCTGGGACCGTCCGTCGGATGGCTGGGGGAGAAGTGCATGTGGATTGAGCCGCAGCCGTGGGCGCTGATCGGGGGAGTTGCGACTGGAGAGCAGGCGAAGACACTCGTCCAAAGCATCGACCGGGAACTGCGACAGGCGTCGACGATTGGAGCGATCCAACTCAGCGCGGGGCCCGATCAGGTACAGCGCGGCGCGTGGAAGTCAGAGCCGGGAACGCAGGTCAATGGCGGCGTTTGGCCGTCGCTGAATCAGACGCTTATCTGGGCGCTTGCCGGCATCGATGGCGCGATGGCGTGGGACGAGTGGAAGAAGAATTCTTTTGCGCGACACGCGGAGATATATCCAGATATCTGGTACGGGACATGGAGCGGGCCGGACGTTCTGAATTCCGCGTTGAGCAAGCAACCGGGCGCTACGACTGGCGGCAAACCCTTTGGGTGGACGGATTTTCCAGTGCTGAACATGCATACGCACGCGTGCCCGCTATACGCGCTGTCGAAGTTGATCGGACTTGAGTTCACGGAATCCGGGCTGCAACTGGCGCCGAAGTTACCGCTGGCCGCGTTTCGCTACGAATCGCGGTTGTTGGGGCTGATCAAGTCGGCGGACGGATACAAGGGCTGGTACGACCCCCTGGTGCAGAGCGCGTACACCATCCGGCTGAAGATTTCTGGGGAAGAGGCAAAGCGTTTCTCGCGGGTCGAGGTAAATGGGCAGAGAATCGGCGCGGAGATGGTGGACGAAGCATTGGAGATGCGCGGACTAGGGGGCGCAGGACGGACGCTGAGCTGGAGTGTTTCTCGGTAGCGGAATTCGATCGAAACCATTTTCACCACAGGGACACACGGAAACACAAGGAAAAGACGGAGTCCGATTTACAATCAGTTTCGGTTTTCTCTGTGCCTCTGTGCCTCTGTGGTGAAAGCTTTTTATGCCTTTTTCTGATTTCCACGGCAACGGCGAAATTGTTCATCGGCTGCGCGATATGCTGGCGCGCGATCATTTTCCTCATGCGGTCGTGCTGGCCGGCGGGCATGGGTCTGGAAAGTACACTCTCGCTCTGATGCTGACGCAGGCTTTGAATTGCGTGACTCAGCCGCAGACAGATGGTCTGCCTGACTTTTGTGGAACCTGCGCGAACTGCACTCGGATCGCGCAGGCTGCCGATCTTGACGCGCGCTTTGCCGAGGCCGTGGAGGCGCGGGAAAATCTGCGCGACGCCGACAAGAAGGAGACTCGGCTGTTTGTGCAGACGCATCCGGATGTGCTGATCGTTCCGCCTGACCCTCCGCAGATGATGATCAAGGTCGACCAGGTGCGGCGGGTGATTGAGACGATTTACTACCGGCCTGCGGAGGGGCGGGAGCGGGTTTACATCTTCACCGATTCGGCGTTCATGAAAGAGGCGGCGAATTCCCTGCTGAAGGTGCTGGAGGAGCCTCCGGAGTTTGCCACGATTTTCCTGCTCACGGAGAATCCGGGAGAGTTGCTGCCGACGATCCGGTCGCGGTCGATGGTGGTTACTCTGGGAGCGTTGTCGAGCGAAGAGATTGAGCAGGATCTCGCGAAGCAGCATCCGGAGTGGAAGCCGGCGCAGCGCGCGCTGGTCGCGCGCTTGTCGGAGGGTGCGGTCGGGCGGGCGCGCGGCTTCGATCTGGAGGGTTACACGGCGGCTCGGGCGCACGCGCTGTCAATTTTGAAGTCGGCGCTGGCGGGCGGCGAGCACAGCGAGTTGTTCAAGGTGACGGAGTCTTACCGTCCGGGGGCCGAGGGGCGGGAGAAGACGGAGCAGTTGATCCGGACGCTTTATTCGTTGTTGCGCGATCTGGTGTTCATTGACTCGGGAGCGCCGCAGTTGATCCGCAACACCGACATTGCCGCCGAGTTGAAGCGATTGGCAGAGTCTGCCGATTTCGACTGGATCACGGCGGCGTCAGACCGGCTGGCGGATGTCGAGCGCGGCATGCGGAGGAATCTGCTGCGGTCGTTGTCGCTGGACGCGTTCGCGGCGGCGCTGGAGAAGTAGGATGACGTTAACCTGCGGAACGGCTGTTGGCCACGAACTCCCTTGACAAGACATTGAGACGAGGTATGCTCTCCAGATTCTGAACGAAGGCGCAGTCAGGACGAGAGGAGATGAGGAATGCCTACGAAGAGAAAATCTCAAGACGTTTATCTAATCAGGGCCCGCGTTCTAGATGGGGGCGAGGCTCCCGGAGACGCGATTCGGATCGACGCCGATGAACAGGGCCACGTCCTTTTTCGAAATGACGTTGAGCAAGAGAAGGCTATCGCGGGCTTCGCAAACTGCATCTCGCTGGCCAACCGCATGATTGAGGGGGCCAGCAAAGTCTCCAAAGCTTATCGTGTGGAATCAGTCACGCTGAAGTTGGGTTTAGACGCAGAGGTGGGATGTGGCTTTCTAGCTGGTGGGAAAATCGAAGCTGGTATTGAGGTTGAAATTAAACGTGTCACCAACGAGTAGCGGCGAGTTGTTTGTAGCCCAAATGTTCCTGGATGGTCCTACGAAGATTTGTGAGTTCCAGTTCTTTCTCAGCTTGCATGCGAGCTACGAAGCGGGCTTGCGAAGTGCCAAAGACAGAAAACTTACCTTGGTATCCTCCCATGACGGTGAAGACGTTCGGCGGCAGAGGAACGGGGAAATCGCGACTTAAGAACAACACCACATCCTCGCGTTGCGAAAGCCGCGCTTCGTTGTCCACCGACACCTCGAACTCTGCCGTGACGCCGCCCAGAGTACGGACCAGAATCTCTCGAGGAGTCTGCGTGGGGGGAGCCTTGAGGACATTATCGACACGGACTTTGTTATCGGTGAATGCCAGCCGAAAATCGGTCGGCCCTAGAGACACTACCGCTGATTCGATTGCGGGAGCAGTCACATGAGCCTCGACGATCAACTCCGCCTCTTTCGTGAGCTGCTCGAGGCTAAATTCAGCCAGAATTCCGGACATCGCGATTTTCATTCTTCTAACCACTATGAGTCCTAATTCCTTAAGGGTACAAGTATTTGATGCCAGCAATGTCATCACTGTGGAGTTGGCGAACCTCGTTAGGCTTTATGGTCGGCTTCATCATAGTTTTGCTGCCGCTGTTGTCCTCGCCGAGGTGAAGCAGGTGGCCAAGTTCGTGCGCCAAGACCGTTTCCAAGTGGTACGGCCCACTCTTATCCGCGTGGGGAACGGTCGGATGACTTGGCGTAAATTCGTACCACAAATTGACCAAAATATCTCGCCCTGTAAGGTAGCTCCCTGGCGTTGTTGGCTGCGTTTGAGTTAGAGCCACCCAGCCTGCCGAACGGCCTAGATTGTAAGATGCAACATGAATAGTGGACGTGGGATCGTCCAGAAACTGAAAGTTCGCTCCCGCTCCATTCCACATATTCATCGCGGCTTTCATGCTAGGCACCCATGCGGGGTCCCAACCTGGGCTAGTGAGATTGAGCCTGCATCTACCCCCCGCCCACTTCCTGTTGTCAGTCGAGTATCCCAATCACTCCCCTTAACAGTTTACCCGTGGAATATGCGTATTCAAGCATTTTCTCCAAGGAGGGACGTACCCGGATTCGGTAACTTTTCCTCTGGTTACTAACGACTTCCCCAAAGGCCCATTAGTCGATTCTAAGAGACATATTTATCAATAGCTTGCATGGATTACTCCGGTGGTTCTACTCCCTTCGGAGAGATTGCCGGGCTATCCCCTGCCGCCTATAATCGTCCTACTCTGGTTCAGGATTCTCCGTCAGGTTCCGGGTAGGACATGGGGAGGGCGAAGTTTGTCTGGGGCTCCTCCTACGAGGTTCGGTGAAAGGGAAACGACCCGGATTATGCGAAAGCGCCTGCAACTCGCATTGATGCTGACGGCTACGACGGCAATCGCGACCTCCTTCTCTCTTATTCCGCCCAAGGTGTGGGCTGCCGAAGGGGATGGCCCATCCTCGGCAATTACGACCACCGACGAACACGGACGCAAGGTTTACGTGAACGACGATGCGCCCGCGCATCCGCGGCAAGCGCAGGCTCCTCAGCCCAAGCGCTCGACGCTGGTCTACTGGAGCAGCAAAGAGAACCGCTGGAAGCCGGTGCCTTCGGCCGGTACGGCCTCGATGCAGGCGGCGCGCTCGGCTGCGGCTGAAGTCAGCCAGTATTTCTCGCATGACTCAACTCGGTCGGCGAATGCAAAGATTATGGAAGCGAATTCCCACAGCCACCACGCTTCCGCGGAAGAGGTTGACGCTTCGATCGTGATGGCCGCTGCCCGGCACAATGTGGATCCAAACCTGGTACGCGCGGTCGTGAAGGTGGAGTCGAATTTCAATTCCAATGCGGTGTCGCGCAAAGGTGCGATGGGACTGATGCAGCTGATGCCCTCGACGGCGCGGTTGCTGAACGTGAAGAATCCGTTTGACCCGGAGCAGAACGTGGATGCGGGCGTACGGCATCTGAAGAGCCTGCTCGAGAGCTATGGCGGCGATGTGAATCTCACGCTGGCCGCGTATAACGCGGGTCAGGGAGCGGTGGCGCGCAGTGCTGGCGTCCCCCACTATGCCGAAACGCAGAATTACGTTCGCAGGATTACGAACCTTTACTATGGCGGGTTTGATCTTGCGCCATCCGGGCCGTCGCGGGATCCTGTGCGCGTGCAGCGGGATGCGCGGGGCGTGCTTTATATCAGCAACACGGACTAGGTTCGCGGCATCTGTTTTAGGCAGTACTTAGATTTCTCTCAGGTACCACGGCAGTTCAACTGCAAACGGCGGATCAAGACAGTAACGGACCGACGACTTTGAAAATGACATGGAGCCAGCGTGGCATGCGCTGGGCAGTGCTGCCGTTACTGGTGGCGCTATCCGGAGCGCCGGCGTACGCCCGCGTTCATCACAGCGACGCCTGGGCGCGCGACCACTTTGCCGCGGCTGAGCGAATGCGCGAGGCGCTGAATGGGCGTCCGCAGACGGAGCGCAACCGACGCGACTACCAGCGCGTCATCAATGCCTACCGCTATGTTTATTTTGGAGCGCCCACCTCTAGCAAAGCGGATCCCAGTGTAGTTGCCGTCGCCGAGACGCTGGTCGAGATGGGGCGGCGATTTGACGACGACAAAATCCTGAACGAAGCCATAGCCCAGTACAAATTTCTGCGGAAGGAATATCCGGGAAGCAAGTACCGGTGCGACGCGCTATTCACCATTGGCGAAATCTATAAGGACGACCTGAACGATCCCGAGCAGGCGCGCACTGTGTTTCAGGAGTTTGTGCATCGTTATCCGCATAACCGGCTCGTGGAAGACGCGCAGCAGGCGGTGATTGAGATCGATCGTCAGGCTGCGGCTGAGAAGAAGGCGCAGAAGAATGCCACGAAAGAAGCCGCCGACAAAGGCAAGAGCGGGAAGGATGTCGCGGCTAAGGACACCGCGACGAAGGCGCTCGCGACCAAAGATGTTGGGACCAAGGCCGTCGCAGCCAAGGACAAGGACAGCGACAAGAACGATGATGCGCAGGCAGAGGACGACGCTCAGGCGGACGTGGCCCCTGGCGACAGCTCCGATGCGGACGATTCTGCTCACAAGTCGGGCCGACTGCCGCGGGTGACGGGAATCCGGCATTGGTCGACGCCGGACTACACGCGGGTGGCGATTGACCTGGAGAGCGAGATCAAGTACGGCTCGCAGCGGATCGCGAATCCCGACCGCATCTTCTTCGATCTGCGCGATACCAAGCTGGCGTCGACGCTCGTCGGCAAGAGCTTTGACGTGGACGATGGCTTCCTGAAGAAGATCCGCGTGGCGCAGTTTGCGCCAGGGCGGACGCGCGTGGTGCTTGAGGTCGATAACCTTTCCGACTACGAAGCGTTTCTGCTGCCGAATCCTTACCGGCTGATCATCGATATCCACGGCAAAGGCGATAAAGCGGCTCACGCGAAACCGACGAAGGAACAAGAGGCTGCGCTGGCCGACGCGGAGGCACCGACGAAAACGGGATCAAAGCCCGATGTGCCGAAGTCCGTCTTGAAGGCGGATGTGAAGGCGTTGTCGGGCAAGCCAGTCAGCAAGAAAGAAGAAATTCACGACCAGCCGAACACGGCGGATGATGATAAGGTCGCCGATCGCGGCAACTCGGCCACCGCGAAAAACGCCGACGCGCTGGAGAAGCCGAAGACCACCGAGGTCGACGTCAAGACTCCGACAGGGACGATCAAGAAAGTCATCGTGCCGCCCGATGATGACGACGACACAACTCCGGTGGAGGCGGCGAATGTCGATGTGCCGAAGGGTGACTCGGCGAAGGCTGACCTACCCAAGAGTGGAGGGCCGAAGCGATCACGTGTTAAGCCCGCGAGCGCGGCGACCACGACCGCCTCAGAGAAGGGCCCCGGTAAAGACGACGATTCTGATTCGGCCACTGCCGACGACGCCGCGACCGTCAATCCGCCTGCCGCGAGCCATGTGCGCGGGAAGTTTTCATCAGGCAAGGCTTCGTCGCGTCTGGCTTCAAACAGGGCCGCAGACCTTGACGTTCGCGAGGCAAAGCCTACGGCCAGCGGAGACCGGTCGCTGATTCGGGCGCTGGGACTGAAGATTGGGAAGATCGTGATCGATCCCGGCCACGGCGGACACGACACGGGCACCATTGGTCCGAATGGGCTGGAAGAAAAGGATCTCGTGCTCGAAGTCGGCCGGCGGCTCGGCAAGCTGCTGGAGACGCGACTGGGCGCGGAAGTGGTTTACACGCGCAAGGACGACACGTTCATTCCGTTGGAAACCCGCACTGCCATCGCCAACCAGCAGCGCGCCGATCTGTTTGTCTCGATTCATGCGAATTCGAGCCACGATCCGGCGGCACGAGGAGTGGAAACGTATTACCTGAATTTCACTTCTTCGCCGGAAGCGCTGGAAGTCGCGGCGCGCGAGAATGCGGTTTCCGAAAAGTCGATCTACGAGTTGCAGGACCTGGTCAAGAAGATCGCGTTGAAAGAAAAGATCGAAGAGTCTCGCGAGTTCGCAGGCGACGTGCAGGAGTCGCTACACAGCGGGCTGGCGGCGAAGAGCCCGGGCATCCGCGACCGAGGGGTGAAGAAGGCCCCGTTCATCGTGCTGATTGGCGCGAATATGCCGTCGATTCTCGCGGAGATTTCATTCGTCAGCAATCCTGGGGACGAGCACCGGCTCGAGACCAGCGACTACCGCCAGCGCATCGCCGAGTCGCTCTACCGGGGCATCTCGAAATATGTGAACGGTCTGAGCGGCGTGAAAGTGGCGAGCAAGATCGACAGGGACGCGGGACAGTAGGGTTCACTGCGCTCTGGATCGTCTGGACTAGTCAAGGCTTAAGTAAAACCCCCACTTTTGCCGCGAAGAACGCGGCAAGAATGGGGCACCGGGATTTGTGGGACCGCGGGCTTTCTTGCAATCTCCAATCAGAGACCCAATGACTTTCGTTACCATTGGAGACGTTCCTTCTGCCTGAGGGCTATGGTTGTCTGCGAGACTTGAAGGAAAGGCTTTCGCATTCGCGAGGGGCCGAGGAGTTTCGGTTTGACTACTAAGACAATGCCCGCTCCGGTGGAAGTTTCAGCGAGCCCTGCGGCGGAAGTGCGTGAGTCTTTGCCGGTGGTGGGCGGCGGGCTGCGCTGGTATTTCTGCTTCTTCTTAGTATCTGGATTCTGCAGCATTCTCTACGAATTGATCTGGCTTCGGCTGGCGATGGCGCAGTTTGGCGTCACCACGGCGATGGTCTCGATTGTCCTTTCGAGCTTCATGGGCGGGCTGGGCTTGGGATCGTGGGCGGCCGGACATCTGGTCCGGAAATATTCGCAGAAGTTCTCACTTCCTCCGCTGCAGATTTATGCCGTGAGTGAGATTTTGATTGGCTGTTCAGCAGTGATTGTGCCACTCGAACTGCTGGCCGGGCGGTTTCTGCTCGAACACGTGGGCAACAGATTGTCGCTCTCGTCGGCGGGATATTACGTTGCCGCCGGCGTGTGGCTGGCGTTCACGCTGATTCCGTGGTGCGCGTGCATGGGCGCGACCATTCCGCTGGGGATGTTCGCCATCCGCCGCGACCGGCCGCAGGAATCACAACGGTCGTTCAGCTTTCTGTATCTCGCGAATGTGTTGGGAGCGATGGCGGGCACGCTCATTCCGCTCCTGCTGATCGAGATATGCGGCTTCAATCGCACGCTGCAAATCGGCATGTTGTTCAACGTCGCGATTTGCCTTGGCGCGCTGCGGCTTTCGAGCAAGCGAACGCCGCAAGTGACAACGGCTGCCGTCGTCGGCAAAGAAGATCAAGCGTTCTCCGACCAGCCTTCCCCCACGTTAAGGGAGATGCTGGGAAACGGAACGCTCTGGCTGCTCTTCGCGACCGGGCTCACCAGCATGGGGATGGAGGTCGTCTGGACGCGGCTCTACACGGTTTTCGTGGGCACGCTGGTCTATTCTTTCGCGCTTATTCTGGGTGTTTATCTCGCCGCGACCTTCCTCGGGTCGAAGTTGTATCGATGGTGGAGCAGCCAGCACAACCGCGAGGGATCGGTGATCTGGCTGTTCGTATGGCTGGCGGCGTTGATCCCGCTGCTCACAGCGGACTTGCGCGTGCAAATTTCCCCGTGGCTCCGCGTGCCGCTGGGAGTGGCAGCCTTCAGCGGGCTTCTGGGATTCCTTACGCCGAAGCTGGTCGATCGATTTTCCCAAGGCGATCCGAACCTGGCTGGAGTGGGCTATGCGGTGAACGTTGCGGGCTGCATTCTGGGGCCGCTGGTTGCGGGATTCGGTTTGCTGCCTTACCTCGATGAACGCTACGCGCTGGTCGCGCTCGCCCTTCCGTGGCTGGTGGTCGGAGCGGGCTTTGCATTTACGCGGCAGCCTGGAACAGGAAAGCGATTCCCTGCCCCGGTTGCGATCGTTTCGTGCGCGATCTTGTTCGCGTCGTTCACGTTGATCGCCCGGACGCAGAGTTACGTGCAAAGGATTCCCGGCGCACAGGTTCTACGCGACAGCACGGCTACGGTCATCGCAGCCGGGGAAGGTATGAATAAGCAGCTCTATGTGAACGGCGTGAGCATGACGGTGCTGACCCCAATCACCAAAGTGATGGCATCGATGCCGCTGGCATTTCTCGATCACGCACCGAAGAGTGCGCTGGTGATTTGCTTTGGCATGGGAACGACGCACCGTTCGATGCTGTCATGGGGCATCGATTCGACGGCGGTCGATCTGGTTCCGAGCGTTCCCGCGTTTTTTGGCTATTATCATGCCGACGCGCCGGAATTGGTGAAGTCCGCGCAATCGCACATCGTTATTGACGACGGCAGGCGCTTTCTGGAGCGGACGACTTCGCAATATGACGTGATCGTGATCGATCCGCCGCCGCCGATCGGAGCGGCAGGGTCCAGTCTGCTGTACTCGCGCGAGTTCTATTCGGCGGCCAAGAAACGCCTGCGGCCTGACGGGATCCTGATGCAGTGGTATCCCGGCGGAGATCAGGCGACGACCTCAGCCATCGCACGCGCGTTGAAAGAGTCGTTTCCGTTCGTGCGCGCGTTTGGATCGTTCGAAGGATGGGGCATCCACTACCTGGCGAGTCGCCAGCCGATTCCGAATCGATCTGCATCAGACCTAGCGGCCCGGCTGCCTGCAAATGCAGCCGCTGACCTGGTGGAGTGGGGGCCCTTCTCGACCGCTGAACAGCAATTTGCTGCGGTCCTTAAAAATGAAATACCCATCGATGTGGTTATCGGCGTGGACAAGAATGCTCCGACAATGCAGGATGACCGCCCGGTCAATGAATACGGCCTGCTGCGGCACACACGATTCTGGAAGAATTAGCGGCGGGCGTGGTGTGTAACGGCTGGAACGAATCTGGCTCGATCCAACAATAGCGAAGTGAAGAGGGCGGACCGGGAAGTGTCCGCCCCATAAATTCTCAGCCCCCGCGTTTACTGCAGCGAGCTGCCGACCTGCGAGAAGATGTTGCCGGAGTTGGAGCCGATGAGACGGACGGTTCCGACGACGATGACGAGGATCACCGCCAGCATGACGGAGTATTCAGCGACGTCCTGGCCTTCTTCGTCAGACCAGAGCCGGTTCAGCCAATGATTGCGATATGAGTTGCGCATAACCTTAACTCTTCTCCCTTGTGTGCTAGTGAGCGTGCCCTACAGCTTCCCGTTCGCTTTACCTTGTCCGTTCCCTTTCCTTGCATCGATCTACGCCGCGCCTGAGGCCTGTGAAACTGCCGGCTGCGGAGCAGGCTGGCCCTGATAATCGGGAAAGCTCATGCCCCATGCCTCGCGATCTTGCGTCAGCGCTTGCAGACCGACTTGAAATTCTGATGTGCCCTTCAGCTTCTTCGTCCAGACCACGCGAAACTGCATTTTTCGCTGGCGATAGAAGACTGTGATTTCTTCCAGCACAGTCAATTCATGGCGCACCGAACCCAATCGCACGCCCGCAGGCGTCACGTCCAGCGTGTGTACCAGTTCCTCGAAAGCCTTGCCGGAACTGTCGTTGCCCTTGACTCTTACCGGAAGAACAGCTTTCGTGCGGTTCCCCCGGCGCTGATTTGTTTCTTTACTGCTCGATCGCATTCGGTCACCCACAGCTAGTTTGCCTTGGAAGCAATAGGTTGTGAATGGCTCTGACGTGCGGGGTAGCTTCGCCCGAAGGTAACCATCCTGAAGGGCCGGTAAATCAATGGGTTGCAGGAGAGGGCGGCTCGTCCCGGGGCCTGGGGAGCGAGGGAAAAACAAGATTGCGGGAGACCGCGAAGAAATCGCAAAGGACTTGCTGCTCTGGAAACTTTTCGCGGGTCTTTGTGGTCTAATTGGCAGTAGGTGTCGTCTTGCGGGGCCTTTTCATGAGTCTTTCCCGAGTTGTTCGTGCTTCCGTATCTCTTGGGTGTTTGCTGGGGTTTGCGCTGACGGCCAGTCCTGCCATCGGACAGGCTCCTGCGCAGTCGCCCAGTCGGTCTTCGCTAGCATCCTCTGCTGCTTCTTCGTCGTCGAACGAGGCGTCCCCTATCCTGCCGCAGCAGTTTGCGGGATGGCAGATCCGAGGCTCTGTGCAAACCAGCACAGACGCGGCAGCCGCGGACCCGACCAATGCGGGGGTTCTGAAGGAATATCGCTTCACCGATTTCGCTTCCGCCACATACACGCGCGATGACGGCCGCACATTGAAAATCCGCGCCGCGCGCTTTGCCGACGCTTCCGGCGCGTTCGGCGCATACACCTTCTATTTGCAGCCGGAGATGAACGCGGAGGAAATCGGAGACCGTGGATCGTCTTTGAGTCCACGAGTTCTGTTCTATCGCGGACACATGCTGGTGGACGCACAGTTCAGCCAGATGTCTCCCATGTCGGCGTCGGAGTTGCGCGAGCTGGCGGGAGTTCTGCCGCGGCCGCGGGGAAGCCTGGCGAACCTGCCCGGATTCATCGAATTCATGCCGCGTCAAGGTTCCGTCCCGAACACGCGGAAATACGCGATGGGGCCCGCTGCCCTGGCTGCGATGGCGCCGCCGGTTTCGGCCGATCTGGTCGACTTCGGCGCCAGCTCTGAAGTGACTCTCGAGCGTTACAACACACCGAGTGGCGAAGCGACCTTGATGCTGATCTCGTATCCGACGCCGAAGCTTGCCGTGGATCATCTGCGCCGCATCGATCCATCGCAGTCTCCGAAAGCCGGTGTCGCGACGATCGGCTGCACCAACGCATTCTGTTACAAGCGCACCGGGCCGTTCATCGCGATCGCGGCTGGGCCCGCGTCCAATGGCGATGTGAAATCGCTGCTCGGCATGGTGAACTACGAAGCCACGGTCACCTGGAACGAGAACACGTATTTCGACAAGAACAACAACATTGGCGCATTGCTGGTGAACATCATCATCTTGTGCTTCATCCTTGGCGCGATGGCGATCGTGGCCGGCGTAGCATTCGGAGGATTTCGCATTCTGATGAAGCGATGGTTCCCCGACAAGCTGTTTGATCGTCCGGAACAGATGGAATTCATCTCGCTGCACCTCACCGAAGTGATCGTCGAGGGAGTGGTGGAAAGCGGGCCCGAGGGTGGACGCGGGACGCCGCAAAACCGCGGCTAGGACTGCTTAAGTGCCTTAGAAATAGGGCGTTAGGGGTTTCTGGGAGAGAAATTTCTCAATTTGGAACAATCGGCGGCGGTGTTGATCGATTTTGTAAATTACTGAAAACAAAGACATTTATTTCACAAAAATCCCTTGACACCCCCGTTTTTAGGCTCATAAGATTTCTCCAGAAAGTTTTGACGGAATTTGCCTTCCGTTGGAACTATTCTCCCTTGAAAGAAGAGGCCACCCAGTTGCCGGGTGGCCTTTTCGTTTTCGCGTGGGGCTTGCGTCTTTTGGGTGAGCGCACGTCAACGTCCATGCGAGAGTCGTTGCACGAGTACTTCACCACGGAACTCTTTCGGGCATTGCACGTATCATCTTCTGAATGTATTTGCGGAATGCTGCTGAGTGATCTCAGTGAGCGGGGAGGGTTTGATGTTCTGCGATGGATGCGGCGCTGCCGTACAACCGGGACAGGCGTTCTGTAGCCGGTGTGGCAAACAGATCGTTGGTCCCGTGTCGGCGATGCAGCCGATCCCGGGTCGCGTACAGGAGCATGTGCGATTGCTGGGGATTCTTTGGCTGGCATTCTCCGCCTTCAACACCATCGGAGGCATTCTTCTGTATGTGATCGCCAACACGCTCCTTGCTCACACTCACGAATTGGGAGTGCCCCAGGGGCCGCCGACGTTTGTGCGGCCGCTGCTGAGTGTGGTCGCAATTCTGCTGCTGGCGAAGGCAGCCGTGGGATTCATTGCCGGCTGGGGCTTGTTGCAGCACGATCGCTGGGCGCGGATCATCACGCTCGTGGTGGCCTTCGTTTCGATGTTCACCAACATTCCATTCGGCACCGCGTTAGGCATCTACACCATGTGGGTGCTGCTGCCGATGAACTCCGAACGAGAATACGACGCGCTGGTAGAAGCTCGCGCGACATAGCGCCGAAAAGAGAACGCGTACGATCGGGTGCGGTTATGAATCTTGGGATGCGCATGCTGGCGGATATGAATTCAAGACCGACCGATTACCGTTTCCTCGACCTTTTGTGCAACGCGTCGTGCTTTACGCTTTCCGGCCTGCCGTTTAAAATCGAATGCAGGCCGACGTAGCTCAGTTGGTAGAGCAGCCGATTCGTAATCGGCAGGTCAGCGGTTCAAGTCCGCTCGTCGGCTCCACTATTCATGCGGGTTCCAAAGACATCGACCTCTTGGAACCCGTTTTCTTATCCCACTTCTTTATCCCATAAAACCCTGACATGCCGATTCTGCTGGTCCGGCCCGCTACGCGTTCCCACGCTCTGAAACCACGACAGGCTCGACACGACCGCTCCGTTTCTTCGCAAGGACGCCCATCGCATCAACGACAACTTCGGGCACGGTCTTGATGTAGCTCTCTTGAGTCACAGTGACATTCGCATGTCGCAACGCCTTCTGAATGACGAAGTCGGAGACACCATTGCGATGCAGTTCTGTCGCAACTCCCCGGCGGAATCCGTGCCAGCCCTTCCATTGAATTTTCTGCTTTGACAACTTCGGCAGGACAACCCGAAGAATGTTCGACGGCTGCATCGGCGGCATTCCTGATGCGTCAACGAGGTCACCATGTTGGCGGTCATCACGACGAGTTCGGGACTCGCTTGCTGGGAACATCCAGCAGTCCTGAATGACGGATTTGGCGTCACCAAGTTTCTTCGTCTGCGAAGCCTTCCAGCGGTTGAGAATCGTTCGCAGTTTGTCTTCAACGTGGACGGGAGCCTGTGACTCGTCCGTCTTCGGGTTGGAGATGACCATCTCGCCCTTGAGTCCGAAACCGAGACTACGGCGAATTGAGATTTCACTGCCCGTGTAATCCGACCACTTCAACGCGAGGACTTCGCTACGTCGTAACGCCGTCCAATAGCAGACGGCGAAGATGACGGAGTATGGTTCAGGGAGTGAGTCGATGATTCCCTGTGCTTCAGCGTCCGTGTACGCACCTGTTTCTCTCACGGTCTTGTTCTTGGCGACAACCTTCGCTTCAGCAGCGGGATTCTTCCGGTCATACAAATCCTTGCGGCTGGCTTCACTGAAGACGAGATGGACAAAAGACTTGATGCGGGCCAGCGTCTTCTCCCGCATCTCAGGATTCGACTGAGCGATGTTGCGGAGCATGGTGTCTACGTCATGCGTTCTGACGCTCGACAGCTTCCGATTTCCGATGCGTGCGTCAACATGCTCGTTCCACACTGTGTAATATCCCCGGAGCGTGTTGGGCCTGACGCTGTCCGCATGTTCCTTCAAAAATTGAGTGACGAACTGGCGGACAGTGACTTGCTGATTTGGACGGAACTCCGCAGGCCGCTCGTCTTCAGGACGGTTGACGTTCGACATGAATTCCTGAAACTTCGGAAAGACGGCCTTCTCCGTCGTGTAGTCCGTTTTGCTTGCGAGTTTCGTCATCTTCCTCTTGCCGTCGAGGTAGTATCTGACGAACCACGAGTTTCCGATTGACTTCAACTCTCCTGTTTGTCCCATCGTTGCCCTCCTGACCCGCTTCGATTCTCCCAAGAATCGGCACGTCACGGTAGACCACGAAGGTAACCAGTAGTAACCTCAACGCCCCGCCCAGCAAGGCTTTTGAGAGAATCTCGAAAAGATGACGGTCGATTTTCCGGCATGGATGACCACAATCCGTTGTGGTGCGATTGACGCTAATGAAGAATTGCTCTCCAGTTATGCAACAGGTTGTGCTTTGACCGCGTGCCCCGATTGTGTTCAGATACTCACAGGGACTCCACGGGCACACGGACGACGGCACCCATGAATGGGGAACCCAAAGAAAGGGCGTGAATGCCATGTCGCCCTCCTGCAACACCACAACAAACTAGGCTGCTGACGCCGGACGATGTCGCTGTCATGCTCGGGCTGACCCGAGTCTCGGTCATTCGCCAGTCGAGGGCGGGCAAGCTCCCGGCTATTCACATCGGCAAGTGCTACCGCTATCGGCTGGAATCACTGCAAGCGTGGCTCGACAAACAAGAGCGGGCTGCATGACGAAATCGGCCCAGGGAAGATAGGCGAATCCGGCCACACATCAAAGCACGCGATAGAGAAGACGGGGAGACGAGGGGCAGAGCCGTGGGGTTGTCTACATGTTAGAAAGTAAACAAGAGAATGGAAGGCGAATACCCTTGGGTGACTGTTTACTATGTAGACGAATGATGGCGAAGGCTCAGGTCACAGTCCCAACCTTCCTGCCAGCGTCGCAGACAAGCGTAGGCCACGCCCGACCGTCTCACATTGAGATTCGTTCCGACATTTCTGTCATGAGAGAAATCTGCCCGTGGGATAAGGCATGGGATAAGCTCGTTTCAAGTCACTGATTCTTAAAGCCCTTTCGGCTGCCCTGCCGTCTCGCTATCGGCATGTCAACCCGCTCAAAACCCCGGTTAGCCGCCAGTTCGACGCCTTTATCTGGCACTCGGAAGCCCTCCTATGCTGCATTCGGGGGGAGGAGCTACGAATCAGGGGGAGAGTGAGCGAAAAGGTACCCCGGAAAAAGGAGTCTCTAAGCATTCTTCCGCAAGGACGGCGGGCGGTCACCCACACCCGTCTCGTCCTGAAAGGTGGTGCGGGCCTAGCCAACGCTCACGGACTGGCGAAGCGATTCGGGTTTTCCCGGATTTATGGGAACGTGTCGCCCAGAAAATCTACGATGTAAACGACGACCCCCGGTTGGAATTTTTGGAAATTTTTACTTTGTAACACGGAACGCGGGAACGCCCGCCGGACGAGGCTTTCAAGAAATTCTTATTGCTTTTTGTTCGCCCCTGTGCTATGATTGACTTTGCTGGAGAAGAAGACTCTCCGGCCTGACGACCGCCCTGCATCTTGAGCAGGCGGGCAGGACGCAACACCTGAAGGCCCGCGTCATCCCGACGTATCGGCTCTCCAAAAGAAAAACAGCACGCAGGGTTCCACGGTCTCGCACCGAGTCATTCGCCTGATAACGTCTGACGCTTTCCGATTTTCGATTCATCATTGACATCCACAACGCTTATCAGGCCGTTGATGGAACCCTGCCCGACTCGTGCTCCGCTTCGCAAGAAGACGCATGGGTCGGGCTTTTATTTGTTTGCAGCGGACGCTCCGCGTCGCCTAGACGAACGATTGAATGAAAGGAAAGAACTATGACAACGACAACGACACCATCCGCCGAGGCAGCGTTGAAACAAGTCCTCGCATTGCGGAAAGTGACGTTCGAGACGAACACGCAAACTCGCCGGAGCCAAGGCCGCATTCTCCAGACCTTGAGCGACGCCGATTTGACGCAAGTCTCAACGGCACTAGCAGACCACCAGCAGCAACACGGCTGGTAAGAAAGGTAAGTGATGAAGACAACGACGAAGAGAATTGTGATTAAGAGAAAACCCAAAGCTAAGTCAGGTTTGAATCCCGCCGAACGCGGAGTGCTCTGGTACATGCTGGAGATACGCAATCAAGAGGGACTGTTTCAGCAGCACGACGGCGACATCGCTAAAGAAATGAATACCACCCGTCCGACCGTTCATCGGATTCGCACATCCCTCATAGAGAAGGGTGCGGTCGAGGTCGTCACCAAGAGTCATCGTGGGCATGACGGCTGGTTAGTATCCCCGGTCCTCCGGCCCATTCCCCCAACAGGTTCGATTTACGCCTCACCACGTCCTAGTCCATTAGCGGACAAGGAACGAAGTCATCCTAGTCAATTAGTGGACAAGGAACAGGCGAGTGAGAAAAATTCCCCAAAAAATGGACTAGGTGATGTTGTTGAGAACACAAAGCCAATCCTAGTCCACGCAAATAAAAATCCTAGTCCAAATGGACAACAGAAACTTTCTACTGTCAATGAGCATAGAGAGTTGTCTGTAGAGAGTGGGGATGGGAGTAGGGCTGGTAGGACTGTCGTGCCGACTGACTCGGTCGTCCCGGCGAAAGATGATGTTCTCGCGGATTGGCGGGCGGGACGAAAGGCTAAGGCCGAAGCAATCAGAAAGAGGAACGCACAATGACAACGATTGACCACGCAGTCACAACGGCCCTGACGCTGCTCTCGCGGGATTCGACGGACCCGAAAGCTGTTCGCGACATCATCGCAGCCTTGCTCCGCGAGGACATTTCTCTCGAAGACATCGTCAAGTTCCTGATTAAGACAGGCCATCATCGCGAGAGAGCGGACTTGCCGGAGAAGCCGACGGTCGATGATTTGAGAACCTTGCTCCAATCACTACGCGACCCGTCACCAGAGAATCGTGAGATATGGGCCGACCGATTCAACTCAGGCCATGCTCAATACCTCTGCCCCTCGTGCGGGTACGCAGGCGACGGCGATGACTTCAAGACGCCCGACTCAGGCGGCAGCATCGTCTGCACGACGTGCGGATGCTTCAAGAACATTCGCTATTTCACGCGGACCTCGCCGGATGAACTGGCGGCGTATGAGGCGGAACAAGAGCGATTGCGTCCGTTGCGTCTTGCACAGGAACAAAGAGAGCGTGAGAAAAGACAGCGTGCTCTCGAACTGGAACCGAAGGTCAATGCGGTTCTGCAAACACTTGATGGCGTCGGAGACTTCGTCGATGAGGCTGAGGAACGAGACGAAGTCGCACCTTACGTTCGTGCTGTTGTTCACGCGACAACAATTCCGGTCGAACGGATAGTCAGTGAGTGGACACAGCACGTCACGACCTACAAGATGCTTCCGCGATTCAAGACGCCGGAGCATGAGTTCGCAGCACGACGCATTCTAAGGGGGTTTTCTATGAAGGAAGTTCTCGACAACATCGACAATTATGAGCCGTCCGAACTCGAACCACTCGGTGCGGGAGAGGAGCGGCTTCTCTTCACGCGGGACGAGTTCATCCACGAGATGACCGTCAACACAGGGAGATGGCAATCGCTGATGGATACACGCGACCTGAGTACGGCTCTCGGGCCGGACGGCAAATTCGCCATCACAGTTCACGCGAAGGGATACGCTGAGGCTCATCCCTGCACTTGCGACGATTGCAAAGCGATGACGGAATCAAATCCTACGAAAGCGGGGTCTCGTGCCGCATGAAAGACTTTCTGACTTCGCTGCAGACTTCGGACTCTTTCGGCTCCATGCAACGCTGACTGCACTCAACTGTGACGGCTCGACACAGTCGCGTCTCATCTCGTGGTATTGGCGTGCGTCGAAACTCTGGTCTGCCGACTCGCAAGCTGAGTTCGATGCAATTGCTGAATCAGAAATCAGGTCAGCGGTTGACAGGCTCGACCGCAACGCTGAAATCGTGCAGCGTCACACATCCGCAGTCAAGGCAGGGCTGAAGCGTTCTATCCCTGCCCGACTTCGGTCAGAGTCAAAATCCACGACGGGAATTGTCGATGACGCAACGCAGGATGCGTGGACTCGACTGTTCCGAGACGTGGACGTTGACGCTCGAACCGCAAACAATGCAGGACGTTCGGCGGGTCGCGACGAAGTTCGGAAACGTCTGCGGGAAGTTCCTGTATCTCAACTCAATCTGCCTGACGCGGATTCCGAAGACCCCGCTCCATCAGATGAACGCGACGGTCTCTTGCCGTGGGACAAGGCTGACCCATCCGACAGGTCTCGGTCGAATTTGGACGAGCAAGTCTGGGCCTTCTTACGGGATGGCCAGGACGACCTTCGCCGGAGCATTCTCAATGAGTTTCGCCGGGACGCCCCTGACGATTACGACTTCATTATCGAGTACGTCTCCCGGCTCAGAGTTGACGTTGTCTTTCGCCGGGGTCGAGTGGTTCCGCTGTCGAAGCGTGGAGCACGACTGACCCAACAAGAGCGGAATCGGGCGAAGGCAATCCTTGACAGGCTACGTCGAACGGAGAGGAAGGCACTCGACGTGGGGTTCTGAAAATAATTTCTGTCCAAAACCCCAACTTTAGCTAGGTCGCTGGCAATAGTAGTAGGGATGGCAAACGGCCACTCCTGAACGGGCTTTCCTTCGACTTCACCGAGGGCAGCCCGCTTGTTTACATCGTACACAGGAGGTTTCATGCTTTTCGCTATCGGGCTACTGGCCCTTGTCGTGGTCGTCGGATTCGCTTTGACTCTGCGTGCTGTCGCGGAACTACGGGAGCATGTATCAGAGCGATTCAATGCCACTGCGGAACTCGAAGCTGGGCTGCATGGAATCACCCGGAAGTATATCGGAGTCCGCCTCATCGAAGGCACCCTGCTCCCCCATCTCGGCTATCGCCCGCCGGATAAAACGCCCATTCAAAAGTGGATGCTCACGACGTGGAAGCAAGAAACCTCTGACACCGATGCTCCGCAACAAACCAATCAATAACTGAGATGCGTTCCTTCGGGAACGCGGGGCACGTCATCCACGGATGCGGCCCCGAAGATGCAACTCCTAGCCACAACGTCCTCTGCGGACGTTCTGACATGGCGGTGACGGAGTTGAGCAGACGGTACGGAATGCCGTCGCCATGTGCGGGCTGGGACTAAAACTCCCAGCCCCGCCCTGTTTGGAGGACAAATTGAATGACAGCACCTTCGCCCTCATCAAGCGGTCACTGAAGCGGCTCAATCGTCATCGCTTGCTGCGTAGCCGCTCAAAACTTTTCTGCCAGGAATGCAACAAGGTGAGACAGGTCACGGATTATTTCGCGTCGGGCGAGAGCCTGATGGACTGCGGTCATCGACGCCCTGCGTTTCTGCTCGACGAGAACGTTGCTCAAGAGTTCCAAAAGGAAACAGAAGCACGAACTGCTCGTCGCGAACTGGTTGGCTACATGGCTCCAACAGCCGGAGGGAATGTTCATCAGTACGTCGAGGAGGTCGCAGCGTGAGCTTTGATTGGACAATGGCAGGATTGCTTCGCAAGTTCGCCCCACTTGCCGACGAATCGAGGGTGACCGGAAACCTCGTGTGCCCTGTATGCAGTTTTACCTTCAATGATTATTCCGTCGTGGACTTGGTCGGAGACGCGGTGAGAATCCCCAATGTTCGCAGGGAAGTTGTGGGGAAGGACTGCTCTGGGCGATATCGACTGGTGTGCGGACACACGGTCACGTTGCCGTGGATACCTTTCTGGGCTGACGAATATGTGTCGGACCAACCTCTTGGAGAATCGTTGATGGAGGTTGTTGATGGCAGTCGGTAAATCGCTCTACTCAACGTGTTCAATCTGGCACGCCTCGATTTTGCACTACCTGTATGGAGCGGAATCGTTGGCAAAGGTCGTTGCTATCGACAAGTTCAAATCGGAATGGTCCTTCGCGGTGCCCGTCTGCGATGCAGAAATCGACATAGCCACCTACGAGCAGAATGAACTCACACTATCGTCTGCGAAGGCGTTCGTTCATTCGTTCAATCTTCTTTCGCAGCAGCAACGCAAGATGAAAGCACGGGGCGTGGACCAGTTCGTCAGCGAGGCGTGGATTCGCGGCGACGTAGGCTAGAACATTTTCGGAGGACACATGAAGACAGTAGAACAGAAGCTTAAAGACGCAAAGACGTTGACAGAGGGATTGCTCCCTACTCGAAACGGTGAAGGCTGTGGCATGACCGCGTCAGGTGAGCGTTTAGCAGTCACAGGACAACTCGCCGCGTATGACGAGTACGTTGCGAAGGTTATGAAGAAAGCTGAGGGAAAGTGATGGGACGCCGCAAATCCAGATTGACCGTTGCAGACATCGGACGTTTGCCGCGGGTGAAAATGCCGGACCAGCCGCGTCCGTCGCTCAAAAGATTTCAGCAGGAAGAAGCACGCGAGGAAGAAGCGGCCCGCATCGCAGCGGAGAGCCGACGCCTAGAACCACTGCGAGGAGTTGAGCAGGAGTTACGTGAAGCTGCCCGCGAAGCATCGGCACGTATCGCCATGTACTGGAGAATTCCTATTGAAGAAATCCAGATGAACCCCGTTTCGATTACCCGAGTGGACATCGCAGGGGATTATGAAATTGGCCCAAGAGACGAACCAGCCGAGAACGCCGCGTGGAAAGAGTTTCAAGAAAATTTGAAATCTTTTGGCTGTACGTTGTCGGATGCGGGGCTTCTGCGTTTGTCGCACTACCTGAGTTCGCTTAACTACCATCGCGGGATTTCGCTCACGTCTGTCAGCAATTTCGCGACGGCTTTAGAGCGACTAGTTTCGCTTGACGTATTCCAGTCGGGAGAACTGACAGGGTATCAGACGCCAGCACCCGCACCCACGCCCACACCAACACGTCACACTGTTATTGACCCACTCGCAGAAATTGAGAGTTTGAATTTGGACAGCCGCGAAGGAAATCGTCGAGCGAAACAACTGGCGGCGAACGATTTCTTTGGCCGGGAATTCGCTCACGTAGTTGACCAATGGGAAGGTTGGCTCCTTGCGACGTTTAATTACGTCCTCACCGATGACGTACGAAAAGCCGCTGGAAAATGGTGGGAACGAAATCCGACTGCAAGCCCACTCAGTGGGGAGTCGTGGACCAGCCTGAGATTGAACTTAGTCAAGCAGGGAGTGATGCCTGCATCATGCCGCACCCGCGAAGAAATTCTCATGGAAACCATCGAAGTTGAGACCAACACCGACTCGTACGAGGCCCGAAGGAATTTGAGACAACAGATTAGAGACCTCGCACAGAGGTAGACATGGGGCTGCCCTCCTCTCGCTATGCCCTTGAGTGGGCCGCGATTCCTGTGACGCCATCACGGAACAGCCCCGCAATTTTGAAGCAAAGGATTAGCAATGCCCATTACACCAGATTCAACCCAGAACCAGCCGACACCAGACGCACAACAACAGCCCGTGACGCCGTCGCCTGACCAACAGCCGACGCCCGCGAATCCGTCCGTGACAACTCCGTCTCCGACCCCGTCCGCGACCGCTAACAACCAGCCGACCCAGGCTCCGGCTCCACAGCCGACAGCTTCGCAGCCGCATCCGGTCAGTCGCATCTTCGACGGAATCCTGAAGACGATGACGGGCGGGCCTGTCACTTACATCGACGCCAACGGGCAAAAGCAAGTCGCTCCGCAATCGCGTGGAACGATGGCTAAGAGCATCGTCGCTGCTGCATTGGCTGGTCTCCTGACACCGACGCAATATCGTGAGGGTGCATTCGGTTCCCGAGTCGAAGATTTCGGAGCTACGGCGGCTGGAGCGGCTCAAGCTGGCAAAGGCGTCATGGAAGCGGCCCGCAACAAGCCTCAGCAGATTTCTGATGAGGAGCAGAGTCGCAGGCTCGTGGCTTTGACTTCAAACTCGAACCTCATTAAGAACATGGCAGCAAGCACGCTGCAAGGACACGCAGCACTCCAGTCGATGGTCGCGAGTTCAACTCCTCTGCTCGACAGCATCAAGGAATACGAAAAGAACCGCGTAGACAACCAACCCTCGGCTCTCATTGGAGAAAATCTGTCGAAGGAAGAAGCCGAAGCCAAAATGCAGGGACACTTCACCGAGTGGAAGGCAATTCCTACCGGGACGGTGAGTGTGCTCAATCCTGAGACGCACCAGAACGAAGAACACCCGACATATTCAATCGTCAACCCGAACGTCAAAGTTCCGCTGACTGAAGAAGCCGTCAACACGTTGGCGACGGTCAACCCGACATATAAAGGTGCATGGGAAGCGACGAACGGAAAAGTTGAAGTGCCTTTGAGTCTTGCGGTCAGCACGCAGCATCTCGTCAACGAGGCTCACGTCGTCCAAGCATTCGCAGATTCGCCTGAACTCAAATCAGCTTTCCCTGACATGAAGCAAGCAGATGTTGCGGCTGCTCTCCGTGGGCCGAACGGGAAATCACTAGCGACAGCCCTCGACGCAACTCGCGATGCTATCGCAGCGGGCAGCCCGACGTATCAGACGTTGAATGCACTGCGGACGGCCCCGAACGGACGGCAATTGCTCGACGCCCTCGGTCTCGAACCTGATGCCGTTGACTCCTATATTCAGAAACAGCAAAACGAAGCGAAAGCTGAGGCGGCTGTTGCCGCGAACGCGGGCAAGAAAGAACTTCAGGACGCGAAGCCGATTACAGCGGCGACGGCTCCGAGTATCGTTGCTGACCCGACCGCATCGCCAGAGCGGAAGGCTCAAGCACAAGGCGTGCTCGACATCACGCAGAAGATGAAAGAGCGAGAGGCGACGTTCAAGTCGCAACTCGCAGCGGCGAAGGCGAACACGAACATGATGACGGGTTCGATGCCGGACGGGACGCAAGTCGCCGGAACACAGGATGAACTGACGAAGGCGGGTGCAACGGGAGTGACGAAACTCCCAGCAGCGGACTCGTCAAAGGTTTCTATCGCTCGTCAACTCATCAGTCCGAACGGTCTACTGACGAACACGCAGAAAGACCTCGCAGCGTTTAAGCCGGAGGAACTGACAGCAATCGGTAATCGCTGGAATGAATTCGCAGCGGGAACTCTTGGCAGCAATGACCCGCGTTACATCAGACTGCGAACCGATTCCCGACTGTTGAGCACAGCCTTGATGCAGGCTCACGTCGGCAGTCGTGGCTCCGAAAGCATCATGGAGCACTTCGAGGGTCTAGCGAACGCTGGCAAGATGGACGGCGACACTTTGAGAGCCGCACTGGAGACGGAACGGCGTTATGTCGAAGAGAAGGCGATGTTGCCGAACGCGGCATCATCCCAGCCGAAACCGCAGTCAACTCAGCCGCCTCAACAGAGTGACCCAGCAGCCGCATTCGGCGGAAAGACGAGACAGTAATGAGCACTCCAACCCAAACACCAGACTTGACCGCAGGGACTTCACAAGTTCCTGCATCAACTGTGCAGCCTGCTCCGGCTCAAGCACCAGCGGCCCAACAGTCCACACAACAGCAACAGTCACAACAGCCGGAGCCGACCGTTTCGATGATTGCACCTGATGGCTCTATCGCGGATATTCCGCAGAGCCGTCGTGTTGATGCCACACTGAAGGGCGGATACAAACTCGGCATCAACATGGTCGGCAAAGATGGCCGTGAAGCCGTCATTCCGTCCGACCGTGCTCAAGAAGCGATTGACAAGGGCGGATACCGACTGAAAGACCCGAACCAACCGCTGACCGAACGTGCGATGCAACAGTCAATGGGCGGACCTCCGCAGTTTGTAGATGTCCCGGTCGGCACGAAAGAACTCTTTGAGAAGGCCGGACGGGAGGGATACGAGAAGGGCGGCGAACTCGGACTAGCGACGGTCGCGGGTGGTGGTGCTCTGGCAGCAGTAGCCCCGTACATCCCCGAGATTGAAACGGTCTACAAGATTGCGAAGATTCTCGGAGCAACCGGATTCGGCTTCCACGAAATCATGCAGGGAGTGAAGTTGCTCAAGGGCAAGTAGTCACTTGCGTCGGGTCAAGTCCCGCACGTAATAGCGAATCAGGTCGTAGGCCAGAATCAGTCCGCCGAACACTGCGAGTGAGTCGAAGATAAACGTCATTGGCTCCTCCGGCTTGTTGGCTTCTCCCGCTGCATCAGCACGCGACGAAGAAATTGCTCCGCACAGTCGATGCTCGGAAACGTATAAGCAGGCAGAGCCGAGATGACCACTCGGCCCTGTGCATCAGGATTGACGGTTGCGGCTTGGAGTTCGTCACGACGGACAGCAAGCCGTGAGTTGAAGCTGTGGTTCTTCCGATGATAGGTGCTCATATCGTCTCCTGTGGGACTTTTTCAATCCACTGGCCGCCAAAACATTTCTCGCAACGCTCCAGGTGGTCAGCTTGGGCGATTGTGAGTTTCCAATTGTTGACAACGTATTTGCACCAGTGACCACATCCGAGACAGGATGAGCCTGATGTTGCGACGTGAACCATACGACCCGTTCTTCCGCCTTTGACCAAAATATCGGTGACAGTCACACCGTTTGTGAGGCTTAAATTGCGGAGCGGAAACTCACTCAAACTGTGCTTGTACATGTGAATAGATTACGTTGTCATACATGTGATGACAACAGCACGAAAGTAACCACTGTCGTAACTTGTGGACATGGGGTGCATCTGTCACACTCTATGGATGACAAAGGAACGCAGCAAACCAGCGGACGCTCCGCGAAGCGACGACGGGACGGTCGCAACGAGCGTCAGGCTCCCGGCGGACATCCGTCAGCGGCTTGAAGCAATAGCGACCGAAGAACGCAGAACCCTCGGAAACGTCATTCGTATCGCCCTCGAAGACTGGCTCGACGGTCACGGGCGGGGTAAGCAGCGATGACGGAAACCCTGCAAGAACGGGCCGACCGTCTCCGGCTCGACGCAAGTCCCGAGGAGCGGCTAGCGATAGCAGCACACGAGTTGGGCCACTACGAAATGGCGAAACGGGCGGGAGTGCAGCCTGAAGGAATCACCATCGGACATCACGTCATGGACGACAGGTCAGCAAGCGTGATGTTCAGCAACGAAGGCATTGATGCTGGGCTGACCCACTCAGTTGACCAGTGGCGACAAAGAGGAAGACTGATTACCGACCCGAGGGAGAGTCACTTCTTCTCTTTGAACTATTTGAAGAGTCTTTACGCTGGTGAGATTGCTGAGGAAGTCATCACTGGAATCCCCACCAGCAGCGGCGTCTTTGATACACGCGATGCTCGTCGCTGGATGATGCAACACGACATGCCGGACTTTGTGATTTACCAAACAGAGGCACAGGTAAAAAGTCGAGCAAGGGACGAGTTGAGTGACCCCGAGACCAAACGCAAACTGACGTATGCGGCTCAACAGTTGGCGGACCATCATTTCGATGGTAAGAAGCACCCCGCATCGACGATTGAGCACTATCTGAACGGCGGTACTCGCGACAATCTCCCGACGGAGGAACGATGAAGATACACAATGCCAGCGGCACACTTGAAGAAGCCGCAAAAATAGTTTCGATGATGTCGGCTGAACAGCGTCGCGAATTTTACGACGAGGCGTTTAAGTACGAACCGAGTCGGCCCTGCATCATTCGGAGTGTGCCTGAGTCGAGCGATAATCAGTCACCTAAGCGATAGACCACACTGCAATCAATCAGCAGTCGCCCCGACATCGGGGCTTTTCTTTTGGAGGAGCGATGGGCTTTGAACTGTTTGACCCGACTTCACCCCGTCGAGGCGAGACGCAAATTTGCACGGTCGGCCTTCGAGTGTCGAGCTATGCGACCGACAGCGACGGCGTTCCGGTAATGACGACAGCTTCCCGTAACGTCCTGCTCTCAGCATTCCAGGCGAAGGCTGCGTTTGACGGCGGGCTTCGAGTCATCAACGAGAATACGTCGGTGACCCAGCAAACCAGCCCCATCCCAGAACCCCATCCATCGCCCATCGTTCAGGAGACTCCCAGAACCCCTGTTTCTAGTGTGGTTATGCCGTCGGAAATACCGTCACACGGCGACGAACGGCCTACGAGTCATCCTGAGCCTGTGACGATACTTTCAGCCCTTCCTAGGGCCGACGGTCGCACCCGACGCCGGAGGTACGCGAATCGGGCCGACCAGCAGAGAGCGTACCGGGAACGGAAAGCCGCTCTTAAATCAGCCTGACTCGGAATTTACATCGTAGACAGGTCAAACGACCCGCCAAGAAAGACCCCGGTTTGAAAGTTGAAGTAAGCACCATCACAGCCGACCTGAACGGTTGGCAGCAAACGCTCTCGTTCGTTCACAAGGGAAGACTCCGCACCGAGATTTTCTGCGGACGAACGATGAAAGAACTCACGAGCCACACAAGGGAACGTATCGCGGAGTTGAAACGGATGAAGGCATGACCGTCGCCATCATCGCGGCTCTCGCTGTCGCGTGGGTCGCAGTAGTCGGTCTGGTAACACGGAGGAGCAGATGAACAAACCAAGAACCAAGATTGAAGTCAAGCAAGACCCAGAAGCACCCATCGCAGCGGAAGTCATCGCGAAGGCAATCATCGACATCGACGCTTCCGCGAAAGCGATTCTCAACGCAGGGCTGAAGTACGAGACGATTGTCACACTGATTCATGACCACAGCGGATTGTCGAAGCGTGACATCCGGCTGGTGTTGAACAATCTCGCAGCGATGCGGGAGACGTGGTGCTCGAAATGAGCAACCAGTTAGCAGTTCCAAGCCCCGTTATCGAGCCAAGTGCCGAAGAGAAATCTGCTGTCGCGTTGATGGCACAAATCGGCACGGACGGAGTAGAGGCTCGTGCGAAGAAACTAAAAGAGGCGGCAATGTTGTCAGGACTGCCGACCGAGCCGACCGAAGTACCGGAGTTTGTCACAAGGAAAGTTCAGGCCGACCGAGAACGCATCGAAGCTGAGATTGACCGACTCCAACGGAAGACGGAGACGGCTTAGAGGAGGAAAGATGGAACAGGAAATCACAAAAGACGAATCGCAGCCGGACGCTCCGCGACCGTCGCACGGAGTGAGCGACAAAGCTCCAGAGAGGAAGCCTCGCGTCCGCCCTCGCTCTGCGAAGACACAACTTCAACAGGCATTGGACGACGCGACGAAGACAGGTCTCGCAATCTCCGAGATGAAGTTGATTGCCGCGAGAATCGAAACGCTGTCGAAGATGGCAGAGCGGGAAGAGAACTCTGAACTCAAGGCTCTGACCGAGGACAACACGACCTTGAAATCACAGCATGATGCGGACACCGCCGAGATTGTTGCCCTCAAGCAACGAATCGCAGAACTCGAAGCGAAGGCCGACGAAGTCAAGACGGTGACCGTGACCACTCCCGACCCTGAAGCCGCTGCTCTCCGCGAACAGAATGCTGCGTTGACAGGTCTGCTAAAACACATCGCCAGTGACTACGATAGTGACGACGCACGGAGCAGAGCCGCGATTCGCGTCATCACGTCGTGCCCGCCCGCCGTCGCCAGAATATTCTGTCCGCTTGTCGGCGTTGATTTCGCATCCTACTTCCAGATGCTTCAGACCTACCGGACTGACACGGAATTGCAAACTGTCATTGACAAGGCGAAGTATGACGGCCCAGCGGTCATCTTCGCTCGTGCGGCTCTAGCTGTTCGTGACGCCGAGACTGCGAAGCGGATGATTACCGCCCGAGACCAGTCTGCTGGTATGACTGCGGAACAGAAACTCCGTGCCGCGAGAGAACTGGTCAACCCCGGACGGACATTAAGGGTTGTTCCTCCACCTATCCAGACAGCAGAAGAAAATATGAGAAGCCAGCCGCGAGAGGTTATCGGGTCACCTGACGCGATTCCCTATCGTGAACGCATCACGCCCGTCCCCGTCAACACGCTGGACGCACTCTCACAGCGTAGGGAGATTTCAGGCGGTGGCGACTTCAGCCCGTGGGTCTAGTGCTGCTAGTTACCTTCATCACCAGGGGAATCCGAACAGTCAGTTGACAACTACAAAGAGCCGCACTAACTTCACTGCTGAGGGGGTAGGAGGAGTGTCTTGTTCTGCCCTAAGTGTGGCACTGAGACAACCGACGATTCGCAGTTCTGCCGAAAGTGCGGTCAAGGTCTAGGCGTTTCATCGACCGGAACCGCAGCCGCCGTTGCCCCTGCTCGTATTCCAGAAACCAAGCCCCAACGCAAACTCGTCCGCACACCTTTCGCAATCGCTGGAGTCCTGCTCCTCCTCTTCCTGATTTACGCTTACAACGCCAGTCAAAGAGCGAACCCCAACCCCGCTGCTACGCCGATTGAGCGTCTCACCAAACAGCAGCACACTACAGCACTGGCAAATCCCTCTCTTGCGGTCAACGCTCTCAACTTTGCATACTTCAAACTCGACGTTCCGGCTGGAGCGACCAGCGTTCTCGTCCACGGAAACTTCACAGCTAGTGGTGGGCTGGGCAACGACGTTGAAGTCTTCCTCATGTCGGAGGGTGACTTCGTCAACTGGCAGAATAGGCACGATGCGAAGACGTTCTACAACAGTGGGAAAGTAACTGTCGGAAATCTCAACGTCAACCTCCCCGCCGATGCGGGGACTTACTATCTCGTGTTCAGCAACAGGTTCGGACTACTCGCCCGCAAGAACGTTCGTGTCGATGCTGCGTTGACGTACTATCAATAATGCAGAACGAAACCTCAAAGACTCGCTCGTTGAAGGTTGCCTTCCTGCTCGACCCGGAGAGCATAAGACGTTTGCACGCACTGTTGGGGGAATTCAATGGGCCGATTGAATATCGAGTCAAGTTCGATGACGGTACAACCATTAAGTACGACATGGACGAAATCATCGGCCAACCCAACGCAGGGAACAAGCTCATCATCGGCATCCTCACGAGCGTGGCAGGGGAGGGTCGGTCGATTTCTTTAACGATGCGGGGCGACCCAGAGCCTTCGGTCGAATACACGATGACCGGGATACAGCAGGATGTCGTCTACTTCGCTGACAAACTCGATACTTGGATTGCGTCCTGCACTCAGTGGTACTCGCCGTTCTACGCTTCAAGCCTCGGAATACTTCTCGTCATCGGTTTGTTCGCATTGCCTATCTTTCTCGCTGGCCGTGTAGCAGCAGTTTTCTCCCCGAAGGGAAGCGACTGGCACTCGTATCTGTCGGGAGCAACGCTCATCGGTACTGCTGTCGCTGAGTATTGGATTCTGAAGCTGTTCCCTCGGGCGACATTTGCTATCGGGCATGGAGCACGGCGAAATCAACTGTTCGGAGTCGTCCGTGTTTCAGTTCTTCTCGCTATCGCCGTCGCTCTGGTGAGGGAGTGGCTGGTGCATCACTTGTAGGAGACACATGGAAACTTTGACGCTCTACGCTGAAGACGGAACTCAGTACCGTGCCCTCGTGCATCAGGAACGTATCAACACATCGTCAATGGACGGCGTCTCCTCGATTCCGGGGATGAAATCAATCCGATTGCAGGATGGAACTCCATTGAACTACGTGGACAACGAGACATTCAAGAACGCAGTGACAGGAGAACTGTTGTCTCGTACGCCGAAGAAGAAACCATAATGAGCACTCTCCTATACGCGGTTCCCGGTTGCATCAAGGACCAGTGCGACCAAGTGAAATACTCACGATGGTTGCGACGCAAAGCAACGGCACATGCACGTCGTGACCGAAAACGTGACAGGGCTTGCACGATTGCTCGATACAAAGCTGAGATTCACGCGGCGGTTTGTTCTTCAGGACATCTCGATTTCTACACCGGGGAACCGCTGGACTGGAAACTCGTGAGCACCTACGACAACGAGTCTTCAAAGACCGGGAGGACGCATTACAAAAAGACCCTCGCTTTGCTCCCGACCATTGACCATACCGTTGATGAACACGGTTGCCCGAAGTTCGTCATCTGCTCTTGGTACGTCAACGATGCAAAAAGCGACCTGAGCATTGAAGACTTTTACGGACTGTGTGAACGGGTTCTGAAGCACAGAGGCGAACGGAACTCGTAACTAGTCTAACTGCTCTGGGACTGGTGTGCTCATTTGGGGCCACGGCACGCTTGTACGAATCTGACTGTGAAATCCGAGAGTTCATACCAACTTTCCAACTGAGCAGGTCGCCCTAACTCGTAGGGCTGTTCTTTCATTTCATAATCCGTTTGGACCAAGCCGAGCCGAACTAGATTGTCTAACGATTCGCCGTTTGCGTCGAGGAGTTTCCTCAGTTCAGGATTGGTGAGGAAATTACCTAGTATGAGTTTGCGGGTTTTCTTTTGCTCACACCAGTCACACAGGTCGTCCAGCAGTCTTGCGTCCACTGGTGTTAGTTGTTTCAGAATGTCGATAAATGACGGATGCACGGAACCAACACTCGTCGCTTCGTTGGCAAGTAGTGCAGCCCATCGCGTCTGCATCTCATCGTCGTCTTCGATGGATGCGGCATCTAGAGCCGGAAAGAACAGTCGAGTAGCGATGGGCTTGATTTCTTTGTCGGTCTGCTCAACCAAACGTTTGACTTCTTGGAGCAAGCGAACTTGACGCTTGAATCGCCACACCTTGACGGAATCACCGAGACCCAGCCCAACCTCGGTTGCAGCAGGCCCTAGCAACTTGTCGAGTAATTGATGCAGCGGAACGAACAGTTGTTCGACACCAGTCTTAATTACCAGTGCTGCATTCTCTTCGTCGGTCATGACTCATTTTACAACCGACCTACTGAACGCAAAACGAAGCGGCTTCCGGCGGAAGGCTACAGAGGGTCGGACCATTGCCAGACCTCACTTCTTCTTGGAACGCTTAGTGGCACGTTTCCGAGGCTGCGATTTCTGCTCAACCTTCTTCGGCGATTCATTCTTCCTAGGCTCGCTCAGGATTTGCGAAATGTTCTCAGGCTCGTCCAGTCGGAGTCGAAGAATCTGCTCCTCGGGAATGGCGATGTCTCGCAAGAACAGGATGAGGTCACGGAGTGCGTGAGGATGCACCGACTCCACAACAGCAAGTGCCAAACCGATGGCTCCCATCGTAGTACCTGCATCTTTTTGGACAAGCTGTTGTTCTTCTAGCGTGATGCCGAACTCCTTCAACTCATCAGCATGTGCTTGAAGTTTGGCTTTCGTCTCCTCATTGACATGAACCTGTTCCCAGCGAGGGCCGTGTGGTCCACCACACCGTGCACAGGCAAAACCTTGTGAATCGAAACGGGAACACCCGCAAATGACACATCGAACCATTCCGGGGGATTATACCGTGTCGCCAGTGTGCTACGATGCTCGGGATATTGAGGGGGTAGCCGCTCGTGAAGACACCGGGCGGCTTTCTCGTCAAATCAACGGCTAGGATTGAGCCAGTGTTGCAGTCTGGCTCTTAGTCCATGCGTCTAGATATCGGGCAAACGCATGTGTCAGGGACTCGACCCAATCGTCGAAGTCCTTCCCGAGCACGAATGGATTCATCAAACGCTTGTCGAAATAGTCTGGCTGGAAATGATAAACACCGTGCCGGAATCGCTTGAGTAGTTCCAGATTTGTAGACGCCAGAAGGCCGTCGATTTCTGGGTCGGATAGCTTTAACTCCTGCCAACCTTCGCAAACCACGTACAGCCCAGCGTACCAGTAGCTCAGATACATGAACGCCCGACCCGCATCCTCGTTGTCGAAGAAGGACGGCGTTGGCGAGAAAGTCTTGCCCACTTGCAGGTAGTGCTCCCGCATCTCAATGCTCCAGATGAAGTAGCGATGCAGGCTGAAAATCTTGAACACTTCTGGGACTGGTGTGCTCAATTTAGACCGTGCCTTGTCGCGGACGAGGGCGTCACTCTTATCCTAGGATAATCGTATCCTGACCATCCTGTAACCGACTGATTCGACGCTGCCGCACCGTTCTCGGACATTCGCTCAAGTGCTTGAAAGTGCTCGTTACCACTGGCCTTCGTAATCGGCAGGTCAGCGGTTCAAGTCCGCTCGTCGGCTCCAGTTTTCAATTGTCCGTTCCGGAGACATAGGTAACAGAACGTTCCGGAGACATAGGTTACACTTTTGGCCCGAAGGGGTTCTGCAAGGGCTGCAAGCTTTTTTCCTCCAGATCAATATAGCCGAGATCGTAATCCATAAAACTGACCAACCAGATGCCATGGTCGACTTCTT